>Ga0247722_10000022_pt1 | contig 135515 bp, 121 predicted proteins | sample MSEWelMarce3H_FC_FD_189094 | JGI IMG/M metagenome (GOLD analysis project Ga0247722, IMG submission 189094) | Subsurface sediment microbial communities from gas well in West Virginia, United States - MSEEL Well Study Marcellus 3H_FC | ecosystem: Environmental > Terrestrial > Deep subsurface >...
GGGCAGAGACACAAAATTATTGGTGCATTTGACTCGATTACCTCAGGTGTACCAGAGAAGTCCTTATTGAGGCCTCTGAAAAAATCCGGAGGACGTAACCATAGTGGTAAAATGACTATGCGTTACCTCGGAGGAGGTCACAAAAGGAAGTACCGGGTAATCGATTTCAAAAGAAATAAGGACGGTGTTGCCGCAACTGTAGATTCTATTCAGTACGATCCAAATCGTAGTGCACGAATCGCATTGCTGGTATATGAAGATGGTGAAAAACGGTACATTCTTGCACCTAACGGGTTGCAGGTTGGACACAAAGTACAATCCGGTTCAGGTATTGCACCTGAAATAGGAAACAGCATTCCTTTGGGAGACATTCCTTTGGGTACTATTGTGCACAACATTGAGCTGCGTCCCGGTCAGGGAGGTGCATTGGCCCGTAGTGCCGGTACCTTTGCTCAGCTTTCTGCTCGCGAAGGAAAATATGCCGTTGTGAAATTACCTTCCGGAGAATCGAGAATGGTGCTTACCACTTGTCGCGCCACAGTTGGTGCTGTTGGTAACTCCGATCATGCCCTCGAACAATCAGGTAAGGCCGGTCGTACCCGTTGGTTGGGTCGTCGTCCTCGTGTTCGTGGTGTTGTGATGAACCCGGTAGATCACCCGATGGGTGGTGGTGAAGGCCGCTCTTCCGGCGGACATCCAAGATCAAGGAATGGCGTTCTTGCCAAAGGTTACAAAACCCGTAACAAGAAAAAAGCCTCTTCCAAGTACATTCTCGAAAGAAGGAAAAAGTAACCGGTTAATTTGTTTGAATTATGAGCAGATCGTTAAAGAAAGGACCCTATATTCATTACAAGCTGGATAAGAAAGTCGCAGCAATGAATGAATCCGGCAAGAAGTCGGTCATTAAAACATGGGCCCGTGCATCAATGATTGCCCCTGAGTTCGTGGGGCATACCATAGCGGTACACAACGGAAATAAATTTATTCCCGTTTATGTAACCGAAAATATGGTAGGACATAAATTGGGCGAGTTTGCTCCCACACGTACCTACAGAGGTCATGGTGGGAACAAGAAACGTTAATCGTCCCCCAGTTTTAATTAATTAATGACAAAAAAATGGGTGCAAGAAAAAGAATAAGAGCAGAAAAAATAAAAGAAGCCAGGAAGCAGGAATATGTTGCCCGGCTTCGGAATGTGCCTACTTCCCCGCGCAAAATGAGGCTTGTAGCCGATATGGTTCGCGGAATGGAAGTCAATAAGGCACTTGACGTCCTGAAGTTTTCCACCAAGGAGGCCTCCCGTCGTGTTGAGAAACTTTTGTTGTCAGCCATCGCCAACTGGAAAGAAAAGAACGAGGACGTTCGGCTGGAAGATGCCAATCTCTATGTTAAAGAGATTTATGTGGATTCAGGTCGTATCCTTAAACGGTTAAGACCCGCTCCGCAAGGACGTGCGCACCGTATTCGTAAGCGGTCGAACCACGTGACTATCAAGGTTGACAGTAAAGTTGAAAATCAAGAAAATTAAATTGAGCTAGATGGGACAAAAAGTAAATCCAATAAGTAACAGGTTAGGAATTATCCGTGGATGGGATTCCAACTGGTTCGGTGGGAAAGACTACGGCGATAAGCTGTTGGAGGATTCCAAGCTTCGCAAATACCTCAACGCTCGTCTGGCCAAGGCCAGTGTTTCACGTATCATCATTGAGCGTACGCTGAAACTCGTTACCATTACCGTTTATACTGCCCGTCCGGGTATTATTATCGGTAAAGGCGGACAAGAGGTGGACAAGCTAAAAGAAGAGTTAAAAAAGATTACTGATAAAGAGGTACAGATCAATATCTTTGAAGTAAAACGTCCTGAAATGGATGCCTTGATCGTAGCCAATAATATCGCACGTCAGCTGGAAGGCCGTATCGCCTACCGTCGTGCTACCAAAATGGCTATTGCTTCTACCATGCGTATGGGAGCTGAAGGAATTAAAATTCAGGTATCAGGTCGTTTGAACGGTGCTGAAATGGCTCGTTCCGAAATGTATAAAGAAGGTCGTACACCCCTTCATACTTTCCGTGCCGATATTGACTTCGCCAAAGCCGAAGCCTTGACAAAAACAGGTTTGATTGGTATCAAAGTCTGGATTTGTAAAGGTGAGATCTATGGTAAACCTGATCTTTCTCCTAATTTTAATCAGAAGGAAGCTGGTGGAAACCGTGGAGGAAAAGGCGGATTCAAAAAGAGAAGAAAGTAATCATCTGTTAAACTTTAATTGAAACATTAACGATGTTACAACCGAAAAAAGTAAAACACAGAAGGCAACAAAAGGGAAGAATGAAGGGTAATGCCCAACGCGGGCATGAGCTGGCATTCGGCTCTTTTGGAATTAAATCACTGCAGACAAAATGGATTACCGGCCGCCAGATAGAGGCTGCCCGTATCGCAGTGACACGTTATATGCAACGTCAGGGACAAATCTGGATTCGTATCTTTCCCGATAAACCCATCACCAAGAAACCTGCAGAGGTTCGGATGGGTAAAGGTAAAGGTTCTCCTGAAGGATTTGTAGCCCCTGTAACACCCGGACGCATGCTTATTGAATGCGACGGAGTTTCTTTCGAGATAGCCAAAGAAGCCCTGCGTTTGGCCGCTCAGAAACTACCCGTTACCACCAAGTTTGTGGTGCGTCGGGATTTTGTTGAATCTTCAAATGATTAAGAAGTATGAAAAGTTCAGAAATTAAAGAAATGGCACCTCACGAAATTGAGGAGCGTATTGATGCGCTTAGTCAGGAGCTGGTTCGTATGAAACTTAATCATACCATTTCTCCCCTGGAGAATCCGATGAAGATTAAGCATACCCGGCAAGACATCGCACGCATGAAAACAATCCTGCGTCAGAAGCAACTTAATGAAAAATCGTAAGTAGATGGAAACCAGAAATCTTAGAAAAGAAAGAACAGGTGTAGTGGTGAGCGACAAGATGGACAAATCCGTCGTTGTTGCCGTCGTGATCCGTGAGAAGCACCCCATTTACGGGAAATTTGTGAAGAAGACAAAGAAGTTTCACGCGCACGATGCCGAGAACACCTGCAATATAGGGGATACCGTTCGTATTATGGAAACACGCCCCCTGAGCAAAACCAAACGTTGGAGATTAGTTGAAATCCTTGAAAGAGCTAAGTAATCATGATACAGCAAGAATCCAGACTTAATGTTGCCGACAATAGTGGCGCCAGAGAGGTTCTCTGTATCCGCGTACTGGGAGGTACCGGACGCAGATACGCCTCAGTGGGCGATCGCATTGTGGTAACCGTAAAAAGTGCCTTGCCTTCAAGCGAAATGAAGAAAGGTACCGTTAGTAAAGCGGTAGTTGTTCGCACAAAGAAGGAAGTTAGGCGCGCCGACGGCTCTTATATCCGTTTCGATGATAATGCCTGTGTGCTAATTAATAATTTGGGCGAAATGCGGGGAACCCGTATTTTCGGACCCATTCCCCGCGAGCTTCGCGAAGGGTACATGAAGATTGTTTCATTGGCGCCTGAAGTGCTTTAAATTTTAAAGAGTTAGAAAATCATGGGAAAATTACATGTCAAAAAAGGTGATGTCGTCATTGTAAATGCCGGTGTCAACAAAGGACAGGAAGGAAGAATTCTGGAGGTCTTTCCCGAGAAGAAGCGCGCCATTGTGGAAGGGGTGAATATGGTAAGTAAACATACCAAGCCCAATTCTGAAAACCCACAGGGCGGCATCGTGAAAAAGGAAGCCCCTATTCATATTTCCAATCTTAACCTGAAGGATCCCTCCTCAGGTAAAGCTACCCGTATTGGTCGTAAATTGAACGACCAGGGGAAGTTGGTTCGTTATTCTAAAAAATCAGGAGAGGAGATCAAGTAATGAGCTATACACCTACATTAGAAAAACAATACAAGGAACAGATTGTACAGGCTCTTATGAAAGAGTTTGGCTACAAAACTGTGATGCAGGTTCCCAGATTGGAGAAAATTGTAATCAACCAGGGTGTTGGTGATGCTGTTGCCGATAAAAAACTGATTGATATCTCTGTTAAAGAGTTGTCAACCATTTCCGGACAACAGGCAGTGCCCCGTTATTCCAAGAAGGATATCTCCAATTTTAAATTGCGTAAGAAAATGCCCATCGGTGCCAGTGTTACTTTGCGCCGCGATAATATGTATGAATTCCTGGAGCGTCTTATTCGCGTGGCTTTGCCTCGTATTCGTGACTTTAAAGGAATCAACAGCAAGCTGGATGGCAGAGGGAATTATACCCTGGGTGTTGAAGAACAAATCATTTTTCCTGAAATAAATATTGATAGCGTTAACAAAATTATGGGTATGAATATTACCTTTGTGACCTCAGGAAAAACCGATGAAGAAGCATTTGCTTTGCTTCGTGAGTTCGGATTACCGTTTAAAAACCTTAAAAAGAACTAGTTAATATGGCAAAAGAATCCATGAAAGCCCGCGATCGTAAGCGGGACAAACTTATTGCCAAATACGCTGAAAAAAGGGCCAGACTGAAGGCCGAAGGTGATTACGAGGGCTTGCAAAAGCTTCCTCGTAATGCATCTCCCGTAAGACAGCACAACCGTTGCAAACTCACCGGTCGTCCCAAGGGATATATGCGTCAATTTGGTGTTAGCAGGATTACTTTTCGTGAATTGGCTTCTTCGGGCTTGATCCCCGGAGTTAAAAAAGCCAGTTGGTAAGGAGAGTAAGTGTTAAATATTGTCCCGGTTGCGGGATCAATTTAAACTTAAGAAGATGACAGATCCAATTGCAGATTACCTGACACGTGTCAGGAACGCCGTTATGGCAAAGCATAAGGTTGTAGAGGTACCTGCCTCCAATCTTAAGAAGGAGATGACCAAAATTTTGTTTGACAAAGGTTATATCCTCAACTACAAAGTAATGGACGACGGTAAACAGGGAATTATCAAAATTGCCCTTAAGTATGATGCCTCGTCAAAAGAATCCGCCATTAAAAAACTGAAGCGTGTTTCTACTCCCGGTTTAAGAAAATATACCGGGTACCGTGAAGTACCACGCGTTTTGAATGGTTTGGGTATTGCGATTATATCCACTTCAAAGGGGGTTATGACCGATAAGGAAGCCCGCAATGAAAAAGTGGGTGGTGAAGTTTTGTGTTACGTTTATTAAAAAGGAGGTTTAGTTATGTCAAGGATAGGAATAGTACCAATCAGCATACCTTCCGGTGTTAACGTAACGGTTAAGGAGAGCGTTGTGACCGTAAAAGGTCCCAAAGGAGAACTTCATCAGAAGATTGACCCTGATATGATCGTAGAAGTTAACGACGGAAATATTGAAGTGAAAAGGCCCTCAGACGAGAAAAAGCACAAGGCCATGCACGGATTGTACCGTTCATTGATCAACAATATGGTAGTTGGTGTATCCGAAGGATATAAGCAGCAACTCGAGTTGGTTGGTGTTGGTTATCGTGCACAAAATACCGGCCAGATACTGGAACTTTCGCTTGGGTATTCTCACCCGATTCACATCGAATTGCCGAAAGAGGTAAGTGTAGAGGCTAAAACTGACCGTAAAAGTAATCCTTTGATTACGCTGGAGTCTGCTGATAAGCAGCTTTTGGGTCAAGTTTGTGCTAAATTGCGTTCATTGCGTAAACCAGAACCATACAAAGGAAAAGGTGTTCGCTTCCTTGGTGAACAGATTCGTCGTAAGGCTGGTAAGAGCGCAAAGGTTTAATCTGAGTAAATAAAGTTATTTGATATGGCTTTTTCAAAACAAAATAGAAGACTGAAAATTAAAAAGCGGGTCAGGAAAAATATTTCCGGAACCGCAGATAAACCCCGTATGTCAGTTTATCGCAGTAATAAGCAGATTTCTGTTCAACTGATCGATGATAAAAGCGGGAATACCCTGGCAGCTGCCTCTTCTTTGGTGAAAGATATCGCTGCAGAAAAAGGTAATAAGTCTGAAAAGGCAGCTTTGGTAGGTAAAATGATTGCCGACAGAGCTAAAAGTGCGGGCATCGAAAATGTGGTTTTCGACCGTAACGGGTATTTGTATCATGGTAGAGTTAAACAATTGGCCGATGCTGCAAGAGAGGCCGGTCTTAAATTCTAAACATTATGGCTGGAAACAACAAAAGAGTTAAAACGAATAATGATATCGAGCTTAAAGACCGCCTGGTTGCAATCAACCGTGTTACGAAAGTAACAAAAGGTGGACGTACCTTCAGCTTTTCTGCCATTGTTGTCGTAGGAGATGAGAATGGAGTTGTAGGCTGGGGACTCGGTAAGGCCAATGAAGTGACCACAGCCATTGCAAAAGGTGTGGAAGCGGCTAAAAAGAATTTGGTTCGTGTACCTATTCTTAATGGTACCATCCCTCATGAGCAGATCTCCAAATTCGGAGGTGCACAGATTTTTATGAAACCTGCTTCTCATGGTACCGGTCTTGTGGCCGGTGGTGCGATGCGTGCCGTACTTGAAAGTGCCGGTGTAACAGACGTTTTGGCAAAATCAAAAGGTTCTGCAAACCCGCACAACCTTGTGAAAGCAACCATTAATGCACTGTGCGAGATGCGTGATGCCAAAACTGTTGCTGCGCAACGTGGCGTTACCCTGGACAAAGTTTTTAACGGATAAAACCCTTTAAAATGGCTAAAATAAAAGTTACCCAGGTTAAAAGTCGCATCAGATGTACGAAACAACAAAAGGCCACTCTGGATGCACTTGGGCTTAAGAAACTTAACGGTACCGTTGAACATGAGGATACTCCAAATATTCTGGGTATGGTTAAGAAAGTACAACACCTTGTGAGTGTTGAGAAATAATTTTGGTTTAACGTTTTTATCGAAATAAATCATGGAATTAAATAATTTAAAACCCGCAAAAGGATCGACTCACTACAGGAGACGTCTTGGTCGCGGACCGGGTTCCGGTCTGGGTGGTACTTCCACTCGTGGACACAAAGGAGCTAAGTCGCGTTCGGGATATTCCAAGAAAGTAGGTTTTGAAGGTGGTCAGATGCCTTTGCAGAGACGTGTTCCCAAATACGGTTTTAAGAACTTTAACCGTAAAGAGTACAAATCCATTAATATTCGTACTCTGCAGGAACTGGTTGACAAGACCAATAACGCAGATATTACTCCCGAGGCACTTTACAATGCCGGATTGATCGCCAAAAATGACCTTGTTAAGATTCTCGGAGATGGTGAGCTTAAAGCAAAAATCAATGTAAAAGCTCATGCATTCTCTAAATCGGCAAAAGAGGCCATTGAAGCTGTTCAGGGAACTGCTGAAGAATTATAGACACACAGCATTGGCCCTCACCTTTTGTGAGGGTCATTGTTTGTTTGTTAATATAGAAAATTACACTCATGAAGTTTATAGAAACCATCCGAAATATCTGGAAGATTGAAGACCTCAAGTCTCGTATTTTGACAACAATCGGTTTGATGCTTATTTACCGTTTGGGGTCTTTCGTTGTTATTCCGGGTATTGATCCAAATCAGTTGGCCAATCTTGAGGCCCAAACCAGCAGTGGTGTACTGGGACTGTTAAACATGTTTTCGGGAGGAGCTTTCTCCAATGCTTCTATTTTTGCATTGGGAATTATGCCCTATATCTCCGCATCTATTGTTGTACAGTTACTTGGTATTGCCATTCCTTATTTTCAGCGTTTACAGCGTGAAGGTGAAAGCGGGCGAAGGAGAATCAACCAGATTACACGTTATCTTACCGTTATTATTCTGTTGTTTCAGGCTCCCGGTTACATCGCCAATCTTCATGCTCAATTGCCCGATTCAGCTTTTGCTGCGTCCGGATGGGGATTTACAGTGACTTCGACTATTATCCTTACTGCAGGATCCATGTTTGTAATGTGGTTAGGTGAACGGATTACCGACAAAGGTATTGGCAATGGTATTTCACTGATCATTATGATTGGTATCATTGCCCGGTTGCCTTTTGCTTTGATTGCGGAATTTGTTTCCCGTCTTGAAGAAGGTGGTGGTCTGGTAATGTTACTGATCGAGTTTGTAGTTCTATTCTTTGTATTTGCAGGTACCATTCTTTTGGTTCAGGGTACACGTCGTGTTCCTGTTCAGTATGCCAAGAGGATTGTAGGAAATAAGCAATACGGTGGTGTTCGTCAGTATATTCCGCTTAAGGTTAATGCTGCCGGCGTTATGCCCATCATCTTTGCCCAGGCAATTATGTTTGTACCCATTACGCTTGCCGGTTTTGCTGATAGTGAAACTGCAACCGGATTTGCAGCTACATTTGCTGACTTTACCGGGTTTTGGTACAACTTTACCTTTGCATTCCTGATTATTATCTTTACTTATTTCTATACTGCAATTACCATTAATCCTCAGCAAATGGCTGAAGATATGAAGCGTAATGGTGGTTTTATTCCTGGTGTTAAACCCGGAAAAAAAACCATGGAGTTTCTGGATTCTGTAATGTCTAAAATTACGTTGCCAGGTTCTATATTCCTTGCCATTGTAGCTATTCTTCCTGCATTTGCAATGCTGGCAGGAGTTGATCAGACTTTTGCCCAGTTTTATGGAGGTACTTCATTGTTGATTTTGGTTGGAGTTGTACTGGATACCCTTCAGCAGATAGAGAGTCACCTCCTGATGAGACATTATGATGGATTGATGAAGTCCGGACGGATTAAAGGACGTACCGGTGGTGGAGCTGCCATGTATTAAAAGAAGGGCTGTTTGACAAAATGATATATTTAAAGACAAAAGAGGAGATAGAGTTACTTCGGGAAAGTAACATGCTGGTTGCCAAAACCCATGGTGAGGTTGCCAAATGGATCAAACCCGGGGTAACGACCCTGAAACTGGATAAAATAGCAGAAGAGTTTATCAGAGATCATGGAGGTGTTCCTGCTTTTCTGAATTACCAGGGTTTCCCCAATTCGCTTTGTACATCAGTGAATGACCAGGTGGTACACGGAATACCCAACGACAAACCATTGGAAAATGGGGATATCGTTTCTGTGGATTGTGGCACACTGTTAAACGGGTATTATGGTGATTCTGCTTATACCTACTGTGTGGGTGAAGTGGATGAAGAAATAAAAAAACTTTTAAGAGTTACCCGGGAATCTTTGTACAAAGGAATTGAACAGGCTGTAGAGGGCAAACGAATAGGAGATATTGGTTATGCTGTGCAGTCTTATTGTGAAGACAATGGTTTTTCGGTAGTACGTGAAATGGTTGGTCACGGTGTTGGCAAAAATCTTCACGAATCTCCGGAAGTCCCTAATTACGGGCGTCGCGGTAATGGTGTGAAGTTGAAGGAGGGGATGGTTATTGCCATTGAGCCGATGATAAATCTGGGCAAACGTCACATTGTACAGGAAGCCGATGGCTGGACAATCCGTACACGTGACAGAAAGGTTTCTGCTCATTTTGAGCACACTGTTGCAGTGGGAAAAAATGAAGCAGATATATTATCCAGTTTTAAATTTGTCGAAGAAGTATTACATTTGCAGTCTGAAAAATAAAAAGATACACATTTTATGGCAAAACAAGCTTCTATAGAACAAGACGGTACTATTATCGAAGCACTTTCCAATGCTATGTTTCGTGTAGAGTTGGAAAACGGGCATGTAATAACAGCCCATATCTCCGGTAAGATGAGGATGCACTACATCAAGATTTTACCGGGCGACCGGGTCAAGGTGGAAATGTCGCCTTATGACCTTACGAAAGGAAGAATAAGTTACAGATACAAATAATTTTACAAATTATAGAGACATGAAGGTAAGAGCATCTGTTAAGAAGCGCAGTGCCGACTGTAAAATTGTACGGCGCAAAGGTCGCTTATATGTGATCAACAAGAAGAACCCGAAGTTTAAACAACGTCAAGGATAAAATTTTACGAATATGGCAAGAATTGCAGGAGTTGATATTCCTACGCACAAAAGGGGAGAGATATCTCTGACCTATATCTTTGGAATAGGTCGCAGTACCGCCCAAAAAGTGCTGGACCAGGCCGGTGTAAGCCGTGAAACCAAGGTCAAAGACTGGACTGATGAACAACTGACCAAAATCCGTGAGATTATTAGTTCGAACATCACTACTGAAGGAGAACTCAGATCTCAGGTTCAGCTTAATATTAAGCGATTGATGGATATTGGTTGTTACCGTGGTATCCGTCACCGGATTGGTTTGCCCGTGAACGGTCAGTCAACCAAAAACAATGCCCGCACTCGCAAAGGCAAGAAGAAAACTGTTGCTAACAAGAAGAAATAATTAAGTGAATTATGGCAAAAAAGACGGGAAGTCAAAGAAAGAAGGTTGTTAAAGTGGAAGCTGTGGGACAAGCCCATATTCATTCCTCATTTAACAATATTATCGTTTCTCTGACCAACAACAATGGTCAGGTGATCTCGTGGTCCAGTGCCGGTAAAATGGGATTCCGTGGTTCTAAAAAGAACACTCCCTACGCAGCTCAAACTGCTGCCAGCGATTGTGCTAAAGTAGCACATGATATGGGTCTGAGAAAAGTTAAAGTGTACGTTAAAGGTCCCGGTAATGGTCGTGAATCGGCTATTCGCGCAATCCACGGAAGTGGCATTGATGTTACCGAGATTGTTGATGTGACCCCACTTCCGCACAACGGATGTCGTCCTCCAAAAAGAAGAAGAGTTTAATTGTTTAACTAGTTGTTAACCATAAGTTTTTGGTTTTGAGTTTTGAATAAGGTGGGTTATATATATTATAAACCTCCTCTCTATAATCTTGCGGCTGTCATATTCATCATTTGAAATCAAAAATTTAAAATCAAAAATTTAGTAGAATGGCTAGATATATTGGTCCTAAAACCAAAATTGCCCGTAAATTTGGGGAATCCATTTACGGACCCGATAAATATTTCGAAAGAAAAAATTATCCTCCGGGACAACACGGTAATTCACGTCGTCGTAAGACCAGTGAATATGGTGTTCAGTTGAAAGAAAAGCAGAAAGCCAAATATACCTATGGCTTGCTGGAAAAGCAGTTCCGTAACTTGTTTAAGAAAGCAACCAACAAACCAGGTATTACCGGTGAAATTTTGCTCGGATTGCTCGAATCCAGACTTGACAATGTTGTTTACCGAATGGGAATTGCTCCCACACGTGCAGCTGCCCGTCAGCTCGTGTTGCACCGTCACATTACTGTAGATGGTCAGATTGTAAACATTCCTTCTTATACTTTGCGCCCCGACCAGTTGGTTGGTGTACGTGAAAAATCTAAATCACTTGAGGTGATTAGTACATCTTTAAGTAATTCAAGTGTTCAGAAGTATTCCTGGCTTGAATGGGATGACAACACCAAGCAGGGAAAATTTATTAATGTTCCCGACAGGTCGGAAATTCCCGAAAATATTAAAGAACAGTTGATCGTTGAATTATACTCTAAATAATTAATTCTTATGGCAATATTAGCGTTCCAAAAACCTGACAAAGTCATCATGCTCGAGGCTGACGACAAATTCGGTCGCTTCGAATTTCGTCCTCTTGAGCCGGGATATGGTATTACTGTTGGAAATGCCTTAAGAAGAATCTTATTGTCCTCACTCGAAGGATATGCGATAACAACTGTGAAGATTGAGGGTGTTGACCATGAGTTCTCAAGCATCCCCGGTGTTGTTGATGATGTTACCGAGATTATTCTGAACCTTAAGCAGGTCAGGTTTAAACAAACAGTGGAAGACCATGATCAAGAGAAAATTACCGTTAAAGTCAGTGGTAAAGAGACCCTGACAGCCGGTGATTTTAATCAATTCCTTAACGGATTCGAAGTGTTGAATCCCGATTTGGTAATTGCGCATATGGATACCGATGTTAAGATCCAGATGACTTTGACCATTCAAAAAGGACGTGGTTATGTTCCTGCAGCTGAAAATCAGAATTCCGAACAGGAGATTGGTACTATTGCCATCGATTCTGTATATACCCCTATTCGTAACGTAAAGTACGATATAGAGAATTACCGGGTTGAGCAAAAAACCGACTATGAAAAATTGGTTTTTGAGATTCAGACTGATGGTTCTATTCATCCCAAAGATGCATTGAAAGAAGCTTCCAAGATTTTGATTCATCACTTTATGTTGTTCTCAGATGAAAAGATTACACTCGATTCAGAAGAGAAGGCCAGCGGTGACGAATTTGACGAGGAAGTACTGCATATGCGTCAGATGCTTAAAACCAAACTGGTTGATATGGATCTTTCGGTTCGTGCCCTTAATTGTCTTAAGGCTGCTGATGTAGAAACTCTGGGTGAGTTGGTACAATACAACCGAAACGACTTGTTGAAATTCCGGAATTTTGGTAAAAAGTCGCTTACTGAGTTGGATGACCTCCTGGACAACATGGGGCTCAACTTCGGTATGGATATTACGAAGTATAAATTAGACAAGGAATAATTGCAATGAGACATAGAAAGAAATTTAATCACTTAAGCCGCACCAGTGCTCATCGTAAGGCTATGCTTTCAAACATGGCCAGTTCTCTGATTATTCATAAGAGAATTAAAACTACGGTGGCCAAGGCTAAGGCATTGCGTATGTACGTTGAGCCGCTGATCAATAAATCAAAAACTGACAATACGCATTCCCGTCGTATTGTTTTTAGCCATCTTCAGAATAAGGAGGCAGTTTCAGAACTCTTCCGTGAAATCTCTGAGAAAGTGGCCAATCGTCCAGGTGGATACACCCGTATCCTGAAGCTTGGCAACCGTCAGGGAGATGCAGCTGAAGTTTGCTACATCGAGCTGGTTGACTACAACGAAAATATGCTTTCTGAGACTTCAGGTGCTGCTAAGAAGAGCACCAGAAGAAGTCGTCGCGGAGGTAAAAAATCAACTGCTGAAACAGCTGCTCCTGTTGCAGAGGCTGCCGAAAAGGCTCCTGAAGCTGCAAAAGAAGAACCGAAAGCTGATGATGCAGCTGAAGAGAAAAAAGAAGAATAAACCAGATGAGCTCTCATTTGATTTAAAAGTTCTTAAAAAAGGGATAAAGGGTCAGAGCTTTATCCTTTTTTTTTGACAATGCTGCTACTTCTTGTGATCTTTGGGGTGGTAATTTTATGCGTAGGGTTTGTGAGGAATAAATTGACTGTTTTAACGAAGTTATTCCGGCGCAATTCCTTCGTCTGCTTAATTCATGAATTATTCAGGTTAGATGAGAGATTTTTTCTAATCAAATATTAAACCGAAATAAAACGATAACATTATGGGACAAATTGCTAATGTTCATGCCCGCGAAATTCTGGATTCACGCGGAAATCCTACTGTTGAAGTGGAAGTGACTCTTGATTGTGGAGTTATTGGCCGTGCTGCTGTGCCATCAGGTGCCTCTACCGGTGAGAATGAAGCTTTGGAACTTCGCGATGGAGACAAAGGTCGCTACCTTGGTAAAGGTGTTCTTAAGGCTGTTGAAAACGTTAATACTGTTATAGCTCCTGCCCTCGTTGGAATGAGTGCATTGGATCAGGTTGGCGTTGACAATAAAATGCTTGAAATGGACGGAACCAAAACTAAAAGCAAGTTAGGTGCCAACGCTATTTTGGGTGTTTCTCTGGCTACTGCCAAAGCTGCTGCTGAATATCTGGATATGCCTCTTTACCGTTACATCGGAGGAACCAACTCAGTTACTCTTCCTGTTCCAATGATGAACATCATTAATGGTGGTTCGCACTCCGATGCCCCTATTGCTTTCCAGGAGTTTATGGTTCGCCCTGTTGGTGCTAAGAGTTTCCGTGAAGGTTTGCGTATGGGTGCTGAAGTTTTCCATTCGTTGAAAGCTGTTTTGAAAGAGCGCGGACTCAGCACAGCTGTTGGTGATGAAGGTGGTTTCGCTCCTGAGCTTGAGGGAACTGAAGATGCTTTGAACTGCATTATTAAGGCCGTGGAGAACGCAGGGTATAAGCCAGGACGTTTGGAAGATGGTGGTCAGGTTTCTATCGCTCTTGACTGTGCTGCTTCAGAATTCTTTGAAAACGGGGTATATGATTATACTAAGTTTGAAGGTCCCAACGGAGCTAAGCGTAACTCTGAAGAGCAAGCTGCTTATCTGGCTGAACTGATTGAAAAGTTCCCCATTGATTCAATCGAAGACGGTTGTGATGAAGGTGACTGGGACGGTTGGGTGAAACTCAACAGCCAGATTGGTGATAAGTGCCAGTTGGTTGGTGACGATTTGTTTGTAACCAACGTTGATTATTTGCAGAAAGGTATTGAGCTTGGTGCTGCCAACTCTATTCTGATCAAGGTTAATCAGATTGGTACATTGACCGAAACGCTGAATGCCATTGAAATGGCCCACCGTGCCGGATATACTTCTGTGACTTCACACCGTTCAGGTGAGACTGAAGATGCTACCATTGCTGATATCGCAGTAGCTACCAACAGTGGACAGATTAAGACTGGTTCTTTGAGCCGTTCAGACCGTATGGCCAAGTACAACCAATTGCTTCGCATCGAAGAAGAATTGGGGGATGCCGCTGTTTATGGATACAAAAAAATTGTAAAAAAATAATTTACAGTTTCTGAATTACAGCCCTCTGATTTTATTAGAGGATTAAAATTTAAAGCCGGATTGCAGAGATGCTTTCCGGCTTTTTATGTTTGTGTTAATTAACTAAAATAATGAATTTGTTAATTGTAGCCCCTGTTTTCTTCTATTGCCTTGATTGATTGTTGTTTTGTTTATGCTGTATATTGTTGGTTCATCTTTATCTTTTTGAGGCAGATGGTTTGAAATTGTTGATCAAAACATTTTTTAATTTTTTTTGTTTGTTTATCAGGTTTTGGTCTGTACCGGCAAACTCCCGAAAAATCATTAAAAAAATAACCAATTATTGTTTTATATGGACTACATAAAAGATAAACTCATTACCAAGGGCAGGCCCCAGGCCGAGATTGTAAAGCGGATACAAAAAGAGTATGGCGATTCTGTTATTCAGGAGACCACCCTGGGACAGGTTTTTTCAGGCATGAAAGGGGTTGTTTCTCTCCTCACATGCACCTCCAAGCTGGATCCGGATGAAGGCATTCGTTTCCGGGGCTATTCCATTCCCGAATTAAGGGAGAAATTACCCAAGTTATCCGAAGATGGTGAACCTTTACCGGAAGGATTGTTTTATCTCATGCTTTTGGGAGAGCTGCCTAATGATGAAGATGTTAAGTTTTTAAGTGATTCATGGGCGAAAAGAGCGCAGGATATACCTCAGCATGCGTTTGATGTCATCAATGCTTTGCCTAAGAGTTCGCATCCAATGATACAGTTCAATTCCGCCATTCTGGCTATGAGTACAGAGTCCCACTTTAGACGCGCCTATCTGGCAGGCATGGATAAACGTGATTATTGGGATCCGATGTATGAAGGAGTAATGGATCTGATCAGTCGTTTGCCGGTAATTGCGGCATATATCTATCGCAGGGTTTTTCATGATGAAAAGTATATTGACCCGGATCCGTCGCTCGACTGGGCAGGAAATCTGGCTCATATGATGGGCTTTGAAAGTGAAGAGGTTAAGCGCCTGATGCGTTTATATATGGTTATCCATGCCGATCATGAAGGTGGAAATGTTTCTGCCCATGCCACACATCTGGTTGGATCTGCTCTTTCGAATCCTTACTACAGTTTTTCAGCAGGCATGAACGGTCTGGCCGGCCCTTTGCATGGAATGGCCAATCAGAATGTGATGCACTGGTTGCAGCGTTTGATGGACGAACTGGGAACGGATGCCCCGACCACTGAGCAGGTACGTGAGTATGCAAAAGCAACCCTTGATTCGGGACGTGTAATTCCGGGTTATGGTCATGCGGTGTTGAGAAAAACCGATCCTCGCTTTGCGGTGCAGCTTGATTTTGCCAATAAGTACATTCCGGAAGCTCCCCTTATTAAACTGGTGAAGAAAATTTACGATGTGGTTCCGGATATTTTGACCGAAACCGGGAAAGTAAAGAACCCGTGGCCCAATGTAGATGCTATCTCGGGGAGTTTACTGTCGAGTTACGGGATTACCGAATATCCTGTATATACCATGCTTTTTGGCGTTTCCAGGGCATTGGGTGTGTTAACGCAACTGATTTGGGATCGCTTGTATGGATTGCCCATTGAAAGGCCAAAATCTCAAAATCTTGAGTGGTTTAAAGATAAAGTTGGTTTTAAAGAGTGATACAAGAAGCCAATAAGTTGCCGTAAGCCATTTAAACCGGAATGCTGACATGCATTTCCGGTTTTTTAGTGGCGGATAGGTGGAAATTGCTATGTTTTTTATATTTTCGTTGTATTCAGACATACTGTAATTTATGCCAACATCCCTGACTGTGAAAAAAATCATATTCCATATATTTTTAGTTTTCTTAATTCCGGTTTCTATCAGTAGTGCTGATTTTGCCGGTGATTTCGGAACTTCGCAAATGACAATATCTGATGGGCTTTCCAATAATTCGGTGACCGTCATTTTTCAGGATAGCTATGGCTTTTTGTGGATTGGAACGGAGGATGGGCTGAACAGGTATGACGGGTATAATTACATTACATACCGTCATAATCCTTCTGATAAACACTCAATTTCCGGAAATTATATCCAGTGTATCGTTCAGGGAGAGGATAATGATTTGTGGATTGGCACGAGAAACAACGGGTTGAGTCGTCTGGATTATTCCACCGGTCGGTTTACTACCTTTCTTTCGCATCCGGGAGATGAAAATTCTTTGCCGGAAAACGGAGTTTATGGCTTGCTCACCGATGAGTATGGCGATTTGTGGGTGAAAACACAGTCGTTTGTTTCAGTTTTTAAAGGGGATTCCATCGGATTTGAGAATTACGGACACTTCAATAATGTTTTTAATGTGCGTGAGGTGATCTCCTATCCTTTGTTGCTGGAATCGGATAGTTCAATTCTGGTGGGGACCAAAGACGGGTTGAACAGATTTAATACCGAAACGAGACATTTTTCCAGATTACGGTGCGAAGAGCCCGGTTCCAAAGCGAATCATGAATCGGTACTGGACCTGGTAAGGTGGAAGGGGAATACATTGCTGCTTGCCTGCTCCTCAGGACTGAATATCCTGCGCGCTAATTTGTCAGGACATTTTGAGAAAACTTCGGTAATGAATTTTCCTGCTGATAAGATGCCTGATGCCAATGATGTTTTGTTATTGAAAAACGGAAATCTCGTGGTCGGAACCGGACAAGGATTGTTTTTTTATGATCAATCTTCCGATGGACAAGGATTTACTCCCGGCAAAAAGCTTTTTGAATCTTATGATATTACATCGGTTTTTGAAGATCGTTCAGGGATTATTTGGGCCGGAACCCGGTTTAACGGAGTTTTAAAGGTAAACCCGGCTCCTCCGAAAGTGAAAACACTTCCCCGGGAGGTATTGCAGGGAGAAGCATTTGGTTCTTTGAACTTTCAGAGTGTTTTTCAGGATAACAAAGGGAATTTGTGGTTAGGAACTATTGATTCAGGAATATATAAATACAATCCGACTGCCAATGAGGTTCGAAATTACCCAATAGAATGCAGAGGAAGGAAAAACACTTATCCGCATGCTGTTTATGTGATTTTCGAAGATGATGAAGGTGTTTTGTGGGCAGGGACCAATTGCGGGCTATATTCGTTGGATGATAATTCAGACCGGTTTGAGGAATTTCGGAGTGGACTTGATTTTGGTATTGATAATCTGATAAAGACCAATCATATTTATTCTCTGTCCAATGATTTTGAAGGAAATTTATGGATAGGTACAGGATTTGGACTTTATCGTTTTGATGGTCGTTATGTGTTTAGTCACTTTTTTGATGAGAAAGAAGCATCAGGACTTTACAGTGATCATATCAATGCTTTAACAACGGATGAGGAGGGCAATCTCTGGATTGGGACGTCAGGAGGATTGAATGTTTGGGACCGGGATACCAAACAAATTGGCAGAGTTCCTTTTCTTGGGAACGACAGTATTGGAATAAGAACTTCCATTTTGTCGCTGGAGCTGGCTTATAACGGAGATGTATGGGTTGGGACCCGATCGGGAGTATGGACGCTTGATCCGGAAAAGCCACTCCCGGAATTGATGGAAGGAAACCGGAATCTTGAGAATGATATGATTCAGTCTGTAGTGGCCGATCATACCAACAGGGCATGGGTGTCCACCAATAAAGGTATCTCCTGCCTCAACCCGGATGGTACGGTTTTTAACTTTGATGTGGTAGATGGTCTTCCCGGATATGTTTTTAATCAAAATAGTGTATTTAAGAACAGGGAGGGGACGCTGTTTTTTGGTGGTACCCGGGGCGTTTGTTGGTTTCACCCCGACTCTCTTCATTACAATCTTAATAAGCCTCCTTTGGCCATCACACGGATTGGGATTGTGAGACGTGGAAAGGAGTCTGATACCTTTTGGCCGTTTACGGATGAAATCAGTTTTAAATACCGCGCTTTTACCAGTCTTGAAATAGGTTTTTCGGCATTGGAGTTTACACAGCCCGGCAAAAACCGTTATCGTGTTTTTCTTGAAGGATATGATTCGGAATGGCGACCTGTAACCAGAGAAAACAGTGTCTCTTTTTCCAATTTGTTACCCGGGGAATATACGCTGAAACTGGTTGCTTCCAACAACGATTTTACTTGGAATAATGACCCTCTGGAACTTAAGATAATCGTTACCCCGCCATTATGGATGTCAAATTATGCTCTTGCATTTTATATTTTGGCATTAATATTTGTCCTGCATCTGTTTGTGAACTATCGTGTAAGGCATTACAGAAAGGCCAACAGAGAGTTGCAGGAAAAAACAGTGAATAAAAACCAGATAGAGGCACAAAGGGAAGTCCTCACACGGATCAACCGCAGTTTTACCGACAGTATCAATTACGCCCGCAGAATTCAAAAGGCAATGACACCATCAGAAGCCTCTTTTTCCGAAGTCTTTTCTGATTCATTTGTTTATTTACGTGCACGTGATATTGTAAGTGGCGATTTCTTTTGGTTTCATGAAAAGGGTGAGAAAGTGTTTGTCGCCGCAGTAGATTGTACCGGGCACGGAGTACCGGGGGCTTTTATGTCCATTACTGGGATCGATCTTCTAAAGAATATTGTGGAGGTTCAGGGGGTGGAATCACCTGCCGAAATATTAAAGACCATGAATGGTGACCTCATCCGAACCCTGCATCGTCAGCAGCCTGTTGTGGAAGAGGAGGGACGTGTAAACGACGGGATGGATATGTCGCTGATTGTGATAGATCGGAAAAAGAAAACACTGGAATTTTCCGGGGCATACAACGGGTTCTACCTGGTGCGCGATAACGAAATACATACCTATAAAGGCGATCGCTTTCCCGTTGGGTATCTGAAAGACGGAGAATCGCCTGTTTTTACCCGCAAAGAGGTTTTTTTGAAAGACGATGATGTGGTTTACCTGTTCTCCGACGGACTCCCCGATCAGTTTGGAGGACCGGATCATAAGAAATTTAAGTATCGTCGATTCCGGTTGCTGTTGTTGCACATCCACAATATGGCGTTTAATGATCAGAAGAGGTTTCTGCATCAGAAAACAGAAGAGTGGATGGAAGGAGCTGTAGAACAGGTGGACGATATGCTGGTAATTGGCTTCAAACCGCTCGCCGGATTAAAGGGAACTGATGATTCCACCGATCTGTAGGTCTGCGAATAATAAAATCCACCTCCCGCGAATGCCGGTGGAAAATTGTACCGCCAACAATCTTTACCTTTAAGAGAGATGCTTTTTGATTAGTTGCAGCAACTCGTCGGGCTGGAAGGGTTTACTGATGTAATCGTCCATTCCTGTGGCCAGGCATCTCTCCTTATCTTCGGGGAAAGCATTTGCTGTAACTGCAATGATCGGCGTATGCGAATTGGTGCTTTGTTCAATCTCCCTGATCTTCTGGGTTGCTTTGAGGCCGTCCATAATAGGCATCTGAATATCCATAAGCACCAGGTCGTATTTGGTATGTCCGAACTTTTCCAGTGCTTCTTTACCGTTAAAGGCAACATCAATTTTTTTAACGGCATTTTTGATGTACAAAATAATGATTTGTTGATTACTGATGTTGTCTTCGGCCAGAAGGATGTTGGCGTTTTTAAGGTCTATACCCGGTTTGTCATGCGTTTGCAGTGTATTCTCTTTGTGTTGGTCACGACTCTCTGAGTTGGACTGCTGGCCTTCAGTAAAAGAGGAGGAAAATTCAAAAACAGTTTTTTCCTCATCACATAAAATACTGAATGTTCGGCCCTCCGACTCAACTATTTTCAGGGTTATGCCCAAATCAAGAAGGTCGATGATGCGGCTGTGGTTTATTCTTACCAGATCGTTGTGGTTGTAAAATCCTTCATCACTTCTTGTTTTGTCAGTGGGAACAACCATGTTGGTCACAATACGAAACTGCAACTCTACTTTTCCGGGCATGCTGTCGAGTCGTGATACTTCAATGGTAATAAACTTACTGGACTGATCATTGTTTTTGAGTATGCTGTTGATCAGGTTCAGAAAAATCTGTTTTATTTTGATGCTGTTGCCTGTGATGGAGGTGGGGATGTCAGCCGAAAGAGACAGGTTAAAGCGGGTTCTGCTATGTGCCGGCTTGGCCGAAAACAGTCTGATTGTATTGTTGAGTGTGGTGTAAAGATTAAAACTGGTAATGTTTTCGGGATCGTGTGAAAAAGTTTTAGACGAAAAAACAAGATTGTTAACCACATCTACCAGGTTGTTTGTTGATGCGTGAATGGTGTTGATGTAGTCTCTTTGCTGGTCGCTCATCACCGAATTCTCCAACATCTCCAGGATACCTGTAATATTGTTTAGAGGAGTGCGTATTTGATAAGAGAGTTTATTGATAAGGCTCTCCTGTGCCCTGTTTTGATTTTCCGATTCAAGGATTTGTCTGTCTTTTTCAAGAAAAACTTCCGACCTGATAAACTGAAATGTGTAGCCTACGAAAAAGGCCAGAATAAAGGAGGAGGAAAGAAAAAGTTTTTGTTCCAGGGTGTAGGTGTTCATCCAGCCTGTGGGCTGAATCGGAAGGATAAAATAGACAATTATGAAGGCAAACAATGCAAGTGCCCAGTAACTTCCTCTTTTCCGGCCACTGATGGTAATTGTCAATAGCGGGAAAAAGATGGACCAGTATCCATCCAGGCCTGTGCTGCCACCGGTAATGATAAAGAAACAGAAAGTGAGCCCGAGGATAAGCAGAAATACATTCTGAAATCTCAAATCCTGTTCATCGCGTGAACTGAAATAGTAATTAATGCTAAAAGCAATAGCAAGAATAAGTAAGGGAGCAGCCAGAATAAGATTTTCATGAATAAGCGAGATGATTCCCTGTGCGAGCACTGTTATGAAAAATAGGAAATTGGTGATGTTCAATAACAGTGTCTTGGTCTTGGAATCCATGTCGGCCTTGTCTTCACGGTCGGAAATAAACTGGCTGATGATTTTGTTGAAAAAAGATGTGAGCATAATTTTCTCTTAGGGTTTTTCTTGTTTGGTAAATATGGTCCGGGTTTGAGCGTTTTAACGAAAGTGATCGCTCTATTTTGATTATAAAGATGGTAAAATTTCCTTAATTTTGATTCCTGATTACGTACCTTTACTTTTTAATTTTAGAAAGATCTGATTCTTTTCCGGTAGTTGAGCCCGGATAAAGAGTTTGGGATTGATTGTCAGGCGATTGAAAATTGAAAAAAGATGTGATATGAAAAGAATTTTTTTATTGATTGTGGTTTTTGCAGCCGTGAACCTGTCTCTTAAGTCACAGGAGCACGTTCCAGAGCAGGGGGATTATCAGAATTTCATGAAGAGTAAAACATTGGTTTTGCTGGAGAAGAATCCGATGAGCGATTTCAATATGGCCATCCGGAAAGTGATGGAGAATTCCTGGACGCTTACCGATTATCAATTTATCAATGATGCAGAATTTGAGGCTTACCGGAACAATCCTTCCTACTCTTTTCTGATGATTACTAAAGCTTCCTTTGACCGGGACCGAACAAAAGCCAGGTATAATTTTTTGAGTCTGTTAATGGCAGAAAGGGCTGCCAAAGTTCGTGATATGCCTGATTTATGTTCATTGCCGCTGGCTTACGAACAGGTGGAGGATGACAGTTTCAGCTATAAACTGGAAGCATTTATCCGTTTTATGCAAAACCATGTTCAGTTAATGTTGAATGATCCCTCTCTGATTAACAATAATCCTTTTAAGTACTATAATAAGCAAAAGAAGGATGATTTGGAGAATAAGGTGCTTTATCTTACCAAAGAAGATCTGGCCAATGAGATCGATACGGAACGTGAAATTCGCGACATTTACCCGCATCCGTTTAAAATCGTTACTCGTGAGGAGGTGGCACAGGCGATTGCAGACAAACGTGAGGATGTGGTATTTCTTCATAAGGTAGGTCCGGAAAAAACACGCATCAGAGCCCGTGTATATAAAATGCTGGTTGGGGCAGGGGATCCGCATTTTTATTATTTTGATTATACAATGATGAAGGTGGCCCAGGATGACGCATTTCAGGAAAAAGATTTGAAGAAAATAAGATAGATTTTGTCTATTGACAAGGTCTAATCAAAACCTGTTGGTGATTTTGCCGGCGGGTTTTGTTTTGTATCGGAGTGTAAGAATTAAAAAGAAAAAATATGTCTGACGATAAGAAGATTATTTTTAGCATGGTGGGGGTTAGTAAAGTTTACCCTCCCCAGAAGAAAGTTTTGAAGGATATTTATCTTTCGTTTTTTTACGGAGCTAAGATTGGAATTATTGGTTTGAATGGTTCCGGAAAATCAACACTTTTGAAGATTATTGCCGGTGTTGAGAAGGAATATCAGGGAGATGTGGTTTTTTCTCCGGGGTATTCAGTAGGGTATCTGGAACAGGAGCCTCACCTGGATGACAATAAAACCGTCAGGCAGGTAGTGGAAGAGGGAGTGAAAGATGTGGTAGATGTGCTGAAAGCCTATGAAGAGGTGAACCTGAAATTTGCAGATCCTGAGGTCCTTGAGGACCCGGACAAGATGCAGGCGTTAATGGATGAGCAGGCTAAACTTCAGGAGAAAATTGATCAGTATGATGCCTGGAATCTGGATACCCGACTGGAAAGAGCAATGGATGCATTGCGCTGTCCACCTGAAGATCAGCAGGTGAGTGAACTTTCGGGAGGCGAAAGAAGGCGGGTAGCATTGTGTCGTCTCTTGCTTCAGGAACCTGATATCTTGTTGCTTGATGAGCCTACCAACCACCTGGATGCAGAATCGGTTCAATGGCTTGAGGTATTTCTAAAAAATTATCAGGGAACTGTCATTGCCATTACTCACGACAGATACTTCCTTGACAATGTGGCCGGATGGATTTTGGAACTTGATCGTGGTGAAGGAATTCCCTGGAAAGGGAACTATTCCGGTTGGCTGGAACAGAAAGCAAAACGACTGGAAATGGAAGAGAAACAGGTGTCCAAGCGCAGAAAAACGCTTGAGCGGGAGCTTGAATGGGTGCGGATGGCTCCTAAAGCCCGGCAAGCTAAATCCAAAGCCCGTCTTTCGGCCTACGAAAGTCTGATGCAGGAAGATGTGAAACAGAAGGAGGAGAAACTGGAGATATTTATCCCGAACGGGCCAAGATTGGGCGATAAAGTTATTGAAGCGCACAATGTGGCTAAGGCTTTTGGTGAGCGCTTACTGTTCGATAATCTTGATTTTCAGCTGCCTAGAAACGGTATTGTGGGAGTTATTGGTCCCAATGGTGCCGGAAAAACTACTCTGTTCCGGATGATTATGGAGCAAGAGACCATCGATGGCGGAACGTTTGAAGTGGGAGAAACTGTTAAAGTAGGTTATGTAGATCAGTCGCATGCCGATATTGATCCAGAAAAGTCGGTGTACGAAGTGGTGTCCGGAGGTAATGAAACCCTGAAAATGGGAGGAAAAGAAATCAATGCCCGTGCCTATCTGGCCAGGTTTAATTTTACCGGAAGTGATCAGGAGAAAAAGTGTGGAGCTCTTTCGGGGGGTGAACGCAACCGCCTGCACATGGCCATGACACTAAAGGAAGAGGCCAACGTGCTGTTGCTTGATGAGCCAACCAACGATATTGATGTGAATACTTTGCGGGCGCTGGAAGAGGGGCTTGATGATTTTGCAGGTTGTGCAGTAATTGTTTCGCACGACCGGTGGTTTCTCGACCGGGTGTCCACACACATTCTGGCTTTCGAGGGTAATTCAAATGTGCATTTCTTTGAAGGGGGCTACACCGATTATGAAGAAAATAAGAAGAAAAGACTGGGAGACGCCTCTCCGCACCGGATAAAATACAGAACCCTTCAGAAGAAAGGTTAACAGCAATTGAGATGAACGATAATGGTCGGAGAAATCCGGCCATTGTTGTTTAACCGGGTTAGGTAATTGGAGAATGTTGATTGCTGTTGATGCTTTTGGTGTTGAAACTTTGATCTTCCCGGGGCTTGTGGAGATAGTACATCTCAATCATCCCTTTCCCTTTAACTCTCTGAGGAACCCGTCTTACAAAGTTGTAATGAGGTTCCAGAAGTTTGCGTGTTGATTCGGAAACATTGATTTGCATAGGTCCGCTGTAAGTTTGCATTCGGGCCGTAATATTAACATTGTCTCCAAAAATGTCGTAAGATAAATTGTGTTCACTAATGAAACCGGCAATAATCTCACCCGAGTTCAGCCCGATTCTAAGTTCCCATTGTATGCCGTTTTGCTTGTTGCGATCGCGAATGAAATCTCTCATTTCGCAGGCCATCTTGGCTGCTCTCAGGGCATGTTCCTTAGAGTTGCTGAACATTCCGCTGACCCCCATGTAAGCGTCGCCAATGGTTTTGATGCGCACGCAATTGTGCTTTTGGGATATTTCATCAAACTTGGTAAAAATAATGCGCAATTCATCCAGTAATTTTCGGGGAGACATGCGTGTGGCTTTCTCTGTGAAATTTACCAAATCAGCCATGATAATGGTAACATTTCGATAAGGTCGGGGCTGTATTACCACACCACTTTTAAGTGATTTGACAATTTCGGCAGGCAAAATATTCTTGAGTATGTGATGGGTCTTTTTTTGTTCAGTTTCCAGCTGTTGTTTTTGTACTTTCAGCTCGCGGAGTGTGTTGGCCAGGGTCATGGCAGAGCTAACTCTTGCAATGAGCTCGTCGGTCTCTATCGGTTTTCTTACATAATCAATAGCGCCTGCTTCCAGGGCCTCCTTTACTTTGTCAGAACTTGAAAAACTGGAAATGATAATAACCGGAATATCCTGGGTTTTGGGATTTAGCTTGAGGTTCTTCAAAGCCTCCATTCCTGAAATTTCAGGCATCTCCCAGTCCAGCAGAATGATGTCGGGACTTGTTTCCAGAGCACAACGATAGGTTTCGTATCCATCGCGGGCACGCTGAAAATCGATGTCATTGCTGAGTGTATGAAGCTGAGCTTTGATAAACTCTGCAATGCTGTCCATGTCGTCTGCAATCAGTATCGTCAGTTTGTTTGAGGGCATTGAAAATGAGTTTTAGAAAGGCAAAGTTAATGTTTTTTTTGATATGTGTTTTTTCTTGTAGCAAACTGATAAAAAAGATTAAAACAGAGCTCCGAAGCTGATTGGTGACGCCGCCCGTTGGGGCCATAAGGGGGGAGTTTCTTCCGGGAGTGTTGCTCTCTTTCCCATACTGTTTTTTGATAGCATCCCTCACTGTTTTTTGTCAGTTAATCAGTCTGGTAGATCAGGTCATGAAAATCAGCTCCGGAGTGATCTTCAATTCAAAAAGCGGCCCTGTTGTGACCTCTTTTCACTTTCAGGAATCATTCGTTTGATGTTCATAAGAAAAAAGGATAATTTTATGCCTGACACGAGTGGAGACACTCTACTGTTTTTAAGAGTGTAGGTGATTTTTTCTTTTTAAATCCATAGTAAAGCAAGTTAAATATCAGAATATGACAACAGATGAAAAAAATTGGGGAATGTATTGCCATCTGGCTGCCTTTGCCGGGTTGTTGATTCCTTTTGGAAATGTGATTGGTCCGTTGGTAATATGGCTTCTTAAGAAAGATGAGTATCCTCATGTTGACATGGAGGGAAAAGAATCTTTAAATTTTCAGATTACTGTTTCTATTGCGGTTATGGTTGCAGGAGCCCTGAGTGTGGTTTTGATTGGCATTCCTTTGTTGATTGCCATTGTGGTTTTTACTTTAATTTTCATTATAAAAGCCATTATGGAAACGAATGAAGGACGATCGTATCGATATCCATATAATCTGAGGTTGATTAAATAATTCCTGCCTGATGAAGTTAATTGACGAGTCTTTGTTGGATGCCCTCTCGGCCGAAGCCGGATCTTCAGACCGAAAAAGGAAAAACCTGAATTATCACTTCGGAGATGCAGATGTGTTGCAACGCATGCTGAATGCCTTTGAACCCGGAACTTATGTGCGTCCTCATAAGCATGAAAACCCTGCTAAGAGGGAAGTTTTTATTTTGCTTAGAGGTCGGTTGATGATGTTCTTTTTTGATGATACGGGTCGGGTTACTCATCGTCAGCTACTGGATCCGGAAGCAGGGAAATATGCTGTGGAGATAGCCCCGGGCGAGTGGCATATGGCAGTTTCTTTGGAGGCCGGGACGGTTGTTTATGAAGTGAAAGACGGCCCCTATGATCCATCCAGCGATAAACAGTTTGCACCATGGGCTCCGGCAGAGGGAACTCAGGATGCAGATGTCTGGCTGGAAAAGCTGATGGTGGATCATTTTACTGATCGGTAACACACCCCTGAGAGGCTGATGCCACAGAGTTTCTGAATTTTTTCAGAATTCCGGTTGCAGGTTTTTCTGTAGGTTTCCATCTCTTTTTCCGTTTTTCTATTTCTTCTTCTGCAAGGTCCACCTCCAGCAGATTCTTATTGATGTCGATGGTAATGATATCTCCGTCTTGTATTAATCCAATCAGTCCTCCATTATAGGCTTCGGGGGTGATGTGCCCCACTACGAATCCGTGTGAACCACCTGAAAACCGGCCATCGGTAATGAGCGCCACATCGTTGCCCAAACCTGCTCCCATCACGGCTCCTGTAGGCTTCAACATCTCCGGCATTCCGGGTGCCCCCTTGGGGCCGCTGTTTCGAATCACTATGACTTCCCCGGGTTTCACACTTTTTCCGATGCCTTCGATGGCTTCTTTTTCATCTTCAAATACATGGGCGGGGCCACTGAAGTGGGTCCCTTCTTTACCTGTAATTTTTGCTACAGCTCCTTCTGTTGCAAGGTTTCCATACAAAATCTGGATGTGTCCCGATTCTTTGATGGGATGACTCACCGGGGCAATGATTTTTTGGTCTCCCGGTAGATCTGGAACCGATTCGAGGTTTTCGCCTATTGTTTTTCCCGTCACTGTCATAGGATTTCCATCAATCAGTCCTTCTTTTAGCAGGAATTTCATGACTGCCGGAATCCCTCCGATGTTGTGCAGGTCTTCCATCAGGTATCTCCCGCTTGGTTTCAAATCTGCCAGATAGGGTGTTCTGTTGCTTATCTCCTGGAAATCATCGATGGAGAGCGGAATGTTTACCGATTTGGCCATGGCGATGAGGTGAATAACTGCATTGGTGGAGCCTCCCATTGCCATGATGAGTGTGATGGCATTTTCGAAAGCTTTTCGGGTCATGATGTCCCGGGGTTTGATGTCATTCTCCAAAACCGCTTTGATTGCAGATGCCATTGTTTGTGCCTCATCTCTTTTTTGGGGACTCACCGCAGGGTTGGATGAGGTGTAGGGCAGACTCATGCCCATGCACTCGATTGCTGCGGCAATGGAGTTTGCAGTGTACATGCCACCACAGGCTCCTGCTCCCGGTATGCTGTGTCTGATGATGCCTTTGTAATCGAAATCGGAGATTTTCCCGCGTAGTTTTTCTCCATAAGCTTCAAAGGCCGAGACGATGTTCAGGTCTTTGTCTTTCCAGCTTCCTTTTTTTACGGTTCCACCGTACATCAGAATAGCCGGTCGGTTTAGGCGTCCCAGCGCAATCATGGCTCCCGGCATATTTTTGTCGCATCCTACGATGGGTATTACGGCATCGTAAAACTGGGCACTAACAACGGTTTCTATAGAGTCGGCAATAAGCTCTCTGGATGGAAGAGAATATTTCATGCCCTCCGTACCGTTGGTTATGCCATCGCTAACTCCTATGGTATGAAAAATCAGCCCGTAAAGGTCTTTTTGCCGGTCAACTTCCTTTTTTACCATGGTGGCTATGTCGTTGAGATGCATATTGCAGGGATTTCCCTGAAAACCGGTGCTTACGATTCCTACCTGAGCTTTTTTCTGGTCGTCTTCACTCATCCCGATGGCATAGAGCATGGCTTGCGCTGCCGGCAGACTTTCATCCTGTGTGATGAGGCGACTGTATTTATTGAGTTGATTTTCCATAATCCTGTTTTTTGATATGTTAAAATGATTTATTAGGTGGTTGAACATCGCAATAAATGGTTGGTAAAACGAAGTTCGACTCAGCCAATTAATCATGTTAGAGTGTAACAAGATGTTTCCTGTTATTGTTGGATAGGGTGGGTTTTTTTCTTTTCCTTAATTTGTTTTAGAGTGGCAGGCAGGTCAAATGGTGAAAATAAAGGATGTTTTTGTCCTTTATTTAAGGGTTTTGTATATTTGTTAGGTAAAAATCTCTTGTGTTGAACCTTGAGCTTGAATTATAGTAATGAGAAAAACCATTTTATTTGCCATAATTATTCTGACGTTTTGGGCCGGAGCAGTAAGTTCCATAAGTTTTATGGAAGCCTGGATTAAGTTTCAGGCACCCGGGGTAACTTTACCCATTGGGTTGAGTATTGGGATGAAAGTTTTCAGAGTATTAAATTTTATAGAATGGGCCTTATTGCTATCCTATTCGGCCATTCTGATGTTGAGCATCAGAAAGCTGTCTCCTTTAGTTAAAAGTCTTTCAGGTGTTTTAATGCTCGTGTTGCTTGTTCAGACCTTTGTTCTCTTGCCCGCTCTTTCAGACAGAGCATTAATGATCATTGACGGAAAGCAGGTTGCCGACTCCCTGGATCATCTTTATTATGTGATACTTGAAGTTGTTAAAGTAACTTTTTTAATTGTTTTATCTGTCAAGTTGGGCAGACGACAATTTTGAAAACTGGTTTTTCTCAATCGTTGATATGCTCGTTTTATCAGATGTTTTTTCCTGAGGTGAGAATTAATCGCAGGGAAGTATTTTTGGTCACATAAAGCCAGGCCCAGTTGATGAAAATAATGAGTCGGTTTCGAACACTCAGGATGAGCATCAGATGTAAAAACATCCAAACGAGCCAGGCAAAATAGCCCTTAAACCTGATGAAAGGAAGGTCAACGACCGCCTTGTTACGTCCGATGGTAGCCATGGAGCCCAGGTCTTTGTATTTGTAATCGGTCACCGGTTTTCCTTGTTCACTTTGTTTTAAATTTCGGGCCAGTAATTTTGCCTGGTTGATAGCCACGTTGGCTACCTGTGGGTGTCCGTTGGGATAATCGGGGGTTTCCATGTAGGCAATGTCTCCTACTGCAAAAATATTGTCGAATCCCCGGATTTTGTTTTGGCGGTTTACAATTATTCGGTTGCCACGTGCAATGGATTCTGCCGGAATTCCACGGGTCTCCCTTCCCGTCACTCCTGCTGCCCAGATAACGGTGGCAGATTTAATGGTTTCTCCCGAACTGAGAGTGAGGTTTTCTCCGTCATAATCTTTTACAAAGGTATTTTTCAGGAGGACCACACCCATTTTTTTCAGATATTTTTCAGCCGCCTGCCCCGATGCTTTACTCATGTTGTTAAGTACATGATTGCTCCCCTCAACCAGGCGAATGGTAAATTTAGACAGATCGATGTCGTGATAATCTTTGGGAAGAATTTCTTTTTTTATCTCTGAAAATGCTCCTGCAAGTTCTACTCCGGTTGGACCGGCACCAACAATGGTCAGGTTCAGCATCCGTTCTCGGTCTTCCCTGGGGGCGGCGATTACCTTCTCAAAGGTTGTAAGAATGTGATTTCTGATGGTTATGGATTGATAGGTTGTTTTTAGTGAGAATGCATTTTTCTGAATGTTGGCGTTTCCGAAATAATTGGTTCTGCAACCGGTGGCCAGAACCAGGTAGTCGTAAGGGAAATCACCAATGGTCGTGGTAATGGTTTGTTCTTCAGGGTTTACCTGAAGCATCTCTGTCATGCGTATTTGAATGTGAGATCTGCTTTTGAAAATATTTCTGAATGGAAAAGAGATGCTTGCCGGTTCAATTTGGGATGTGGCAACCTGATAAAATAAGGGTTGAAACTGGTGGTGATTGATTTTGTCTATCAACAGGACATTGAAAAGTCGTTTGTCCAGATTTCGTACCAACTGAAGTCCGGCAAACCCTCCTCCTACCACAATTACCTGTTTTTTGCCCCGGAGGTCTTGTTTCTTAACCATAATTTTCTGTTATTTTTCCTGATAAATGATTGTGTTGTCTGCCAATAAAACAGAACGGGAGGCCTTATGTTTGCTGATTTATGGAATTTTTTCTTTAATTAGGAAAAAATAAGATGAGGTTGTCCGAAAATGAGATTTGTAAAATAAAAATAGTGTAGAGGTTGCTGCTCTTTTCAACAGCACTTATGTAACAATAGTCCGTTATCTCGAAGTTCGGGATTGTAAAGAATTAGTATTTAACCGCTTGCAATTAATGGTCTGTTCTGCATTAAGAAGCATACTATCAATGTCTTGTGGTTTTATTTTGGCTCTGGTTTAAATTAAATTCGCGATAATAATACAAATGGTTTATTTACAGTATGTTAAGCCTTCGTAATTGTCGATAGAAGTTGTTGGCTCCCTGTCGGGGACCTTTTCTATTAAGGCGATTTACCCCCATTCGGGGACATGTAATAATCACCATTTTAAACTAGAGCCTTTTTTATAATCTAAAAATCTATTGATGTAAGAGAGTGCTGAGTATTCTCATACAGAACTTTCAGTCTGAAGAGTGTCTGAGATATGTGATTTGACGGGGGTGGAAGAGCTCATCAGCCACCCCTGTTTTGTTTAATGAAAGAATTTTTCGTATTGTCCGGGAAATTGATCCAGTTGTTTGATTTTGATATCTTTAAAATAAACTTCACCAGCTTCACTCTGAATCTGAATTTTGCCACTCTCCAGCGGTTGGGTTCCCTCTTCGGTTGTCATTCTGGAGTTTTGCAACACCATTACCACTTCCCCGTTTACTATGTGCAGGCTTTTTCCGTTGAAGCAGATGAGTTCCAGGGTCGTCCATTCTCCCGGAGCGCTTTCGTAATCGGCACTTCGTAAACAAAAAGCATCACGGCCACTACTTCCGCCAATGGGAATGAATGGTTCTTCATGTCCGGCAACCGTATTCATCATTCCTTCCTGGGGAAATGCCCGCACATCAATGGCGGTGTTCCCGATGGCCCAGTAATCGCCCATGTGACCTTCCATGATTTGAAATTCCTGTGACAGCATCCACGAACGCCAGTAATCAACTCCTGCTTCGCCATTTGAATGGTAAAGAAGTCCGGAATCAAGAAGTTTGTCTTTGCGGGGTTCCCACTTTTTATCCCCCCATTTTACTTTTAGCTTCAAGTGGTAATTGCTGAAAGATTCTTTAGTAAAAACAGCTCCGTAATATTCGCCGGTTATTTTTAGAACAGGAACTCCGTTTTCTTCAATTACGGAAAATACGTTGTTGATGTTTTTGTTGTAACCGACGGGGGCAATGGTATCACCGTTTTCATCCAATGGCTGGCTGCCGTTGTAAGCGTTCTGATGCTTGAAACTCAGATACATTTCCCATTTGGATAAGTCCTTGTTCAGCAGGTTTTCCCACTCATCTTCGGGGCTGAAAGAAGTTAAAGAAAGTGCGGTCAGAATTGCCACTGCTATCGAAAATTGTGTGTGATGTTTCATCTTTAGTTTTGTTTTTATTGGTTTTGTTCTCTCAGTTTAAGACTATTAAAGTACTAAAAATTTCTTTCATCTGTGCGGATTTGGAATTCATTGGGGAAGTGTTATTGGTATTACTCTACGAAGAAAATGTTTTTTAATGAAACAATGTTTCAACTGAATTGTTGTTTTATTAAATTTGTGCTTTATTTTCAAATGTATTCTATGACAGCATCAGAAATATTAGATCATCATAAAGTGAAAAAGACTGCACCTCGCATCGCTTTATTGCACGCTTTACAGGAGGTATCCGGCCCTCAATCCGAAGGTGAGATTAAGGACCTGATGGGTGAATTGTACGACCGGGCAACTTTTTATCGGAGCGTTCAGACCCTTACCCATGCCGGAATTATTCATCGCATTGTCGCTGATAATGTGATGGTAAAATATGCACTGAACAATTGTGAAAATGGGCACCATCACCAGGTGGATCATGCTCATTTCTATTGTCGGAAATGTCACAATCTTTTTTGTCTGAAAAGCATTAAGGTGCAAGCGTTGAACCTTCCGGCCGGCTTTGTGGATGAAGAGCATGATTTGGTGATTCGGGGTATTTGTAATCAATGTAGTGATTCACCGACGGTTGAAAATGAATAGAGTGAAAAAATCCGGTGTTTCGATTTGATTTTTATGATGGTGTTGAATATGAAAAGTGTTTTTCTGTGGTTGCTGCTGTTGGTGAGTTCAGGGTTAACGGGCCAGTCAAGTTTATCACTGCAAGGGGTGGTTACTTGTCAGCACAATGATCCTTTGCCGGGGGCAGTGGTTCACATCAAATCCTTGGGGCTGGGGACGGTGACCGATGAAGACGGGGCTTTTTTGATAAAAAATATTTCTTCCGGAAAATATGTGGTTGAGGTGTCTTTTTTGGGCTATGAGCCCTGGTTAAGAGAAATTGACATCAACGAACAGGTGCCGCTGCATATTTCTTTGCAGCGTGAAGATCATTCGCTGAACGAAGTGGTGGTGGAAGGAACCTATCGAAGTATTTTGAACAGGGAAGATTCACGAAGTGTGGCGGTTGTGGATCGGAAATTTATCGAGGATAATCGTTCCGGAAGTTTGATGCAGACCCTCAGGCGGTTGCCCGGCATCAGTTCCATCGATATTGGTTCAGGACAATCGAAGCCCTTGATTCGGGGCCTTGGCTTCGATCGTGTGGTGGTGGCAGAAAACGGGGTGGCACATCAGGGGCAGCAATGGGGAGCTGACCATGGCCTGGAAATTGACCAGTACGGGGTTGAAAATGTGGAAGTAATTAAAGGACCGGCATCTCTGATGTATGGTTCCGGTGCTATTGGTGGGGTTATTGAGATGCGTAGTTTTTCAATTCCCGGACAGAATTCTTCAGGTGTTGCGGTGGATCTCACTGGTCGTAGCAATAATCAGTCGATTGGTGGTTCTGTAGCACTTTTTAAGAGATGGAATCACTTGTTTTTACGGGCCAGAGTGTCGGCTGTAGATTATGCCGATTACCGCGTGCCTGCCGATAGTATCGAGTACTATTCATATTATTTTCGGCTCCATGACGGTGCGATGCGCAATACCGCCGGATATGAGAATAATGGCAACCTGGCTTTAGGGTGGACTTCAGATAAATTAACGACCCGACTTACAGTTAGTCAGCTTAATGGCAAAAGCGGTTTTTTTGCTAATGCGCACGGATTGGAAATTAGAACTTCTTCCATCGATTATGACCGCTCTTCACGAACCATAGACTTGCCATATCAGCAGGTGCGTCATCGAAAAGTGACGAGCAATACCACGATTTCTCCAGGTGCTCATCAAATACGAATCAATGCAGGATGGCAACACAATCTGCGTGAGGAATTCTCTGAGGCTGTGGCGCATGGTTACATGCCAAAACCGCCGGATAATCTGGAGCGGTGGTTCCAAAAGGAGACCGGCAGTGTTAATGTGCGCTGGAAAATTCCTGAAATCGGACGTCACAACCTTACTGTTGGCGGAGATGTGGAGCGTCAGGTGAATGAAATTGACGGCTGGGGATTTATTATTCCTGCATTTGAAAGTACTGAATCGGGTTTGTTCATTCACGATAAAATTTTCCTGACCCCTCCCTGGGTTGTTAATGCCGGTATTCGTTATGATTTTTCCCGGATTCAGATTGAGCCGCATCGCGATTGGTTTGTGAGTCCTGGTGAAAATGGAGAAGAGTATATTCTCAGAGCACCTGATGCCGACCGGGATTTCAGCTTTGTGAGCTGGGCCCTGGGTGTCAACTATCATCAGGAAAAATTGTTTTTTAAACTGAATTTAGGCAACGGCTTTCGCATGCCACTCCCCAAAGAACTGGCGGCAAATGGAATGAACTACCACATGTACCGTTACGAGGAGGGGGATATAAATCTTTCGCCTGAGGTATCGTGGCAACTGGATGCCGCGGTTGGACAGGAATGGAAATCCTTTGGGTTTGAGATAAACCCCTTTTGGGCCTGGTTCCCAAATTATATTTATCTGGGACCGGAAGGCGGTTTTGAGCAGGGTTTGCAAAGCTTCAAATATCAGGAAAATGAGGTGTTTCGTGCAGGAGGTGAGTTGATGATGCAATATCGGATTTCTGACCGACTGAAAAGCGCTCTGGAATCGGAATATGTTTACTCCCGGCAATTGACAGGAGATAAAGAGGGGTTTACGTTACCGTTTTCACCTCCCTGGACGACCGATTTTTCTCTGGAATATACCCATCCTTCTTTTAGGGCATTTGAAAACCTGACACTTAGAGGGGGGTATCGCTTTGTTGCAGCTCAGAATGAGATAGTTCCTCCCGAAAAGAAAACTCCGGGATATGGGCTGACTTCCATATTGGCAGGGGCATCCCGTAAGGTCGGCGCGGCGCAAATCAACTGGCGTTTTCAGATACGAAACCTGTTTGATGTCCGGTATCTGGATCATACCAGTTTTTATCGACTGATAGAAGCTCCGGGGCCCGGACGTAATTTTATTGTTTCAATGAGTGTTTCCTTTTAATTATTGGTAAATATTTAAAATTTTTTGATGATGAGAATTTTCTTGAGTGTGTTGATGATTTCGTTTTTCCTTTTTTCATCCTGCAGCGATGATAAGGACGATATGTATCCGGTTGTTGATATGTCAGGAGGTGATGCTTTTCCGGTAAATTGCTCTGTGGTACATCCCGGGGAGACTTTTACTTTCAGGGCTGTGTTTACCGACAATGAAGAATTGGATGCTTTCAGCATTGAGGCGCACGATAATTTTGACCATCACACCCACAGCACCGATGCGGTTGAATGTGAAATGGAGCCGGAAAGGAATCCTGTTAATCCGTTTCACATGATTGAGGAGTACAATATTCCTTCAGGCTTGACTTTGTATGAGGCGGAGGTAGATGTTTTTGTCCCCGAAGATGCGGATACGGGTGATTATCACTTTATGGTAAGACTGACCGATGCAGCAGGATGGCAAACTCTGAAAGGCATTGCCATTAAGATACTGCCCCGGGAATAGGGAGAAGCATTGCTGAATTTCCCATAAAAAAAGCACCGGCTGGATGTTTCCTTTCGGTGCTTTTATATTTTATAATGCCATCACGCCTTCGAGGGCAGTAACGTTTTGAGTAATGGTTATTACATCATCCGGATGACTCATCATTGCTTTGCAGGTTACCGAAACATGCCGGAGACTTTTGGTGTGTTTAAAAGAGATGTCGCTTTCTTCCGGAAGCATGGAAACTACTTTGTCCACTTTCCCGTGTTGATTGGGTACGATAAATTTAAACATATAAAGTTGGGGCCATTCTTCCTCTTTCCCCAGTGCCTTTCTCAGATTTCTGTAGTCTTTCATTGCCATAATAACTCACTTTGACTGCAAAGATATCATTGGTATTTTGATATTTCTTGCTAAATTTAAGAAAATCGAACTGTATGGATTATTCCTGCATTGGAGGAATTTACGAATTGTTTTTTTGAGCATTCGGGATATTAGTAAAACCGTATTGGTCCGAAAAGGTTGCCACATCATGGGCTTGGATTACTTCTTGGCTAATCATCAGGAATAGGAATTCTTCCTCTAAAAAACATAACATTATGAAGGAAAATAATCTGTGGAAAGTTATTTACGAAGATTATATTCCCGACCACGAACCACTTCGGGAAGCCTTGTTTACTTTGGGAAATGGCTATGTAGCCACACGTGCCGCCGCCGAAGAATGTGCTGCCGGGGATATCCATTATCCCGGGACATATATGGCGGGTGGGTATAATCGTGCCCGCTCTGAAGTTTCAGGACGGATTGTAGAAAATGAAGATTTGGTAAACTGGCCAAATTGGCTGCCCCTTTCGTTCAGACATGACGATGGAAACTGGTTTAAAATTGATGATGTAGAGCTTTTATTTTATCGTCAGGAACTGGATATGTATGGTGGGATCATGATGCGGAGTATGAGATTCCGGGAAAAGGACGGGAAAGAATCGACATTGGTTGCCCGTCGTTTTGTGAATATGAAAAATCGTCATCTGGCTGGTATTGAGTGGACGCTGACTCCGGAGAACTGGTCGGGAAAAATTCAGATTCGCTCAGCGCTTGACGGGACTGTGATAAATAGTGGGGTTCTCCGGTATCGGGATCTTTCTTCAATACATCTGCAACCCCTGGAAGTTGGTCAGTTTGAGGACGATACCATCTATTTGCGCGTTCAGGCCAATCAGTCAAAAACCAGAATGGTTCAGGCCGCACGCACACGAATTTATAAAAATGGCAAGGCGGTTTCCGTAGAGAGTGATTTTTTTAAAAAAGTGGGGTATGTGGCAAATATTTTTACACTGGAATGTGAGGAGAAAAGACCTCTTACCATCGAAAAGATTGTTTCTGTTTTTTCTTCACGTGACCGGGCAATTACTGAACCGGTGTTGGAAGCTCGTGATGCATTATCCGAAGCCGGACGCTTTTCCGAATTGCTGAAAGCGCATTCACAATCATGGGCGGAGTTGTGGTATCGATGCGATATTGACATTAAAGACGGCGATCAGACCCAAATGATTCTGCGTCTCCATATATTTCATATTCTTCAAACCGCTTCTATCAATACAATCGGACTGGATGTGGGAGTTCCCGCACGGGGTTGGCACGGCGAAGCTTACCGGGGACATATCTTTTGGGACGAACTGTTTGTTTTTCCCTTTCTGAATTTTCAGTTGCCCGAGCTTGCCCGTTCTCTTTTGATGTACCGATATCATCGGTTGCCGGCCGCACGTAGGGCGGCAAAAGCTGCCGGCTATAAAGGTGCTATGTTTCCCTGGCAGAGCGGAAGTAACGGGAGGGAGGAGAGTCAGGTGGTGCACCTGAATCCCCAATCCGGAAACTGGGACCCGGACAACACATACCTACAGCGTCATGTGGGGGTGGCCATTGCCTACAATATTTATCAGTATTATGAGGCCACACGGGATATAGAATTTTTGATGGCTTATGGGGCAGAGATGATGTTTGAAATAGCCCGTTTCTGGTCAAGCATTGCTGTATTTAATGATAAGCGTGGACGATTTGAGATTCACGGAGTTGTGGGGCCGGATGAATTCCATACCGAATATCCTGATTCTGAGAAATCGGGGTTGAACAACAATGCCTATACCAATGTGATGGCTGTTTGGGTGCTTCGAACAGCTCTTGATTTTGTGGATTTGCTTTCGGATACCAGGAAACGGGAGTTGTTTGCAGAGTTGAAAATCGATGATGATGAAATTGAAAGGTGGCAGCAAATTAGTCGAAAAATGTATGTGCCGTTTATGGAAAATGGCATCATCAGCCAGTTTGAGGGGTATGATAACTTAAAAGAACTGGATTTTGAGCACTACAAAAAGAAGTATGGTGATATTCAACGTTTGGATCGCATCCTGAAAGCCGAGGGTGACAGTCCCAATCGATATAAGGTGAGCAAACAGGCAGATGTTTTGATGCTTTTTTATCTTTTATCGGCTGATGAAATGGAGGCGTTGTTCCGTCGTATGGGTTATCATTTTGACCGCAGCACCATTCCGGAAACGGTAAAATATTACATTGACCGCAGTTCCCATGGCTCAACCCTGAGCAGACTGGTGTTTTCCTGGGTGTTTTCACGCACCGACAGAGAAGAATCTTATCAGGTTTTTAAAGAATCCCTGAAGAGCGATTTTGAAGACATACAGGGAGGAACAACAGCCGAGGGGATTCATCTTGGCGCCATGGCAGGCACGGTGGATATGATTCAACGTTGCTACACCGGATTGGAAATCAGGGGTGGAATCCTTTGGTTGAATCCCCGGTTGCCTAAAGAGATTAAAGGCTTTAATATGCGTATTCGATACCGCGGGCATTGGATTTGGTTGCATTTCACTCAGCACCGGGTCGAGGTCTCGTTTGAGTCGGGACGCTCACCTCAGATTCAGATTGGCTTCATTGATAAAGTCTATGAGTTAGGAGAGGGCGATTGTAAGGAGTTTTTGTTGTAACCCTGTGTTCGGTTGCGTGATTAATGGTGGTTTCCTTATTTGAACCTTATGAAACGAGCAAAGAATGCCACAAAAGAGAATGTATAAATTTTTCACATGTGAGTTCCATCAGACCAATGACTTAGATGAATTTTTACTGATGAAACTAGCATGGCAACGATTGCCACAAAAGAGAATGTAAACAATCACCCATGCGAGTTCCATCAGACCAATAACTTAGATAAATTATTTACTGATGAAACGAGCATGATATTTTTTAAATATAAATATCACAAGAGAATATGTTTAAAAGAATATTATGCGAGAGCGAAGCGGTTCCATTCGTTCTCAAATTTTTAATTAGTTCTTTATCATATAATTACAAAATTTTAAACGGATGAAATAAGTTTGATTTAAGAAAGTTGAAATTTTACAAAAAAAAATAAGTGTTTAGGTGCATTTATAAAGTAGTTGCCTGCATTTAAACAGAAATTCTCACCAGACAAGCATTCGTACACAAAACAATCTTTAAATTAGTAGTTTGGAAAAAACAAAAAATGAAAGACACAGAAATTGAAATATTTCAATCCGAAGATGGAGTAACAGAGGTTCAAGTTAAGTTTGAAAAAGAAACCGTATGGCTATCGCAAAAACAAATGGCACATCTTTTCGATAAAAATACGGACACAATTGGTCTCCACCTTAGAAACATCTATAAATCGGGAGAATTAGACACAGAATCAACTACCGAGGAATCCTCGGTAGTTCAACAAGAAGGTAAAAGGAGAGTAAAAAGAAAACTCAACTTATACAATCTTGATGCAATTATTTCTGTAGGATATAGAGTAAATTCCAAAAGGGGTATTCAATTTCGAAAATGGGCAACCCAAAAATTGAAAGAATATTTAATAAAAGGTTATGCAATAAATGAGCAGCGATTAGCCCAAAAGAATGAACAACTAAAAGAGCTCCAAAAAACAGTAAGAATACTGGACAAAGGCCTAAACTTCAAAACACTCTCCAATAACGAAAGCATCGGATTATTAAAAATCATAACTGATTATTCCTACGCATTAGATGTATTAGACCAATATGATTATCAAAAGCTTGAAATCAATAATACATCAGAAAAGGAGTTGTTTCATCTAACCTATAAAGATGCAATTAAACAGATACGAATAGTTAAAGATACCTATGGAAACAGTGATTTATTTGGTCATGAAAAAGATGAATCATTTAAAAGTTCTATTGCAACAATTTATCAGACCTTCCAAGGAATAGAGCTATATCCGAGTATAGAAGAAAAAGCAGCAAACCTTTTATACTTCATAACCAAGAATCATTCATTTACCGATGGAAATAAACGGATTGCAGCATTTTTGTTTTTATATTTCTTAGAAAAAAATGGTCTACTCTTTAATGAATTTGGAAATAAAAGAATTGCAGATAATACATTAGTCGCATTAACACTTATGATTGCTGTAAGTAAACCCGAAGAAAAAGAAACAATGATAAAAGTTATTGTAAACTTAATAAATAAGAATAATTAAAACGCATGGTAACAAAGCTATATACGCCAGACGTTGCATCCACAGCATATTGAGGGCTTTGCATTACCCAAAACCCTGCATTCGAGCTGATAAATCCACAGCTGGTCTGAAAGCCATGCCCAGGCGCACATAGCCGGGACGTTGCCTGCAAGCATAGGAACAAGACAATGCAACGAATAAACCCATTATTCAATGCAATAAATGCAACGATAAAATTGTTTTGCAACGATTAAAGCGTATATTTGTTGCAAATATTAAGACGAATGGAGAATTATATACATCAAAAAGAGAATTGGCCAAATTTCACATGGAATAGTAATGAATTTGTCAACCTTCTAAGTGAAACCAGAAATCTGCAAGGTCGCTTGATTGGCAAAATGGAATCTCTGGGATTTGAATTGCGAGATGAAGCATTACTTGAAACTTTAACTTTAGATGTATTAAAATCATCAGAGATAGAAGGAGAGCTTTTAAATCCCGAGCAAGTTCGTTCTTCAATTGCACAGAGATTAGGAATGGAATTCGCTGGAGCAATTTCGTCCGATAGAAACGTCGATGGAATGGTCGAAATGATGATTGATGCTACCAATAATTGTTTCAAACCATTAGCTAAAGATAGACTTTTTGATTGGCACGCTGCGCTGTTTCCAATGGGACGAAGTGGAATCTTTAAGATAACGGTGGCAGACTGGAGAAAAGACACAGCGGGACAAATGCAAGTTGTTTCGGGTTCTGCGGGAAGAGAAAAGGTTCACTTCCAGGCACCAGATGCAGATTTAATAGAAAATGAAATGAATCAATTTTTAAAATGGTTCAACCAAGAGAAGAATATTGATTTAGTAATAAAAGCAGCAATCGCACATCTTTGGTTTGTAACAATTCACCCTTTTCAAGATGGGAATGGACGAATTGCAAGAGCATTAACTGATATGCTGTTAGCCCAATCAGACAAAAGTACTCAACGATTCTATAGCATGTCTGCTCAAATTAGAGTAGAAAGAAAAGGATACTATGAAATTCTTGAAAAATCCCAAAAAGGAAACCTTGACATAACCGAATGGATAAAATGGTTTTTAAATTGCTTGATTAATGCTTTAAATGCAACAGATAAAATTTTGACCCGGGTTTTATTTAAAGCGGATTTTTGGAGAAGACACTCCAAAACAATTATTATCGAACGACAGAGAAAAGTATTAAACAAAATTCTGGATGGATTTGAAGGTAAACTGACCTCGATGAAATGGGCTAAAATGGCCAAGTGTTCAAAAGACACAGCAATTCGAGACATTAACGACTTGATAAAAAAGAATATATTACAAAAGGAACCCGAAGGAGGAAGAAGTACAAATTATGAATTGAAAAAATAGTATAGAATGCCAGCCGGCAACAAAGCTATCATACGCCAGTCGTGGCATCCATAGCATATTGAGAGTTTCGGTTTACCCTCTCCCATGCGTTCAAGCTGATTAATCTATAGCTGGGCTGAAACCACGCTCAGACGCATTTAGCCGGGAGGTTGGGGCCCATTTTAAAGACGACCTGCTAAACAGAAAAAATTTATGGGGAAAAGCAGAAGAATTGTTAATTTTAAAGCATAAAAAAACCCGGATTCATCACCAGCATCTAATATCTGGGAGAGGAACTACCGGGACTGCTTGATACAAAGATCAAGAAAAAGTTTATGAATAGACAATTTTATGAGAAGGTATTTTCAACTCAAAGAATGGAAAAATACTTTAAGAGATACCCTGATAATGAATTCAAAGCAATCGAACATTATCATTTAAACATTGAATTGTCAGAATCCTTTTATTCCGTTTTGTCAATCTTTGAAGTTGCGCTGAGAAATAGTTTAAATCGTGAACTCACAGGATACTTTGGAACAAAAGATTGGTATCTTAAGATTGAATCTGTTCCTGGATTAAAAAATTTAAAGAATAGTATTAATACAGCAAAAAAACATATAGCAAATAGAGATGAAAATATTTCTGCAAATAAGGTTGTTGCAGAATTGACTTTAGGTTTCTGGGTTAGACTTTTAAATGCTTAATACTAAAGAATTCTATGGAAACCTCTAAGAAAAGCATTCCCATACGTTGAAAAGAAACAACGGCAGCGAAATAAAATATCAGCACCGATTAATAAAATTCGGGATTTTAGGAATAGAATCTTTCATCACGAACCAGTCTCTTAGGATTTAAACAAACTTGAAGATACGCATAATACAATCATTATGGTAATGGGCTGACTAAATAAGGATTTACCAGAATTTGCAAAAAGACACGATAGAGCAATAAAAACGATTGCAAAAACCAGAATAAAATTAAAACTGTTGGCAACAAAGCGATGATACGGCAGCCGTGGCATCCTCAGCATATCACCATAAGAGGTCAAAGAGCCATCCTCCGATAGCAGATAGTATTCCTGATTGTTTACAGACGACCAGTAATGGCGACCCCGCAAGCGCATACTCAGGGCATTATTGAAGGCAAGGGCCATTTCAATCTGGTTTTCGAATAGTCTTACATTTCTCCGTGCATATAGATGCTGTCTTCCGAATCATTGCAATCCACGTAGCCGTATGAATAATCTGTCCGGCTGATTGTCATGCAGCATCGCACCTACATACATGGCTGTTTGATCATAAAAGAACCAGACTTCTGATGGTTGAAATGATGGATCTCCGTTATGGGGTGCCAGTTGCAGAAAATCTGTAGCGGGAGAGACTTGCTGATAGCATGCTTCATCCAGCATTGCATCAATGGTCAATGGCTTATCTATTGGCAAGGCCACAACCTCTTTGGATTCCTGGCCCTTTAAATAAGTGGTGGTGAGTAGAATTGTCCGGATAAACAGTGAAAACTATATGCGAGTCTTTAGTTGATGAGGTGCTTTTAACCAGACGATTAAGTTACGAAAAAAGGTAAAGGGAAAAGAAAGGTAAAGGGAAAAGAAATCGGAGAAAGAGAAAATCTTGCTAAGGAGGGGAGAGCACGAATACTTTTCTGAATGAAGAAAGTCAGACTATAGAATAATATTTAAATATTTATATATTTGCATAAAAAAGAGATTATGCAGTTTAAGAAATTAGAATTAGAAGGGGAGAAAGGCATCAAAGGCCTTTTGAAATCGAAGCATTTTAAAACATCACTCATCAGTATTGCGGTGGGAGCTGTTGCCGGATTTGGATATTACTACTTTACGGGAGGTCAATCCATGGAAACCATGACATTCAACGAAATAGTAAAACATGTAGTTTTGGGTGGATTCTTTGGCTTTTTTGTGACCAATAGTCCATGTGCCAGGGGCCGGTGTTGATTTTCTGATTTTTTCTTACTCCGGTTCACCAAAGAGTCTTACTTTGTCACCTTCGCCTTCCACCCGGATGGCCCGAACGGTTTGGAAGGTGTTCTTTTCCATGCCATCGGCCTTAAAGCGGAAAGGGATATAATGTTCTCCATATCCGGTAGCGAACCCGTTTTTATCAATTTTCTCTATCAGAACCCGCTCTTTTTGGCCCACAAACCTGGTGTAATATTTTTTCTGATTCTTTTCAGACAGTTCTCTGATGGCTGCTGAACGTGAGGTTTTTATTTTTTCAGGCACCTGATTTTCCATTCGCTCCGCACGGGTTCCCTGGCGAACAGAGTACTTGAACGTGTGGACATGACTAAACTGAAAGCGTTTTACGGCATCCATACTTTCCTGAAAATCTTCAACGGTTTCACCGGGGAAGCCCACAATCATGTCGGTTGTGAAATTAAAATCGGGACGCACTTTTCTGAAGCGTTCGAGGATGGATGCAAATGTTTTCAGGCTGTACATGCGCCGCATACGCAGCAAAACACTGTCGGAACCGCTTTGCAGACAAAGATGCAGATGGGGCGCCAGCCTGGGGTGTTTGAAAAGATTGTAGAACCGTTCGCCAAACCCATCGGGCTCCAGCGATGAGATGCGCACCCGGAAATCTCCCGGGATATTGAGAATGGCTTCCACCACATCTTCAAAGGTTTTATCTTCCCATCGGTATCGTCCGATGTTTACCCCGGTTATTACCAGCTCTTTGAAACCGTTATCGAGCGTTTGCTTTACATTTTCCAGAATTTGAGGCAGTGGCCGACTGACAGCCCGACCTCTCACTGTCGGGATAATACAGAAGGTGCAGTAGTTATCGCATCCATCCTGTATTTTTATGGCGCTACGGGTATGCAGACTCTTGTCAACGGCACTATATCGGAATACATCACCGCTGGTGTCAGAAGGATGAATAATTTCTCCTTTCAGGTGAGCGTCCACCAAATCACGAATATTTCCTTTGCGGTTGTTCTCCACCACATAAGTGACTTTTTGGTCACTTTCCAGTTGTTCCTTGTGATTGTTGGCCATGCATCCGGTCACCACTACCACAGCTCCTTTGTTGTTGCGGGCTGCCTGATTGATGAGGTTACGTGACTTTTGGTCGCTCTGGTTGGTCACCGTGCAGGTATTCACTACCACGATATCAGCTTTGTCTTTGAAATCAACAATCTGATATCCTGCCAGGTCGAATTGTGTGGCCAGTGCATCGGTCTCATACTGGTTTAGGCGACAACCTAACGTTTTAAATGCCACCTTGCGACCTGCGCCGGGTGAAAGGGTTATTGATTGAGGTGTTTTTGCTGAGATGACAGAATCCATAGGTGAGTTTAATTAGTGCTTGTCTATAAACTAAGCACAATTTGTTTTTAGCTCTGTTTCTGGTCAGAAACTAATTAACTGTTTGTTATTTTGATGAAGCCTACGCTTCCTTTGCCGTATAAACTTCTGAAAGTTCCCCGCTGAGTGACATGTCTGCTGCAGAAGTGATTTTTGCATCTATAATTTTGCCCATCAGTTCGGGTGCGTATCGGTCGAGGCGCACCGTAATCTTGCCTTCTGTTAGTCCGTTGCTAAAGCCCGTTTTCCTGTCTTTTCCATTGACCAGAACCTTCAGGGTTTTGCCCACAAGTTGCTCATTGTAAACTCTGGTGTGCTGTTTCATGGTTTCAGACAGCGTATGAAGCCGCTCCTTTTTTACTTCCTGATTCACCTCATCATCCCAACGATAGCTGGCAGCTCCGGGACGTGGCGAATACATGGCAATGAAGGCCATATTGAATTTGAATTCGTTTACAGCAGCCACGGTATTTTGAAAGGCTTTTTCATCCTCACCGGTAAAACCCACAATGATATCGGTAAAGAGTGTTGATTCGGGAATCAGTTCCCGGATATCCTGCACAATCTGACGATATTTAGTCATGGAGTGTTTGCGATTCATTTTTATCAGCACTTTGTCGTCTCCGCTTTGCATCGGCAAGTGAATCTGTTTTGCCAGACAGGGGTATTGTGCAATGACCTCGATGACTTCCCGGTTCATGTCCTGAGGATGCGGAGAGGTGAAATAAACCCAGAATTCTTCTTCAGAAGCATTTCCCAGTTCACCGATTTTTCGAAGTAATTCGGCAAAAGAGATTTCTTCTCCTTTTTTGTCCAGACCGTAGGAATTTACATTCTGCCCCAGCAGCGTAATTGACTTGTAGCCCTGATTTACCAGATGGCGCACTTCATCAACAATTTCTTCCGAAGGGCGCGAAACTTCTCTTCCCCGGGTGTAAGGCACAGCGCAGAAAGTGCAGAATTTGTCGCATCCGTTCTGTATGGGGACAAAAGCTTCGAAAGAGGAGTGGTATTTGGGTTTGATGCCCCAAAGTCCAATGATGTTCTCGTTTTTTGGCGTCCGAAGTTTCGGCAAACTGAGTGATGCTTCATTGACGACGCCGTAATTCCGAATCATGTCGGGAAGCTGCGGCAATTCGCTCATGGCAAATATGATATCGAACTGTTTCAGGAGTTTCTCTTTGTCGGTGGGCAGAATGCACCCCGATATAAAAGTAATGAGGTTGCGCCTGTTTTTCCATCGGTTCCATTGAGCTATCTTGTTATATACTTTGTCGATAGGTTTCTGACGAACCGAGCAGGCCAGCATCCCGAGTAGATTGGCTTCTTCTTCATTGTCGGTTCGCTCGTAACCCATTTTCTCCAAAACAGCACTTACACGCTCACTGTCGGCAATATTCATCTGGCATCCCAGTGTAATCAGGTGGTACTTCATCTTATCGATTTCCTTTGTTGATTATCGGGTGCAAAGATAATTAAAAAGGATAAATGGATAAAAGAATCCTAAAAGAGGAACAGCTCATATTTTGGAAAAGGATTATTGGTAATTTAAAAAGTTTAGGTCAGGTTGTGTAGTTTGTGTTTTCCGATTTCCCTTATGAGGTTAATTTATTAACTTCGTGCAAGCAACGGAAACAATCGAATTGATGAGAGATACCAACGAATATAAAAAGTCGGAAAGACGCTTCAGTTTTGTTCAGAGAATTAGCTTTGTCCTTCTGGCTCTGATACTTTTTGTTTACGGACTTATCGCCGTCCGCAATTTTTTATGGCCAATTGCCTTCGGTTTTTTGTTGTCATATTTGTTTTTTCCTGTGGGTAACTGGTTGGAAAAGCACAAAATTCCACGAATTCTGGCCAATTTTATTGCCATTATACTTGGGTTGGGCATATTATTCAGCCTTGGTTTGTTTGGGTATAGCAAAATTACACCCATTGCAGGGGATTTGCCCCAATTGGCTGAGAGTGGACTTCGAAATCTTGCCGATTCCATTTCAGGAATCAGTGAGCATTTCGGTTTTGATAAGGAGGAAACACGTAATCTGATAAAAGAACAGGCAGGAAATCTTTTGGCATCGGGGGGGCAATATGTGCAGGATATTTTTAATGCCACCACCAGTACTATTGTGAGTTTTGGCCTACTGCCGGTTTATATCTTTCTGTTTCTCTATTACCGAACCAAGTTTGCCTATTTTATAATGATGATTTTTGGAAGGGAAAACAGACAGGAGGTAATCAGTGTTCTAAGGGAAGTCTCCAGAGTTTTCGGACGCTATATGGCCGGTGTTTTGGCGGTGGTTTTTATTCTTTGCATCATCAATTCCACCGGACTCATGATTGTGGGAATTCGGTATCCCATTGCCCTTGGAATTATTTCTGCAGTGTTTAATTTTATTCCTTATTTCGGCACCTTACTCGGCGGACTTGTACCTCTGTTGTTTGCACTGGTAGGAGAAAATAACCCCACTATGGCATTTCATGTGGTGATTCTTTTCATTATTATTCAGTTTATTGAAAACAATATTTTAACACCCAATATCGTGGGTGGTAATGTTCGGGTAAATCCGTTTTTCATCATTACCGGCCTGGTTGCGGCCAGTCTTATTTGGGGTATTCCCGGCATGTTACTTATTGTTCCTTTTCTGGCCATTGCACGGATTGTTTTCTCTCATGTGGAGGCCATGAAACCCTATGCATTTTTGCTGGGAGACCAGGGTACTGCCAAACATTCTATCTCCATTAAAAATATCCGAAAAAGGATGAGAAGCATATTCAGCAAATAATTTTATCATACTTAATTTTTCCCTTTCTATCAGGTAATTCCTTTCTTTGCAGGTTCTTGTAAACGAAGTGGACCAATCTTTGAGATTTGTCCGCTTCAGCCTTAATCTCAATTTTAATCTCAAATTCAATGGCAAGAAGAGAAAAACGTCAAAAAAGTAAAGGTTCCGCCGGAAATAACCGGAAATCCGGTGAGGACTTTCTGGAACAGAATGGTAAGAAGCCCGGGGTAAAAGAGACTGAAAGTGGCCTTCAGTACACGATTGTGGAAGAGATAGAAGGTGAAAAACCCGATGAGTGGAGTACCGTAGAGATTCATCAGCGTGCTTTGTTGCTCAACGGCACCATTCTGGAAGACACCTACCGGGCCAATCAGACATCTATTGTTCCCCTGAATGAGTTGATTGAGGGTTTGCAGGAAGGTCTGCAACTCATGTCCGTGGGGAGTCGCTATAAATTCTGGGTTCCGTCGGATTTGGCCTGGGGCCGAAAAGGAACCGGAAATAAGATTCCTCCCAATGCTGTTTTGTATTTTGATATACGGTTAGTGGGTATTTCTTAGTCACTTCCCGAATTATTCCTAAATTTGCAGCCGAATTTAAATAATGCATCGACAATGGCTCAGAAACCATCAATACCTAAAGGAACACGCGATTTTACGCCCGACGAAATGGTTCGGCGCAATTATATCTTCGATTCTATCAAGGAAGTTTTTCAACGATATGGCTACATGCCTATCGAAACACCGGCCATGGAAAACCTCGATACTTTGCTGGGGAAATATGGCGATGAAGGGGATAAACTTCTTTTTAAAATTCTCAATTCAGGGGATTTTCTAAATAAGGCTGATGATGGCCTGCTGGCCCAAAAAGATTCGAACCGGGTAACCGGGCAGATTAGTGAGAAAGGGCTTCGTTACGATTTGACCGTACCCTTTGCACGTTTTGTGGTGCAGCATCAGAATGAGCTTTCTTTCCCTTTTAAACGATATCAGATTCAGCCGGTTTGGAGAGCCGACAGGCCACAGAAAGGGCGTTATCGTGAGTTTTTCCAATGCGATGTGGATGTGATTGGAAGCGATAGCCTCTTTAATGAAGTGGAACTGATTCAGATTGTGGATGAGGTTTTCCAGAAATTGGGAATCCGGGTGGTTATTAAACTCAACAATCGTAAAGTTCTGGCGGGTATTGCCGAAATTATCGGAGAGGCCTCGCGGTTGACAGACATCACAGTGGCCATTGATAAACTGGAGAAAATCGGTCTGGAGAAAGTGAATGCCGAATTATCCGAAAAGGGTCTGACTGATTATGCGATTGCAAAACTTCAGCCTATTCTTTCACTTAGTGGTTCCAATAGCGGGAAACTCGACCAGCTGGCCAACATTCTTGTTTCGTCGGAGGTAGGAACAAAAGGGGTGGAAGAGCTCCGTGAGGTGCTGACTCTTGTGGATAGTCTTGATGTGGAAACAGGGGTGGAGATGGACCTCACTCTGGCGCGTGGGCTCAATTATTATACAGGAGCTATTTTTGAGGTGAAGGCTCTTGATATGCAGATTGGAAGTATTACAGGTGGGGGACGCTATGATGACCTGACCGGGATTTTTGGTCTTAAAAATGTTTCCGGAGTAGGTATTTCATTTGGTGCCGACCGTATTTTTGATGTGATGAACCAGTTGGAGCTTTATCCTCCCGAAGTAACCACTACGACTCAACTAATGTTTGTGAATTTTGGTCATAAAGAGGGGGCACATTGTCTGAAAATTGCTGCTCAACTTCGCAATGAAGGACTGAAGGTGGAGGTTTACCCCGACAGTGCCAAAATGAAAAAGCAAATGACTTATGCCAACAAGAAAAATATCGCTTTTGTGGCATTGGTGGGCGAAGAAGAGATGAATGCCGGGACCGTTACACTTAAAAACATGGGAACCGGAGAACAAAATTCTGTCAAAGTGGAAGATATTATCGGGACTTTTTCAGAGTAAAAATTTCGGATTATTGAAAATATCAAAGGAGATATGAAAAAGCGCTGCCAGCCGGCAGCGTTTTTTTCATAACCTTACATGAGACATGAGGTGTAATCTGTTTTTTTTAACTGGTCTTCAAAAAAAAAACTTTTCCGGTCAGCTTAATCCTGAGCAGACCGGATCATCATGAATTCGTGAATATTTTCCATATCAATAACGCCAATCATTTTATTATGCTCATAAACCGGCAGCATTTGTATTTTCTTTTTCTGCATAGTCTGAAAAATATTACGAAGTGATTTGTTGGCCTCTACCTTTTTGAAATCGCTGGTAATTACCTGTGGTCGTACATTAACCTCTTCATGGTGTTTTGAAAGACCTTTGATAATGTCATTCTTGGACAGAATTGTGGCCACATCATCTCCGCTTTTTACAAGAAAACCTGCCTGTGGTGTTTTAAGTGGCAGATCCACAGCCTTTTTTAGAGAACCTTCAGGTCTAAGAGTTTCAAAATCCTTCATTAAAAGGTCTTTTGCTGTATAGTGAGACAGGAATGACTGAAACTTTACCTGGGCATATTCCATGCGGGTTCCCCAAAAAATAAATACCCCAATAATTAAAAAAAAACGGAGTCCTGACATGCGCACTGCCGGGATAATTTGTTCAAAAAAGATGAGATTCTTGATAAATGGATGGAAATACTTTTTGAAAAAATGCATGAGATTAAAAATCACGAAAAAACGGCCATTCAGAACAGTGTTCCCGACTTAATAGATGCATTAGTTGAAGTTTTAACCTCTGACAATGATGAAAATGTTATTTAGAAAACTATTGACCCAAATTATCTTTACTTCTTTCTGATTTGGAATATTTGAATGCGAATGAAGCAAAAGACATAATGCTGACAATATATTGTTGCATACGGGCAATCAATTAACCTGGCTTAAATAGGGCATATGAAAAAGCCCTGCGGGAAGTTATTCGCAGGGCATTTTTCTGGTGTCATGGTAGAAAAATGAGATTATTTTTTAGAAAGCCGAAACAAATCCGAGACTAAAGACCCCAAAAGGATCCTGCTGGTTTTTGTCCACCAGTGAAATTTCGGCAGCAAGTCTGACGTTTCTTCGGGCGATGTAGCCTGTGTGAAGAGTGTAAGACTTATAATCGGCAGGATCAAAATCTGATTCTACATAATTCAACAGTCCGGCAAAATAGAAGTTGCTGTTGTCGCCCTTTGGACTGTAAATGATTTCGGCAATGGCTCCGTTGGTCAGTACATCCTGCATTGGATTTGCACTGCCCATGTCAGGAAACACCTCGGAATCTTCCCGCAAAATATATTGCAAATTCACTTCAAACATGAATGAGGGTGCAAAGGTAATGTCGGGGCCAAAAATAAAGGCTTCATTTGTTATTTCCTCCCCGGCATCATTGGCAAGAGCCTCTTTACCAAAATAGCCGAATGCCCCGATGCTTAACTGATCTCCTATTCCCTGGGATACGCGAACCAAAACGTCCTTATATTTATCATCGTCGAATACATGATTTTCCGCTTCTGGAATGCCATTGCCGTTAACAATTTGGCCCACAATGGTAGTTCCAGTTTCCAGCCCCAGGGTAAGCATGACGCCCTTGTCGTACGAAAGGTTTATTCCTGATGTCCCAATCTGAGCAATGTAAGGCCGATAATCTTCCAGGGTTAGTCTCAGTTCCCTTTTAAACAAAGGATCTGACACCTGAAACTGACCAAGATATACATCGAAATCAATACCGAAAAGGTTGTTATACATAAGGAATGCATCTTCCACTCCGCCTATTTCTCCTCTTTCATAAAAGAGAAAATAGAAATAATAGGAGATCCGATCCGATAGTTCACCCCCCGTTAGCAGTTTTAGGATATATGGCGATTGAAAATCTGCTCTTTCACTATTGTTGACATTTTGGGCAAGAAAGCCGTCGAAGCGGGCAGCCATTGGAAAATCACGGATTAGAGATAATTTATCATCACCTGCGGGGACAAAAAATCTCGGCGATTCTTCATCTTCCAAACGGAAGCCATTTCCGGCAAAACTGTCGCCATAATCTTTCAATTTTGGAACTGAAGGACTGTGACAAGTGGTACAACTTAGTCTGTATTTACGTGCAAAGGACGGAATAGCCTGAGTGTGTTCTGTCATCAGGCTCAGGGCCATTGTCAGAAGAAAAACGAAAATAAAACTTCTCTTTTCCATAATATTGTGATTTAGTGTCCGTCAAAAAAGCGGACAATGTGTGTTAAGTAATCATGTATCTGTTTCCCAGGTTCCATTTACACAGCTTGCACTGTTGGAAAATGCGTGATTTACATATGAAATGAGCATGGCAAGGGGTGTCACAAAAGACAATGTATAAATTCCTTGCATGCGAGTTCCATCCGACCTTGAAAAATTAATTTTATACGGATGAAATGAACATGCAGTAACTGGAATTTGGTGGACAGACATTATTAGTGTCGGTCTCTAAAGACGATAAATTAATCTTATCGCTCGTGTGCCTGTTCAGAAGGATTTATTTACAAGGCTTGCGAAGTCCGAAAAAAACGGAGTTCCGTATGTGCTTTTTGTTATTTTTTTTAAGAAAAACCTTACAAAAGCTACTTCGGAATGAGTACTTTTCGGACAAGCTTAACGCAGCAAACAGCGCCTTATGAACAGATACTATTTAGGGTAAAACAGTTACTTCGGTTGACTGACGATTAATTTCATGTATTGCATACTCCTCTTCCGGAACCTCCAGTAATTCACCTACAGGTTTTACCAGCAGCCGGTAGTTCATCACGGCAGATACTTTTAGTTTCCCAGGGGCAACGTCAAAAGGTAAATTGAAAGTGTAGGTTTCAACTTTGGTTTCTCTGGGGCCAAAGCGGTAATCCACGCCAAGCGATTTAGTATTCCATTGCATCATGGTCATACGCCCCTGGGGATCGAAATACGGCAACCTGAAAATCCGGTCGCCCACCGGGACATCTTCCCTTTGCACACCTTCGAAATTGTCTTTTTTCAGAGGTATTCCCAGATCCTGGTAAGCCAGGGCATCACTGGCAATGGTATATTCTTCGCCTTCAAAACCTTTTTTATCCACCGGAAGGTGATATACATTGCCTTTCTCATCTTCTGCTTCCACATGAAGCCATACTATGCGGTCCTCCACCGAACCGGTCGGGAATTTATGCCCTGTTTTCTGATTGAAAAGCATCACGTCAAATACCACTAAATCTCCCGGAACAACCTCTTTGACATCGGGATAAATCCTGATCTCGACAACTCCGTTAAGTTTTCCCGGGTCGTGAGCTCCGTGGAATAAGTGCAGTTTGGTATCGGGGTACGTATCTCCCATTCGTGCCGTTTTCAGATTGGCTTTGGTCATGTGGCAATCCTGGCAGCGTACTCCTTCGTCCGAGTAGGGCCCTTCTTCCCATTCCAGTTGGGTGGACTTTACCCAGGCGCCAAAGCCGCTTTTCTCGTTATGACAGGTGCCGCAAAACCGGGCTGTGCTGTGAAGGTCGCTTTTGACGATCTGATGTTCGGGCGAAGTTACTTTTCCTTTACGGGAACTGAATTTGGTGTTACCCGGCTCCATTACGAAGTTGTGGTTGTAAGAAGTATCTCCTGTTATGCTTTTGATGGTATGGCAGACATCGCAGGAGACAGCTTCATTGGCCCGGGAGTTTTCCGAGGGATGGGGCGGAGGAACATCACCGGCCATATATGCCATGGGTGTGTGACAGCCGTTACAACCCTCGTGTACCCCTTTCATGGCGGGATCATTTTCCGAATGCGCCACTGCAAGTTTAAAGTATTCAATTTCGTCCCAGTGATGCGAATATGCTTTAGACATCATGGACTGATCCCACTGCTGGTAAAAACCATCATGGCAGGTTGCACATTTTCCGGGCTTTTCAAATTCCTCATATTTTAACTGGCCGAATTGGTCTTTTTTTACCTGAGTATAGGCAAAACCAAGGATAAGAACGATTAAGAAAGGGCCGACAATTACGAAAGGATTTTTTAATTTCATGATTGTTGATTCTTTGGTTTGGTTATGGGTGTTTTTGGTATTATTTCTTAATATACAACGCTTTTGGGTGCTCTCTGAGAATATGAAAAACGTTTTTTCGTTTGTGTATTGCCACGTTGGCTGAACTTTAACGGTTACCGGTGTTAGTTGATCTTTTTTGAGGTTTGTATTTTGAAAGGCTGACAAATCTGTTGATTCCGGAAACCTGTCTTGTTTTAGCGAAATAAGATTGTTGTTAAATTAAAGTATTTAGCATAAAGAATCAATGGTATCTCTCTAAAAATCTTTTATTTAAAGCGATTCTAAGTTGGAGCGTTTGCCAGTCGCAAATTATCTCTTTGGAAAACTCTCCTGCTTTTCATTGGTTATTTATATAGGGATTGTTTAGCCTGCCTTATGCATAATGCCGCTTTGACAAGATTAGACTGTGTTTTTAAAAGGCCAAAGGACTTTAAACTATAGCTTTTTACACTTTACCTGTTTCAGGGATATGAAGGGGTAAATGATATTGACGATACATCAGAATAAATAGGTTAAATAAATTTTTCACGAATGAAACGAGCATGGCAACGATTGCCTCAAAAGAACATGTATAAATTCTTGCATGCGAGTTCCATCAGACCAATAACTTAAATAAATTTTATACTGATGAAACGAGCATGGCAATGATTGCCTCAAAAGAACATGTATAAATTCTTGCATGCGAGTTCCATCCGACCTTGAAAAATTAATTTTATACGGATGAAACGAGGATGATATTTTTTAAGCATAAATATCACAATAGAATATGTTTAAAAAATATTATGCGAGAGCGAAGCGGTTCCATTCGTTCTCAAATTTTTAATTAGTTTTTTATCAGACAATTACAAGATTTTAAACGAATGAAAGTATTGTTAACCGGAGCAACCGGATACATAGGAAAAAGGATATTGCCTGTTTTGGTAGAGATGGGGTATTATGTTATTTGTTGCGTGAGGGATGTGAATAAATTCCATCCGGAGGATTCTGTAAAAGAGAGTGTTGAGGTTATTGAGGTTGATTTGAATAAGAGGGCTACTCTGGAAAATATTCCGGTTGATATTGATTTTGCTTATTATTTGGTTCACTCCATGTCGGCATCCAAAAACTATCATGAACTGGAAAAGCAATCAGCTGTTAACTTCAGAGAAAAACTTAATAACACGAATGTCAGGCAGGTAATTTATCTTAGCGGAATTGTAAATTCCCAAACCTTGTCTAAACATCTTAATTCAAGGAAAAATGTAGAGTTTGAATTGGGGAAAGGGGAATATGCCCTTACAACCGTACGGGCGGGCATCGTTATAGGATCAGGGAGTGCTTCGTTTGAAATTATTCGCGATTTGGTGGAAAAATTACCGGTTATGATTGCTCCCCGTTGGTTAAATACCAGGTGTCAGCCAATCGGAATTTCGGATGTTGTAAAAATCCTGACGGGGATTCTTAATCACGAAAAAACATTTAATAACAGTTATGATATTGCAGGAAATGAAATTCTTACTTACAAGGAGATGCTTCTGGAATTTGCTGCTGTTCGTGGATTAAAAAGATATATCGGAACGGTTCCGGTAATGACACCAAAGTTATCTTCTTATTGGTTGTATTTTATTACTTCTACATCATACAAACTGGCTGTTTCGTTGGTTGACAGCATGAAAGTCGAAGTTGTAGCCAAAGATGATGAAATAATTAAATTACTTAACCTGAATCCACTTTCCTATAAAGAATGTATCAGGCAGGCTTTTAAAAAAACAGAGCAGAATGAGATTGTTTCAAGCTGGAAAGACTCCACCGTCAGCGGCAGGCTTGACTTTAAAATTTCTGACTACATAAAGGTGCCAGAATACGGTTGTTTCAAAGACGTACGAAGAAAAAATATTGTAAACACCGAGGAATGTATTGAAAAAATATGGCGTATAGGGGGAAAAACCGGATGGTATTATGCCAGCTGGCTCTGGAAATTAAGGGGGTTTATTGATAAAATATTCGGAGGTGTTGGCCTGCGGCGAGGGCGTACCAATGCTAACGATATTCAGGCCGGTGATTCGCTTGATTTTTGGCGCGTGCTTTATGCTGATAAATCAGAAAGACGGTTGTTGTTGTTTGCGGAAATGAAGTTGCCCGGAGAGGCTTGGCTGGAATTCCGGATTCAGGATAATTGGCTGGTTCAGACTGCCACATTTCGTCCCAGAGGATTGGCAGGACGATTGTACTGGTATTCTGTATATCCTTTTCATGGATTGATTTTCGAAAGGTTGGTAAGAAAATTAACTGAAAACAATACTCCGGATGATTCAGATTAATACTTTTGGGGCAGAGCAGGAGATTTTGAAAAGGGGCTGAAAGTAAATTATTCAGTAGTTTGCAGTCAGAAATGGGGATTATACATACTGACAAATCCGGGAACCTCATAAAATCATATAAATAGCAGATTTTAGAGGTTTCCGGGTTTTTTGTTAAATCATAAGAAGAGACTGGATTATTCCCTGTCTTCCGTGGAGGTTTCAATAAATTCATTACAGTCATCCGATGGCGTATATACTCCTGCAGCTTGTTGATAAACAAGAGTTGCACCAAGATGACCAGTATAAGCCAGAAAACCGGATCCGATAACTGCGAGCACAATTATCCCTATTCTTAACCAGTTTCGGAATTGTCTTAACAAACCAAAATAGTCGCCAATGACCAATGCAGAAGCCCCGCTAAAAAGCCAGGCAACGGTAAAGGCTCCGTTCTCATGTGATTTCAGAACAGTCGGGTCACATATCTGACGGGACACTATACCATCGGCCAGTCCGCCGGTGTAAACAGCTATCCAGGCTCCGATGGTTCCGGCAATCAAAAGTATCTGTCCGGTGTATGTTGGGTTGGCTTTGCGCAACCAATAGCCGGCAATGAGAAAAATTGTGGCCAACGTAAGAAACGCAACCGGGAAATGAACTGTAAGCGGATGCCATATCTCCGTTCTCCAGAAATCTGGTAACTGCTCCATGTTATTCAAGTATTTTGACGGACTTAGGATCAAGTCGTTTACCGACCTTTTCAACAGTGACTTCTACTTTTTGTCCCTCTGTCAACGATGAAAATTGTGCCTCTTCTCCATCCTGTGTGAGCTTTGTTTCATCTGTAAAATAGAGTTCGAGTGTTTTGCCGTCACTGGTTTCAACATAAATTTCAGTTTTTTCTGCTTCAACTTCTTTAATTGTTCCCTCGTAGGTTCCGGAGTCAACTACATCTGTTTTTCCTCCACATGCACTGACCATAAAGGTCAGGATTATAATTGCTGAATAAAAAAGTTTCTTTTTCATAATGATTTTTGGTTTGTTTATATTCTGAATAAAATTCCGTCTTTTTTAATTCTGTTTCAAGTACTAACAAATATTTTGGGTTCCTGTTTAATTATGATGTAAAAAAAATTACTGTGGACTTAGCTGGATGACGAAATATGTTTTCTGTTTGTATATGAAATTGAGTGGATTCCACCTTTTCTTTTTAAAGATTGAGTGTTGTTGAAATAGAATATAGATTTGAGTTTTAATAAAGAATTTTACTAAAATGAACGACAATTTGTTATGGCTGATTCTTACGGGTTGGATTAAAATTAGAAGTAAACAATAATCCCTGAGGTTAATTGTTTGCTTGAAATTACTATCTTTGATTTTCGGAAAGAACAGATTTAACCTGATTAATTAATGAATTTTTGCAATGAGATGATCAAACAGTAAGAAATATGGACAATCGCAGATGGGATTGATGAAGGAAATAGTGAACTGTTTTTAAATCAATTTTATCGAGGACGTTCATATTTCGCAGTTGGTTGATCATCAGAATAAATTATTTATGAATTATTCAGGTTAATATACAGGCAACTAAATGTTTTTAATAGGCATCACAGGCAGCTTTCTTCCTTATCTGATTCTTCTGGGGATGGCTTTTTTGTTTTCAATGCAAGTCACTGCCCGGCCTGATGATGGTGTGTTCAATTCTGACGAAACTTCTGTTGCTTCTAATCATCAACTATTTGTTCCTGCTACTTCTTTGCTATTGTCTGATGTTGATTATCTGGTCGTATGTGACATCGAACAATGCGCCTCAGAATGTTTGCTGAATGGTAGCTCAGTGATGCATATTCCCGATTGTAATTTGTTGGTAGATCTTACGAAATGGCCGGTTATCGTGGTGCCTAAGGTAGATGTGGATGTGCTTTTTTCTGGACAATTATTTGAATTTTCTTTTTCAGGGTTGTCACCCCCGGTGACAATGTCTTGATTTTTTACCAGGCTCTTTTTTTACCGGGGCTTTGCTCCCCGTTTCTCAATAAAGAATTTTCAATTTTTACCGACCGTCAATATGATTGGAATCATCGGTTTAAGCTATAAATCTGCTTCCCTGGATGTGCGGGAGTGTTTCGCTTTCAATAAGGATGATGTGAACAAACTGTCCAAATGCATCCTGTCAGGCAGCGAGGTGGATGGCATACTCATTCTTTCAACGTGTAATCGCACGGAACTTTATTTTACTACTAAGTCAGGCTGCCTTAAGGGAGCTATGAAGCATATTGATCAATGTTTGCATGATTATGTTAGGCATTCAGCTGTTTCTAAAGAATTTTTCTATCATCTTTTTGACTCGGATGCGGTGGTTCATTTATTCAGGCTGATTTCCGGTCTGGAGTCTATGGTAGTTGGAGAATATCAGATTGTTTCCCAGATAAAAGAAGCTACTTCTCATGCACGTGAACAGGGAAATTTGGGGAAAGTGCTCGACCGGCTTTTTACGAAAGCATTGGAAGTGGGCAAACTGGTACGTACCCGCACCGGAATCAGTAAAGGAGCTTTTTCGGTAAGTTACGCCGCAGTGGAAAAGTGCCGGGCTCATTTTTCTGACCTGGATCAACGAAAGATTCTGCTGGTTGGAGCGGGTGAAACCGGTGAGTTGGTAGTGAAAAACCTTTACAAGAGGGGATGTCGTTTTATCTCTATTGCCAACCGTACCATAAAAAAGGCACAGCAACTTGCTGATCGGTATGGGGCCGATATAATTCCCTTTGCTAAACTTCCGGGGGCGGTGTCCAATGCAGAAATTGTTATTTCTTCTGTTTCCGGAGAGCATCTGATCAACAAAGAAACCATATCTCATTCTCCTGAACATAAAATAATGATGATTGATTTGGGAGTACCACGGAATATTGACCCGTCATTAGGGGTTCTGAAAAATCTCAAGTTGCTGAATATTGACGACCTGCGACAGGTTGTGATTCAGAATGAAGAGAAAAAGAAAAGTTATTTCAATATTGCTGAAGAAATTATTGCCACTAAAAGCGACGAGTTTCAGGATTGGCTGATGAGTCTGCGACTGGCTCCTACCATCCGGTATATTGTTTCGTCTGTTCGACAAATGCACAATGACGGATTAAAAAATTTCAGCTCTGCTCATTCACAGGAAGAGGTGGATGCCATGGAAAAATATGGACGGCATTTGTCAGAAAAAGTCATCAATACCCTGGTTAAAAACCTGAAAATCAATACGGAGAATGGACGCAAAGAAGAACTTGTGCAGATGGTAAACCGGTTATTTGATTGAGAAATATGGCCAAAAACAAGATAAATATAGGAACACGAAGCAGTCAGCTGGCAATGTGGCAGGCGGAAGCCGTAAAAAAAGCTTTGCTGGAGACTTTTCAGAATACTCAGGTGGAGATTGTACCCATCAATACCAAAGGAGATGCAGTGCTGGATGTGGCATTGTCGAAAATTGGGGATAAAGGACTTTTTACCAAAGAAATTGAGAATGCACTGCTGGATGGCAGAGTGGACGTGGCTGTTCACAGTCTGAAAGACCTTCCGACATTATTGCCGGAGGGACTTACCCTTGGAGGCGTTCTGCCACGCGGGGAAGTTCGTGATGTTTTGGTTTCACGAGATGGACGTGGGTTAAACGAGTTGACATCAGCCGACAAGATAGGTACTTCCAGCCTGAGACGCCAGGCGCAGTTGCTGCATTTCAATCCGGAATTACAGGTGGTGGATATTCGTGGAAATGTCAACACCCGATTGAGGAAAATGGAAGAGGGGCATTGTGATGCTATGATCATGGCCGGTGCCGGTTTTATCCGTTTGGGACTGGAGGAGCGTATCACGGAATTTTTTCCTGTGGAGGTGATGCTTCCGGCGGTGAGTCAGGGGGCTGTGGCCATGGAGATCCGTGATAATGATCCGGAGATGACAGAAATTATAACTCAGATAACCGATCCCAAATCTTTACTGACAACTTCTGCGGAGCGTGTTTTTCTGAAAACCATCGAAGGAGGTTGTCAGGTTCCGGTAGCATGTTATTCTGAAGTGGATGGAGAAAAAATTACACTGACCGGATTGGTGGCTTCGGTGGACGGCAGTCAGTTGCTGAAAGAATCGGTGACCTGTTCCCTGGAGCATGCGAATGCAAATGCCCGGGAATTGGGCCAAAAGCTCTTGTTGGCCGGAGGCCGGGAAATATTAGGACAAATACGTTAAAGTGATGTGAGATGAGGAAACAACCAGTCATCATATCCACCTGGCCTGTCAGAGCAAATGACCGGTTTGCTGAAGTCCTGAGAGCAAAAGGGATGCTGGTTTTGTCGTGTCCTATGATTGAAATTAACTTCCGGATTTTTTCTGTTCCGGATCGTCTGTCGGAATATGACTGGGTGGTTTTTACCAGTAAAAACGGGGCAACCTCCTTTCTGGAACAACAATCTTTTCATCCCAATAACAAAATAGCAGTTATAGGGGAGGGAACAGCAACGCCTTTGAGAAGTTATGGTATTCAGCCCGATTATGTGGGGACGGGACATTCGGGGGTGGAGTTTGCCAGAGAACTGGTGGGATTGGTAGGTAAGGGTAAGCGTGTCCTGTTGGCTTTGGGAAATCTTGCTCCGGATACTTTGTTTAACGCCCTGTCTTCTCAAAACATTGTAGAGCGCATTGATGTTTATGAAACCAGAAGCCCCGGTTCAATTGATCAGATGGTGATAAATCAGATCAAAGGAGATGATTATGATTTTATTGCCGTGAGCAGTCCTTCTGCCATTAGAAATCTTTATGAACAGTTAGAAGAAACAGCCAAACTCATGAGGATTGTAAGTATTGGAGAAACCACTTCAGATGCTGCCCGGGAAGTAGGTATAGAGCCGGTAGCTACTGCCCTGGAGCAGAGTTATGAAGGTCTGGCGCAATGTGTGCTTGAGATGATTGAATGAAGTGGGGCATGGAGGAATGTAGAGAAATTGAATAGAATCTCCCTTTTAAATGGTATAAATATGATTCTGAACTAAAGGCTGATGTTTGCGATTCGGACTAATAAATTATTAAAAATCTAACAATCTATATTATGAGTTTTCCAGTAACACGTCTCAGAAGATTACGCAAAACACCCGCCATCCGGAATATGGTGCGCGAAACCATCGTTAATAAGGACGATTTAATTATGCCTTACTTCGTTTGTCCCGGTGAAGGTGTGCAAAATCCCATAAAATCCATGCCCGGAAATTATCAGCATTCCATAGATATGTTGGTGAAAGAGGTAAAAGATCTTTACGAAACAACGGGTGTTGATAAAATTCTGCTTTTTGGTATTCCTGAAGAAAAGGATGAGGATGGTACGGTAGCCTGCAGTCAGCATGCAATTGTTCCCCGCGCTATTACAGCATTAAAAGAGGCTGTTCCTGAGGTGATGATTGTTGCGGATGTGTGTAACTGTGAATATACTACTCATGGTCATTGTGGAACGATTGTAGATGGTGACGTGAATAATGATCTTACCCTGAAGACGCTTGCTGCTCAGTCAGTGGCGCTGGCGGTTGCGGGAGCTGATATTATAGCACCCAGTGATATGATGGACGGCCGTGTGGCTGCCATTAGAAATGCTTTGGATGAGAATGGTTTTGAAAATACGCCCATCATGGCTTATTCGGCCAAATATGCTTCGGCTTTTTACGGGCCCTTCAGGGATGCTGCAGAAAGTGCCCCACAGTTTGGAGACCGTTCCACCTATCAGATGGATCCGGCCAATAGTGATGAGGCTTTGCGGGAAGTTCAGGAAGACATCAACGAAGGTGCCGATATGGTGATGGTGAAGCCGGCTCTGAGCTATCTGGATGTGATTAACCGGGTGAAATCAACTTTTAATATGCCGGTGGTTGCCTACAATGTAAGTGGCGAGTTTTCAATGGTAAAGGCGGCCGCGCAAAATGGCTGGATTGATGAGCAGCGGATTATCCGTGAGATTCTTACTTCTATCAAAAGAGCCGGTGCTGACGTGATTATTACCTATCATGCAAAGGAATTTATGTTGAATCAAATTCACTCAAAGTAAGTTGTTGGATGACAAGTGTCTAATTTCTATTCTCTAACTTCTAAATTCTATTAATTATATGACCACAACCAAAAGTATAGCAGCCTTTCAAAAAGCACGTAACCTAATGCCCGGAGGGGTGAACAGTCCTGTGCGTGCCTTCAAAAGTGTAGGAGGCGACCCGTTGTTTATTGACAGAGGAAAAGGATCAAGAATATGGGATATTGATGGTAATGAATACATTGATTTTGTGGCCTCCTGGGGGCCTCTGGTACTTGGTCATGCCCGTGAGGAGATTGTGGAAGCTATTAGGGAAACTGCAGCCAAAGGAACCAGTTTCGGGGCTCCTACTTTACTCGAAAATCAGATGGCAGAGTTGATTGTTTCGATGGTTCCTTCGGTGGAAAAGGTGCGGATGGTTAACTCGGGTACGGAGGCTACCATGAGTGCCCTGCGATTGGCCAGGGGATATACCGGACGTGACAAAGTGATCAAATTTGCAGGATGTTTTCATGGCCATTCCGATAGTTTTTTGATTCAGGCAGGTTCCGGTGCTATGACTTTGGGGTTGCCCGACAGTCCGGGTGTTACCAAAGCTGCAGCCGGCGATACCCTTATAGCCTCATACAATAATCTGGAATCGGTAGAGAAACTCTTTGAGGAGTATCCGGATGAGATTGCTGCAGTGATTGTTGAGCCGGTTCCCGGAAATATGGGAGTTATTCCTCCCCGTACCGGTTTTTTGCAGGGTTTGAAAGAGCTGACAGAAAAGTTCGGAACTTTGCTGATTTTTGATGAGGTCATCACCGGATTCAGGTTGGCACCCGGGGGTGCTCAGGAATATCTGGGGGTGACTCCCGATCTTACCACTATGGGCAAAATTATTGGTGGAGGTCTTCCGGTAGGAGCCTTTGGCGGACGTGCGGATATTATGGACCATCTGGCTCCTGAAGGGCCGGTTTATCAGGCGGGAACATTATCAGGAAACCCTCTGGCTATGGCCGCCGGAAGCACGATGTTGAACATTCTTAATGAAAACCCGGAGATCTATGATGATATCGAAGACCTGGCTGCTTATTTGGAGTCAGGACTGCTCAAAAACCTTGAGGATTCGGGTGTTTCCGGAGTGGTAAACCGGGTCGGCGGTATGTTAACGCTTTTTTTTACAGAAGAACATGAGGTGTTTGATTACGAGTTGGCTTCCTCCTGCGATACTCAACGGTATGCGCAGTATTTTCGCAAATCGCTGGAGAGTGGCATTTACCTGGCTCCGTCTCAGTTTGAGTGCACCTTTGTTTCCCAGGCACATACGATGGAAGAAATCAATCAACTGCTTGAGGCTTCAGCGAAAGCGTTGAATACATTGAAATAACGATCGTGCGTCTCTACGGTCTGAAAAAATATAAAATGCAAAATACACTATTGTTAAATAAACTAAAAGGCATTCCAACCGAACGTCCTCCCGTCTGGTTTATGCGGCAGGCCGGTCGCATTCTTCCCAATTACAGAAAGCTGAAAGAGCAGTATGATTTTCACGAGCTGATGAGTGATCCCCGGCTGGCTTCTGAAGTGACATTGATGCCGGTTTATGATTTGGGAGTGGATGCCGCTATCTTGTTTTCGGATATTCTGGTGGTTCCGGTAGCTTTGGGGATGGATATGTCATTTACAGGCAGGGGGCCGGTTTTTGAACAACCACTGGCTGCTTTAAATGAGCCATATCAGGCACTCAGGCCTGATGCATCCCGACTGGAATATATTTACCGTAATATTGATGCCATTATCACGGATCGCCCTGCCAATACTCCTTTAATTGGGTTTTGCGGAGCCCCGCTTACCACATTGTGTTATATGGTGCAGGGAACAGGAAAGGATCCCAGTTTTCCGGATGTGGTGAAATATCTGTATCGCAACAAGGATGATGCACGGAAGTTGATTGATGCCATCGTGGATATGTCGGTGGTTTACGCACAAAACCAGATTAAGTATGGCGTAGATGTTTTCCAGCTTTTTGATACGCATGCCGGAGTTATACCGGCGGAGTTGTACCATGAACTTTTCTGGCCTGCAATACAGAAAATATCACAGGCTGTTCGCGAAACAGGAACACCGTTTATTTATTTCCCCAAAGGACTGGGAACGGGATTGAAAAACGTAACACCCGATTTGGCCGATTTTGTGAGCATCGATTGGCAAATGCCACTAAGAGATGCGCGTGAACTGGTACATCCGCAGGTGGGACTTCAGGGGAATATTGATCCGCGCCTGTTGTATGCCTCCCGGGACGATATTGCCAAAGAGCTGGAAAAGTACATCCCCTTTTACCGGGAACATCCCAACCTGGTGCTTAATCTGGGGCATGGATTCTTGCCCGACATTCCTTATGAAAATGCCAGGTTTGTGGTTGATTGGGTGAAAAATGCTCAATGGGGTTGATGAGGAAAATAATCTTCCTGTTTATTTGAGCAGTTGCAAGTATGCTTTCATGTAATCGGGTAAATCCACCGGAGTACGACTTGAAACAAGGTTTTTGTCAGTGACCACCGGTTCATCAACCCAATTGACCCCTGCGTTGGTCATGTCGTCTTTTATGGCACCTACACTGGTTGCTTTTCTGCCTTTTAGTATGCCTGCGGATATGGGCACCCATCCTGCGTGACATATTATGCCAATAGGCTTTCCGGCATCATCCATTTGCTTCACAAAATCAAGCACTTTGGAATAACGTCGCATCTTATCCGGGGCATAACCTCCCGGGATAATCAGTCCGTCAAATTTTTTGTCATCCAGGTCGGCATACCCAATATCTGCAGTAGCGGGGAGTCCGTTTTTTCCGGTGTATTGCTTGCCCGGTTTTTCTCCGGCCAGCACTACTTTAGCACCTGCCTCGCGTAAACGTATGACGGGGTACCATAATTCCAGGTCTTCAAAAATGTCGTGAATGACTGCAACGATTGTTTTGTCTTTAAGTTCCATTGTCTTGTTTTTTCTGACTAACCAATGAGGTAGGGACATTGTTTAATGCGTAACTGGTTCCTTTTTTCTCTTTTAAAAAATGATTCTGTTTTCAGCCTGCTTTACTCATGAATTTTCGTTATGAGATGGTCAAACAGCAAGAAATATTGACAACCGCAGATGAAATTGATGAAGGCAATAGTGAACTATTTTCAAATCAATTTTATGGAGGACGTTCATATTTCGCAGTTGGTTGATCATCGTAATAAATTATTTATGAATTATTCAGGTTATTGAGGACGGTTGGATTTTTCAGATATTTGGACATCGGAATAGATTATTTGTGAATAATGCAGGTTAGATACAAGAACTGGCAGAGAAGCTATGTTCCGGCACTTCCTGTTTTTCTAATCCGTTCCAGAATCTTATGTCCATTTAGCGCTAGTGGACTGATTTCTTCATTTTCATCATTTTGACTGCTGATGTCTTTTAGTAATCCCTGTAATGGTAGCAATTGTTCTCCCGGAATATTCCTTAGAAAAAAATTTCGATGAACGCTCATCCGAATGTTATCCTCTCCAAGAGGTGTTAGGAATTCTGCCAGCCTAATCAGGTTGGAGGAGCTGATGTTTCCTTCAGGCAGTGGTAACTCCACCGAAAAGAGGCCCGACTGTTTTTGATCTCTTACATACCGGTAAACCCAATGGCGTGAGAGCAACGGGAAGTTGATGTTACCCGGTTTTAGCGGTGTGCTGGGAGAAGGACTCAGTTCCTTTGAATCCAGAAGGTAGTTCTTTTCCTGCTTTATGTCGGGATAGTAGAAAGAGAAAAGTTTAAAGGCTTTCTCTCGTCCCAGATGATTAATAACTGATCGCAGGTTTAGGGCGTTTTTGGGGATGATTTCCTTGTTTTCAGCAAGTATGCGTTTGATTGTTTTTATGACGTATAGGATTTCAGTTTCTTCAAGAAATCCGGACAGGAGATATCCCGGCGTTGGAGCGGGGTAGGGGGATCCTCCGATGAATACCCTGAAACCTCTTTTCCCTTCACGGGTAGTGGCAATAAACCCAATGTCGTTGTAGCGAGCCAGCGAGTTGTCACGGTAATCTCCGGCAAAACCGATGCGGAGACCGGGGGGGAAGAGGGTGGGACTCGAAGGGTGGTTTAAAATTCTATTAAGCGCCAATACATGTGGTGTGGTGTCAAATTTCTCCTGGAATGAAGTCCCTGCATCCTCCGGATTGGTTATATTTAGGATGTTGTGCGTGTTGCCCGAGATGTCGATTCCCTGAAAGAGCAGGTGCTCTAGTGTGGCGGGGATGTGTTCGGTTGCAATAAAGGGAATATCAATTTCCTGCCGTGAGGTAAGGACAAGCAATCCCTGCCCATAATTTGAAGCTGTTTTGGCTATCGCAGTCAATTGATGCGGTGAAAAACTTCCGCCGGTTGATTTTAGACGAATCTTTAAAGGTGTGCTTCCGCTTTGTTGGACTACTCCCAAAGTAGTTATGGTAGTGATGGGGGGATTGGGTCCACTGTTTTTGTCAATTAAGTCTCTGATTTGTTTTTTTAGTTGTGCGATCTCTTCTCTGAGGAATCGTTCTTTTTGAGGTGTCAGTCCTGATGCGGAGTAGCTGTTGTTTACAATGATTTGGTTGCTCATAGTTCTTGATTTTTAGCATGAAGGAATTGGTGGAATAAAAAAAAAGGCCTCCTGATTTTCAGAAGGCCTTTTTCTATGAAAAAATGTCATTGCTATATGCACATAAGCCTTCCCTTGTGTATGCTGATTGGCATACACATGCACATAGAAAAACTTTTATTGAGTGCTTGGATGGCTGTCATAATTCCTATTAAAATAGTGTGTTACAAAGATATGAAAGAATTTTGTAAGATGCCAGTTTTGGGTTTGTTTTTATTTTTGTTCTTTTTTATCATACTATTAATGAGGTGGTGGTGCACTGCATTGGTATTGGTTTTTTAACCACCTTAAAGCACACTGAAATAGTAGGAAAATAATTGGTGTTTTGATGCTGCGGAAGTGAACTTTATATTTAGGGATTATCTCCGAAAGAAAGGAAATTGTGCAGGCAATGGGGATTCTGTTCCTGCAAATTTGGACATTCCCCAATCCATCAGATCCCCGTTGAAGAAATTATCGAAAAATGAGGGCACTGATGGGAATAAATATTTGTTTCTTTTTGCAAGTGTCATAGCTAAACCCTCCATTTTTAGTTCGACTTAAGGATGTATTCCACTAAATTTTTTCAAAATGTATGCTATGAGGTGAATTTTTGATCACCGGGGTTATTGTGTTGTGAGTAAGTGTGTTAGACCTGTGTTTGTCCTGTCGGAATGTAAGCTTTATTGGTTGGTCAACTGGCATTTTGACAGGGTTTGTGTAATTTAGTGCAGAACATTCGAAAAGTTGAGCAGATTGGAAAACTCCCGGCATTGACCGGTATCAAAAATCTTATTTAGCGGAAAATTGCATACATTTAGTTTGTGGTTTTTGAACTTTTTTGTTTGTCACTGTGCTTAGGTGGTAGGTTATAGTTTTTATGGTGAATTTAAAAAATCGATATACAGTCAGTTTATTTCTTCTGGTAATGGCATTGTGCCTTTCCCTGAGCGGATATGCCCAGGAAAATGCGGAAATTCGAAAGATAAAGATTAAGGGAAATGAAGCCTTTGATGATGGCGAACTGCTGGAGAAGATCAGCTTTAACGAGGCCTCCTGGATAGGGAAACTCATCTTCAAGCAAGAACCTTCTTTTTATAGTTCCGAGGCATGGGAGATGAACAAGGCTCAGTTGAAAGCTTTTTATCAAAGTGAGGGCTATCTGCATGTACAGATTGAGGAACCCGAATTAGAGATGCATCCGCGGAAATACAAGGTGGATATATTGATCCGAATCAGGGAGGGGAAGCCGGTTAGAGTCGGAGAAGTTAGTTTTTCAACGGTGAAGGGCGGAGTGCAGGATTCTTTGTTGGTGAATGAAAAATGGCAGAAAGAGAAGAGCCAATTGGCAACAAGGGAGGGGGCGCGTTTTCGTGACGAAGATGTTAATAGTGATCAGGATGCGGTATCTTCTTGGTTTTCTTCACTGGGATATGCCTATGTGGATGTTCAGCATGATATTTCTCTTTTTCAGGATACGTTGACTGCTGATGTGGACTGGGATGTTGACAAGGGGCCTTTTTGCCGTTTTGGAGAGCTTACCATTGAAGGATTGGAGAGGACCCCGGAAAGGGCCATTCGAAAACAGATGACCATTGCACCGGGCGATGTCTATAGTTCCCGGCAGTTATCGCAGTCTCAGAAGCAGATTTACGAGCTTGGCCTTTTCCGAATTGCATCGTTGCAGGCGGGACTTACCAACCGTCAGAGGGATTCTATCCCCTTAAAATTAACCATCGAGGAGGCTCCCCGCTGGGCCGCTCGCTTTGGTGTGGGATATGGGCGCGAAGATAAGTTCAGAACTTTCGTGGATGTGGGGTTGTTGAATTTCCCAGGGCCGGTAATGCGTACAAACTTTTACGCCAAGCATTCATCGCTCGAACCTTATCGTTTCGAGGCTAAGGTTACCAAACCTGCCATCCTGGGGCCTCGCTCTTCGCTTGAATTTAAACCGATGATCAGGAGAAGGAATGAGCGTGGATTTGATTCTTTCATCTGGGGTGGGGATTTGTCTCTACACCAAAATTTCAGTGACTACCTTACAGGTTCGATATCCCTCTATTTTGAGCGCGTGGACATTGATATCACCTCCGAATTTGAACGTTCTCTCCGCGACCTGCATCAGTCCACCTACTCTAAGAACGGAGTTTCATTGGGATTGCTATATTATACTGCCAATCCTCGTTTTGATCCCACAGACGGTTGGTCATTGGGAATCAATACCCGGGCAAACAGTTCGTTTTTTGATTCGGCTTATCCGTTTTTTAAATACCTTTTCGAAGTGAAGCGGTATCAACCTGTCCGCAGTGGGTTTGTGCTGGCCATGCGTTTAAAGGCGGGTAGTATCCGCCCCTGGGGAAGTGGCGTTGTCACTCCTTTTGAAGAGCGGTTCTTTGCCGGTGGAAGCCAGTCGGTTCGCGGTTGGCCACGTCAGATGCTGGGCCCTCTGGATGAGGAGGATGTTCCCATTGGAGGAAATTCGGTGCTGGAAGGGAGTATTGAACCACGTATCAAGATATTCGGCCCTCTCAGTATGGTTGTGTTTATGGATTTTGGGAATGTCTGGCGTGACGAGAATACCTTTAAACCTGATGAGGTTCGTTTTGCAGCCGGCTCAGGCATCCGGGTCTCCACTCCCATTGGGCCGGTAGGGATTGATTTTGCCCGCCCGGTTTTTGATGACGACAATAAATGGCAGTTTCATTTGAATATCGGACATGCTTTTTAATATGCAGAAACTGATTAAATATATAGTTTTCTTTTTTGCAGGCCTGATTGTGTTGGTGCTGCTGTTGCTGCTGTTTACACAAACTTCTGTTTTTCGCGGAATTGTGCGTAGCCAGGTGGTAAAAATTGCCAACGAACAATTGGATGGGGAGGTGAAGCTGGAGAAAGTGGAAGGGAGCTTCTTTTCAAGCCTTTCTCTTCAAGGATTATGGGTTGGAGAAACCGAAGGAGATACGCTCCTTGCCTTTGATCGGCTCTCTTTGCGTTATTCCTTATGGCCCTTGCTTACCGGAAAGGTATTTGTTGCATCCATAGATATAGAGAACCCGGTTGTAAACGTGGTTCAATATCCTGACTCTTCATGGAATTTTCAAAATATCTTCCCGGAGTCTGAGGAAAAGCAGGACACTTCTTCTGCTTCGCCCGAAATGAGTTTTGAGTTGGGCGTTTTCAATCTGAGTAACGGGCGTATCAATGTGTCGATGTCCGATACTATGGTGCCGGGGTATCTTTCCAATCTTAACATAGAGGTGGGAGGTCGTTACAGCCCCGGTGAAATGAAGGTGGACCTGAGGCATTTAGGGTTCCAGACTCCTGAAGGTGTCACTGATGTAAAACATTTTCAGGCCGGGGTGGGTTTGAGAGATTCTGTGTGGAGTGTGCAGAATCTGGCTTTGGTAACTTCACTTAATCGTGTGGATTTCAAAGGTAGTTATGCCGGACTGGATTCCTTGTCGGGTGACCTGGATACCGAACCTGTTCATTTGGAGGAATTTGCCTGGGTGATGCCTGATTTTAGGCTTGGCGTGACTCCTCGGGTGGATTTCAAAAGCACGGTGGCGAATAGTCATCTGAATTTGGAGTTGGAGGTAGCCTGGCAGGATCAGAAAATCGGTGTTCAAGGATCGGTTCAGAATTTTCCCGATGCGCTCAGAGATTCATTGAGGCATCAGGCGGAGTTGGATCTGCAGGTTGACATTCAAAATATGAATCCTGAACAATGGCTGGTGCTTTCAGATTTGCCACTTATCCTTAATGGAGTGTTGAATATTTCGGGCAACGGACTGGCCGGAAGCACTCAGCCGTTGAGGTTGACAGGTGATTTGTCAGGCACCCGATGGCAAGAGTATCAGTTGGAAGAATTTGAAATTGACGGGAGTTTTCTGGATGGGCAGACTGAAGTTAAAGCTGGTTTTTTATTGGGTTTGGGCAGTTTTGATCTGGAAGCTTCTGCCAATTTGAATCAGGATAAAGGACCGGTGGCTGTTAAGCTTGATGTGACCAGCTTTCCTGCCGACAGGTTTTTGCCGGAGTGGGGCGATAGTACGTTGCTGAATCTAAAATTGAAGGCGGAAGGAACCGGAACCGATTTTGCTTCGCTGGATGCAGGCTTTTCTTTTCTCATGCATCAGTCCCTGGCAGCGGGGGTGTCCGTTGATTCTTTGCTGATGTCGGGGCGGATTCAACAGGGGAGTGTGCTTCTGGATACTATGCGCTTCCAGAATTCCTCTATGAGTCTGAATGCCCGTGGAAGTTATGATAAACAAGGGGAACTCTCATCAGATTTTGATGTGACATTGCGTGATTTGACTGCCTTCAGTCGTTATGTTGACCAGCCTGTTTCCTGGAAAATGCTGGAAATATCGGGTACAGCAAATGGACGGGCAGATTCACTCATGACAGATGTTCTGATGCATTCCGATTCTTTGGTCTATGATACCGTAGCTACAGTAGGTGCTCTCAGGCTGAAGGCTGATGGATTTTTATCCTCCAAAGGTTTTTCTGGAATTGGAGATCTCCGGGTTAAGGAGATTCGGGCTTCCGGGCAGGAGGCTGATTCGCTTGATCTGAAAGCAACCCTTGGGATCGACGACTGGGACGCACAACTCAATCTTTGGTTGCCGGATTCACTATCTCTGAATACTCGTATTTTGGGGAATATGTCTATGCCCTTCAGGTTTCAAATACCGAAACTCGATATCTTTACCCCTTATGAGCAGTTTTCCCTTGCGGGGAAAGGGCCGACAGTGCTGATAGATTCTGTCCGGATGTCACTGGATTCACTCAGGATGATTGCCCGTCAGAATTCAGCATTCAAACTGACTGCCAATGGAAAATATATTCCCGGAGATTCCGTAAGCAGCGCTGTTTCCATTGATCAATTTGATCTTTCTCTGATTGAGAAGTTCCTTGAACAGGACTTGCCTCTTTCCGGGATGGCATCGTTAAAAATTTTGGCAGACGGATCCTTGAGCAATCCTGTGTTGGATTTTAAAATGCGAATGGATAGTCTGGAAGCCTATAATGCCCGGATAAAGGAACTGGATGTGGGTGTGTCGCACAAATCCGATACGTTAAGGGCCTCTCTTTTAATAAGGAGTAATCAGGACGATTCCATTATGGCCAATGGTTTTTCGGTGGTAAATGTCAATCTTACCGATAGTCAGATGGTATCGACATTGAAAACCATAAATGGGGAGATTGTTGCCAATAAAGTCAGGCCATCAGCTTTTTTTGTCTTTGATAATCAGGATGAGCAGCTTCTTAAGGCACTGCTCGATATGGATGTAAAAGTTTCCGGCGAGGTGGTAAGTCCGGTGATGCGCGGCTTTATTCGGTTGACCAACGGAAGGTTGTCCTGGCCTGCTTATGGAATCAGTTATTCTGATCTAAAGCTGGTTGCCAATCTGGATAGTAACAGTGTTGTGATTGACTCTCTTTTTGCCCGTAGTGAGAAAGGAAGTATGTTGGTGAAAGGTGATTTGGCTTTTGATTCAACATTTGTATCGGGCAACCTGGCCGATGCAGATGTGTCGGTAAAAGCGGATGAGTTTTTTCTTTCCCGCCATCGCAATCATGAAATTCAGATAAATTCCGATTTATGGGTGCGAATGAAAGATGAAATCCCGGAATTTGGAGGAGATCTTACCGTTCTGCGTTCCAGCTTTTATCTTCCTGCAATTCTGGATATGGGTGGATCGTCAGATATAAATGAGCCTATGTTGGTTCGGGCTTTGGAACAGCAGAATGAAGACACTCTTTTGGTCCGGCAGGGCGATACTTTGCGAATATCCCGCAGAGATTCTCTTCCTTCCAGCGATATGGTGAAAAGTCTTACGGGCAGACTAAACGTCAAAATTCCGAGAAATACCTGGATCAAATCGGAGGATATGAATCTTGAGCTGTACGGCGATTTTGATCTGTTAAAAAACAATGCCTATTTCGAGATATTTGGTTCGCTGGGAATTTCCAGAGGCTATTACACCCTTTATGGGCGAAAATTGATTATTCAGGAGGGAGAGCTGAACTTCCAGGGAGGTGAGGAGATCAATCCAAGAGTCAATCTGGAGGCTTCATACCAGTTCAGAGGAAAAGACAAACAGAAAAATGAACTGATAATGAAGGCTGCTGGCACGGCCTTTGAACCAAACCTTTCTTTTACCCTCAACGGAAGTAGTATTACCGAACGTGATGCGATGGCTTATCTTATTTTTAATCAGTCGTTTGATGAACTTAGTTTTGGTAATCAACAAGGGGTTTCGGGCAATGTGCCATCTGCCATGTTGTCAGGCTTGGTGTCCTCCCAGCTGACAAAAACGATCGGAAATACTTTCAATCTTGACATGGTGGAGGTGCAGGCCGGAGATAACTGGGAAAGTGCTACTTTTATGGTTGGTAAGTACATTACTAACAATTTGTTTGTGACTTATCAGCGTGGTTTTGGAGAGAATGAAGACGAATCCTTAACACCGCAAACCATAACTCTTGAATATGAAGTGACCCGAAACCTGTTTCTGCGCCTTACCCAGGGAGATGTTAAAGATTCAGGGGTGGACGTAATTTTAAAGTTTGAAAAGAAAAAGTGATATGGAAACGCCAGTGCACAAACAGCTCATGAAGGTTTATCGGCTTTTGGAGGTAAAGCGGGTAAAGGAATCGCTTGATGTGTTGGGCGATTTGGTAAAAGAAACGCACAACAGTGACCTCATTGACGGGCTTTACAATCTGGAGATGACTTACAAAAGTTTGTTGCGATATACTGTTGAGGGGTTTTCAGATCCCGAACGCCAAAAGGTTTACAACCAGTTGTTGGTGGATATCTACAGCATTGCCGACCAGATAGTGGACGAACTACGAAGCAAAACCGGTCAGGGATGGCTTTTTGATGCACGTCGGTATTTGAAAAGCAAATCAGACGAGGAGTTGACAGGTATTATGGATGATTACTTGAAAGCTGCTGACCAATATTTAGTGGCTTACACGGTAGATTCTGAAATTCCTTTGTCCTATGAGCTGGAAAAATCGCAGGACAGATTGTTTGAAATGATTGCTTCTTTGCCTGGTTTTGCCCAATCAAGACAAGAACAGGTACGAGAAGTGTTTTTCGGAGAAGATTTTTTCTGGCCCTGGCAGAGTGTCATGGTTAGTGCTCTTACACTTAATCTGCTTACCACTTTTCGCCGGGAGAATCTTGATCTGTTGTTTCAGTTGTGTGAGCATCCCCACAAGCAGGTTAAGCTGAGGGCCTTTACCGGATTGCTGTTTGTGCTGTATGAATACGATACGCGACTCTCCATTACGCCCGGGATGAAAGAGAAAATCTCCCGTTTGAATGAGCTGTTTTCGGTGGAGACCATTCAATCAATTTTGATTCAGATTATTCGTACCCGCGAAACCGAAAAGCTCACAAAAAAGATGCATGAGGAGATTCTTCCCGAGGTAGCCCGTATTCAGCCTAATCTCAGGAGAAAGCTTGATCTTGATAATTTATTAAACGATGCACTGTCTGAAGATAAAAATCCCGACTGGGAGGATGTTTTTTCGGACTCACCTGAACTGATGAACAAACTGGAAGAGTTGAGTCATATGCAAATGGAGGGTGCGGATTTGTTTATGTCCACCTTTAAGATGCTGAAGCATTTTCCATTCTTCAACGATTTGCATCATTGGTTTTTGCCTTTTTTCTATCCCAACCCGATTGTGAAAGATGCATTGAGGAATGAAACCGGACCGCTGAACAATGAGCAGATGCTTCAGTCAATGGCCGATTCGGGAGTTATGTGCAACTCGGATAAATACAGTCTCGTGATGAGTATTCCGCAAATGCCCGGAATGCAAAAAGAGATGATGGGAAAAATGTTCGGGAGTGAACTGGAGGCTATGCGGGAGGTTCAGCAGAGTGATGAGCTGGTAGATCCGGGGAAAAAAGAGTTGTTTATTTCCAATCAGTACATCCAGGATCTTTATCGCTTTTTTAAGCTTCATCCGCAAAAGGCATCCTTTGATGATCCGTTTAGCTGGGAAATGGCATTTCATAAAAAATGGTTTTTGCCACTGTTGACACCAGGCGAGAATACTTCTTTGAAACTGGGAGAGTATTTGTTTGGAAAAAATTATTTCCGCGAAGCCACAGGAGTGTATGAGCAGGAGGCTAAAAAAGAGATGCCGGAGCGGCAGATTCTTCAAAAACTGGCCTATTGTTATCAACAGAACGATGATTACGAAAAGGCTTTGCACTACTATCAGCAAGCCGATCTTTATGGCGATTCACAGGTATGGAATCTTAAAAAAATTGCCCTTTGCTATCGTTATCTGAAAAATCCGGAGAAAGCTCTGGAGTACTATAAAGCTGCGGAACAACTCAAACCTGACGATTTGCATACTCAGGTAAGTGTTGGTCATTGCCTGCTTGAGTTGAAACGCTTTGATGAGGCTTTGCAATACTACTTTAAAGTGGAATATCTGGCCCCGGACAACCATAAGGTGTGGCGCCCCATTGCCTGGTGTTCGCTTGTTGAGGGGAAGTTGGATCAGGCCCTTAAATACGGCGAAAAGCCAATCGAAGAAGACCCTACACAGCATGATTTCATGAATATGGGACATATCTACTGGTGTCGTGGCGATCGCAAAACGGCTCTTGAGTGGTATCTGAAATCCGTAAAACATCAGGAATGGTCGTTGAAAGACTTTGTGCAGGCTTTTGTGGAAGATCGGCATATATTAATGAAGCATGGCGTGAATCCTGATGATATTCCTATCATGCTTGATCAATTGCGCTATTATCTGGTAAATTAATCTTTATTAGTTGATTCCAATTGTTGTATTATGCCTAAAAGGAAAAAGCCTGAGATAGAACTTTACAGTTATGGGATTTACAGTTCCTGGGACCGAAAATCCCGTGACTTGCCGAAATTAAAAAAGATTACAACCGAAATTCCTGTGATTCCAGATGTGGAATTTGGGTATATCTTGAAAATAAAAGGTGGTAAAGGAGAAGTGTTGGAATTTGTGATTGATCATCCTCCATTTCCGGATAAGGATGGACAAACGGCTCCTCCTTTTACAGGTGAGGTGGTGATTAATTCAAACGACTGGGAATTCTTCTTGGGAGATACTGTATGGGAGCCTTACGAAGATAAAGCCGGAAGGTGGGAACTCATTACGCAACTTCGGGGGAAAGAAATTGCACGTAAAGAATTCAGGTTATTTTTGCCCTGATTCTTTACGAAAAGGTAATATTAAATAGGAATGCGCCGAAAACTATCAGCACAATTACAATCGCCACTTCAATGATTGAATAAATCAAAATCTTTCTCTTCAACTTCGCTATCGTATCGTTTTCTGTCTCTCTCATCTTCTTTTTTTTCAGGAAATTCATGAGTACAAAGGAAAAATAAATTGCAGATATTTTGAAGCATCGGAACTATCATTGTGTTTTTTTAACATATTTTAATTTAGGTGTCAGTGGTCTAGAAATTAGCTTTTTTGCTGTTTTAAATGATAAGATTTAATCGGAAAATGTCGTTTTTGTATTGGCTGATTTGTGAAAAAATCACTAATGATCACAGGGGGTCTTGTTTTGAAGAGAGATTGCTTATTTCGTGGTCATGAATTGTTGCACCCGGGGGTTAAGTCTGGAGGACAGGCGGTGATTTCCGGCAGGGGCGATAAGCAACCTTTACAATCCTTCAATATTCTTCGGGGACCCGTCATCGCGAATCCCGATTATTCCGGAAAGCAATCTCAATATTAGCCAGACATTATTGTTTGAAACAAAAAAAACGGACTGTAATTCGATACAGTCCGGTACAAAATATTTTATTTAATCCGGAGGCTACACATTAAATCTGAAGTGCATAATATCTCCGTCCTGAACTTCGTATTCTTTTCCTTCGATGTGCATTTTTCCGGCCTCCTTGCAAGCCTGTTCTGATCCAAGCGCTACATATTCATCGTATTTGATAACCTCGGCACGGATAAATCCCTTTTCAAAATCGGTATGAATGACGCCGGCGGCCTGGGGTGCAAGTGCACCGGCCGGGAAAGTCCATGCCCTGACCTCTTTTTCTCCAGCTGTGAAATAAGTCTTTAGGTTTAGAAGCTGGTATGCCGAGCGAATCAGCTTTGACACACCGGACTCTCTAAGTCCCAGATCGTCCAGGAACATCTGGCGTTCTTCGAAAGTCTCCAGTTCTGCAATTTCCGCTTCAGTCTGGGCAGCAATAACCAGCACCTGAGCCTCCTCATCTTTAACGTTTTCTTTTACTGCTTCCACATGCTTGTTGCCTGTTACCACAGAGGCTTCATCTACATTGCAAACATACATGATTGGTTTGTTGGTCAGCAGAAAAAGGTCTTTGGCTACCTTTTGTTCCTGGTCAGATAGTTCTACCGTTCTTGCCGATTTCCCACTTTCAAGCGCAGCTTTGTACTTCAAAAGAACATCCAGTAGTCTTTTGGCTTCAGGATCTTTGGATGTTTTGGCAATCTTCTCCGTTTTGGTGATTCGGCCATCTATGGTCTCCAAATCTTTGAGCTGGAGTTCCATGTCGATAACATCTTTATCACGCACCGGGTCAATAGACCCATCCACATGTGTAACGTTGTCGTCTTCGAAACATCTGAGCACATGAATGATGGCATCTGTTTCACGAATGTTGGCAAGAAACTTATTGCCCAGTCCTTCTCCTTTGCTCGCTCCTTTTACCAGTCCGGCAATGTCCACAATTTCCACGGTTGTAGGAACTACTTTTTGAGGTTTAACCAGTTTCTCCAGTTGCACCAGACGTTCATCAGGAACTGTAATTACGCCCACATTGGGTTCGATGGTACAAAACGGGAAATTGGCCGATTGAGCCTTGGCGTTGGACAGACAATTAAAAAGGGTGGATTTCCCCACATTGGGTAAGCCTACGATGCCACATTGTAATGCCATTATATTCTGTATTTTATTGTTTTCTAAAGGTTTTTCGAAAATCAGGGTGCAAAGGTAGCTGATTTTTTTGGGATAGGAATAAAGCGGGTCAACAAACTCTTAAATTGTCTTTTCTTATTATCTTCGCATCGAAACGGGTACGGAACATTGATTCCTTCCTCGGCTTTGCCGCTTTGATTGCAAAGAAACGTGTCACAACTTTTCCTCGTATTTTTGAGGAAGTGCATGTGTAAACGGTTTGCGAGTTTCATCCGACTTTAATAAACTAATTTTAATGCAGCCCGACGATAAGGAAATACTGTATCTGGCGCAAAAAGTCAATAAGAAAAATGAGGCTTTGGCGTTGCTCATGAAGAAGTATAAGGAGCGACTTTACTGGCATATTCGGAAAATGATAATTGTTCACGAAGATGCAGATGATTTGCTTCAGAATACCTTTATGAAGGCTTGGAAACATATCGGAAATTTCCGGGGTGATGCATCCTTATATACCTGGCTTTACAGAATTGCCACCAACGAAACACTCAATTACATTAATAAGAAGAAAGAAGGACTGCTTCATGAGGATGCGGATATAGAAACCATGTTGGGTAACAAAGTGGAATCAGATCCGCTTTTTACCGGTGATGAAATTCAAAAACGCCTCCAGAAATGTTTGCTGGCTCTCCCCGAGAAGCAACGGTTGGTGTTTAATATGAAGTATTTTGATGATATGACCTATGAGCAGATGTCAGATATTCTGGGGACGTCTGTGGGTGCCCTGAAAGCTTCCTATTTTCATGCGGTCAGAAAAATAGAAGCATTTATAAAGAATGAAGTGTTTTGACTGTTTAAACCTTTATGATTTTGAATGTTCTAAATAAATGGTTTGAACCGGGTTAATGTTAAAGCTATGAGTGAAGAATTATTTGGAAATAAAAAATGTCCGTTTGAAGTTCCTGAGAATTATTTCGGGGATTTTGAATCTCGCATGCTGAAAAAGATGGAGGCCGCATCGGCGACGGAAACCGCCGGGGATAAAGTGGGTTCGGTAATTTCAGTGGTTAAGCCCTGGTTGGCTATGGCGGCTTCGTTCGTAATCATTGCGCTCATGTATTATCAGGTGCCTAAGCTGTTTTCGGACGATGCAGATATTTCTCAATCAGTTTCCGGGGAAGAAGAATTTATTAATTCCCTTGCTTTGATTGTTGACGAAAAAGATATCAGTGAATTTATTCTGACCGGGGATGCCAATGTTGTTTTGGCACCCGACTCTGTGTTTTTTGGCACTTTTTCGGAAGAAGAGTTGGCGGCCATTACCTATTTTGAATAATCATTTCTTCGAATAAAAATTTCTTACAATAAAATCTGAGTCATGAAGCATTTTAATTATTTGATTGTAATACTTTTTGTTATGGGACAGGCTTTTGTTGTTCCTGCCAATGCTCAGGAGGATAATAAAGAATCCAGAATTGAGCGGCTGAAATCACAGAAGGTTGCTTTTCTGACTGAGCGCATAGGGTTGAGTGCTGAAGATGCTCAGAAATTCTGGCCCGTTTACAATGAGATGAGTGAGAAGATGGATCAGCTATGGAGCGAGAAGATGAGTAATATTAATAAGCTTTATCGTTCCGATAGTGAGCTGAGTGCATCGGAGAAAGAGACCGCTGTGGATAATTACATCAATTACGAAGTGGAAAAAGCCCGTGTAGAAAAGCAATACCACGAAAAGTTTAAAAAGATCCTTACCATCGATCAGGTTATAAAACTTTATGGAGCAGAGCATGAGTTTAAGAAAAAGATGCTTCACCTGATACGAAAGGGTAAGGAGTCTTCTTGTGAGGGCTGCGATGAATTGTCTCCTGAAAATATAGCTAAGACCTGAATCTCTCTGTTGGTTTATCCCTTAGGAAGTTTACGGTCTTTTCGATTTCCATATACATGATTTTATCTTCATGCACAAAGGGGACCTGTGCCCTGAATTCTTTCATTAGATTTTCCAGAAAAGCAGATGTTTTAGAAGGTCTTCTGAATTCAAGTGCTTGAGCGGCGTTAAATAGCTCAATGCCCAGCACTCTTTCGACGTTTCGTACAATCTTTAAGGTTTTTGTGGCAGCATTGCCGCCCATGCTCACATGGTCTTCCTGTTCGTTGGAGGAGGGAATGCTGTCCACCGATGCCGGTGTGGCCATTTGTTTGTTCAGGCTTACGATGGAGGCAGCGGCATACTGAGGAATCATAAAGCCGGAGTTAAGTCCGGGGTTGGCAACCAAAAATACAGGTAATCCCCGCTCACCGGATATGAGTCGGTAAACGCGGCGTTCCGAAATACTTGCCAGTTCGCTTATTGCTATTCCAAGGAAATCTAATGCCAGGGCCAGGGGCTCGCCATGGAAATTTCCTCCTGACAGAATTTGTTCTTCATCGGGAAAAACGATGGGGTTGTCGGTTACCGAATTAATTTCTGTTTCAACCACCCGTGCCACATATCCGATGGCATCTTTTACGGCACCATGAACTTGCGGAATGCATCGGAATGAATAGGGATCCTGTACTTCTTTGTTTTGTTGGTTAATGAGCTCACTGCCTTCGAGGAGTTCGCGAATGTGTCGGGCTGTTTCGATCTGCCCGGGGTGTGGTCGTACCGTGTGTAGCATCTCCATAAATGGATCAATTCGACCATTAAAAGCATCCAGGCTAAGAGCCGCAATCATGTCAGCCTGCTGTTCTACCCTGAAAGCTCTCAGTAGGGTATAAACGGCATGAGCACTCATGAACTGGGTTCCATTCAACAACGCCAATCCCTCTTTGGCTTCCAGTCTTACCGGTTGCCAATTGTGTCTTTGCAGCATCTCGGAAGCTTCCATTTTTTCTTCGCCAATCCAGACTTCTCCATGTCCCAGCAGGGGAAGAAAAAGATGAGCCAATGGAGCCAGGTCACCCGATGCCCCCAGTGATCCCTGCTCCAAAACCACCGGAACGATTCCTTTATTGAAAAAATCAATCAATCGCCGGACTGTTTGCATCTGGACTCCTGATTTTCCCAGGCTCAGGGCGTGTATTTTCAGTAAGAGCATAAGACGTACGACATCCCGGGGGACTTCGGGGCCTGCTCCGCAGGCGTGACTAAGCAGCAGGTTTTCCTGAAGTTTGCTCAGGTCGCTCTTGGATATTGAGCGATTGTGCAATGCTCCAAAACCGGTATTGATACCGTAAACCGGGCCATCTTCTGTTTGAAGTTTGTGATCGAGCCAGTTTTTGCAGTGAGTTATCAGACCGGCGGATTCGTCTGATAGTTCCAGCTTTTTATTTTTATCGAGAATCTGGTAAATGACTTCAAATGTCAGTGGTTGGGGAGATATTAAATGTGTGTTTTCCATGATGTGTCTTGAAAGAATTAAACTTTGAGGAGTTTCTGGTTATTCTTTCAGTTCACGGAAAACGAATGTCGCCACCGCGACGGGTGTTGGAGAAGAGGTTGTTTTTTAGTTGTCTGCCCATCTTAAAAAGAAGTTTCTATTCCCGAAATTACAATCTTTGGGCAAGAGCTGTTATGATATCTGTCAGTAGAAGATTTAAGATGGGGGGATAAAACAAAAAAGCCACCCAAAAAATGAGTGGCTTTTTTGCTTGGTGACCCAGCAGGGATTCGAACCCTGGACCCCATCCTTAAAAGGGACGTGCTCTACCAGCTGAGCTACTGAGTCATCCGTTTCTCTCAAACGCGGTGCAAAAATAGGGGGTTCATTTGGAACTCGCAAGCCTTTTAGTGAAAAAATGACGTTAAAAAATGTTTTCGTCCCTTTAAGGTGCGGGGGTAGAGAGAATTAATGGTGTTGTTTTTTTTGAGTCTGCAGTTAATGTTTGTAACTTTAACTTTGGTTGGATTACCTCGGAGTTTGAGTACGCCCGGAGCATTGTCCCGGGTTGTTGCTCTCAGACTTTCAGGCGGTTTACACCTTGTCCGCTTTTAGCAGGTTTGCTGAAAAATAATTAAAGAGTTAATAATAAAACAATTATAGGTGATAATTATATTTAAAATGTAAGGTTTTCAAGTAAATTCTTAAAAAAAAAAGTTGGCCCCTGTGGTGTTTGATAGTCAAAGCATTACTGTTAAAAAGATTTTTTTTTAGGTTAAACGACTTTTCCTGTTTAAAACGCGCGGTGGCCTGTCCGTTTTCCGGGCCAGCGGATAGCGGGATGCCAAAATGGGCGACTTCGCAAGCCTAGCACATGGTACTTTCTGGCAAGAAACAGGATTAAGAACAAAATTTTGCTTAGTTTATAGACAGGCTAAATAGTTAAGAGATGCACAAAAAAGATAGAGAGCCGGCAGTGGCCGGGATGTTTTACGAAGCGGATGCAGCTGCTTTGCGGGGGCATCTGAGGGACCTGTTTGCTCTTGCCAAACCACCGGTTGGAACGGAGGAGGTTGCTGCTGTTGTTGTGCCTCACGCCGGTTATGTTTATTCGGGGAAGATTGCAGCATCGGGTTTTAATCAGATACCCCGGGATGCAAAAATTGAAAGGGTATTTCTTATTGGTTCCAGTCATAGAGCTGCATTTAACGGTGCCGCAATATATACGCAAGGCGATTTTCTGACTCCTCTGGGGCGGGTCGAGGTGGATAGCCGGGTGGCCGGGGAGCTGGTTGAGAGTAATTCCGGAATCTTTGCTGATGAAAACATTCATTCCGGGGAGCATTCTCTTGAGGTGCAATTGCCCTTTCTGCAGGTTCATTTACAAAATTCTTTCAAGCTGGTTCCATTGCTTATCGGGCCTCACGACGCCATAGGAGCTTCCAAGGTTTCAACGTCCCTGGCAAAGTGGTTTCGGCGGGGAAATTTATTTGTAATCAGTACCGATTTTTCTCATTATCCTCCCTATGAAATTGCTCAAAAAGTGGATGCTGACACGGCAGCGGCTGTGCTGAAAAATGATCCCGAAGAGTTGTTGTCAGTGCTTGAGAAGAACAGGAAGCTTGATTTAGACGAGCTTTCCACAAGTATGTGCGGCTGGTCTTCGGTTCTGACTTTATTAAACATTACCCGGCAGGCCACTGATATTAGGTGGGAAGAGATTGATTTTGGAAATTCCGGAGATGCCCAAATTGGTGACAAAGAACGTGTAGTTGGTTATCGCTCCATGGCTGTTTTCAGATCGTCTGAAACAAAAAAGGAGGTTTCCGGTTTCTCTTTGGATAAGCGTGAAAAAATATGGCTCCTGGACAGAGCACATCAGGTTTTGAAGTTGGCTGTGAAAGGCCGGGTCATAAAAAAACCGGAAAATCTGAACTCAGAAAATCTGAATATGACTACCGGGGCATTTGTGTCGTTATATAACAACGGGAAGTTGCGTGGGTGTATTGGGGGTTTTGGTGAGGATGAACCATTGTGGAAGGTGATTGACCGGATGACTGCTGCTGCTTCTTTGCATGATTCGCGTTTTGACCCTGTTTCAGAGAATGAGCTGAGTGAAATAGAAATCGAGATATCAGTGCTGACGCCCAGGAGGAAAGTGGCTCAGGTGGATGAGATTGTGCCCGGAAAACATGGTATCTTTGTCGAGAAAAACGGGCGAAGTGGGACTTTTCTTCCTCAGGTTGCCACCAAAACGGGTTGGAGCCTGGACGAGCTGCTTGGGCATTGTGCCAGGGATAAGGCAGGACTTGGATGGGATGGTTGGAAAGATGCCGATGTGTTTGTTTATGAAGCCCTTGTTTTTGGTGATAGAACTGTTTAAGAATTTATCAGGATAACTTTTTTGTAATGTTGAATATTATTAAGCCGAATCCTTCCTCATCTTTATTTAAAGGACGTACAGCAACTTTTGTAAGTGGATTTTCTATGCTGATGGTTCAGGTTATTTTATTGCGTGAGCTTTCGTCCCTGTTTGTTGTCAATGAGTTGATTGTAGGTGTTTTTCTTTCGTTTTGGATGCTTTTCTCCGGAGCAGGGGCGCTTTTTGCCCGCTTTTTCAAGGGGTTCAGGTGGACTTATTCAGCAGTGTTTCCTTTGGTTTCAGGGTTTGCGGCATTGCTGTCGCTGTGGTCGTTGTACCTTGCACGTTTCTGGATGGCAGGCAACGGATTTTCTGAGAGTATATCCGATTGGTTGTTGATTACAGCCTTTGTAACTTTTGTTTATTGCTTTCCTGCTGGAATGATGTTTACCTGGTTTTCGGCCTCCCTTAGTTATAGATATTCTGAACGCCAAACTGAACGGATTTATATTTCCGAGCAATGGGGGAGTCTGTTGGCCGGTGTGTTGTTTTATATGATCCCGGTTTTTTGGTTGAATGCTTTTTCTGCAATTTCATTGCTTCTTGTTTTGAATGCGCTTGTAGCTTTGTTTCTTGTTGCGCCTGTAAACGGAGGCGTGAAGAGGGGGTTGGCTGTTGCAGGGGTGTTGCTGTTAGTGGTTTTGATCTTTTTGCCTCAGTACAGAGCGGGGCGACAAATGATTTTTGGTGACCGGAACGTAACAGGTACTTTTTTTTCCTCCCATGGCACCATTGATGTGTGGGAGGACAATGAAAAAGAAGGTTACTTTTCAGGTGGACGTTTTTTTACTGATAGTGCCGTTTTTGCAGAGGCGGAAGAACAGTTACATCCGGCATTGATGTTGCACCCGTCTCCCCGACATCTTTTATTGGTTAATGCCGGTCCCGGCTTGGTGAGCGAGGCACTGAAATATGATGATTTGCACATTGATTTTGTTTCCGCCGATCAGTCCCGGCTTTCATTGGAGAAAAGGTTGTTGGAGGGTGGTAAGGAGACCATGGAGAGAGTTAGGTTTATAAAGAGTGATCCGCACAGGTTCCTGAAACACCATAGCGATACACTTTATGATGTGATCTTGTTGGGTGGTGGGGTTCCTGAAAATCTGGCATCTACCCGTTTTTATACCAACGATTTTTTTCTCTTGATTTCCGGGAAGCTGAATGCCGATGGGTTGTTTGTTACGGGGGGAGTTGACTATGCATCTACATTGTCTGATTCAGGAAAGCAGATTCTGATGGTATTGGAAGAGACTGTTAGTGATGTTTTTCCTTTTTTGCGTGTTTGGGCAGGAGAGAAAATTATTTTTATCTCTTCTAAGGAGCAGATTCTTCCCGATTGGTATGAATTGCATACAGATGTTATCAGTAATAATAAGTATGTGAATAAAGAAATGCTGCCGCTTCATGTTTTGAAAACACAAATGGAGGAGGTAGAAAAAGTGATTGACAAAGATGTGCGGTTGAATACACGAGTCAGTCCGGTTTTGTTTCAACTGGCACTTCGGGATATGAGTGATTTTTGGGATGTTAAGTTATCCTGGTTTGCGATAGTTATAGGGGTAATGTTTGTTGCGGGATTATTACTGTTTCGGAAGAGTGCACGAGGGGTTTTTCTTTCCGGAGTTGTGCTTGGGGGTATGCAGGTGTTGCTGCTTCTGTATTGGCAGTTGGTAATGGGGAATCTCTTTCGTGCTACCGGCCTTTTGTTCTCCTTTTTTATGGCAGGTCTGGCTATGGGTGCCTTGCTGGGACATCGTAAAGTCTGGTTTTTCAGAGCTCATTACCTTCCTGTTTTGTTGATTGCCATGTCTTTGTTAGCAGTTTTAACGGTTCCTTTTCTCGATTCCCTTGCAGGAGTATGGCTTTTTCCTGTAGTTGTATTTTTATTGGTTTTTTCTTTTGCCGTGCTGGGTGGTGCTGTTTTTGTTTCAGGGTTATCTCTGCACAAAGGGCGTTTTGAGCAATCTGCGGCTTTTATTTATATGGGAGATGTGGCCGGAGGAGCCATTGGTTCTTTTCTTATGGCTATATTTCTGGTTCCGTTTGCCGGACTTGTCAATTCCGGATATTTGATGGGCCTTACAGTGCTTATTGCCGGGTTGTTGATGCTTAAGAAATTCTGATAATTTTTGAAGATGATTTTGATGGAATCAGTGTGGCAGATAAAATCAATGATCGATGTCGTTTGAATGCGTGGAGTGCTTTTGCTATTTTTGCAGGGAAGTTTGATGTGTATGGAAGAGTTTTTAAAGCCAAACCGGAGAGCCGAATACGGTCTCGATTTGGACAAGGTTTTTGTCGGAAAAGAAATAGTCAGTCGGTATAACATTACTGTGGACGAGTCGGTCCTGAGTATGTGGAGCGGATTTATGCCCACCGCCTCATATCCTGAGAGCAGTCGCGAATTTGCAGGACGATTGGGCTTTCATCAGATTTTTTTACCCTATGGATTCCTGTTGAACCTGACCTTGAGTCTTGGGGTAGAGAATTTTGCACACTCCAGCGTTTTAAAGGTTGAGATGCGTGATGCACTTTATTTGAATCCTGCTTTTCCGGGTGACACTTTTTCATGCTCAATAAAAATTACAGATGTGCGTCCTGCCCGTATCGAAGGGTACACGCTTATTGAATCGTCACATTTGCTTTTCAATCAAAAGGGAGAGGCCGTTTTTTCTGTAACCCGAATATCGCTTTTCCCCCAGGTCAGTCCCCGCAAATCGATTCCTCCCGAACGAAAGGAACCTTACCACAACAATCGTTTTAAGGAACAGATTCTTGCGCGTACCCGCAGCATTGATATGGAGAACGTCATTTTTAGCTTCCGTGCAGGAGATTTGTTGTTGCACCCATATGTCCGCCCTATCGGGAAAAGTGAGAATCTTTTTTGGGCTACCTATCTTAAGAACACACACCCCAGTCATTATAATTATCAGCGTTATCAGCCGGGCGAAATTGTTATTTCCGGTGGCATTGTTACCGCAATGGTTATTGGTATCGCTGGCAGAGAGTTCCGTCAGATTCTTATGCAACAAATTAATAATGCGTTCCATGTTCATCCTGTTTTTGCTGAAGACAGGGTGGGTGCCTTCAGTTATATTCGTGAAGTTCGTCAGATAATGCCCGGCTATGAAGAGGTGTTTATCCGTACGTTCGGACTGCGCAATATGGATACAGAGCCCGAGTTGGCGGATGTGGCTTTTCCTGTGGCACTTTTTGATTCAAAAGTCGAACGGCCCTCTGAAGTGCGACAGATTATTGATGAAAAGTGTCCGATTCTTAAAGATCGCGTCTGTAGTCTTGTTAATTGGAGCGTTTTGCGTAAAGTGGATGCCTGAGATTTCCCCTCTCTTTAATGGAGTGCACTGTCTTGCGAGTGAGCACCTCAAGGAATTGAGGCATAATGCGTTAATGACAGGACTAGCTCGTCCCCGAAGGGGGCAAATTTGAATTACCCCGGGTTAACGACCCGGGGTAAGCTGAACAAATGGGACCGGGTCCCCGATAGGGGGCCAACTATTATTTTACTGATTTCTTGCTTATTGCAAAAATCTGTCATTGGTAGTGCAATGCCCGAAGCAATCTCTAATTCCAAAAACGTTTTTTTTTACTAAATTCTAATGTTTTTCAAGGCAAGCTCTACAGGCATAGTGAACTACGTCGAAAAAGCTTACCGCAGGAAAAATTAGATAGCACATAAATTTGTTGGGGAAATTACGGGTCTCTACACCAACTCGAATCGTAAGTTGTTTTATATTAAGATGACATAGTGTGTGGTTGGCTTTTTACTTATCAGGTAAAACTTTCTTTATATTATTGAAAGATTGCTTTTATGTCAATATTTTTTCTTCTGCCTTGTGTCTCTTAAACTTCTGCCTGTTGGTCACTAACCTCTAAAAATCCAACCAACTAACCTTTCATTTTCTCTTCTTCATTCTATTGACTGTTGGGTAATTTTCTCCTGTTGACCAGTCGGTTGTGCTTTGCACTTGTCTGATAAGGTCACTATTAACCATGATTCGGATTTTATATTTCGCTTTTTTACCATTTTCGACCTCCTTGAAACTGCTTTTACCAATGAAAAAACTACGTTGGTGTAAAAAATGTAATATTTCGTCAAAAAAAAGTTTAAAAAAAGTGAAACCTTTTCTTGCGGCCGTTCGTTAAAGAAAACAAGACGTTCATCAAATAAAATATATAATTCATCAAAAAATTATTGATGTTCGTCAAACCAAGAAGCCATTGAATGAATTGTAAAAAATTGCCCTATGAAAAAGTTTTACTCAATCGTTTTAGCTATTTTGTTTTTAGCTGTTAGTGGTTCACTGAATGCTCAGCAACAAAGAAATGAGTTTACCGGAGTATCAACAGAAGGTAACTTACTGAAGTCAACTACAGTTTATGATCTTATTCGTTTGAAGATAGAGAACGAGTTTATTTTCGATGCTACAGTCATCTATTACTATGATTCTTTCACCGACGAACTGGGTCGGGAAGATTCTCATAAGATGTTTAATTCAAACGAAAAAATTCCTGAGATTTTCACACGTATCGGAAATGAGGCTATGGCCATTAATGGTTTTGCAGCCTTGAATGCACGCAGTTATATTGCGGTTCCTGTTAGTGTGAGAAACCGGGTTTATAATGAGTGTACCATTTCTGCCACACTGGAAGATTTTACCGATGAGTATGATGTGGTACTGGAAGATAAAGAACTGGGACAATATACCAATCTCAGAACCTCCACTTATTCCTATACTCCGCTGGATCTCGGAATTAATCACGACCGTTTTGTGCTGCATCTGTCGCGAAGTGCAAAGGTAGTTACCTCCGTAGTGGAAGGATTTGAAACAGAAGAGCCGGTTTTGGTATCAAGCGATTATGGTCAGGTAAATGTTCGCATTAATGAAACATTGCTGGCTGCTCCCGGACCACAGGCCAATATTGATGTTTATTCAATGGGTGGTAGAATGATAACCAGCCGAAAGGCAGCATCAGGGTTTAACCAAATAGAATTAGCGAGTGGTCAACTATATATTGTAAATGTAACCGTGGGGAATCACAGAACCACGAAGAAAGTAGCTATTCGCTAATTACTTCATAGGGTTACTTGGGTTGTCCCCTCTTTCGGTAGCTCCGGAGGAGGGGACTTTTATTATCGCTTGCCGGCAAAGAATTGTTTCACAAGCTCTCCACATTCCTTTTCCATAATTCCCCCAACAATTTCGGTCTTTGGGTGAAGTGGGGATGGTGTTAACCTTTTGTAACCGCGTTTTTCATCTACAGCCCCATAAACAATTCGTCCGATTTGCGACCAGTTTAGCGCTCCGGCACACATGGTACAGGGCTCCAGTGTTACATACAGTGTGCAGTTGTTCAGGTATTTTCCTCCCAGTGCTTCTGATGCCGATGTGATGGCCAGCATTTCTGCATGAGCTGTTACGTCGTTTAATGTTTCTGTGAGGTTGTGGGCCCTTGATATTATTGTGCCTTCGCTTACCACTACCGCTCCCACAGGTACTTCATCTTTCATTAGTGCTTCTCTGGCTTCCATGTAAGCCTGTTTCATGAAATACTGGTCTGTGAAATCAATTTTATCCATATTTTTCGACCTTTTTGAAAAGCGATGTCGCTGTTTCTTATTTTCTTTATATTTTCGCAAAGATATTCTAACCTGAATTATTCACCAATTATTCTGTTGGGATGAACAAATATCGGTAACTTACAACTTTTCTGGTAAGTATGGAGATTAGTGAAGGTGCTTAATCTTGCAGTAATTCTGGACTACAGTTGGATGTACTTCCTGAATATTTGAAAATCCGGGATTGAAGATTAGGGAATAAATCAGTATAAAATCATAATTTCTGTTGGAACCGGGGTGGTAGCATCCCCAAAAAAGACAATTGTAATGTATAGAACACATACCTGTGGAGAATTAAGAATTGCAGACATCGATAAATCCGTCACCTTAAGTGGCTGGGTACAACGTGTTCGCAATTTGGGTGGAATGACTTTCATTGACCTGAGAGATCGCTATGGAATTACCCAGCTAGTCTTTAACAGCGAAACAGAGGATAAGCTGAGTGAGGCTGTGAGAAACCTTGGTCGTGAGTATGTGGTGCAGGTTACCGGTAAGGTGGCCGAGCGCAGCAGCAAAAACAGTAAAATTCCTACAGGCGATATTGAAGTGATTGCCGATGGATTGAAGGTACTGAATGCCTCAGATCTTCCTCCTTTTACCATCGAGGATGAGACCGATGGCGGAGAAGAACTCAGGATGAAGTACCGATATCTGGATCTTCGAAGAAATCCTTCCCGTAAAGCGTTGGAACTTCGCCATAAAATGGCCCTTGAGATACGTAATTATATGGATAAGGAGGGATTTATGGAGGTGGAAACCCCGGTGCTGATGAAATCAACTCCCGAAGGAGCGCGCGACTTTGTGGTGCCTTCACGGATGAATCCCGGACAGTTTTATGCTTTGCCACAATCCCCTCAGGTTTTTAAGCAATTACTGATGGTGGCCGGTTATGATCGTTATTTTCAGATTGTTAAGTGTTTTCGGGATGAGGATTTGAGGGCTGATCGCCAGCCTGAATTTACTCAGATTGATTGTGAGATGTCTTTTGTGGATCAGGAAGATGTGCTGAATACTTTTGAAGGAATGACCAAACATCTTTTTAAATCTTTACGCGGAGTTGAGATTGAAGGTGATTTCCCACGTATGCCTTATTCCGAGGCTATGAAATATTATGGCAGCGATAAACCTGATATCCGTTTCGACATGCGTTTTGTCGATCTGACTTCAACAGCTTCTGGAAAAGGATTTAAGGTTTTTGATGATGCTCAGTATATCGGTGCTATTTGTGCTCAGGGATGTGCTTCTTACAGTCGTAAGGATTTGGATCAGCTTACAGATTTCGTGAAACGCCCTCAGGTAGGTGCGCAGGGGTTGGTATATGTGAAATACAATGAAGATGGTTCTTTCAAAACATCTGTGGATAAATTTTTCGCTGCAGATGATTTTAAGGCCTGGGCTGATTTGTGTGGTGCCAAACCTGGAGACCTGATACTGATTCTTGCCGGTAAAGAGGAGAAGACATTGTCGGCTCTTTGCGAATTGCGTTTGGAAATGGGGTCTCGTCTGGGACTGAGAAATAAGAATAAGTTTGCTCCGCTTTGGGTGGTCGATTTTCCACTTTTGGAGTGGGATGATGAAACAGAGCGTTATTATGCAATGCATCACCCGTTTACTTCTCCCAAGGTGGAGGATGTGGAGTTGTTGGATACCAATCCGGCTGAGGTGCGTGCCAATGCCTATGATCTGGTAATCAATGGCGTAGAGATTGGAGGTGGATCCATTCGTATTCACAATGATGAATTGCAGCAGAAAATGTTCAAAATTCTCGGATTCTCAGAAGAAGAAGCGGAGAATCAGTTTGGATTTCTGATGAATGCTTTCAAATATGGTGCGCCGCCTCATGGTGGAGTTGCGTTTGGTTTTGATCGTTGGGTTTCGTTGTTTGCCGGCCTGGATTCTATCAGGGAGGTAATCGCTTTCCCGAAAAATAATGCCGGACGCGATGTAATGAACGATGCACCTTCTGCTATCAGTGATGCTCAATTGAATGAGTTGATGATCGAACTGAAAGGTGAGGCTGCTAAGAAAGTCAAAGAGGAGTAAAAAAACAGATATTGTATTCATAAAAAAGCCCGGAATAGCTTCCCGGGCTTTTTATATTTCATATCATGATATACAGGTGAGGAATTTAGCACCGGAATATTATGAATCTTCAGTTTACAGTGAATCTCCTGACAGTTCCCGCTTATTTACCACCGGGTTGGCATACATCTCCAGCAAGGTTTTTTTCAGAAATGCTCTGTCACCTTCGATGCGGTTGAGGTGTTCCTCCAGATATTGGTTAAAAGTTTCTTTTTCCTCAGCTGTGTAAAGATTGCCGTACTCATTTGTTTCGTTAAGCATATCCCAGGCTACCAGGTTTCCGGGCCAGAGACGATAGTTTTCATGGACGTGCCGGTCAATCAATCCGGCCAGGAATTCGAACTTTTTATTTTTGTTCTCTATGCCTTTTAAAACATCAAATTCGTTGTTGATAGGCTGGCCGAATGCAAAATGAACGCGTCCTTTCCTTCCGCGAAGCCCTGCCCCCATGTGTTGCAGATCATCATCCTGAGTCTTTGTAAAGTCCGGATTGTCGCGTTTTTGTTGAAATTCACGGGCTTTAAGGTAATCACACGGGTCGTATTCGTAAGAGATGGATACGGGGACGATTTTCAATTGCTTGAAATTCTCTGCCACAGACTTGTCTTTGCCACTGATGTTGAGCATTTTCAGCAGGCTGAGCTGCGTGCGGTCATTTCCGTCTTTGGAGCGACCTTCACGTTGAGCAATCCAGATGCTGTGTCCAACATTGGTTATGGTATGGCGAATGTATTCAGAGAGAAGTGTGGAACTCTCCATCATCTGTCTCACCGAAAGATTTCGTTTCACGATAAAGGTCCGGTTCAGTTTTACCAAATCGGTAATCCACGGATAAATCAACAGGTTATCCCCAATGGCAATTTCAGTGGTGTCAAAATTGTGTTCAAACATGATGACATTCAAAATTGCCGGATCCAGCACAATGTCCCTGTGGTTGGATATGTAAAGATATGACTCATTGGGATCCAGTTGCTCAAGTCCTTCGGAAGTAACTCCTTTCGTGGTGGTTTTGATGATTTGTTTTACGTAGGGAGAAATCACTTCCTGCTGAAACTGCCGGATGCTTTTTATCTGCATCATCATATCAATGAAGCGTTGCGCCGACAATTCAGGATAAAGAAATCCAATGAGATCCAAAAATGATGTTTCATTTTTGAGACGTTCAAATACCTGTTGAATTTCATGGTCCTGGTAAGGACGTATCGATTCAAAATCCAGTTCTTTGGCCATTTTTATCTTTTTGGTTTGTGGCAAAATTACTTTAAACAAACCGGTTTTGGAAATTAACAGTCTGTTATTATCTCCCCACAGGAGGAGGGAGAAGATTAAATTTACGAATTTTATTTATTGATGTCCATTTAATATGTCCCAGTATTCCATGGCTCGGCGGGTATGAGGTATCACAATTGTTCCTCCCACAATGTTAGCCACAGAAAAAACTTCCATTATTTCTTCAGTGGTAATATTTTGTTCGTAGCATTTCTCAAGATGATATTTAATGCAATCGTCGCACCGCAGTACCATTGATGCCACAAGGCCGAGCATTTCCTTGGTTTTTACGGGAAGGGCTCCTTCCTGATATGTGTTGGTGTCCAGATTGAATAATCTCTTTATCACCAGATTGTCCTGCGACAGGATGCGCTCATTCATTTTTGAACGAAAATCCCTGAACTCTTTTACCTGATCACTCATGATGTCTCTTTTTAATTTTTTTCAACCGGAACACCAAGCATGGTAGCTTGCGTGACTTCGGTTATTTTTACTTTTACGATCTCACCGACTTTGTAATTTTGCCGTGGAAATACCACCACTTTGTTTTGCGAAGTACGTCCGAAAAACTCTTTGGTCGATTTTTTTGATACACTCTCCACCAGTACTTCAAAGGTTTTTCCGATGTCTTTCCGGTTGCTCTCCAGTGACAGTTGGTTTTGAAGTGCAATAATTTCCTGAAGTCTTCTTCCTTTTACTTCCTCCGGAACATTGTCCGGTAATTTTTTGTGAGCATAGGTGCCGGGGCGTTCAGAATACTTAAACATAAATGCCATGTCGAATCCAGCCCATTTCATAAGCTCAAGTGTCGCGTTATGATCTTCTTCCGTTTCTGAATGAAACCCGCAAAACACATCGGTGGTAATGCCACATCCGGGTAAAATTTCTCTAATGGCCTCAATCCGGTTTTTGTACCACTCGGCGGTATATTTACGATTCATTAGTTTCAGGATTTTTGAAGATCCCGACTGCAGAGGTAGATGAATATGCTTGCATAAATTGTGATGAGCAGCCATTACTTTCAGGGTCTCATCACTCATATCTTTGGGATGTGAGGTGGTAAAGCGAATGCGTGTTTCCGGAAATTCCCCGGCCAGGAAGTCCAGTAACCCGGAGAAATCCATCTCTTTACTTTCCTCTTTGTGCAGATACGAATTGACATTTTGTCCCAGAAGCGACACTTCCTTGTAACCCTCTTTTACCAGTTTGTCAAATTCTTCCCTGATACTTTCGGGATCTCTGCTTCTTTCTCGTCCACGGGTGTAAGGAACAATGCAATAGGTACAGAAATTGTTGCATCCGCGCATAATGCTGATGAATGCCGATGTTTTGTTGGGCCCTAATCGTTTTGGAATGATGTCACGATAAGTCTCTGTGGTGGACAACTCAACGTTAATGGCTTTTTCTCCCTGCTCAACCAGGCTGACCAGGTTGGGTAAATCCATGTAGGCATCCGGCCCGGCAACCAGGTCGGCGCCCACCTCAAACAGCTGTTCTTTGGCACGCTCTGCCATACAACCAATGATGCCTATTACCAGTTTGGGATGCTGCTTTTTGAGGGCTTTTAACTCCCTTACCCTGGCCAGGACCCGCTGTTCTGCGTTTTCGCGGATGGAACAGGTGTTGATAAAAATAGCATCGGCATCGGTATGACTTCCCGAAGTCTCGTATCCGTCCATCTGCATTACAGAGGCTACTACTTCACTGTCGGCGAAGTTCATTTGACAACCGTAAGTCTCTATGTAAAGTTTTTTTCCGTTGTGTTCGTAGGCGAGGATGTTTTCTACTTCCTTGTCTGCTTGTTGTTTTTCCTGATCTCTCATTTTCACTCAATAAAATAGGTGGCAAATTTAATGCTATTCTGTGGTTTCCCCAAAGTGATGGATTTTTGAATGGTTTTTTTGTAGATTTATTCTAATGTGTAATAAATCAGCGGCTTGTGAGGAAAAGTGGTTTTTTGTAGTTTTGTGCTTCATTTTTTCAACGAACTGCAAAAATCAAAAAAAAGTATTGAATTATGGCAGGACACAGTAAATGGGCAAATATTAAACATAGAAAAGGTGCACAGGATGCAAAACGGGCAAAGATGTTTACCCGGATCACCAAGGAAATACAGGTGGCGGTAAAGGAAGGGGGAGCCGATCCGGAGACCAATCCCCGTCTTCGGTTAGCTGTTCAGAATGGTCGCTCGGTAAATATGCCGAAAGATAATATTAACCGGGCCATTGCCAAAGCATCGGAAGTAGGTGGCGACAGCTTTCAGGAGATTGCTTTTGAAGGTTACGGACCGGGAGGAGTAGCTGTTTTCCTGGAGTGTATGACCGATAATAACAATCGGACCGTGGGAGCTGTACGATCTATCTTTAATAAGCGAGGAGGAAGTCTCGGAACCAATGGATCATTGAGCTTTTTGTTTGATAGAAAAGGGGTTTTTCAGATTGTGAAAAATGATGAGATGGACCTGGAAGAGCTGGAACTGGAACTGATTGATGCCGGAGCACAGGAGATTGAGAAGGATGATGATCTGATTGTGGTAACTTCGGAGATGGAAGACTTCGGGGCTGTTCAGAAAAAGCTTGAGGAATTGGATATTCAGGTGGAGAATGCCGCTTTGCAAAGAATCCCCAATAATTATAAAGAACTGGATCTTGAAAACGCGAAGAAGTTTCTGAGGATGATTGATGAATTTGAGGATAATGACGATGTCCAGAATGTGTTTCATAACCTGGAAATGACCGATGAACTTGCCAAATCTCTCGAATCGGATTAAGAAATTATTGTTTTGTGCAACTACTTTGCGGCACATTACGTATATTCGTATAATTCCTGATTTTATAAAACTTATTCTGATAAAACGAGCCCCGAATGTTAGGTACGGTTTTATCAGGCCAATAACTTAGATAAATTTTATACTAATGAAACGAGCATGGCAAGGGGTGTCACAAAAGACAATGTATAAATTCCTTACATGCGAGTTCCATCCGACCTTGAAAAATTAATTTTATACGGATGAAACGAGCATGATATTTTTTAATATAATTTTCTCAAGAAAACATTTTTAAAAAAATATTATGCGAGAGCGAAGCGGTTCCATTCGTTCTCAAATTTTTAATTAGTTTTTTATCAGATAATTACAAAATTTTAAACGAATGAAACGCGTTCTTGTCCCTATCGATTTTTCTGACAACTCTGTTTTCGCATTGAAAATTGGACTGGAGTTATCCAATCACCTGCATGCATCGCTTAGAATGATTCATGTTCAGACAGGTCAAAAATATGCACCGGAATTTTTGGGAGACAATCCGGAGGAGCGATTGATCGGGCAGGCCAAGGCGTGGTTGGAGCATTTGATAGAGAAATACGGGCCGGAGTACCGCGTTTATAATGGAGAATTCGACTTTAAAGTCAGGGAAGGTAATGTGGTCAGGGAAATCACCAATCAAGCCAGATATGATGATGTAAGCCTTATTGTGGTAGGAACACACGGCGTTTCAGGAGTGGAGGATCGTTGGCTGGGAAGTAATGCGTACCGGCTGGTGTCACATGCTCCATGCCCGGTATTAACCACCCGAAAAGGAATGAAATGGGAATCTCCACACCGAATTGTATTGCCATTGGATCACAATAAACTTACCCGGAAAATTGTTCCTGTGGTAACAGGTTTTGGCAAATTGCTCAAGGCAGAAATCAATATTCTTGCACTTCAGCGTAAATCGAGATGGATACTTCCCGGCTTGAGTGATATCTATGCCAAACAGGCTGAGAAATACATTAAAAGCAATACTGACCTGGAGGTTTCGGTAACCCCGTTTAAATGGGGTGGGGATGCAAAGAATATTCTTTCTCTCGCCAGAGAAAAGGGTGCTTCCGTTATTGCCATTCATTTGAGTAAGGCACTCAGCCCATTCGATAGTGTATTCAGGCCCTTCGCCAATGAGCTGCTCAACCTTGCAGATATTCCCGTTCTGGTAGTACCGGTTAAGGAATAAAAATTGTAACTTTGCCTGCAAAAGAAGAACAGATTAAGATGAGAATAGTAGCAGGATTTATCTTTTTTTTGATTGCTGTGGGCGCAAATGCCCAATTGCCCGGAGAGACTGCAGCATACAATGCGGATGTTTTCTCTGAATTGGAGCAGGTAAGCAGCAATCAGGGAATTATTACCATAGAGCAATCTGCCCGTATGAGGGCGCTTGTCAATACGCATATCAATATGAATAAAAGAGCCGGCGGAGTTGAAGGATTCCGGGTTCAGTTGTACAGTGGTGTGGGTAGTAAAGCCAGGCAGGAAGCATTGGAAGCCAAAGAAAAGGTGTTGACCGATTTTCCTGAAGAGAATGTTTTTATAGAGTACAGTGCACCATTTTGGCGCGTAAGAATGGGGAATTTCAGACACAAACACGAAGCATTGCCGTTGCTCAATAAGTTGAAAGAGTTATTTCCGGCCTGCTATGTGGTTAAAGTTTCTGATGTCCCGTTAAGATCTTTAAAGTAAAAAAACAGGCCCGCTTGTCAATCAAGCGGGCTTTTCTTTTTGCAAAATGTTTTTACACGGTTTGCGAGGAGGTCAGTTTCCGGTTATTTATTTCCCGGTAAAGGGGAATAACCCACTGCAAATATGTTTCTCTTGAAGCGGGTATGGATGTCAAAAATAACGTATTGCTAAGGAATAGGGCCAGAGTCGAATGGGTGAGCTACTTATACGCGGGTTCCGTCAGACCAATTAGAAGAGTCTGGTTATGAACTAAGCAAAATTTGTTTTTAGTCCTGTTTCTGGTCAGAAAGTGCCAATTGTTAGGCTTGCGAAGCCGCCAAAAACGGAGTTTACTAATCGTAACTGAGTATTTTGGCGGCTAGCGAAACAGCCTACCCCGATCCTTCGGGGACGCAAGTGGTACTTTATGGACAGAAACCAATTACATTGATTAATTTTATACTGTTCGATTAAATTATGAGTGATCAGATTAAGCATGAATGTGGTATTGTTCTCATCAGGTTGCTGAAACCGCTGAGCTATTACCAGGAGAAGTATGGAACGTGGCGTTTCGGGTTGAATAAGTTGTACCTCCTGATGGAGAAACAACACAACAGGGGGCAGGATGGTGCCGGAGTGGTTAGTTTGAAGCTGAACCAACCGGCCGGAAAGAAGTATCTATCCCGTCAACGATCCAATAAGGGGAATCCTATTCAGGAGGTCTTTGCAGACATCCATCGCAGGTTCGACAATGCGTATGATCACCATCCCGAGCTGCTCAATGATCCTGTGTGGGCCAAAGAAAACCTCCCATTTGCAGGGGAACTTTACCTGGGGCATCTCCGGTACGGAACTTTTGGCAATAACAGCATTGATTATGTGCATCCGGTAATGCGGGAAAACAACTGGCGCTCGAGGAATCTGGTTCTGGCGGGTAATTTCAATCTTACCAATGTGGATGAGATTTTTAAGACGCTAATTGATCTGGGCCAGCATCCCAAAGATTATACGGATACTGAATCTATGCTCGAAAACGTCGGGCATTTTCTGGATGAGGAGAATCAACTTCTTTTCAGACAGTTTAAGAATGAAGGTTTCTCCAATAAAGAAATTTCCGCATTAATTGAGAAAAATCTGGATGTAAGGAAAGTGCTTGAACGATCCAGTCGCCGGTGGGACGGGGGGTATGTCATCGCCGGGCTGATAGGCCATGGCGACTCTTTTGTGATGCGGGATCCGTGGGGAATCAGGCCTGCCTCCTATTATGCCAATGATGAGTTTGTGGTGGTGGCATCAGAGCGACCTGTAATACAGACTGCTCTGAATGTGCGATCGGTGGAAGTGAATGAACTTAAACCGGGACATGCTTTAATTATTAAAAAAGACGGGGCTGTTTCTGAGGAATTGGTTACCGTGCCTCAGGAAAAGAAATCATGCTCTTTCGAACGCATTTATTTTTCCAGAGGCAGCGACCGGGATATTTATCAGGAGCGGAAAGAATTGGGACGGTTGCTTTCGGGTAATATTCTGGAGAAAATAAATTTCGATCTGGAGAATACCGTCTTTTCTTACATTCCCAATACTGCTGAGACTGCATTTTACGGTATGATTGAGGGGATTCGTTCTCATCTGGATGTGGAGAAAACCCGTAAAATAATGGCTTTGGGCAAAGATCTCACTGAAGAAAAAGTGTCGGAGATTCTGAGTCTTGAGCCACGCATCGAAAAAGTGGCCATAAAAGATGTGAAGATGCGCACCTTTATTACTGATGACAGTAGCAGGGATGATCTTGTAGCTCATGTTTACGATGTCACCTATGGGATTGTAAAAAATAAAGTGGACACACTCGTTATTATTGACGATTCCATTGTTAGGGGGACAACGCTGAAGCGCAGTATCCTTAAGATTTTGGACAGACTGCACCCGAAAAAGATTATTGTGGTCTCTTCGGCGCCTCAGATACGTTTCCCCGATTGTTATGGCATTGATATGGCACGTCTGAAGGATTTTTGTGCTTTTAGTGCGGCTATCGAATTACTTAAAGATTCGGGTAAGGAAGAGGTGATTGAGAAAGTTTACCGTCAGTGTAAAGAGCAACAAAATCTTCCCAAAGAGGAGATTGTGAACTATGTGAAAGAGATTTACAGGCCATTTACAGATGAACAGATTTCTGCAAAAATTGCTGAAATGCTGACCCCTCCGGACATCGATGCGGAGGTGGAAGTGGTTTATCAAACAGTGGAAAATCTTCACCGGGCCTGTGCCAATGACCGCGGTGACTGGTACTTTACGGGAAATTACCCTACGCCGGGCGGAAATAAAGTGGTTAATACCTCATTCATTAACTTTATTGAAGGCATTAATACCAGAGCTTATTGATTATTTGCTTTGAAGTTAACAAAAGGGTGGAGCTGCTGGCAGTTCCACCCTTTTTGATGATGAGGTTTATGGTCTTTGTGTAAGAATATCTAATCCTGCCCTGACCCATGTATAGGCATCCCTTGGGTGATGGTTGATGTATTCGTTGCTTCTTTGGTGCCCTAGCCTTACAATCACCGCATTATGGGAAGGGATTACGAAAATGTATTGGCCCAGAATTCCTCTTGCATAAGGAATGTTTTCGCCTTCGTAATTCATCACCCACCAGTGCATACCATAGTATTCTACCATTTGGGCATCTTCGTTGGTAAGGTACCTGGCAGGTGTTGTCATCTCCCTGATATACTGATCAGAGATTATTTTTTCCCCATGAAATCGTCCCCGGTTGAGTACCAGACTACCTATGCGGGCAAAGTCTCGTGGAGTACTGTTGAAGCAGCAATAAGCTTTTTCGGTTCCTTTTCGTTTGTCAAGCGACCAGAGTGCAGGCACCTCTGCACCCAATGGTTGCCACAGTTTTTTGGATGCATATTCAGCGAGTGACATTTCTGTTGTGGCCGAAAGAATCCTTTCCAGAAACTGAGTGTCACCACTTTTATAATTAAACATGATTCCGGGATGGTTAACGATTTTAACGCGTTTCATGGTGCCCGGTAAATCCCTTCCATAATAAGCGCGGGTTGTAATGGAAAATGGTGAGCTGTAGTGTTCGTCCCAATTAGAGGCCGAGCTCATGGTCAGCAGATGCCGGATGGTCAGTTGATCACTGTGGGTTCCTCTTAACCATGGCAGGTATTTGCTGACTTTGTCATCTACACTTCCAATATAGCCGTCATCAATGGCACATCCAATGAGTAGTGAAACAATACTTTTGGCCATTGAGAAAGAGTTGGAGATGGTTGAGGAGTCATGGCCTCCCTGGTATTGTTCAAAAAGAACAGAATCGTTTTGGATGATCAGAAACCCCGTTGTTTTAAGATTTTCCATTGAGTCTCTGACAGATTCTGCCGGTATGGAATAGCGGTTGTAATCGAAAGTTAGCGGCCAGGGGCGTGGAGTCCCGGTTTTCACTTCCCGGTTATCGAAAATTTTGTAGTCATCAATATCGGGAGTGAGGTATATCATCCCCTTTTGAAGGTAATCGGGAAGGAGTGTATAAAGTGCCGTTATACCAACAATTGAGAAAATAACAATTTTAAAGGTCTTACTTTTTTTGACTTTTCCTGATTTTTTCATCTCTCGGAGTTTGCGTTTTCGGGTCACCGGGCTTCCATTCACTTACTTTTATGTGTTTGGGAAAGGCAACCGGTTTAAAAATTGATTTTGAGGCGAGCGCTCTCATGCTTTCCTGAATGCCTTCCGTGATGCTGGGATGGGGGTAAAATACCCGCAATACTTCACTCAGACTGTTGCCCTGGTTGATGAGGTGTGCTACAGCAACGATATAAGCAGAAGCCTGAGGGCCGGAAGCTCTCATGCCAAGAATGCGCTGTTCGTCATCATTGCTTACCAGAATTTTAACAAAACCGTGAGTGTTGCGCATAGCAATGGCACGGTTGACCAGTATATTGGAATAGAAAACTGCTCGGTAACCGATGTTTTTCTCCTGGAGCGTTTTTTCATTTGCTCCCACTGCTGCTACCTCCGGTTTGAAAAACATCAGGGTTGACATATTGGAATAATCGGGGAGGTAACAGATGCTTTTCGCAATGGCTTCCGCGGCCAATCGTCCCTGAAATTCTGCTACACTGTACAACTGGGCCTGCGCTGTTACATCGCCGATGGCATAGATGTGTGTATGGCCGTGGTTGTTCTCTACACATCCGTTTTCATCTACCGGGATGAGCCCTCGCTTATCGGGGGTAACCCCCAATGTTTCAAGTCCAATATTTTGTGTGTTTGGTTCCCTGCCAATGGCAATGAGGGCAACATCCACCTCGATTACACGGCTGTTTCCCGCATCGTAATCCAACACTACTTCCAGGTGCCCCGGATGTTCCCTGATACATCTTAGCTGGGCTGTATGGTGTACAATGACACCGTTTTTTTCCAGGTTGTCGGATACAAACTCACTTACATCATCGTCTTCGTAAGGAAGTACCCGGTTTGACCGGTCCAGCAGGTGAACCTGAGTTTGGTTGAAGTTGGAGAATATGGTGGCAAATTCACATCCGATAATTCCTGAACCAATGATGAGCAGACGGCCGGGGAATTTTGACAGGGAGAGGATATTGTCTGAGGTAATGATTCGTTTTCCGTCCGTTTTTACTCCGGGCAGTCTCCGGGGATGCGCTCCTGTGGCGATGATGAAATAATCCCCGTGAATTGTGAGCATTTTTCCCTGGTCATCCACCTCAACCGTATGAGCATCTTTGAATTTTGCATATCCTGTGATCAGACTGATGGTCCCTTTGTGGGAAACATTGGCAAAGGTTTCAATCTGACTGCGCATCTGGTATTGTTTTTCCCGCGCAGCTTCCAAAACTGTATTGCGCACCAGATTGTAATCTACGCTCAATGCACTGGCCCGGTATCCGCGATCAACTCTCGCTGCAACGGAATAGTCCATACTCAACTCATACATAGTCTTAGAGGTCAATACTCCATTGATGACGCCGGCTCCTCCGATGTGACTTTTTTCTATGATGCAAACTTTTTTGCCAAAGTCGGTAGCTCTGTTGGCTGCAGCGAATCCTCCCGGACCGCTTCCTATCACAACAACATCAAAAGAATATTGGTCAGTAGCATTTGTCATTCCTGCAGATTTATATGAGTGATAATGTTACGGAATGCCCAAATCGCTCAAATAACCTGTTGATTTGGACATTAAAGCTTTTTATTAATCTTCATTTTGTTCGTCGGGCTTGTAGGTATGAACGTGGCGACTTATTTTGGCCTGATAAAGTTCTTTGATGGTGATAATGATACCGGTCTCTTCAACACCTCCGAAGCGCTCATTTACTGATGTTCCGAAGGTGCGCATGGAGGGGGATAAGTTCATGTACGCATTAATCAGTGGAGGAATGTTTTCTCCAAGTTCCCGAACTGTTTTGCTGAGGGTTTTGTAGTCAGCAGCAAATGACTCTCCCGAAAAGATTTCCTGAACTTCACTTTCGGTCAGTGCGGAACTTACAGGGTTATGCGGATAGACCAGCTTGTCAGGGTCATTGAAATATTTATCCATGAATGCTCTGATAAGACTACGGGCTTTAAGATTGCTGTGTGCGTACATGGTAACCTTTCCAAAGAAATATTCCATGTCGGGGTAGTTGATGATTAAGGAGCCCAAGCCATCCCATAAATTATCCAGTGCGTACAGGCTTTTTGCACCCATTTTGCTGGATTGATACTGAGGTTGAACAAAAGATCGTCCGAGTTCAATGGTTTTTGGGAGGTATTCTTTAATAAACTGTTCTGAGAAATGAAACATCCGGGCAGTGGCCAGATGAATCTTTCCTTCTGCATCCGGTTTCAGGGTTTTACCCATAATGTAACGGTATCCTCCCAGAATTTCTCTGGCTTTGGGATCCCATACAATCAACTGATGGTACGGGTTATCACCGATGTCGTAATCGTCCACATCACAATCTTTTCCTGTTCCGCCGCCTGCGGCCCTGAATGACTCCTCGCGGAGACGCCCCACCTCACGCATCAGTGCAGGTGCATCATTGGCTGTGAAATCATAAATCTTATTCTCACCTTTATTGGTAAAACGTACAAAACGTTCTGTGGTGAGTTCTGCTTCCAGATCTTCCCGGGGTACGGGAGGAATGATTGGTTTTTCAGAATTCATTAGCTTATTATTGGTTCAATTTCGGAACTTGCTATTTGTCAGGCAACCCTTTTGATATTCTCTAACTAGAGCCTGTCTATAAACAAAGCAAAATTTGGTTCTGGTCATGTGTTTGTCAAGAAAGTGCCAGTTACAAGGCTTTCGAAGCCCGAAAATACGCAGTTTACTTGAGTAAATGAGTAATTTTCGGGCAAGCGTAGCGCAGTAGATGGTACTTTATCGACAAACACTAACTATTTATTTTGTGGTTGCTCCTGGGAAAGGGGACTTTTACAAAATTAATGGTTTTTTGCAAGCTCGTAGCTTTTTTCCTTTATTTTAATGGCCCACTCCTCTGCTGTTCCTTCCTCTTTTATGCTTTCCCAGGGTATTGGTTCTCCAAAACGGATGGTCAGATTTTCTCCCTTTTGCTTAAACATCTCATCCGGCAGGTACAACATTTCTATGTTGGCTTTTATGCCAAGTTTCTTTCGGATGTTTGCCAACCGGTAAAAGAAATTGGTGTTCTTTCCTGAAATATGAACGGGGATAATGTCCCGCTGGTGCTGTATGGCTTTTCGCACAAAATTCTTTTTCCATTCCAGGTCTCGGATAACTCCTTTTTGCTTTCGGCTAACCAAACCTGCAGGAAACATTAAAACCTGATTTTCGGATTTGTACGCCTCTTCTATCAGGCGTGCTGCTTCACGCGAATGTCCCCCGTGCTTGTTGATGGGTACGAAAATATTGTTTAAGGGTTTTAGATTGAGTAAAATATCATTGACCGGAAACTTTAATTCCGGAAATCTGCGGCTTACAGCTACCAAAAGAGCAATGCCATCCAGTCCTCCCAGCGGATGGTTGCTTGCAAATAAAAACCGACCATCCTCAGGAATTTTCTCCAGCCCAAAGGCTTCGTAGCTGGCTCCGAATAAGTCGTTGAGGATGGATTGGGCAAATTCTGCCCCCTTTAAATGGCTTTGGCGTGCCAGAAACTCATTGATCTCTTCCTGGTGAATGATTCGTTTCAGGTACCGGAATATAAAAGCGGGTATGGCCTTAAACAATGACGGGTTTTTGCTGGCAAAAACCTTTTCAACATCAATGAGTTTGGCGTTGTTGTCGGGATTGTTTGTTTCCACCGGAATAAAATTTTATGAATAATCAGTTCTCCTAATAGCGAGGCTATTTCATTTTAAAGGAATATACAATGTTGTTGCATTTTTAAAAGGCCGAAGGTCTTTAAGCAATAGCCTGGGGCAACTCCCCAGGGAATTTGTAACAACTCCCCCCTCATTATTGGTCGCGTCGCGACCAATAATGAGGGGGCATGAGGAATACCTCAAAACCCAGGCCGTTGCCCTGGGCTATTGCTCTCAGGCTTTCAGCCTGTTTATATTTTACCTGTCTTATGTGTTATCCAGGTTAAATCCTTTTGGGGGCAATATTACAAAAAAAAAATAAGGTTGTGGAAATCCCTGTTCAAAGCCACAGGGAACTCTTTTTATCAAAAAAATGCAATAAAGTGGTGCAAAGTGGTTGATTGTGGTTTAAAAAAATTGTAGTTTTACGAAAATATTACCCAAACTGTAATGTTCACATTTATAGGAGATTTTGAGTGCAGAACCGATGCAAAAGGCCGCATCGTATTTCCTTCCGTCTTTAAAAAGGTGTTGGGAGAGGACGATTTGCGCCTTGTTGTGCGCAAAGATCTCTTTGAGCCCTGTCTCCATATTTATCCTTATTCCGTTTGGGAGGAGAAGCTTGAGGATATTCGACGGAGGATAAATCCATACAATCGGGAACACTCAAAATTTTTAAGACAATTTTTCAGAGGATCGGCAGAAGTTTCTCTCGACGGAAATGGACGTTTTCTGATTCCCAAACGACTGACGGAACAGATTGGTGTGGAGCGGGAAGTTGTTTTACTTGGTGTGGATCAATACATTGAAGTTTGGAATAAGGAGTTGTATGACCAGGGGCTAATGCCGGCGGACAGCTTGGGTAACCTGGCGGAGAAAATTTTAGGTGAATTTCCGTCTCAGGATAAAGATTAGGTAGAGACCGTCTATAAACAACGCAAAGTTTGTTTTTAGTCATGTGTCTGGTAAGAAGGTGCCAATTGCAAGGCTCGCGAAGCCGGTAAAAGCGCAGTTTACTTGCGTAAATGAGTATTTTGGCGGCAAGTATAACGCAGCAAGTGGTACTTTATGGACAGAGACTAGGTGATATTTTTGCACAATAAAGGAGGATAATGACAACAGAGTACCACATTCCGGTTTTATTGGAAACATCCATTGAGGGACTGAATGTCAGGCCTGATGGGGTTTACGTGGACCTGACATTTGGAGGGGGAGGTCACAGTCGCGAGATTTTAAAACATCTGGGGGCAGATGGCCGTCTTATTGCTTTTGATCAGGATGCAGATGCATGGGCAAATGCTCCTGATGATGAGCGCTTTACCCTGGTGAAGCACAATTTTCGTTATCTGCAGCACTTTTTGGAATATCTTGGAATTGAGAAAGTTGATGGTGTCTTGGGAGATCTTGGAGTTTCTTCTCATCACTTTGATTCGCCCGAACGAGGTTTTTCATTTCGGTTCGAAGGTGCATTGGATATGCGGATGGGGCCCGGAATTGAGTTGACTGCTGCTGACATTGTCAATGGCTATTCGGAAGAAAAATTATTTTCGGTATTTAAGCTGTATGGGGAAGTTCCCTCCTGTGGTAAACTTGTCAGAGCTATTTTATCAGCCCGAAGCAAGGAGCCTTTCAGAACAACGTCTGACCTGCGGGAACTTGCACAAACAGTAGCTCCGCGGAAGGATGTGAATAAATATCTTGCCCAGGTTTTTCAGGCTCTCAGGATTGAAGTCAACAGGGAGATGGAAGTTCTTGAAGAGGTGTTGATGCAAATGTCGCAGGTGATAAAGCCTAAGGGACGTTTGGTTGTTATTGCGTATCATTCACTGGAGGACAGGATGGTCAAAAACTTTATACGTTCGGGTAATTTTGCTAAGTCTCAGGCAGAGACCGATTTGTATGGCAACCGGGATGTGCCCTTTAATGCTGTTACACGGAAGGCGGTAAAGGCCGGAGAAGATGAAGTAAAAGAAAATCCCAGAGCACGCAGTGCCAAATTAAGAATTGCTGAGAAGCTATGAAACGAGCATGGCAACGATTGGCACAAGAGAATATGTATAAGTTCTTTCATGCGAGTTCCATCCGACCTTAATTAATAAATTTTATACGGATGAAATTATTAAAGTTTCTGCAGAAGAAGAGCAAAACCGGGGAGAATGATTTTCTTTCCGGAAAAGAAGAGTTCAGGGAACTGAAGGGAATATCCTTCAAAGAGTTTCTGTATGGACGATTTCTGGCAGGCAGAAGCGTCGGACAACATTGGGGGTTCCTTGCGTTTCTGGTTTTTCTGGGTGTTTTGTACATCGGAAACAGATACCAGATGGAACATTTGCTGGACAGGCAGGCGGATTTGTTGCAGGAGATTAAAGAACTAAAATATGAGGCGATTACCACCTCTTCCGAGTTGATGAATATGAGCAAGCAAAGTGAGGTGATGGAGCGGGTAAACAGAGCCGGTATAGAACTGGAAGTGTTGAAGACGCCTCCCCGAAAGCTGGAGGTGGAGAAACTGGATTAATAAAAGGACAATAATATTTGGGGAAATTATCAGGTTGGGGAATATGAGCATCAAACAAAAAATACTATTCAGGCTGTCTGCCATATACTTTGTGTTTGGCGCCTTAGTGCTGTGGATTTTGTTTGAAGTGTTTAGTCTGAAAGTGTTTGAGGCCTCTCATTGGGAGGAGAAAGCCAGAACTCTGGAAAGCAGCAGTATCGTAATAGAGGCGAACCGTGGAAATATTCTGGATCAAAATGGCCGGAAAATCTCCCTTTCTGTCCCCAGTTACCGAATTTATATGGATTTGCATGCGCACGGCCTTACGTCTGCGTTGTTTAATGCTAAAGTAGATAGTCTGGCTCTCTGTCTGTCCCGCTTCTTCGGAGATAAAAGTGCTTCTGCTTTTAAAAACGACCTGGTACAGGCACGGCGCAACGGTTCTCGTTACTTTTTGGTACACCCCCGCAAAATTTCCTATCTCGAACTTCAGGAGGTTAAAGAATTCCCAATCTTCCGACAGGGTAAAAATACCGGCGGTTTTATACCCAGACAATACGATGAACGACGCCATCCTTTCGGCTCTTTGGCGTCACGAACCATCGGTAAACTCTATGGAGAAAAAAATAAAGGAGGCATGGTTGGTCTTGAGCGGGCCTACGATAATGTGTTAAAGGGAACCAACGGGCTTAGCACATGGAAACGCATTGCCGGCAGCTGGATTCCCGAGGAGGATATCCCTCCAAGGGATGGTAAAGACATTATAACTACTCTGGATATTGGATTGCAGGATGTGGCAGAACAATCACTCCGCAATCAGCTGGAGATGCATGATGCCGAGCATGGTGTAGCCATTCTGATGGAAGTTGAAACAGGTGCCGTCAAAGCTATGGTCAATTTATACCGTAGTCAGCCGGGTATCTATATTGAAGATCATTTCAATTATGCCATCGGCGAAGCCGTTGAACCCGGCTCTACCTTTAAACTGGCTTCCATGATTGCCGCCCTCGAAGATGGAGTGGTGCGATTGACCGATTCTGTGGATACGGGTAACGGGGCCTATGCCTTTTACGATCGGATGATGCGGGACAGCCATCATGGGGGCTTTGGAAAATTAACTGTTCGTGAATCGTTCGAAAAATCTTCTAATATTGGTATTTCAAGAATCATCTTTGAAAATTACAGGAACAATCCACAGCGATTTGTGGACCGGCTTTATGCTATGGGCCTAAATGAACCTCTTGGGGTTGAAATAAAAGGGGAAGGAAACCCCGTCATAAAATACCCCGGCGATAAATCCTGGTCGGGCGTTACCCTGCCCTGGATGTCCATAGGGTACGAGGTAAAGCAGACTCCCTTGCAAACACTGGCTTTTTACAATGCCGTGGCAAACAATGGTAAACTGGTCCGACCCAAATTTGTTGAGGCCATTAGCCAGCATGGCGAAGTCCTGCGTGAATTTGATACTGAAGTGCTGAATCCTGCAATCTGCTCTGTGGCAACCCTGGAGAAGGTACAGGATTTATTGGAAGGGGTAGTGGAGAGAGGTACTGCCACCAACATCAGAAATGAAACCTATAAAATTGCCGGAAAAACCGGTACTGCCCAGATTGCAAAAGGTGCTTCGGGATACAAAGGAGAAGGCGGAGTGGAATATGTGGCTTCGTTTGTGGGATATTTCCCTGCAGACCGGCCCATGTACTCTTGCATTGTTGCGGTGAACAGCCCTTCAAATAATGTTTATTACGGAAATGTTGTTGCCGGCCGGGTATTTCGAGAGATTGCCGACCGGGTTTATGCATTAAGCTACAACAAACTGGAGGAAAATTACTATACAAAAAAGGTGGAAGAGGGCCTCTATCCCTGGTCTAAGGGTGGAACAGTTCAGGATTTGTCGGTGATTTTTGAAGAGATGAACTTCCCCGGTATTAATAAGGAACTGGGTGACGGATGGGTTTCCACTCGTGCCAAAGAACACACCGTGGAGTGGGTTCCTAAAAATATTCCTTTGTCTGTGGTGCCATTGGTAAAAGGCATGGGAGCCAAGGATGCCGTGGCCTTGCTCGAAAACAGAGGACTTAAGGTTGCCATTTCCGGTTTTGGGAAGGTGGTAAATCAATCCATTCCTGATGGACATCCAGTTAAGCGGGGAGAAACCATTACCATTTATCTCGAATAAGAAAAGATGAGTTTTATGAAAAAGAGACTTTCAGATATTATTAAAGACGTCGAAATAAAGGAACGAATCGGAGATGCTGATCCTTTAATTGCCGATCTTACATTCGATTCCAGAAATGTGGAGTCACATTCGTTGTTTTTTGCATTAAGGGGAACTCGTGCGGATGGTCACGCTTTTATTGATAAAGCTATTGCATCAGGAGCTCTGGTGGTAGTTTGTGAAGAGTTGCCGGGTGGAAGCCATCCCAATGTAGTGTTTCTGAAAGTGGAAAATGCACATCAGGCAATGGCTTTTATGGCTCGCAACTTCTTCGATGCTCCTTCTGAAAAGTTGAAATTGGTAGGTGTTACAGGAACAAATGGCAAGACTACCATTGCCACATTGCTATACCATACTGCAAAACTGTTGGGATACAAAGCAGGACTTTGTTCTACAATGGCCAACTATGTGGACGACCTGATGCTGGAAACCAGACTTACAACTCCCGACGCGGTGACCCTCAATCGCCTGATGCACAAGATGGTTGAGGCGGGTTGCGATTACTGTTTTATGGAGGTCAGCTCGCATGCTGTGCATCAGGGAAGGGTTGCAGGTCTTGAGTTCAACGGGGGAATATTTACCAATATTACACACGATCATCTGGATTATCACAAAACCTTTGATGAATACATCCGTGTTAAGAAAATGTTTTTCGATGGCTTGTCTCAGTCTGCTTTTGCACTCACCAATCTGGATGACAAAAACGGACGTGTAATGCTTCAAAATACCAAAGCTGAGACCAGGAGTTACTCCTTACGTGAAGTTGCAACTTACAGAGCCCGCATTATGGAGGGCGTTTTTGAGGGGATGCAGCTGCTGATGGATGGTCATGAATTCTGGACACCGTTTATCGGGAAATTTAATGCATCGAACCTGCTGGCCGTTTATGGAGCAGGAAGGGAACTGGGATGGCCGAAAGATGAGTTGTTGGTGGCAATGAGCCGGTTGAAGCCTGTTGGTGGTCGGTTCGAAACTGTGCGATCGGAGAATGGAATTACCGGAGTGGTCGATTATGCACATACACCGGATGCCTTAAAGAATGTGCTGGAAGCTATCAACAATATCAGAACTCCTGAACAATCGCTTATTACAGTGGTTGGAGCCGGAGGAAACCGGGATGCTGCCAAAAGGCCTGTGATGGCTGCGGAAGCGGTTAAACAAAGCTCTAAAGTGATTCTGACTTCCGACAATCCAAGGGACGAAGAGCCTCAGTCTATAGTTGACCAAATGATGGAAGGTGTTCAGTTTGCCGATAAATATAAGGTGCTGGCCATTATCGACCGTAAAGAGGCCATTCGTACGGCATGCAGCATTGCACGCCCCGGAGACATTGTGTTGGTAGCAGGTAAAGGGCATGAGACCTATCAGGAGGTAAAAGGCCAAAGATCACATTTTGACGACAGAGAAATTATAAGAGAGTTTTTTGAACAACAACAGTAGCTATGCTTTTTTCCTTGTATCAATATCTTGAATCTATTGATTTTCCGGGTGTCGGAATGTTTCAATACATCTCTTTCCGTTCGGGAATGGCCATCATCTTTGCGCTTCTGATGAGTACGATTTTCGGAAAAGTGATTATCCGAAAGCTTCAGAAGCAGCAAATAGGGGAGGTGGTCCGTGATCTTGGGCTGGAAGGTCAATACCAGAAAAAAGGAACCCCAACCATGGGGGGACTCATTATTATTGCAGCCATCCTTATTCCTGTTTTATTGTTCGGAAAGCTCGATAATGTTTATGTTTTGCTGATGATTACCACTACCATCTGGCTGGGAATTATTGGCTTTCTGGATGATTACATAAAAGTGTTTAAGAAGAACAAAGAGGGGCTTGCCGGAAGGTTTAAAATTATCGGACAGGTTGGTCTTGGACTGATTGTTGGACTTACACTCTATTTTAGCGATGATGTGGTGGTCAGGATGGAATCGCCGGGAGATGCCGAAACTCGTCAGGTTACCACGGAGGAGGTTGTGGAAGCTCCGGAAACAAAGTACGTTAAAGCGCCCGTTACCAATGTTCCTTTCTTTAAGGAGAATCGCTTTAATTACGAATCGGTATTAGGATTTTTGGGCGATAAGGCTCCCTACTGGGGATGGATTGTCTTTGTTTTTGCGGTTATCTTTATTACTACTGCCGTGTCTAATGGAGCCAATATCACCGACGGACTGGATGGACTGGCTACCGGCACATCCGCCATTATTGGTACAACACTTGGAATTCTGGCGTATGTCTCCAGTAATACCATTTATGCCGATTATCTGAATATTATGTATGTCCCTCACTCCGAGGAGTTGGTGGTGTTTATGAGTGCGTTTATCGGAGCTACCGTCGGGTTTTTGTGGTACAATTCTTTCCCGGCTCAGGTATTTATGGGAGACACCGGAAGTCTTACCATTGGGGGAATCATTGCTGTATTCGCAGTGCTGATCAGAATGGAATTGTTAATACCCATTCTCTGCGGGATATTCCTTGTGGAAAATCTTTCGGTGATGATCCAGGTCTTCTGGTTTAAATATACAAAGAAACGCTTTGGAGAAGGTCGCCGCATTTTCAGGATGTCGCCGCTTCATCATCACTATCAGCTTAAAGGATATTCTGAATCCAAGATCGTAACACGTTTTTGGATTGTGGGGATAATTTTGGCCGTATTGACTATTGTAACTTTGAAAATCAGATAAAGCATGGAGAAAGAGCTTATTGTTCTTGGAGCCGGAGAAAGCGGAACCGGAGCTGCCCTTTTAGCGAAGGCGAAAGGCTTTTCTGTGTTTGTATCTGATTGTGGAAAAATAAAGCCTCAGCATCAGGCCGAACTGGAGTTTGCAGGTATCGACTTTGAGAGTGGCAGGCATTCCGAAGAACGGATTCTCAATGCTATTGAAGTGGTTAAGAGTCCGGGGATACCGGATCACTCGCCTTTGGTCAGGGCTTTGGGCAATCGGGGAATCTCCGTTATTTCCGAAATTGAATTTGCAGGCAGATACTCCAAAGCTAAAATGGTTGGTGTTACCGGAAGCAACGGAAAAACCACCACTGCCATGTGGATCTATCATCTGATGAAGAAAAGTGGGTTGGATGTGGTGCTGGCCGGAAATGTGGGTAACAGTATGGCACGCGAGTTATTGGAGAGGGATCCGGATATTTTTGTGCTTGAGCTGAGCAGTTTTCAACTGGATGGCATGAAGGACTTTAAATGTCACACCTCTATTATTACCAATATTACTCCTGATCATCTGGATCGATACGATTATAAATTTGAAAATTATGTGGATGCCAAATTCCGCATTTTGAATAATCATACAAGTGATGATATTTTCATCTTTAACGCACATGATAAGGAAATTATGGAGCGATTGAAGATGATGAGATATCCCGGACATCGATGTCCCTTTGCTTTTGATGATGTTTATGGAGAGGGAGCCTGTGTGGACGGAGAAAAGGTGGTTTTTAACACTCCAAATCATCATTTTAGCATCCCGGCAGGAGAAATTGCACTTCCGGGCAAGCACAATCTGAGCAATGCCATGGCGGCTTCGCTGGCAGCTTTGAGGATGGGCGCATCAGGAGAAGCTGTGAAAGAAGGATTGAAAGATTTTCCGTCGGTGGCTCACCGGTTAGAGGGTGTGACGGAGTTAAACGGGGTGCTTTTCATCAACGACAGTAAAGCCACCAATATAGACAGTGCCTGGTATGCACTTGAAAGCATGGAGAGACCTGTGATATGGATCGCCGGAGGTACGGATAAAGGAAATGATTACTCAGAATTGGAGGAACTGGCCGTTCAAAAGGTTAAACATCTTATCTGTCTTGGCGTGGACAACACCAAGTTGATGGCTGCTTTCGGAAACAAACTCCCCGGGGTTTCGGAGGCAAAATCTATGTCTCAGGCTGTTGAGCAGGCAGTAAATGTTGCCCGTCCCGGAGATGTGGTCCTGTTGTCTCCTGCCTGTGCCAGTTTCGATTTGTTTGACAATTATGTGCACCGGGGAGACCTGTTTAAAGCTGAGGTAAAAAAACATGAGGGTTGATGAGTAGTTTTGTTCGAAAATATATCAAAGGAGACCAGACCATCTGGGTTATTGTGGTTTTTCTGGCACTTGTATCGCTGCTTACAGTTTATAGTGCTACAGGGAGCCTTGCGTATAAAACGCAGGGAGGCAACACTACTTATTTTATGTTTAAGCAGCTTACATTTCTGCTTATGGGCATCGGGGTGATTGTGGTAGTTCACAACATTCCCTATAAATATTTTGTCATTTTCAGTGTTCCGGCACTTTACATATCCATTGCTTTGCTTGGGTTAACGCTGGTGTCCGGCCAGAATTTGAACGAGGCGAGTCGCTGGTTTACAGTACCGGGGATCGGCATCTCTTTCCAGCCTTCCGAGATGGCAAAGCTCGCGCTTATTGTGTATGTGGCTAGGGTCCTCGCACAGCATCAGCGTGATGACGGACCTACAGAGGGAGCCTTTTGGCCCATTATGATTCATGCCGGTATTGTTTGTTTGCTGATCTTTCCGGAGAACCTCTCCACTTCTGTATTATTGGCAGGAGTGGTTATGTTGATGATGTTTTTGGGGCGGGTGCCATTTAAGTATCTGTTTTTTACCGGTTTTACCGGCTTGGCTGTTGTTTCGTTGGTGCTTATACTGGCTATGAATGATGTAGTGTTGATAGATCGCGCAGAGACCTGGGCTGCCAGGGTTGAGCGTTTCATGGATGAGGAGACAGAAAATGACCAGTATGGGAGTGATTATCAGCTTACTCAGTCAAAAATAGCCATTGCAACCGGAGGAATGCTCGGGAAAGGGCCTGGAAACAGTGAACAGCGCAATTTCCTGCCTCATCCTTACAGTGATTTTATTTTTGCCATCATTGCCGAGGAATTTGGCTTTTTTGGTGCCATGGCGGTGGTTGTTGCTTATTTCTTTTTGCTGGGGCGTATAGGTGTTATTGTAAATTCCAGTAAGAGAACTTTTCCTGCTTTTATGGTACTTGGTTTGGGATTGATGTTGGTCATTCAGGCTTTTGTGAATATGGGTGTATCGGTTGGGATTTTTCCTGTAACAGGACAGCCGCTGCCCCTTGTAAGTATGGGGGGAACCTCAATTTTGTTTACCTGTTTTGGTTTGGGAGCGATTTTAACTGTCAGCCGGCATAACCAAAAGGAGAAAGCCCGGGAAAAGGCTGCTGAAGCACGCCTGGCGCAAACCGAACAGGGAAATTGAGAATTAAAACGAAACAAGTGGACAAAAAAATGAAAATAATAATAAGTGGTGGTGGTACCGGAGGTCATATCTTTCCGGCGATTGCCATTGCTGATGCTGTTAAGAAACGTAATCCTGATGTGGAAATATTGTTTGTAGGGGCATTGGGAAAAATGGAGATGGAGAAGGTTCCGGCGGCCGGCTACAAAATTGTCGGGTTGCCGGTGGCAGGGTTTCAAAGGAGACTGACTTTAAAGAATGTGACATTCTTTTTTAAACTGGCTGCCAGTTTGTGGAAAGCCAGAAGTATTGTTCGTTCTTTCAGACCTGATGTGGCCGTGGGAGTGGGCGGATACGCCAGTGGCCCTGTTCTCAAGGCTGCCTCCGCTGCCGGAATTCCCACAGTATTGCAGGAACAGAACAGTTTTCCCGGTGTAACCAATAAATTACTGGCGAAAAAGGCCAAACGTATTTGTGTTGCTTATCCCAATATGGAACGGTTTTTCCCGCCTTCCAGAATTGTCCTCACCGGCAACCCGGTAAGGCAAAGCCTGCTTCACAATGTGGATAGAGCTTCTGCATATAGTGAATTCGGATTGGACAGTGGCAGGAAAACCATTCTGGTAATCGGCGGATCATTGGGAGCCGGAAGTATCAACAACGGGGTACGCAATGCTGTTGATACCTTATTGCAGAATGATCAGGTGCAATTGTTGTGGCAGTGCGGACCGTATTATTACGAAAAATTGGAAGAAGAGATTGGCAGCAGGGCAGGAGACTCTATCAAACTGATGCCCTTTATAAGTCAGATGGATATGGCTTATGCTATGGCTGATGTGGTTGTATCCAGGGCAGGTGCAGGAACCATCAGTGAGCTTGCTTTGCTTGGAAAAGCTGCCATTCTGATTCCGTCACCAAACGTTTCGGAAGACCACCAGACAAAAAATGCCATGTCACTGGTGAAAGAGGGTGCTGCCCTGATGGTTCCGGATCATGAAACTACTGAGCGACTGATACCGGAGGCTTTGGAATTGTTGAAAAACAACGAACAACGAAAGCGTTTGGAGGAGAAAATTAAATTGTTTGCCCATATCAATTCGGCTGATCAGATTGCTGAAGAGGTGGAGAATATTGTTATAAACTGATTTTAAATAGTTTATGTCCATAAATTAAGCGTTTCTTACTTGTTTGAACTAGAAAGTTCAAATTCAAGGCGTGTGAAAAATATAAACCGCAGAATACTAGTGTATTTGAGGATTTAGATTTTGAGCAACAACGCAGAAGTTGGACTTTATAGACAAACACTAAAAAGTTAAATGGCACAACTGGAACAATATAAAAAGGTCTTTTTTGTAGGAATCGGGGGCATTGGTATGAGTGCTCTTGCCAGGTTTTTCCATACCTCAGGATATCTGGTGGCAGGGTATGACCGTGTGGTCGGTCCGGTAACAGAGGCTTTGACCCGTGAGGGAGTCCGGGTGCTCTTTGATGCATCAGAGCAGGCAATTCCTGATGAGTTTGTCTCTTCTGCGGATACCTTGGTAGTTTATACACCGGCAGTTCCCGACACCCAAAATCAACTGGTGTGGTTCCGGAAACAGGGGTTTGATGTGTTTAAACGTTCCCGGGTGCTGGGGATGGTTTCCGAAAGTCTGAATGCGGTTTGTGTGGCCGGAACACATGGGAAAACAACAGTTTCTACCATTACGGCATTTCTTTTTCAAAACAGCAGTCTGAAAATCAATGCCTTTTTGGGTGGAATATCCAAAAACTTCGGAACCAACTTTATTGGAGGTAAGAATGCCGATTTTGTGGTTCTTGAAGCTGATGAATTTGACCGCTCTTTTTGGCAACTGACTCCCTATGCCGCGCTCATCACTTCCATGGATGCCGATCATCTGGATATCTATGGTAGTGTGGATGAGGTAAAAGCGGGCTTTGATGGTTTTGCCCAAAGAATTAAAAGCAACGGCTGGTTAGTGCTGAAAGCTGGTTTGCCGGTTCCTGAAGGAATCGCCGATAATGTTGAGGTTGTTACTTATTCTATTACCAGGGATGCGACTTACCGGGCAGTTAATATTAATGAAGAGAACGATGGCTACTCTTTCGGTGTGGAAACGCCTGACGGCAGGTTGGATGATTTTCATTTATCTATTCCGGGGCTGATTAATGTGGAAAATGCGCTTGGAGCCATCACCTTGAGTTTACTCTGCGGTGTTACTCCCGAAGAAATACAAAATGCCCTGCCCGGTTTTAGCGGTATCGCCCGGCGTTTTGATGTGGTTTTTCGTAGTGCCGGAAAGTTTGTCTATATTGATGACTATGCCCATCATCCCGAAGAGATCAGAGCTACGCTCAACAGTGTAAAGTCAGCCTATCCGGGATGTCGCATTACCGGAGTGTTTCAACCGCACCTGTATTCAAGAACCAGAGATTTTGCCGACGGATTTGCCCAAACTCTTTCCGAAGGGTTGGATGATCTGATTCTATTGCCTGTCTATCCGGCAAGGGAAGAGCCCATTCCGGGTGTTTCAAGCGAATTGATAGTTGATAAAATATCCGGAGCAAATGTTTGCATGTCAACAAAAGAGGAGCTGTTAGAGAATATTGAAAAGCTTGATCCGGAAGTGCTGATCACCATGGGGGCAGGAGATATTGACCGGTTGGTGCCGGAAATAAAAAAATGGGCTGAAGAAACTAAAGTATGAAGCGAATAAGGAAAATATTACTTTGGGCTTTGTTATTGCTTTACTTCCCGATAATGTTGAGCTTTGTCGGTGAACATCAGGAGGCTGTGGTGTGTCGTGATGTGGTGGTCACAGTGAAAGATAGTGCCGATACCCGGTTTGTAACCGGAGCGGAAATCAGGGAGGCAGTGCTGGGGAAATATGAAAATACATTGGGAAAGGAGTTGACCTCTGTCTCCATGTTTGAGATTGAAAACTTTATTAAAAAGCATCCGGCCATTAAAACTTGTGAAGTTTATCAAACCATTGGCGGTTTTTTAAGGGTTGATCTTGAACAGCACTTACCGCTCATCAGGGTGTTTGAAAATACCCGCACCTATTATATTGATGAGGATGGGCAGGAGATGCCTGTTTTTGATAATTTCTCTGCCCGGGTGCTTGTGGTGAGTGGTGAGTTGGATGGTAAAATGGATGACCTGTTCAGGCTGGCAAGGATTTTTAGAAATGATCCTTTTTGGGATGCACAGATTGAGCAGGTTTATGTGAAAAGAAATGGTGACTTTGTTATGGTTCCTCGTGTTGGGGATCATCTTATTTTATTAGGTCCGCCCGAGCGGGTGGAAGAGAAACTCAGAAATCTGAGAGCACTTTACAAACAGGGCTTGTCGCCCCGTGAGTGGAACAACTATCAGGTTATAAATTTGAAATTTAAAGGACAGGTTCTTTGCTCTAAAAAACGAAATATATGAGTCAGGATATGAATTTAATAGCAGCTGTTGACATCGGTTCTGCAAAGGTAGCAGCCGCTGTCGGTCGAAAGCATTCCGATGGACAAGTGGAAGTTCTGGGGATGGAGAGTGTTAAATGTGATGGCATGAAACGGGGCGTGGTGTTCAATGTGGAGGAAATTGTTAACGCCGTCAGAATGGTGGTTTCCGCCCTTGAACAACGCCTGAATATCAAGCTGATTGATGTTTTTGTCAGTGTTTCAGGGTTTAACGTACGTGCCATAGGAAACAGTTGTTATCGCTTTATCAAACAGGATGAACTCATTAAAAGTTTCGATCTGGAACAACTGTTGCAGGATAGTTATCGTATTGTTTTGCAGCCTGATGAGAAAATTCTGCATGTGGTACCTCAGGACTATGCTGTTGACCATGAAAAAGGAGTGAAGAAACCCATCGGATATTCAGGTCAGCGTCTTGAAGGAAACTTTCATGTGGTTATCGGAACCCGGTCGGATGTACGAAAAATAGAAAAATGTATTGAAAGGGCCGGCTTACGTCTCAACGGGCTTATCTTTACACCCCTGGCATCTGCTGAGGCTGTCTTGTCCGATGAGGAGAAGGAAGCCGGGGTAGTGATGGTGGATATTGGTGCCGGAACTACTGATCTGGCTCTTTTTCAGGATGGTGTTTTGCGATATTCAGCTGTTATTCCTTTTGGTGGCAATGTGGTTACCAACGATATCAAAGAGGGTTGTGGTGTGTTGCAAAAGCATGCCGAGAAGATGAAGATTCAGTTCGGTTCTGCGCTCGGAACTATGGCCCGTGAGGATGCGGTGGTTACTATTCCCGGTATTTCGGGTTGGGAACCCAAGGAAATTGCATTTAAGAGTCTTGCCTGTATTATTCAGGCCCGTATGGAAGAAATTATTGAGTTGATTGTTCATCACATTGAGCGTTCCGGATATTTTGATAAACTAGGAGCTGGTATCGTTTTCACCGGTGGTGGATCCATGCTGAAACATTTGGTGGAACTTACAAAACTTAAAACCGGGTTTGATGCACGTGTAGGTGGCGTTTCCAGAGCGCGCTCCTTCGAGGAGGAGGAACTCATGAGAGTGCCGTCTTTTGCTACAGTTGCCGGATTGTTGGTGTCTGCCGGAAAATACCCGGGAAGTGTTATTACCCGGGAACAGGAATTGTTCGAAGATGTGGAGAAAGAAGAACCACGGGTTTCCAAAGCGGATCGGAAGAAGAACAATGGCACCAAAAATAAAAAACCAAAGCGAGATAAATTGGAGTATATTACCGGGGATTTGTTTAGCCGTCTCGCCGGTATGTTTGAGGAAAAAGATACGGAAATGTAATTCCAGTACACAAGGAGGTTATTATGAGTGAAGATTTGATCAATTTTGATATCCCGGGTAATCCCAATTCCATCATTAAAGTGATTGGTGTGGGGGGCGGCGGCAGCAATGCTGTCAACTATATGTACGGTCAGGGCATAAAAGACGTGAGTTTTGTGGTATGTAACACCGATGCCCAGGCCCTTACCAATAGTCCCGTGCCTGTGAAGATACAACTGGGAGAGTCGCTGACCGAAGGGAGAGGAGCCGGAAACAAACCGTTGAAAGGCCGTGAGGCGGCTATTGAAAGTCTGGAGAACATTCAGCAGGTGCTGGCCGATAACACCAAAATGGCCTTTATTACTGCCGGAATGGGAGGCGGAACGGGTACCGGTGCTGCTCCCATCATTGCCAAGGCTGCCAGAGATATGGGAATCCTTACTGTGGGCATAGTAACCATTCCTTTTAAATTTGAGGGACGAATTCGTATTGAGCAGGCACTTGAAGGGGTTGCCGAAATGGAAAAGCATGTGGATTCATTGTTGATTATTAACAATGAGAAGCTGCGGGATATGTATGGCGACCTGAAGCTGAGTAATGCCTTCTCCCGTGCCGACAATGTGCTCTCAACGGCCGCTAAAGGAATTGCCGAAATTATTACGGTGCATGGTTACATCAACGTTGACTTTGCCGATGTGGAGACGGTAATGAAAGACAGTGGAGTGTCCATTATGGGTTCTGCAACTGCCGATGGTGATGAACGGGCTATTGATGCCATTCAGGCTGCACTGGAGTCTCCACTGCTTAATAATAACGATATCAAAGGAGCGAAGAATATTTTGCTCAATATTACCTCAGGGGTCGATGAAATCACCATGGACGAAGTCTTTGAAATAACTGATTATGTTCAGGGACGCGTGGGAGCTACTGCCTCCATTATCTGGGGATCCGGAACTGATGAGCAATTGAACAACGAGGTAGGGGTAACAATCATTGCCACCGGATTTGCATCGGGGCATATCATCCAGAAAGATGAGGAGAAGCCGGTCAAAAATAAGGTAACCCGATTCAATATGGACGAAGAGGGTAATGTGACCAATGCCGGCGATGAGGAAGATATTGATTTGGAGCGCGAAGAACACCCCAATGTCGTGGATTTTGATGAAATAGAGCGCCGGAAAAGAGAGAAAATAAAGGACTTATACGGAGAAAACAAGGAGACTCCTGAAAATGAAGATGAAGAAGAGGATCTGTTTTCCCTGTCATCGGGAGCTGACCTTTCTTCTGCTTCTTTACTGGAGCCGGGATCTGCCGCTGCCCTGACGCCGGAGGAGCTGGGTGATGAACGAATGATTGAGGAAATGGAGAAGATTCCTGCCTATAAAAGGAGGGGTGTGACACTGAAAAAGAGTGGTAGTAAACCCGAAAGCAATCCAAACAGGCAGGCTACTGGCAGTAAAGTATCCAGGTTTTCACTTAAAGACGGTAAAAACGGGCCGCAATTGAGTGATAATAATCCCTGGTTGAACGACAATGTTGATTGAAATACAACTAATCTAATTTTAGTTATGAGTTTGATAGATAAAATTTCCGATGAAATTAAAGTGGCTATGAAAGCCAGAGATGCTCTCAGATTAGAGGCATTGAGAAGCGTAAAAAAAGAACTTATTGAAGCCAAAACTTCCGGAAAATCGGGTGGTGAAATATCACCCGATGAGGAGTTGAAGTTACTCCAGCGAATGGTGAAACAGAGAAAGGATTCAGCAAATATTTATTCTGCTCAGGGCCGTGCCGATTTATATGATAAAGAGGTCGCTGAAGCAGAAGTGATTTCTGAATTTCTGCCCGAACAAATTTCTCCTGAGGAGATGGAAAAAGTGGTGGTTGAGATTATTGAAGAGGTAGGAGCCCAATCGGTAAAAGACATGGGAAAAGTGATGGGAATTGCTACCAAAAAGCTGGCAGGAAAAGCTGACGGGAAAGATGTCTCCAATACGGTGAAGCGTCTGTTGGCCAGTGAAGATTAAGTTTAAATTTTGAATAATAAAGAAAGGGCGGGATTTTTGAAAATCCCGCCCTTTCTTCTTTCTGTGCAATATTGTTTTTAATAGAAATTGGCTCTGTTGTCCACTATTTCTGCATCTTCTCTGATTGTTTGCAGCAACTGGTAGCTCACTTTTGATTCAAGTGTTCTTGCCAGCTGTTGTTTTACCTGTTCGGTATCCACTTCAGCTTTTTCCTTGTTGGTTACTTCCACCAGGTAAACTCCGTTGTTTCCGGCAACTGCATCGGACAACTCATTTTCAGGAGAGAATACTGCCAAAGCTACCAATGCGGGCTCAACACCTGCTCCTGCAACCTGGAATGCACTGAAATCAATGCCTGTGGCTGATTGAACCTCTTCTTCCATGCTTTCAGCAATTTCCTGCAGTGATTTACCACTCTCTTTTTCCTGCTGAAGACGTTCTGTCAGAACTTCTTTCTTCTTGTCGTTCAACAGCTGTCGCTCTATGCGACTGCGAACGTCTGCCAGCGGCATGGTACCCTCTTCTGTAATGTCGGTAAGAACCGCAATTACAAATTGGTCTCCAAATTCATAAATGGGCGACAAATCTCCGGGTTCGGCTTCAAAAGCCCACTTGACAAGCTGTCGGGGAGATTCCAAAGCACCTACCTGACGGTCGTTCTTGTTCAGATTACGTCCGTACCTTTTGGTGAGATTCTGCTCCTCAATGGCGGTATTGAATTTCTCTGCAGTGTTGTTTAGTGCAGCAAACTTTGTAGCTTCTGAATAAACATTCTGATATGTTTGAGAACTGTATGTTACTTCACGTCCCAGAGTAGCCAGCTGATATTTTGTTGTCGGCACTCCCTTGTCCTGAATGTGAATGATATGTGTTCCAAACTGAGTTTCCACTTTCACAATGTCGCCTTTATTTCCAAAGAAACTGGCATCATCAAATGGTTTTACCATCATACCCTGACGGAACCATCCCAAATCACCTCCGTTTACGGCAGATCCCTGATCTTCTGAGTACTGGCGGGCAAGCTCCGCAAAGTTTGCTCCGTTGTTCAACAGGTTAATCAAACTGTCAGCTATTTCATTGGCCTCATTGGGATTCTGTGGATTCTGACGTAGCAAAATGTGACGAGCTCTCACGGAATCGGGCAACTGAGCCACATCTGTCAGACGGGTCAGTTTATAGGTGTCATCTTCGAAATAAGGTCCATATACTTCATTTTCGGAAGCGGAGGTTACAAAACCTCTGATTTCCTCATCCAAAGCTTCTGCTTTTAGATATCTTCCGTTGAAAGGAATGTCCGAATTGATCCTTACAAACTGAGCTGCATCAATTTCAGGATTGCTGAAATCTTCACGCATTTCCAATAAACGCTGACGGGTCTGTTCACGATCTTCTTCGGTGGGTTCCACATCAAAAGTCAGATATTCAATGTCACGACTTGCGTCCTGCTTGAATTCCTCCTCATTGTTGTTGTAATAGGTCTCAATTTCCCCATCGGTAACACTCACTTCATCATCAGCGATGGAAGTCATACGGGCCACCACAAAGTTGAAATCCACTTTGGTATTCCGGGCATTTGCTTCACTTTCAACCCACTGGTTGGTAACCATCATGCCATTTTCCAGCAAGGATGAATACTTGCTGAACAAACGTTCGTTAATGATTTGTTGCTCAACAAATGTCCAGTAAAAATTGGCTGTTGGATCGTATTGTTTGGAGCGGAGAAAGTTAATCACCTGCTCTTTGTCAAATGCGCCGGTTTGGGGATTGCTGAAAAGCTGACGAATGGTGGGGTGAACATTTGTTCCGGTTACCATTTCCAACAATTCTGCAGAGGTTACTTCAATACCAAGTTCCTGGTACTTTTCACCCATTATTACTTCATTTATTAACTGGTTCCAGGCCTGATCGCGCAGACGGTTAACCATTTCAGCGTCAAGAGAAGATTCTCCTGAGTTCAAACGTGTATATTCCTCCATTTCTGACACACGTGCCTGAAAATCCTGAATGGAGACAGATTCTCCATTTATCTCCGCTACTTCCATTTGTGATCTCTGAAAAATGGATGAGCCTGAACTCAGCAGGTCGGTCATTATGAAGGCAAACAGGGCGAAGCCGATCATTACGGCTACAAGAACTCCTCCTTTACTTCTGATTCTTTCTAAAGTTGCCATTCGAATACAGATTAATTTTGTTTTTTTAAATCAGGTGACGAATATACAAAAAATTGCACAATCCGTTTTCCTATTCCTCTTTAAGAAGCGCGAATTTATAATGATTATGGAAACTGACCAATTATTCCTCAGTCTGTTTGATGAGCTCCACCAATTCAATCTTGGAACTGGTGGCTTCCAGGATGCGGATGGTGAAACCCGGAATCCTGATCTCCTCACCGATGGTGGGGATGGATTCGTTAAAATTGAGAATCATTCCTGCCAGGGTTTCATAATCGTCCGAAACAGGCAAATCAAGTGGATATTTTTCATTTAGGTAATCCACTTCAAAACGTGCGGATAAATGATATTTGTAATCGTCGATTTGCTTTTCTACAAGGTCTGAGATGTCATGTTCATCGTCTATTTCTCCAAATATCTCTTCAAGAATGTCCTCCAGCGTTACAATTCCTGCTGTGCCGCCAAACTCATCCACCACCAGCGCAATACTGCGGTGTTCCTTGGTAAATATTTCCAGCAGCTTGTTGGCGGTCATCGTTTCCGGAACAATACTGATGGGGTTGATGATGTTTTTCAGCTTTCTGGGATGCTTGAAGAGTTCTGAAACATGTATGTAGCCTATAATGTTATCGATGTTTTCTTTAAAAACCAGGATTTTGGAGTGACCGCTGTCAATGAATTTTTGTCTCAGGTTTTCGATGGACTCCTCTGCATCAATGGCCTCCAGGTCTGTTCTGGGGATGGTGCATTCGCGTATCTTTACCGATGAAAAATCAAGCGCATTTTTCAGGAACTTTACTTCCTGAGGCATATTGTCATCTGTTGCATTCTGTTCCTGGTGCTCTTCCAGCAGGTGGTTGAAGTCCAGTCGGCCAATAACCAGATCTTCGGTGGATATTGCTTCTGTTGAATTGCCAAATTTCTTCAGGAGAAAGTTGGATGCCCCGACGGTGAGTCTTGAAATAGGAAAGAAGGTTCCGTAGAATAGTGTCAGAGGAATGCTGAACATATTCAGGGTGAAAACGGGGTTGAGACGGAACAATATCTTGGGCAGAAACTCTGCCGTTATCAGGATGATGAGCGTCGATATCAGTGTTTGAAACAATAAGATGGCAAAGTCGGACGAGAAATACCTGGAAATCATCGGTTCAAACAAGTGGCCCATGTAAATACCATAAACCACCAAGGCAATGTTGTTGCCTATGAGAATGGTCGTGATAAACATTCCCGGCTTTCGGAGAAATCGGTCGATGAGGCGGGCTATTCTCGGGTTTTTTCGTCTGTTTAATTCAATCAGTAATTTGTTGGCAGAGAGAAATGCCATTTCACTGCCTGAAAAAAAAGCTGAAAACAATATGGTTGCAATGATGATCGGTAAATATTCCATTACTCAGTTGATAGGAGTCTGAATCGCAAGGTAACAAAAAATCTTTCTGATCGGGAATTATTCCGATTGGTTCTCTTGAACACTCAATATTCCACTTATTCTCTTGATGGTGTAGTTCTCCAGCCTTTCATCCGACTCAAATCCGTAACCGGTCAGTATTTCCTGATCCGTAGTGATTTTTATGAACTCGTCGGAATAGATGGTGTGTTTCCGTGAATCCCAAAACAGTTGCTCGGTGTTGATTACTTCATTTTTGAAATTGACAGCTTCCACATCGTCCTGAAGTTCCCATAGGTCTTCGCTTTCATGGAAAATGGCGTACCGGCTTTTTATTTGGGCATCAATTTCTTCTTTTTCGTTGTAAATGATCAGATGTAATCCCTTCGGAAATTCGGTGTAGGGCTTTTCCAAATTTTCATACTGATTCATCTCCGGGGTGATGAACCGGTAAGCAATTCTGCCGGAGTCGGTAACTGCTGTTTCCAAATCTTTGACCGAAAGAGATGGCAGGTTTTTCTCATCTACAGCAGCCTGTATCTCTTCCGTGGTGTTTGATTGACAGGAAGAAAACAAAACAAGAACAGCAAGCAGTAAAAATATACTGCCTGCTGTTTGTACACTTGATTTATGGTGTTTAAATCTGTGATTCATATGTTGTTTAGTGTCAGCAAGTGAATTGCTGTTTTCTTGCAAAAACGATTATTTGCTTCTAACGGTTGTGCGTTCACCAATCCAACCACCTACGGTATATGAGCCTCCTTTTTCAAGTCCCTGGAAGAAAATCTCTTTTTCTTCGGGGAAGTGCTTCACATATAAATTAATCAGGTTGTTGGCTTCGTCAGCTACTTCAGGATCTACTGATTTGGCGCGCAGGAATTTATCTACTGCTGCCCAGTAGGCTGTTTTGTGTGTGAACTCATCGTCACCAATTGAGGATGCTGACGTTGCGTAGGCCTTTCCAATCAGGATATAAGGCTGTCCCCATTCGGGATTGGCTTCAATAGCTTTCAGTGCATTGGATCGGGCTGAAGAGAAATTGTTTCCCGCCAGATTAACCAATCCTAACTGGTAGTAATATTTTGCTTTTTGAGTGTCATCCTCCACCAAATTAATGGCTTCTTTGTAATAATCGGAAGCACGGTCTGTATCTCCTGATTTCAGGTACATACGAGCCAGTCCGTAAGCTGAGGAGTGTGATGGCTCAATAGTGTGCTGGTATTCAGAAACTTTGTACAGTAAATCCATATCTTCACACATCTCATTTGCCAGCAAACGACTCACCCGCTTCAACCAGGGAAGATCTTCCTTATGCTCTTCCAACTGAGGAGAGAAAATTCTGTCCAGTGTATTGCAATCGGCTGCACCACTGCGGGCAAACAGCTCTTCTATTTTACCCGCCAAATCTTCAAGAGTGCTTTTGTATTTAGCCATCTTGGGATTCTCTATCTGTGCGTTCAGCAAATCGATGATGGTGGTGTAGTTATTTACCACATCTTCGGCCTGAATTTCGCCATCGTTAAACATCGCTACAGTGCTGGTCATGAAAATACCGAGAACAGCGGGTTGAGCAGACTTTCCGTCTTCTTCAACAGATTCCTTCAGCAAACCATACGCTTCTTTTCTGATTTCGCTGTCATCTTTCTTGAAATCCAGCATCGAAATGGCTTTTTTCCCTTTGATGTATGGAATGCCATAACGGGGATGATCTCCAAAATACTTCATGCGCTGATCATAAACCTTCATCAGCTCGTCGAAATATTTGTCCTTCTCAGCCTGGTTTTCTGCATGTTTTATTTTGTATTCCATGATTTTTTCACCATCGGTATAAAGCCTTCTGGTGGACAATGGACATTCGTTAAAAGCAGTTTCCCAATAAGGCATAGCCTCATCATAACGATCCTGTTTTACCAGTTCGGTATAAAGTGAGAGGTTTTTTAGACATTGGATGCTGTCTTCTCCGTGTCCGTACTTCGATCCGTCTTCCACGCCTTTTTGAGAAAAGGCCTGAACTGTTGACAACAGCAATCCTAAAGTTATAATTGCAAACGCTTTCATGAGAAATAATTTTTGTTTGTAATCTTAAACAGTTTCCTGAAAAAAAAACTATTCTGGTCTGATTTGTTGTTTTACTTTGCTTTCCCGGGTGTTTTGTTGCCTTCTCTTCTCCGTATATTGATCTGGCTTGTTAAAAAAGGCATATTTTTCAAAACAGCTGCAAAGGTAATTAAAATATCAGAAAAAATCTTTTGATTTCTGAGTTTGATTTACTGGAACTTCCATTTATTAAACCAGAACTCATGGAAAGTGAAATTCAAGGTAACTTTTCCATAGGTTTCTGACATGTCCAGATTGCCCGTTGGCTTTCTGGTTCCGTATTCAAAAACAAGGTTTACTGAAGTTTTTGAACGGTTGTATGGTAAACCTATTCCAAAAGTTATGCCAAAGTTGTTGATTTTATCATCGCCAATACGAATGTACTCTTCTCCGAATTTTACTCCCGCACGGTACTTCATGCGCGCCAGATAGTTTGGTGAGCGGCTGTCCGGGGTATATTGAGCCCCGGCCGAAAGTTGGGTGCTGTTGGTGGTTTGAGTGTGATTGTCGGGGAAATCCACATCCCCCCAGTTGGCCATTGTGTAATCTGCCGCCAGCAGAAGTCTGTCTCCGTTTTTGTAGGAAACACCCATGCCAATGGATTGTGCCATGTCGAAGCCTGATACATCTGATGTGTCGGTGGCTTCAGGGATAATGATGTTGGAACCAAAAAGTTTACCGTCTTCTGAGTAACTGGTGCCTTTGGCTACTGTTCTTTGAAAATCTCCCTTCAGTGATGCCTGTGGCCGGTAGGTAAATCCAAAGGTCATGGATTTCTCTTCCGAAATCTGATGGGTATATTGCGCACCCAGATCCATAAAGAAATCGCTTGCATGGATCTCGGACTGAACGCCATATTTATAAGCCTCAGGATCGTCCGAGAATTCTATGAAGGTGGTGTGCTGAATGTTGCCAAAAATATAACTGGCATGTGCTCCCACCGAGAAATTGTTGGCCGGCATAATGGAGACTCCTCCGTAAACGGTGGACAAATTTCCTGTTCCAATGGCCTTATTGAGACTTGTCCCATCCGAAAACTCAAATTTGTATCCTGAGTTGGAGAAAGGACGCAATCCCATCGTGGCATGCACTCGTTGTGAAATGGGAAAACCCATGGCAAAATAACTGAAATCAACATTGTTGTAGGTTTCATTTCCATCGCCGCTGGAGAATTCCTGTGTAAACCCTGAAATTCCTGCTTCAAAAAAGAAAGACATGGTATCTATTCCGGAGTAGGATGCAGGATTGAGAATGTTGAGGTGGTTGTCACTTTTGAGACCGATTCCGGTATTTCCCATAGCGGCATTTTGTCCGAATCCGGAGGTATTCAACTCACCAATGCCGTAACGGGAAAAGGGTGAAAAGGTTCTTTTTTGGCCAAATGCAGCAGTTGAAATCAAAAGTGCCAATAGCAAAAGGATGTGGTATCTGTTGTTTTTATGCATTGTATTCAATTATTCGGTTTAGTCCGGAAAGTACCAGATTTGGTTGTGCAAAGATGATACTTTTTGTGTAGCTGACAAAAAAATCTGCATCTCCTCCGGTTAAGATGACCTTTGCATCAGGGTATTGTTTTATAACTTTATTGATGTATCCTTCAAATTCCATGAGCAAACTGTTTTGAACTCCGGAACGAATTGCCTCCTCTGTGGTTGTACCCCAGAACGGAGTGTTACCGGTTGTTGTTGCCGGCAGCCGGCTGGTTTGCTGATGAAGGGCTGCAAACCGCATTTTTAACCCGGGCGAAATATTGCCCCCGTAATAAACATGATCATTGTAAAGATCAAAAGTGATGGCTGTGCCGGCATCTATAACCAATAAGGGGCTGTCCGGATAGATGGCTGCTGCTCCAATGACTGCTGCCAGTCGGTCTTTGCCCAGGGTTTCCGGTGTTTTGTATCCGTTTTTTACCGGAATTGGAGTGTGATGATCAAAAAAAATAAATGATCCTGAAATATTTTGAATCAATTCTTCAAATTCCCCAGTCTGGTTTGTAACGGATGAAAAAATAACATTGTCCGCACCATGCCGGTTTATCAGTTCAGTGATCACTTTTTTGTCAAGGAAAACCAGCTTGTAAGTGGCAATTAATTTCCCCTTGTCAAAAAAACCAATTTTGGTACTGCTATTTCCCTGATCAATCGCTAAATTCATGTTCTGAAATGTTAATAAAGGGCCGTTTGTTGAACATTTGCCGGGTTTTTCATGGCAAATTTAACCTGATTTATCAATTATGAAGGTTAATTCAACTTTTTTTGGTTTGGGGATTGTTCCCAAAAATTGTACCACATTATGCGAAAAGTTTTGGTAGTTGAAGATGATCGTTTCATCTCCGCAATATTTTCATTGTTTCTTAAAGATTTGGGGTTCGATATTATCGGACGATGCAAGGATGGGGTAGCTGCTCTGGAGGAGTGCAAATCCAACCGGCCGGACATTGTTTTGATGGATATCCATCTGGAAGGAGATTTGGATGGCATCCAGGCCGCGGAACATATTCAGCGGGAATGCGAAGTTCCCGTGATTTTTGTTTCAAGTGATACCAGCCATGATGTGGTGGAACGTGCTGTGTTCTCCAATTCTTATGGCTATCTTGTGAAACCCATCACCAAAAAGGAGTTGGGAATTACTATGGAACTGGCTTATTACAAGCATAAAGCGGATGTGGACCAGAAACGCAGAGAGCAAAGCTTCCGAAACTATATTTCCAAGGCTCCCATAGCTATGACCATCGTTCAGGACGGAATGATCAGGTATCTCAATAATCTGGCCCTCGATTTGTTTAAAACACATTATATGGAGGATATCGTGGGAACCTCTCTGGTGGATTTTGTGGATGATGAATTTGTACCGATGCTGGAAAGTGTTCTGGCAGATGATTTTTCCGAGGAAATTGAACCTTTCCATCTTCAGATAAAAACTTTTCACCAAAAACCATTGAAGGTAATGGTGCATGCCTCCAGAATTTTGTTCAATCAAAGACCTGCATTTCAATTTGGACTGGTGGAAATATCCGGGTTTATGGCGTGTGTCGATGAGCTTAAAAAGTGGAGAGAAGCTGCCCTTACCGGAGCGGGGCCTGTTCTGGTGATTAATCGACTCTTTGAGGTGGTGGATTACAACCCTGCTTTCAGGGAGTATGTAAATCCTGCTTTTGACATGCGTGGCCACTCGGTTTTTACTATGCGTCCCTGGATGAACATAGATCGTGGTGCCTTGGCCAATATTTTCAATCAGGAAACTACCGACTCAGTGACTATCTCCATCGAAACCACCACTCATTTACTTGAATGCCGCGGTTACGTTTTGAACAACGACCAGGGAGAGACCGAAAAGATTCTTGTGGTACTCCGTGAGGCCAAACCTAAGGGGCAGATGGAGTAGTGATCTCGTTCAGCTTATTAAGTAAATTGGTAATGCCTTTTATGTTTTTTATGGTGAGTACCAGTTTTTCATTCTTTTGTTGCATTTGAACTTCTCTGGGGTGTTGTTGTATCCATTGAAGAACCTTGCCGAATGTCTCTGACTGGTAAAATCCGGATTGCTGATTGTCAATAAAATGTAGTCGGGCTGTATGGTTTTTAAACAGCAGACGCGTAATGCCCATTGTTTTGGCTTTCATACGTACTCTTACCACATCGAGTAACGATTGTGTGGACTCAGGAATTGCTCCGAACCGATCCGTGAGGTTGTTTTCAAATGTTTTAAGTTCTTCTTCTTTTTCAATATTGTCAAGTTCCCGATACAGATCCATACGTTCAGCTGTATTGCTGACGTAGTCTTCCGGAATTCTTACTGCCTCATCAGTTTCAATCTGACAATCGCGAGTGTAGGCGGTTGTTTCATCCCCCGGTTTTGGTTCATCTTTGAAGAGTTCAGGGAACTCATCTTCACGGAGCTCCAGCATCGCTTCCTGCAAAATTCGTTGATAGGTTTCGTAACCTATGTCGGCAATGTATCCACTCTGCTCGGCCCCCAGCATATTTCCGGCACCCCGGATGTCCAGATCCTGCATGGCAATATTGAAGCCGCTTCCCAGTTCCGAAAACTCTTCTATGATGTGCAGTCGGCGTCGTGCATCCTGCGTAAGGGTTGATGATGGGGGAGCCAGCAGGTAACAAAAAGCTTTTTTATTGGAACGTCCTACCCGTCCGCGCAACTGGTGTAATTCGCTCAGTCCGAAATGGTGCGCATTGTTTATAATAATGGTGTTGGCATTGGCAATGTCCAGTCCCGATTCAATAATGGTAGTGGCAATCAATACATCATATTCACCTTCGATGAACTCCATCATAATCTTTTCCAGCTTGGCGCCTTCCATCTGTCCATGTGCTACCACGGTTTTTACCTCCGGCATCCACTGATTGATGGCTTTCTCCATCTCATATATGTTATGGACGCGGTTGTTGATGAAGAAGACCTGACCGTTTCGTTCCAGTTCGTAAGAGATGGCCTCGCGGATGATGGCTTCATTGAATGTGTGAAGTTCCGTAATAATCGGATGTCTGTTGGGAGGGGCTGTGTTCAGAATGGATAAATCACGGGCTCCCATCAGTGAGAATTGTAAGGTGCGGGGTATTGGCGTGGCCGTCAGTGTCAGGGTGTCCACGTTTACCTTGATGCGTTTGAGTTTTTCCTTTACGGCAACACCGAAGCGCTGCTCTTCATCAATAATCAGCAACCCCAGATCTTTAAATTCCACGTCTTTACCAACAAGACGGTGCGTCCCGATGACGATGTCAACTTTTCCTTCTTTGACCTCCCTGACAACCCTTTTGGTAGAGGATGTTTTTCTCAAACGACTTACATATTCTATATTACAGGGGAAATCTTTCAATCTTTCCCTGAAGGTGTGGTAGTGCTGAAGCGCCAGAATGGTGGTGGGAACGAGTACCGCCACTTGCTTATTATCGGTTACGGCTTTAAATGCAGCTCTTACTGCCAGCTCCGTTTTTCCAAAGCCCACATCACCGCACACAAGTCTGTCCATGGGAGTTTTCTCTTCCATGTCTCCTTTGATGGCTTGTGTTGCCTTATTCTGGTCGGGTGTGTCTTCATAAATAAAGGAAGCCTCCAGTTCTTTTTGCATGAAATTGTCGGCTGAAAAAGAAAAGCCGGGTTGCGCTTTTCGTGCAGCATACAGAGCAATGAGCTCTCTGGCAATATCCTTGACTTTTTTCTTGGTCTTATCTTTTACCCTTTGCCATGCCCCGGTTCCCAGTTTGTTGATTTTGGGTGGTTCTCCGTCTTTTCCTTTGAATTTACTGATGCGGTGCAACGAATGGATGTTCACGAGGATTACATCATTGTCTCTGTAAATCAACTTGATGGCTTCCTGCTGTTGCCCGTTTACTTCAGAAGACACCAGCCCTCCGAATCTGCCTACTCCATGATCGATGTGCACCACATAGTCTCCCGGGTTTAGTCGGGTAAGTTCCTTTATGGAGAGCGACTGCCGGGCAGCTCTGACTTTATCCGTGCGAAGCGAAAATTTGTGATAGCGGTCAAATATCTGGTGGTCTGTATAGACACAAAGTTTCAATTCATGATCGATAAAACCCTCGTGCAATGCATGATTGATCTCTTCGTACCTGAGGGATTTCCCACGGTCTTCAAAAATCTGGCGCAAACGATCCAGCTGCCGCGGGTTGTCCGATAAAATTAAGATTCGGTAACCTTCGCCTTGTTTGGAAAGGATGTCTTTTTCCAAAAGGTCAAAGTTTTTCTTAAAAACCGGTTGTGGTGAGGTCTGAAATTCAATTACGGGGCCGGTTATGTCTTTGCTGTGGATGCTTCCCCAGTTGATAACCGGAAAGTCTTCAAGAGCGGACCTTAACTCCTTTGGGGATACTAAATTTTCGGGAGAAGGAAGTCCTGAAACTTCCTCAGCTTTATCCTTCTGGTGGTATTTTGTTTCTACTTTTTTGAATATGGTTTCGGTTTTCTGGAAGACCTGTCGGGGAGATTGAATCCAGATTTTTGTCTCTTTATCAAGAAATGCGGGGAGGGTAATGTATTCTTTTCCGTCCCCGATTTTCCCCAAGTCGGGAAGCAAGGTAACCTGACTCAACGCCTTTTTTGAAAGCTGGTTTTCTATGTCAAATGTTCTGATACTCTCTACTTCGTCTCCGAAAAAATCTACTCTGACAGGGTCTTCATTTGAGAATGAGAAGATATCAATAATGGAACCGCGCAATGAATATTGACCGGGTTCATAAACAAAATCCACGCGTTGGAAGGATAACTCCTGCAGAAAATCTTCCACAAAAGAGGGATCCAGACTGTCTCCTGTTTTGATGGTCATGGATTGTCCGGTAAGGTCGGTGCGTGTGGGAACCTTTTCCATCAAGGCTTCCGAGTGAGTAACAATTAATGTATAACAGTCCGGGTTTTGAAGTTGCTCCAGAGCCTCAGTTCTCAGAATGGTATTGTTGCTGTCGGGCTGGCCAAATTCAGGAGAACGTTTGTAGGTGGAGGGGAGGAAAAAAATCCTCTCTTCTCCTGAAAGTTGTACCAGATCGTGATAGAAATAAGCTGCTTCTTCTTTGTCTTCCAGAATGAAAAGATGTTTGCTTTTGTCGCTTGCAGCAGCTGCCAAAAGTGCAGCAGAAGACCCGGAGAGTCCCTTGAGTGTCAGATTTCCGTCAGGCGATTGTGTCCATTTTTTTATTTCTTGAAGACTGGTATGATTGCCGAATATTGCGGGTAATGTACTTATTTCCACGTGTTGTATTTTTATTGCAAAAGTAGAAACTATTCAATTAATTCACTACTGACTTGTGAAAAATTGAGATTGCATATCTACTCTGGCCGGTAATAAATGCGATTCCCTGAGGCGTTACTCTGCCCTCAACCCTCAATATCCTGCAAAAGCCTGTCATTGGTAGTTCGCATCTCAATTAAATTTTGAGGCATAATGGGAATATTACAGATAGGGGAGGTCCCCGAATGGGGCCAATTGTTAATCGTCTGATTTTTAGCTCATTGCAAAAATCTATTGTTGTTAACGTAGTGAAGCAATCTCAATTTTTTAACCGGACACCAATATTTTCAAATAAAAGTTTTCACAGATCATTGTGAAATTTTTTCACAATGATTTCTTTTGCTGCCCTAAATTATCTTTACTTTTATCCACCCCGAATGGGTAATGAGAATCTTTTATAAATATTTAATCAGAAAGCATCAATGCAGGTATCAAAATTTGGTGGTGCTTCAGTGAAAAATGCTGAAGCGGTAAAGAATCTTCTTGAAATAGTAAATCATCTGGACAAATCTCAGGTCATTGTTGTTTCCGCCATGGGGAAGATGACCAATGCTTTTGAAACTTTGATTCAGTATTATTTCTCAGGAGAAAAAGAGGAATGCAAGGCTCAATTGAAATTTATTAAAGAGTTTCATAACAATATTATCCTCGATTTGTTTGGTGATCTTCAGCATCCGATGCTTTCAGCTTTTTGGGAGTGCGTGCGACAGTTGGAGGTTAAGCTGGAACAATTGCCCTCCATGCATTTCGATTACGAATATGATCAGGTTGTCTCTTTTGGGGAAATTTTTTCCACACACATTATAAGTGCATTCCTGAATACATCGGGTGTTAATAATAAATGGGTGGATGTCCGGCATGTACTGAAAACCGATGACCTTTATCGGGATGCCAATGTGGATTGGCTAATGACGGAGGAGTTGATGGAGCGGACTTTTTCATTCACGGAGACCTCTCTTTATCTGACACAGGGCTTCCTGGGCGGCACATTCAGCAATATCTCCACAACGCTGGGACGTGAGGGATCCGATTATACAGCAGCCATTATCGGGTATGTGTTAAATGCTGAAAGGGTAACTGTATGGAAAGATGTTCCCGGTATCCTCAATGCTGATCCGCGAATTTTTCCTGATGCTCAAAAAATTGACAGCCTGTCGTATGCCGAAACCATCGAATTGTCCTATTACGGTGCTCAGGTAATTCATCCCAAAACATTAAAACCTCTGCAGAATAAACAGATTCCCTTGTATGTAAAATCATTTTTGGATAGAGAATTGCCCGGAACGGTCATTCGTCAGGAGAGTCCAAAAATCCCTGTTCCTGTTTTTATCCTGAAGAAAGATCAGGTGTTACTGACTTTGTCTCCCCGGGATTTCTCGTTTATCACAGAGGAGAATCTGAGCAGAATTCTGGCACTTTTTAGTCAGAATCATGTGCGCATAAACCTGCTGCAAACCTCAGCTCTTAACTTTACGGTTTGTGTGGATCGCAAAGACAGTTTTGTAAAAATGGTGGAACAACTAAAGGAGTTTTACAGTGTCAGGTACAACGATCAGGTGGAGTTGCTGACTATCAGGCATTACAATCAGGAGGTGATTGATGAAAAACTAAAAGACCGGGTTGTGATTGACTCGCAGGTGACCCGCAAAAATGCACGTTTTGTTCTCCAGAGTTCTTAACCTGGTTTATTCATCGCGGTGGCTGTAATCCGACACGGAATCTACTAGTGTAAAGATCTATTATTTCTCAAACTAATTTTTGTGCTATTTTAATTTGCCTGCGTTAAGCTTTTTTGCCGTAGTTCACTATGGCTGTAATTATGCCATGCTCACTTCATTCAAAGTGCAAGGTTTTTTAAGTATCAGGCAAAATTTTCTTTTGGATGGCTTTTGTGTTAATATTTTTTCTTCTGCCTTCTGCTTCTTAAACTTCTGCCTGTAGGTCACTAACCTCCAACTTCTAAAAATCTAACGAACTATTGATATTTTTGTATTACATGAAATCTTCAACCTGTTCTGATGAAATCAGGTTCGCACCTTTTTGTTCCATATCCTTCAGTGCTTTTTCTGTATCACCGGGATTCATATTAACACCTTTGGTGGCATCGGTAATCAGAAAGGTCTCATAACCCAGCTTCAGTGCATCGTTTATTGTAAACCAAACACAAACATCTGCTGCAAGCCCTGTGATAAAAAGGCGTTTTACTCCTTTTTTCCGGAGGTATTGGTGCAGTTCAGTCTCTATTTTATGGCCGTTGTCGAAAAAAGCGCTGTAAGAATCCACCTCCGGGTTGGAGCCTTTGAAAATGATCTTGTGAATAAGGGATTGGTTAAGCAAGGAAGATAGCTCAGCCCCCGGACTGCCCTGAATGCAGTGGTCCGGCCAGAGAATCTGATCCAGCCCGTTGAGTACGGTGTTGTCTCCCGGTTTTTTTCCCCGG
>Ga0247722_10000023_pt1 | contig 131269 bp, 83 predicted proteins | sample MSEWelMarce3H_FC_FD_189094 | JGI IMG/M metagenome (GOLD analysis project Ga0247722, IMG submission 189094) | Subsurface sediment microbial communities from gas well in West Virginia, United States - MSEEL Well Study Marcellus 3H_FC | ecosystem: Environmental > Terrestrial > Deep subsurface >...
GCTCTGCTGAATAGCCACATGCTCAAGCATGCTCTGGTTTAAAGATTTTCTGTGTTGCATGATTTTTTTTGACAAAGGTAGGCGTCTGGATCATGCCAGGAAAGATGTCATTGCTGGGGTGGATACAGTTAAGGACCGTGCATTCAAAAAGGAATTAAAGGAAATGTCGGATTCTACCCGCTTAGCAGCCCTGAAAAGATTAGGATTTGAAGAAAATCAAATCTTTGAAGAACGAATCATGCTCAACAAAGAAGAGATTCAGTCGATGGTTGAAAGCGGACTCGTGGAGTTTGGAGCACATACACTTACCCATCCGATTCTCCCCAGATGCTCCGATTCTAAAGCAGCAAAGGAAATTCAACAATCCAAAGAAAGTACGGAAGCATTAACCCATGCCCCCTGCAAACTCTTCTCATTTCCAAATGGAGAATACAGTGAACGGGACATCCGCATATGTAAAAAAGCCGGGTTTGAAGCAGCACTGACCCTTGACACCGGATTTAACACCGGTAATACAGACCATTTCAGACTAAAGAGATTATCGGCACCAGATAACGGGACCATCTCCGAGCTCCTGGTAAAAGCCTCAGGAGCCTGGGCATACTTCAAGGTATTTTCAGGCCAACAACAACGGGTTCGTCGTCACAGCGGCCTTTAGCCTGAATAATTCATAAATAATTTATTACGATGATCAACCAACTGCGAAATATGAACGTCCTCGATAAAATTGATTTGAAAATAGTTCACTATTTCCTTCATCAATTTCATCTGCGGTTGTCCATATTTCTTGCTGTTTGACCATCTCATCACAAAAATTCATGAATTAATCAGGTTAGAGAACGTTTGAAAAAAACAAGGGGGCCATCACAACTGACAGCCCCCTTTGGTAAATTTCTACGGTTTAAAATATAAGCCTTTTCAATTACAACTTCTTCAACCCTTTGGTTTCGCTTTTGTCTTGTGCTTCGATGAGGCTGATGGCATAACCACCTCCGGGAGCACATTTCTGCGACAGCTTGGACTTACTGGTTACCACATACTTTTTGATCTCATAAGCCTTGGGATTTTTCTTGTAATGAGCATCCTTTTTATCACTGTAAATCGTTGCCACATATTTTTTCCCTGGTTCCAGGAAATCAAATTTAATATTGGATACACGGGGTTCTTCATCATTGGTACGTCCCACAAACCAATTGTCGCTATTCTTATCCTTACGGGCATAAGTGATAAAATCACCAGGCTCTGCTTCAAGAACTTTGGTATCCGCCCAATCCACCGGAACATCCTTAATAAACTGAAGCGCATCCAGATATTTATTGTAAGTTTCGGGCAGGTCGGCAGCCATTTGCAAAGGGCTGTACATTGTGACATACAGTGCCAGCTGGCGGGCAATGGTGGTATTAACCCATGAATTGTTGTCGGGATTGTATTTACTCACATCCTGTTCGAAAATACCCGGCGTATAATCCATCGGTCCGCCAATCAGACGGGTAAACGGCAGAATGGTGGTATGCGCCGGCTTATTGCCTCCAAAAGCCTCATATTCGGTACCACGGGCCGACTCATTGGCCAACAGGTTGGGATAAGTACGTCGCAGTCCCGTTGGACGAACAGCTTCGTGGGCATTCACCATCACTTTATGTTTTGCAGCCTCTTTTACTGCATAGATGTAATGATTCACCATCCACTGACCGTAATGATGTTCCCCTCGTGGAATAATATCTCCCACATATCCACTTTTCACAGCATTGTAGTTATTGTCCTCCATGAACTTATAGGCCTCATCCATGTGACGTTCATAATTGCGAACAGAGCTGGAAGTTTCGTGATGCATCATCAATCGCACACCTTTACTTTTGGCATATTCACGCAGTTCATCCACATCAAAGTCGGGATATGGAGTTACAAAATCAAAAACATAGTCTTTGGATTTCCCGAACCAGTCTTCCCAGCCAACATTCCAACCTTCAACCAACACCTGGTCAAAGCCGTGTTTTGCAGCAAAATCAATGTGCATCTTCACATGTTCGGTATTGGCGGCATGCTTACCAGTAGGCTGAGCATTCGAAAAGTCGGTTTCACCTAATTTCACAGATGGCAAGTCAGCGTAGGCCCAGGAGCTTTTCCCGGTAATCATCTCCCACCACACACCAATGTATTTCACGGGTTTGATCCAGGAAACATCATCATAAGCGCATGGGTCATTGAGATTGAGGGTAATGTTGGATAAAAGAATATCGCCTGCATTTTTACTGGCAATAACGGTACGCCAGGGAGTTTGCGTAGGAGCCTGCATGTAGGCCATGTTCCCCACTGCGTCAGGAGTCAGATGTGATTCAAAAATCATATTCTCATCATCCAGTTCCAGGTGCATGCAGGAATACTCAATCAAGGCAGCTTCGTGCAGATTGATGTACAATCCGTCATCTGTCTTCATCATGAGAGCTGTCTGCACACCGGTGTCCGAAAAAGGAGTCTGTGAAGCATTGGGGGTAATAGCCTGATCCATCAAACCACGGATTTCGGAAAGCCTGGAAGTAGTATAATCATACTCCTGGGTATCGTAATCTCCCGGAATCCAGAATGCAGTATGATCGTCGGCCATGGCAAACTGCGTTTTTTCGTCAGTTACCACAAAGTAGGTAAGGTTGTCCTGTTGGGGAAACTCATACCTAAACCCAAGGCCGTCATCAAACAAACGGAAACGAATAACCATCGTACGTTCGGTCTCTTCCTGCTCCAATGTAACCGCCAGTTCATTGTAATGATTGCGAATCTCTTTGGTTTCGCCCCACACAGGCTCCCAGGTTTCATCAAAAGAGCTTTCATCAACTTTTGTAAGCTTAAACCCGTTGGTAAGATGCTCCAGACCTTTCAACTCGAGCCCCAGACGACTTTCAAGAATTACCGGTTGCCCCTCCAGCTGAAGGCTGTAAACCGGAACCCCGTCCTTCACCTCAAAACTGAGATGAAAACTGCCATTGGGAGACTTCAGCTCAGCTGCCTGTCCCCATACGGCCATAAAGGATATTGCCATAAAAACAAGTAAATTTTTCATTCGTTTAAAATTTTGTAATTATCTGATAAAAAACTAATTAAAAATTTGAGAACGAATGGAACCGCTTCGCTCTCGCATAATATTTTTTAAACATGTTCTCTTGTGATTTATATTTAAAAAATATCATGCTCGTTTCATCAGTATATAATTTATCTAAGTTATTGGTCTGATGGAACTCGCATGTAAGGAACTTATGCATTGTCTTTTGTGACATCCCTTGCCATGCTCGTTTCATATACACAAATATTTGGGATGTTGCATAAAACTTTTACGTCAAAGATACCGAAAAGAGCAGTAGATCAGGAAAGTGACCGAAATTCACAACATTACAAAGTACGGAAATAAAACACCTAAATTACCTGTATATCAAACAAAAAGCAACCAAAAGCTACTTGTTTTTCATTATAAAAGAAAGTGGAAAATAAATGGAATGGAAGCTTCGCAAAGGTTTTCGGAAAATCAACTACCCCTCTTTCGTACAAACAATTTCGTATTCAATATTCTCAATTAGTTTCCGATATTGTTTCTTTTCACTACCCTGCTCCATGGCTTCTGAACCGAAAGGATGAGCATCACCAACAAAAGAAGCATTTGTACTGTACCCCAAACAGCACTCTGCTGAAAGTTGTACTGAAAAACATCATTGGAAAAAGCATGCTCCCTCAGGGTGTTCGCCAATTTGACATTGCCATTGACCCAGGGGCCCAGAAAAAATGTACCGAAGAGTATTTGAGCCACGGTCAGCACCCACTTCACTGTTATCCAGTGATGTTTAAAGAATCCAAAACCAGTCCATACACCATAAACAGTGCCTATCAACAGATTGCCCATAGCACCGGGGATAATAATAAAATCGTCAATTAACTGAATAATACGGGACTTCATAAACAACTCATCGCCTGTTTCCGGCTGAACAAAAAAGAGAACAGTTAATAGCGCAATGGCTCCTCCAATCCACATCACCACAAAAAAGAGGTGAATCATTTTAAGAATTTTAAGGCCTTGTTTCTTTAGTTTTGGCATACCGTCTGTTTTTTTTTAATAGTTCCGACATTCTTCAGGAAAAGAATCACTTCATTCCCTCCCATTCTTCATAAAACTCATTAAGGAATTCCTCCATAAACTGGTGACGGTGTTCCGCCATTACCGTTCCGGTTCTTGTATTCATCCGGTCCTTGAGTAACAGCAGTTTTTCGTAAAAATGATTGATTGTGGGAGCTTTACTGTTTCTATACACCTCTTTAGTCATATTAAGATCAGGCTTTATCTCAGGATCGTAAATTTTCCTGTTTTTATACCCTCCATAATTGAACGTGCGTGCAATACCAATGGCCCCAATGGCGTCCAATCGATCAGCATCCTGCACAATATCCATTTCAGGCGACCGAAATTCCTGCTGATGATTTCCCCCTTTGAAAGAGACATGCCTAATGATCTCCACCACATGACCAATAATCTCATCCGTAACATTCATTTCGCTCAAGAAATCTGCTGCTTTCAGCGCTCCCGCTTCTTCGTCTCCATCGTTAAATTTAGCATCGGCAATGTCGTGCAACAAAGCAGCAAGTTCCACCACCAGTTTATTGCATTCTTCATATTCGGCAATACGGCAAGCCATCTTCCATACCCGGTAGGTATGAAACCAGTCGTGACCTCCTTCGGCTCCCACAAGCTCCTTTTTCACAAAATCAACTGTGGAATGAATTATTTCAGTAGTATTTTTCATCCGTATAAAATTTGTTTAAGTTATTGGCCTGATGGAACTCACATGGTTGATTGTTTACATTCTCTTTTGAGGCAATCGTTGCCATGCTCGTTTCATTTATTTCCCCAGATCATAGATAATGTATTCCAAAACTATCACTTTTCACCCTTTTTTTTACATTTAATTAGGAGTTGCTGAAAAAATCACCAGATCAATTTTTAATTTCTTTATAGATTTTCTTTTTGGCATTGCTCCATAAAGAAACAAAAAAATCTAGTCCGTTTAAACCTATCCACCCGCGAAAGCCTAAGTTTCCGGCCATTGCGCAAGGCCTTAGAAGTCGCCCATTTTGGTTTCCCCCTATTCTCCGGCCCGGAAAACGGTGGCTAAAGTTGCCACCGTACAGCAGGCAGCGGCCATTGGAAAGCTGAAAGTTCAGGAACTGGTGAACCGATTGAGAGCTGAAGTCGGACAGGATGCCATTTCCGAAGATGGAGAAAGTGGATTAACCATTAAGTATGATCAACCCGACTTGTACAACGAATCAAAAGTCACCAAATACCTTGATGCCCGCCCAATGCTGGATGCAGGCGAAATGCCTGTTCATCAGGTGATGGCCGATTTAAAAAGTTTGCCAAAAGGAGAAATTTACGAACTGACAGTTCCTTTGCTGACGATTCCGCTTATTAAAAAAGCTGCGAGTTTGGGCTTTGACCACTGGGTGGAGAAAAAAGAGGAAGATCTGTTTATTATTCGGTTTCTGAAGGATGAATGATCTTTAATCGAAAGCATTCATCAGCCGGGAGAAATTTCGTCCGGCCTATACACATACCTGCTTGGAGATTACGGATGCCGAAGAGGTATTTGAACGAGCAAAAAAACAGAACTATAAGACATACGTCAATCCGGGCGCCAATGGTAACACCTGGTTTGTTGCCGATAGCAACAAGAATCTGTTTGAGCTCAAAGAAAAAATATGAGAGCAGAACAAAGCCGGAAAGGGAATCCCCATCCGGCTTTCGTATTTTCGTTGGCGTGATATTGATAAATTGAGACTGCTTCACTACGCACCAATGACAAATTAGGTGCGGCGGATTCCAATCCGCCGTTTCGTCTCTAACGGCGGATCGGCGCTCAGCTTTGCTGCTATGCTGTCCAAAGAATCCGTCGTACCTGCTTCACAAATAATCTTTTCTGGAGTTTTAATTGAGCATCTCAGCTTGTTATTTTCCCATTATGCCCCAAAATATAATTGAGGTGCGAAATCGCAATGACGGGCTTTTACAAGATATTGGGAGTTGGCAGGGGTTGATTTTATAATCTATTTCCTTTCTCTATATCCTTAAAATACCTGTAGGTACCCACCTTCAATTCATCACAGGCAGCTTCATCACATACAATTATTCCTTTGGGGTGCATTTGTAAAGCGCTAATGGTCCACATGTGATTGACGCCCTGCTCTATGGCATAATGCAAAGCCCTGGCTTTGTTGTGCCCGTTCACAATAATCAGCACCTCTCTGGCATCAAGGACGGTTGCAACACCTACCGTCAATGCGGTTTTAGGGACTTTATTGGTGTCATTGTCAAAGAACCGGGAATTGGCGATAATAGTATCCTGAGTAAGCGTTTTCACACGAGTTCGGGACTGAAGTGACGATCCGGGCTCATTGAAAGCAATGTGTCCGTCAGGACCAATACCGCCCATAAAGAGGTCGATACCATCATATTGATTAATCTTCTCCTCATATTGCTGACACTCTTCCTCAACATCAGGCGCATTACCATTTAAGATGTTCACATTGTCCTTTTCTATATCCACATGATTGAAGAAATTGTTCCACATGAAAGAATGATAACTCTCGGGATGATCCTCCGGGATACCGATGTACTCATCCATATTGAAAGTAACTACATTTTTAAAAGAAACTTTGCCTTCCTTATACAAATCTATCAATGCTTTGTAGGTTCCGAGCGGAGAAGAACCTGTTGGCAATCCTAAAACAAAAGGACGACTCCCCTTGTGCTGGTTAATTTTTTCGGCAATATAGCCGGCAGTCCATTCAGAAACTTTGTCGTAATTAAGTTGGATGAGTAGTCTCATTTTTTATGTTTTTTGATTTATAGTAAGTTTCTGACCAGAAACAGCTCTAAAACCAGAATTTGCTTAGTTTCCGGACAAGAACTAGTTAAAATTACATCTTTTTAAGAAAACAAAGGTGTTAATCCCCCTAAAATGTTTCAGACTGCTTCCCGAACAATAAAAAAAGCCCCGTCACCAGTGGTAACAGGGCAGCTTTCTTCAAACAGATTCATCAATAAATTCCAATATAGTAGGAATCGGCACCTGCCTCGAGCGTTGTACCAACAGTAAACCCATCCGGTTCGGCAGAGTTGACATCAAACATATAGATATGTCCCTCACCTCCTTTGGGTCCCAAAGCCATACAGAATTTATCATCCACCAATATACTGTTTTGATATTGTTGAAGCCACAGATTATCGGGAACATCCAGTTCCACAGCTGTACCGTTATATAAATCAACACGGGCAACTGACCACACAGCATCGCTGGTACCTCCCAAATCTGACTGTGCAAAAGGCACATAGCCTATTCCGTTACCTACATAAAACCAGCCATTAGAGATGGTATTTTTCCCCAGTAGCTCAGATAAATTAAAACTATAGTCTTCATCGTAGGCACCATCAGTAATCTTCAGGATATGGGTGTCATAAGAATTGTCAGGAACAGTAACAATCTGATAGACATCGCCCTGCTCATCCTGGTAAGCCACGGAAGTCCGGTAACCATTGGTAGCACCTTTAGCTCCGCCGGTAGTTGTGGAGATCAGGCGTGGATTGTTCAGAGACGGATAATCCACGACAAGTGTCTCAACTGAATTATAATCCACCTGCTCCTGTGTGTCCGTATCCGGATTGTATGTTCTTTTCGCCATACCGTAATAAACTCTATCGCCCACCACCACAGGTGCATCAATCCTGAACACATAAGCACCTCTGGCTTCATCCTCCTCATTTACGGGGATTTCAAATTCCTGTATGCTGCGAAATGTCAGATCATCAAGATTGACAGAAACCAGTTGCGCCGTGGCGACGGTCTTTAAGTAATCACCACTGGTTTCATCATAAATACGCTCAGTGGTAACGTTGTGCAACAAAGCATAATCATCATTTACTTTTGTCCATCGTGGATAAGCTGTACCAATTGCATATTGCACATTGGTTTCGGAGATTTGGGTATAATCCTGCCCCCCATTGACTTCAAATTTATAGACCGATCCGCCTCCATAATCAAGGCCGTACAAAATAGTCCCGTCCGAAGAAGCAAAAATTCGGGCGGTGCGTGTGGAAGGTACTTCAAATCCATATCCGACATAGGAAATGGTGCCATCAGAAAGGTCAGTTACTGACTGGGTGTAGGTTGCCGAGGGACTGCCGGAGCCGTCGGCATATCCAATGGTATATAACCGATCCCCGGTGGGTTGCTCGACAGTTTCTGTGTTATCATCTTCGCTGCAGGCTACCAGCCCGGTAAGAACAAACCCGAACAACAAATATTTCAAATTGCGAATCATAACAAATAGTTTTTATGGTTTGAATGAATTGATTTTATAACTGATTTTGGCATACAAAGCTCTTCCGGGCTTTTGCAGTGCCCAATTATCAAAGACTTGCTCATTAAAAATATTCCGAACGTCGGCACTCAGCGTCAACTTTTGTCCCGGGAAGGTGTAGCGCATTCCGGCATCATGCACAATTTGAGTGGGAATTACATCTTTGTTCGCACCTCCCAAACTGGCCCAGTTGCGATAAAATTCATGCACATAACTGAAGTTGTATTGCAAACTCCACTCACTTCCTTTCTGAAAAAGGTCCCGTTTTCGAATCACCAAATTACTGTTGATGGTAAAATAGGGTTCATTCCGGAGCCGATCGCCGTAATAGTTATACTTTGCTCCCTCATCGTTAAATTCCCTGTTGAATCTCGGATTGGAAAGCGAAACCCCGCTAATCCAGCTAATTGATTGCTGATAATGGTAGTTGACTTCCACATCAACCCCGGTGCTTCTCACATCATCAAGATTCACGTGCGGGGTAGATTCTGAAAACTGGTCGGGAACACCCCGTTTAATCATCCCCGTAATATCTCGGTAGAAAAAGTTGGTTGTCAGCCCCATTTGGTGAAGTCCTAATTGAAACGGCCCGGCATCAAACCCAAGGTTCAGATTTCGACTTCTTTCGGGTTTCAGATCATAAGCAGGATCAATATTTTCCGAAACCACACCAAAAATTTCGGATCCCGATGGCAATCTGAGTGCATCTTCAGCTGAGGCCATCAGCTTAATTTGAGGAGTTATGGCATAAGAGGCCGCAATGCCATACCCTTTGTCCCTGGTATCATCATCCAGTTCAATGGAAGTAAGCCCCTCAGTGCGGGAGCGCACCGCATCTTTCAACCTCAGATTCTGGAAGTAATATTTAAAAAATGCGGTCGCCTTTAGTTTATCCTCCAATGCAGCGTGTTCATAATTAAATGTCCATACATTCTTAGTCAAATACCGGGTGTCTATTAGTTCCCGTTCACTCCGGGGCAGCAGGGGATCATCAGGGTTTCTGGAAAAATCAGATGCCAGCAGGTTAAATGCCACCTTATTCCGTCCATTCAAACGATATTGCATCTTAATCCTTCCTGACCACTTTTTTTCGTCGTCTTTGTTCAGCGTCGGGTCGCCTGCTTCGGCACCTCCGGACCATTCATACCATTCACCTGTTCGCTCATTATAGACACGGTTTCCGCGCCAGTTGTACATATAAGGAATGGTGTCCACAATCTGTCTTTCGAGTCTGGAGAAGGAGGTAAACAAATCCACATCCAAATGCTCGATGAGAAAATTGCGCTTTCTGTATTCCGCATGAATCAATCCGGTATTTTGAGCTGCTGCTCTGTTTCCATAAACAATTTCCATTGTCATCCCGTGCTGAATATCTTTTTCCATCTCAGAAATTAAACCACCTACCATAAAGCGATCCGCCCATGCTACATTGGTAAATCCCACATCAGCTTTTATTCCGGCAGATTGATAAGAATCATGAAAACGACGGGCAGTGATGTATTCCTTTTTCCCCTGTTCATCGACGGTGTACACTTTATCTCCCCACACCTCATAATCGTTATCAGAATAGTTGTAAAAAGCATTCCCGCTAAATGTAAAACCGGTTCGCTCATCTCTAAATCGTCCGTCGGCGGCAGCCTGATGAGTATTAAAAGAACCCGTGGAATAACTCACATTCAAACTATTGACAAAACTTTTCCGCGTAATCACATTAATGGCACCCCCCAAAGCATCATCCCCCAAATAAGCAGGAACAACCCCTTTATAAACATCGATGCGCTCAATCATAGAGTTGGGAATGCTGCTCAGCGAAAAAGATGCTCCATAATTATCGATGGGAATACCGTTCAAAAAAATCTTGATTGACTTCCCCGACAAGCCATTGATATTGTACTGAACATCAGAGCCCAATCCTCCCTCACGGCGAATGCGGACTCCAGCCGTTCTATCCAGCATGTCGGCGGCCTGCACGGTTTGTAACTCAAACTCCTGCATATCCACACCACTGATGGCAAACCCCTTTTCCCGCTGAATGGCAGCCTGATTTTTACCAATCACTTTTACTTCATCTATTTCCAAAGTTTCCTCTTCCATCCGAATGGTTACGTGTATTTGATCATCGGTGGGAACCTCAATACGGACACTTTTTCTTTTGTAACCTACTGCTGAAGTCAATAAGGTATGATATCCGCTTTCCACACCTCTGATCGCAAAGGTTCCATCAGCATCTGTGACAGTACCACGACCTGAGGTTCCCAATGCGACCGACACAGCAAACAAAGGCATCTCTGTCTCATCAACAATCTTTCCTCTTATGACTCCTGCGTCAGTTTGTGCGGTCGCAATAGAATGCTGAAAAAGGAACAACACCCCTGATACCAGCATAAAGCACCTGGAAATTTTGGTGATTTTATTGTTTTTATTTAGACTAATTTCATTGTGCATCACAAAAAATCTCTACCGTTAAAATTTTGTTTTCCGTCAACAGGATTATTTGGAAGTTCGCAATCGGATTTTCCCCAGCCACATGACGACACCCGTAACAGGAAGACTGGTTGCTATCAGCACCACAAAGAAGTATATGATTTTTGAAAAGGTTCCATATATCTCCCCGGTATGGAGAGGCTTGATCAGAGATGCTATCTGTTCATTAAGAGGCCTGTCCGAAAAGAGGTTTACTGCCAACACTTCTGATGTGTACGGATGAACCGACATTTGATCGGAACCGGCAAAGGCAAAGAACCCGGTGGCATACCTGGTAATGCGAACCGGAGTGTCCTCCTGCTGCACTACAGAAATCCGGAAGTCTGAATTATCGTCCCAGCGACCTTTGGCCTTTGCCAGCAAGTCGGCGTAAGGCAACTTTGAACTATTTTCGGGAACAACCATTTCAACCTTCTCAGTTCCTCCGCGATTAAAAACCGGAGCGCCAAGTACATTTCCCAAACCACTCCGATACCAATCGAAAGACCAGGCAAGTCCGGTAAGAGCCATAATCAGCAATATTGGAGCAGCATAAAATCCTAATACATTGTGCAATTCCCACATATTCCTCCGGAAGGTTCCACGAAGCGTAATACGCAGTCCGTTTTTCAGCATTCTGAGCTTTTTGGGGACCCATAAAACCAGGCCTGAGATTACCAGAATCACAAAAATTAATGTAGAAACACCCACTATTACTTTTCCGGTCTTCCCCATAAGCAACCACCGATGAAGTTTCATCACCCACAGGAAAAATGCTCCGGCCTTGCCCCCGGATTTGCCCACTATGTCTCCCGAATACGGATGAACATAAAAGATCGTGCCTCTCCTTTGTTCAGGAGACATTTTCACCACAGCTTCCAGTGTACGCTGTTCCATTCCCGGTACCAAAACAGAGGTTACCTCCCCGCTGTCCGAAAGGAGTTCAATCACCCGGTCAACACTGACGACCTCTGCTCCCTCCTGCTCATCGACCATATATTTATCCGGATCGGCCAACTGTTCAAATTCGGATCTGAAGGTATAAACCGCCCCGCTCAGGCAAATAATAAACAATACAAGTCCACTTACAATGCCAAGCCACAAGTGAACTTCTCCAAATATTCTTCGGGTCAAACTTTTACTGTTTCTCATTCGTCTTAAATTTGGTTTATGGTCTATTGAGCTTGCTGATCTTTTACATAAACTCGTCAGATTCTGAATCGAGGAGCACTACTCCCCGATTGTCTCCGGTTTTGTCACAGTCTGTTTAATCCTATCGGATTTCTCTGTAAAAGACTTAATCCTTTTCTTATAATTGTAATTTCGTGAATCTCGTATCACCCGGTAAAGAAGGTTTCCACCACAGGCTTCAAGCAAGTTTTGAAACAAAAGTATAGGTTGTTCCAATGGTCCACAATCCCAAAAACAGGGGATTTTACAGCGACACCGAAACCCCGGAACCGGGGCTGGAGCTCATCACGAACCGACAATAAACTGACCTTCAACCACTTAAAAGAAATACCTAAAAATAAGTACTTCCATAATCTTTTTGATGTCAAATCTAAAAATCGGATTGAGTTACACTGCAACCCAGTACAGGAAATTACCGGATTCTAAGAAAGTGGAAAGCTGGCATATGCAAACAAGAAATCGGGATCTTCCATATTTTTTTAACTTTACGTCAATAAAAACACACAACAATCCTATGAATTTTATGCTAAAAAGATTTTCACTCACATTCCTGATTATTCTGGGAATCACGGCCAATGCCTGTTCCGACCGGCAGGAGCCAACTATAGAACCGGAAGTTAAACTATCGCAAAAGGAATTCTCCTTCTCTGCAGAAGGAGAAACAAAAACCCTCACTGTTGAAACAAACATTCCGCTTGAAATGGAAGAGTCGGCCGAAGAATGGTGCACTACTACTGGAGATTTATCTGAAATCAAGGGAACTCTGCAGTTTGACATCAGCACAACAGCCAACAGCTCTGCAGACAATCGGTGGACCAACATCACCCTTCTGGGAACGGATTATGTTCGTGACATCAAAATAATACAAGCCGGAGCAGAGCAATCATCGGAAGATGAAGAAGAAACAGACATTGTAGAAGCAGAAGCCAGCCCGATCATCAAAAAACTGGGACTGGGATGGAACCTGGGTAACCAGCTGGACGCCCATAGCAATGGTGTTTCCAATGAAACCATCTGGGGAAATGACAAAACCACGCAGGAAGCTTTTGACAAAATTGCTGAAGCAGGTATTCATTCGGTTCGGATTCCCGTAACCTGGCTGGGACATATTGGCGAAGCTCCGGATTATACCATAGAAGAAAATTGGCTCAACAGAGTAGCTGAGGTCGTTGGATATGCCGAAAATGCAGGGCTCAATGCCATTGTCAATATTCATCACGACGGGGCTGACAGTCACTACTGGCTCGACATTAAAGGTGCTGCCACTGATGAAACAGTAAATACGCAGGTGAAGAACCAACTTTCTGCCATGTGGACACAGATTGCAGAAAAATTTAAAGACAAAGGAGACTTCCTGATTTTTGAATCGATGAACGAAATCCACGATGGCGATTGGGGCTGGGGTGACAACAGAACCGACGGAGGAGCGCAATATGCAACGCTCAATCAATGGAATCAGGTGTTTGTGGATGCAGTGCGCGCCACCGGAGGCAACAACAGCGATCGCTATTTGGGCGTTCCGGGCTATTGCACCAATCCCGAACTGACCATCGAACATTTCGAACTACCGGATGATGTGGTGGAAGACAGGCTGTTGATTGCCGTTCATTATTACGACCCGTATGAATATACCCTCAACGACAAATATTCGGAGTGGGGACACACCGCAGAGCCCTCCAAAAAGGAGAGTTACGGAGATGAGGCACACCTCAGGGAGGTCTTTAACAGTCTGAAGACAAAATTCACCGACAACGGAATCCCCGTCTATTTGGGAGAAGTGGGAAATGTCCACCGCAGCACCGAACGGGCCGAGTCTTTCCGGAAATATTATCTGGAATATATGTGCAAAGCCGCCAAAACTTATGGAATGGCACCTTTCTTCTGGGACAACGGAGCCACTGGTGCAGGGAAAGAGTGTTCGGGCATCATCAATCACAGTACGGGCGAATACATCAACAATGGTAAGGAGATTGTTGACGTAATGGTGAAAGCCATCACCACAGAGGATGAAGATTACACTTTACGAACGGTATATGACAATGCGCCTCAATAGGACTTCTCCTTCCCCTCGTTTCCGAACGAGGGGAAAACAGATAAGGTGGACTGGCTGTAATGAGAAAAATGAATTCACTGTGACAAGTTTTATTCCTTAATGGAATCACCCCGACAGAAACAAAAAAGGCACCCGCGCAGGTGCCTTTTTTTTGGTTTTACTTTAAAATAGATCAACTTATTTCCCACTTAAATCTTTAAGCGATTTCATGATAGAGTAGGTTGTTTGTTAACCAATATTGGATAATATATTATCAGTTTTTCCGCCCCCTGTAACGTCTCCGATACAACAAATAACCACTAATCACCACCATTACCCCGGCAAGTCCCACAAGAGGCACAATAAGAATATAAAAGTATAAACGAAAGTATAAGCCCCGGCCAGCGATGGAGCTTCTTAAAGATTTTTCCTTTTGCCATAAAATAAATGATTGCCCGAAAGCCTTCTTTGGAAATCTTCGAATCTCACATTCCCTCAATTCCGATTGAGAAACTCACAATCCGCCTGCGGCGACAGACTCTTCAACAATGTATAATGACAGCAGGCTCCAGTGCAAGTGAAAACAAGACCAAAACAATTAAAACTCCTCCCGGAAGTTTAGAGGCCCTTTCTAATCCAGCACGCTATTCAGAACAGCCTCTCCGTCTCTGATTTTTGAAGCCAAAGAACGGATGGTTGACTTTTTCACAATCTCTTCATAGCCGTTTCGCACAACTTTGTATTGATTATGCAACGGACAGGGATTATCGTCACTGCAATTCTTCATTCCGAAACCACAGCGGTGAAAGATCCCCTCTCCCTCAATTACTTTTACGATCTGGAATAGCGTAACATCGTCGTCATCATCCGAAAAAAAGAAACCACCACCACGGCCTTTGGCCGAGTGCAATAGTTTGCTTTTGGTCAATGCCTGCAAAATCTTAGCAGTAAACGCAACCGGAGCCTCAATATGATTGGCCACATCAGCAACTCCGGGACGTTTATGCTCCCAGTTTTGTAGTTGCACCGACACCATGGCGCGAATAGCATATTCCGAACTTTTTGACAACATTGTGCAAAATCTTTGGGTTTGAAGTGCTGCAAAGGTACTAATTTTTAGCAAAGTGCAGAGCGTGTCAGGCATGGAGCAGAGTGTATGGAGCATGGAGCTTATGGGCACTGCTCCTGCCCCTCGATTCCGATCGAGGGGCACACATCCCGTCGTCTCTAACGACAAACAACTAAAAGCAAATTTTCAAACAAGATACAATTCTTCATCTCAACCCGTCCTATTAGAAACTCATCGAGAGACAAGAACAAAAAAGCCCCTCGTGCTGAAACGAGGGGCCTGGAAAGTTGAAAAATCATCTATTTAATGTGAGGTCATAAATCATATTTCCATCCGCTGAAGCAAAGCAGTCTGCCGCTGAACATCTTCCGTAATGGCCTGAACAGAAATAGTGGCACCGGAAATGGCATCAATATTTTTGTTCACCTGAAGAGATTCTGACCCATCGTGACCTGCAAATTGCTTTAACCAGCCTCTGGACGTAATTTCATAACCATGCGTGGCCTGATAATTAAAGACTTTTACCACCTGAACACTTTTGTCAGCATCAAACAGAATAAAATAATCAAAATATTCACTGTTGCCTGCCGATTTAGCCTGAGTGGAACACCCTCCGGCCCGGCAACTGTTGACCCTCCCGGCATATACATATTTATATTGATCCCCGGCAGGAGAAATTTCGAAAAACTTTCCCATAGAAGTGGTCTGAATAGAGTCCGGAATACCTACCTCTGAAAGATTAGTAAATCCTGCAATTCCATCTTTGGCAAGGGCCCGTTCAAGGGCCCGATTCTGATATTCGGGTTGATCCTGGGCTAAAACCCATCCAAACATCAGGCCCAACAACACCAATAATCCACGCATTTTCATGGTTTTATTTTTTGCTTAAAACATTACCCCAAACCCGACATTGAAGGTCTTTTGGTATTCATCCTGATTGTCTGATTTAACAAACTGCATGTCGGCTTTAACCACAGCGCCTTGCGTAAGACTAAGTGTTAATCCGGTAGTGATAATATTTTTTTCGTAAGCCGGATTTTTACTGATATTATCCTCCACATCACTGTGCGTATCCAAATATTCGTACCGCAAAAAGGGCATCAGCTGTTTCTCTGTACTGTGAGATCTCAAAACATCGTAAGCTGCCTCCACATAATAACCGGTCATGGCGCTGCCCAAATCATTTAGCGTCCCATCCTCTGAGGTAAAAACATTGTATTCGTCCGTATTGGAGAGTCCGGCATAATAATACTGGCCACGTAACTGAAGTGCATTAATTGAGTATCGAGCATCAACACCAATCATGGAAACTCCCACTGCAGAAGAATCTGCCATTGCCAGGGCAGCATCATCACTTTCGCTTACCCCGTCATACAATGTCGTTTGTGTTTTGCCGAAATAACCTGACAAGCCGATATTCAAACCTCTGATACCGTAGTACTCAATTTTTCCTGTAAAATTGGGAGAACTAATGTAGGACTCAGCACCTTTTTGACGACCTTTCCGAAGTCCGTTTTTCCCGCCCAGATTGGCAGATCCGTCGAAACCATTGAATCCGTTCATAAGATAAGCCTGATACTTTAAGGAAGCTGGAAGAATATTCCCGGTTACTCCAAACCCAATTTCACGCCAGGTAGTGGGTGCAATGTATTTGTCAATCCATGGACGCTCAACCCCATGAAAGGTAGTTGGCTCATGGTACTCATTGACAATCCCCATGGGTACCAGCATCAGCCCTCCTCGCAAATTCACACTCCTGCTCAACTGATACTGAAGAAATGCCTGCTCGACATAAAGCTCTTTGACATGCTCAAATTCCAGTTCGGTAATAAATCTGGTTTTATCGCTAAAATTGTAACCAAACAGCATCACAATTCTGTGAACATCAAGTTTTCCGTTGTTTTTTGTATCGCCATCAAGTGGCTGATTGTAATGAACTTCTCCATATCCACCTACAACCAACTTACTGTCGTTCGACAATAAATTATCGGCAGCATTTTTATATATGTTGGTCTCCTCTGTGGCTTTTTGTGAATAACCCGGCACAGCCATCAAAACCAGCATCAAAAATAAAAACCCTCTCTTCATTGTATTACTTTTATTTGAACCCATTAAAATTAACGTTGCAAAACTACAATGATGGTAGGATTCCTAAAATCCCTAATTGTTGGGATTTTTTTGAAGGGAATGAATTAAAAGATACTTTATTAGGGAGTTACCTCCGGATTCTACCCCTGCCCCTATATTCCGATCGAGGGGCAAACACCCCGTCGTCTCTCACGACAAACAATAGCATACGAAGGTTCTGAAAGATACAATTCTTTTGTTCAACTTGTCTTGTGAGAGACTCGTCGGGAAACGATTAATAATGATAATCCTTAGTTTTACCTTGTTTTAAACAAACTCGTCGGGAGACGAGGGATAAGATAACCCTCTTTACAGTTTATTTCCTAAATTGCAGCTCCAAAAAGCAATACAATGACAAATACAAACAATAATACTCCCTTCCAATATTATTCCGCACGAACAAAAGAATACAGCGCACAATTAGCGAAACTGGCCCGGTATTTCCGCTTTACGGCTCCTGCCCGCCTGCTGACATTTGCAGGGCTTATCATTTCGGGCTTATGGTTCATCAAATCAAAGTTTGATGACACTTTTATCTGGCTTTCCCTGGGGTTTCTCGTTTTGTTTGTGCTGGCGGTTATCCGGGATTTGCAATTGGTGAAAAAACAACGGACACTGAAAGCACGGCTCAAGGTTAATGAAGACGAATTAAAATACCTGCAACACCAATTCAGCGAATTCGATGATGGCAGCGATCTGGCAGCAACTGCCCCGGAACTGTCCGGGGATTTTGACCTGTTTGGTGCCGGATCTCTTTTTCAATACCTGAATCGTTGTGTTACAGACCAGGGACGAACGCTTTTTGCCCATGAACTGACTAAGGGAAAAACGACCACCGAGGCCATCATAAAAAAACAGGAGAGCATCAAGGAGTTGTCCAAAACTCCGAAGTTCATAGAACATTTTCGCGCTTTAGGACTACAAACCAACATGGAGAAGGACGAAGTAAAGAGGCTGAAGGAGTGGCTCCAAAGTCCTGCACTCAAAATATCCGCGCTGAAATGGGCAGGCAGAATCTGGCCTTTTATGCTGACCGGATGGATTACTTTAACAGCACTGGGCTTTATCACTCCGAATCTTATTTTTATCCCCATCATAATACCACTTCTTATCGTTAGCCGCAAAAACAAAACCATACAGCAGGCACACAATCTGCTGGGACGAAGCGCCCAAACGCTGAAGAAACATGCATCATTAATCCAATTAGTGGAGAACCAACCTTTTTCATCGGAATTATTGAAATCGGTTCAACAACAGTTAGCCGTCAAGAACAAAACTGCCAGTGGCGCTCTCAAAGAACTTTTCAAATTGCTGGATCGGTTTGATCTCCGGCTCAATTTTATTATGGGGCCACTGTTAAACATTCTGTTTCTGTTTGATTTCCATATGCTGGTCAGTCTGGAAAAGTGGAAAGCTGCACACAAGAAATATGTTCCGGATTGGTTCGAAGCCATCAGCAAGCTGGATGCAATAACCGGCTTTGCTGTATTTGCCTTTAACAACCGGGACAAAACATCTTTCCCTGAAGTCATTGACACACCGTTCACCTACGAAGCCCTCGCACTGAAGCACCCGCTACTACCTGATGCGGAATGCGTGGCCAATGATATTTCTTTTTCCGGACAGCCCAAAATCCTGATTATCACCGGAGCCAACATGGCGGGGAAAAGCACTTTCCTGCGCACCCTTACGGTCAACCTCATTCTGGGAATGAGTGGTGCCCCTGTATGTGCACGACAAATGCGATTCTCGCCATGCGACATTCGGTCAAGCATCAACATCCGGGATTCACTCGCGCGCCATGAGTCATACTTCTATGCGGAACTTCAAAGGCTCAAGGGGATTGTTAATCATGTGAAAGCACAACCCAACACCTTTGTGGTGCTTGACGAGATCCTGCGCGGAACCAACAGTCTGGACAAACACAACGGGTCTTACGGACTACTGGAAAAACTCATCAGCCTCAAAGCCATTGTGGTCATTGCCACGCATGACCTGGGTATTGGAGAACTGGAAAAACAGTATCCCGGCACAGCCCACAACTATTGCTTTGAGGTGGAACTGGAAGGCGACCAACTGGCATTTGACTACAAATTAAAACCGGGTATCAGTCAGAAATTGAATGCGTCGTTTTTGATGACAAAGATGGGATTAACTTCAAGGATCTAAAATAGTTTTCAACACCTTAAAAGTCCACTATAAAAACATGGATCTACAATTGTGACATTAAATTACAATGCTGCATTAATCTTCTGCCCGTTGGTTTATTCCCCTTATCCACTCCCAATAGCCCCCCATCAAGAATAGGTTTACATTGGTTGCGATTTGACTTAATTTTACTTTTCAGATTAATCAGTTCCTGTAAAAGTAAAATATTCTTTTAAGTTCAATTCCTATGCAGCCATATACTTTTATTAAAAAGTTCCTTTTTGGAGTCCTACTTTCTTTATCGGGTTTATGGGCCAATGCTCAGAATATAACTTTAAACATTTCAGATGCATCCATCAATGAAACAGGGGGGATCGCAACTGTAACAGCTACAACTGACGTCACGAGTTTATCTAATATAATTGTAAATCTTGCCTTTTCAGGAACAGCCACCAACGGAACCGATTACACATCTGATAACCCCATCGTTATTCCTGCCGGTGCATTCTCTGAATTCATCGAAATCACAACACAGGAAGACACCCAGAATGAATTGGACGAATCCATTATAATTGATATTTCTTCTGTTATAAACGGAACCGAAAGTGGATTCCAGCAAGTATCAACAACCATTTTTGATAACGACCCGGAACCGACCGTCTCCATTTCAGCAAGTCCCATCTCCTTTGGTGAAAATGGAGGCTCTTCAACAATCACAGCATCCTTGTCCAATTCAACCTATCAACCCATTACCGTTTCCATTGAAGCAGTCAACGGAACAGCTTCGAATACCGATTACATTCTTACAAGTTCCGAGATTACCATTCCGGCAGGTGACCTTATGGCAACCACCTCAATCACTGGAACAGATGATGGTATTTCGGAAGGCAGTGAGACGCTCTCCATTGACATCACTGGTGTCTCTGCAGGAGCCACCGAAGACGGTACACAGTCTCAACCTCTCACCATTACAGACAATGAGAATGTCCCCACTGTTTCTATTTCTGCAAGTCCAACTTCTTTCTCAGAGAATAATGGTTCTTCCACTATCACAGCAACTCTTTCCGGAGTGTCTTCTCAGCCAATCACTGTCACCATTGAAGCAGTCAACGGAACAGCTTCGAATACCGATTACATTCTTACAAGTACCGAGATTACCATTCCGGCAGGTGACCTTACTGCAAACACTTCTATAACAGGATCAGATGATGGCATTTCGGAAGGCAGTGAGACGCTCTCCATTGACATCACTGGTATCTCTGCAGGTGCCACCGAAGACGGTACACAGTCCCAGCCTTTGACCATTATCGATGACGAGGGTACTCCAACAGTTTCTATTTCTGCAAGTCCAACTTCTTTCTCAGAGAATAATGGTTCTTCCTCTATCACAGCAACTCTTTCCGGAGTGTCTTCTCAGCCAATCACTGTCACCATTGAAGCGGTCAATGCAACAACTTCGAATACCGATTACATTCTTACAAGTACCGAGATTACCATTCCGGCAGGTGACCTTACTGCAAACACTTCTATAACAGGATCAGATGATGGCATTTCGGAAGGCAGTGAGACGCTCTCCATTGACATCACTGGTATCTCTGCAGGTGCCACCGAAGACGGTACACAGTCCCAGCCTTTGACCATTATCGATGACGAGGGTACTCCAACAGTTTCTATTTCTGCAAGTCCAACTTCTTTCTCAGAGAATAATGGTTCTTCCTCTATCACAGCAACTCTTTCCGGAGTGTCTTCTCAGCCAATCACTGTCACCATTGAAGCGGTCAATGCAACAACTTCGAATACCGATTACATTCTTACAAGTACCGAGATTACCATTCCGGCAGGTGACCTTTCTGCAAACACTTCTATAACAGGAACAGATGATGGCATTTCGGAAGGCAGTGAGACACTCTCCATTGACATCACTGGTGTCTCTGCAGGTGCCACCGAAGACGGTACACAGTCTCAACCACTCACCATCACCGATGATGAAGGCGTTCCTACGGTTACCATTTCAGCCAGTTCTACGTCTTTCGCCGAAAACGCAAGCACCACGATCACCGCAACCCTTTCGAATCCTTCAACCCAGGATATTGTAGTCCATCTTCAGGTCAACAATCAAAATGCAGAACCGGAAGACTATACCGTGTCAGCCAATCCTGTGACCATCGAAGCCGGCAACACCACCGCTACCACCATAATCTCGGGGGTGGAAGATAATTTCTATGAAGGCAATGAGCATTTGAATATTTCCATCTCACACACATCCGGCGGGGCTGTGGATACAGGCAGCAATACGCCTGTTACGCTTTCCATTACAGACCTCCAAACACCTCCTTTGGTTTCACTCAGTGTGTCTCCAGCTTCCATCACGGAAAACGGAAGCTCCACCATCACAGCCACCTTATCCAATCCCACTTTTGAGGAGGTAACCGTCTCTCTCTCCTATTCAGGCGATGCCACCAGGGGAGAAGATTATTCGCTCAGTTCAACAAACATTGTCATCCCTGCCTTTTCATCATCAGCATCAGTCACACTTTCAGGCACAGATGACAATATCTATGAAACAACAGAAAACATATATGCATCCATATCAGCGGTTTCGGGCGGATCAGCTTCTAAAAACGGTACCCAACAACAAACCATCGTGCTCTCAGACAATGACAGCGCACCACTCGTTACCCTGAGTGCCTCTCCCTTGTCCATTTCAGAGAATAGCAATACAACACTTACCATTGCATTGAGCAATCCGACTTTCGAGAATGTTCTGGTCAATCTGGAAGCTTCCACTTCCGGTGCCTCAGAAAATGACTATATCCTCTCAGCCACATCTGTGACCATTCCGGCCGGAAGTGAAAATGCAACAACCACGCTGGAGGGCATTCCTGACAATATTTTTGAAGGAGATGAGGCGGTTGTCGTGAGCATCTCCGGAACAGGAGGAGGTGGGGCTTCCATTGACAACCCTCACGAGGTGACCATTACTATCGAAGACGCCCAGAGCATTCCCACCGTTTCTCTCTCTTTCACTGGCACACCTTTTTCGGAAAATGGCGGGACAGCATCCCTGATTGCGCAACTGAGCCATTCCAGTTACCAAACGGTTACGGTAAATATTGCTTATTCCGGAACCGCAAGCGCTTCTGATTATTCCGGTGAACAAGCACAAATAGTCATTCCGTCCGGGAATCTCTCCCAAAGCATCAGCATTGCAGGAGTCAATGATCTTACCGCCGAAGGAGACGAAACCATTGTAGTAACGATCTCCTCGGTCGAAAATGCTTTAGAAAATGGCATTCAGGAAGTGTCTGCCACCATACTCGACGACGACGTCCCTGGGATCAGACCAACCATTTTTGATGCCAATACAATTACCTCCGAAAATGGATTGTCAGACTCGTTTACAATTCAGCTCAACACCCAACCATCTTCCAACGTAGTAGTGGAAATAACCGGACTGGACAATTCGGAAGGAGCTTTAAGCACCACCGAAATCACTTTTACCCCTCAAAATTGGAATGAAGCACAGTTGATTACCATAACAGGAGTTGACGACAACGAAGTAGATGGCAACATTACCTATACACTCACACTAACCGTGGATGATACTCAGTCCGATGCAGCCTACCACGGCATTGAAACAACCGTAGAGGTGACCAACAACGACAATGACAGTGCCGGGTTCGACCTGAATATCACCAACTCCCATACACAAACCAATGAATCGGGAACCCGCGATGTTTTCACTGTTGTTTTGCTGAGTCAGCCCACTTCTAATGTTGTTTTTGCCATTTCGGGGCTGGACGAAACCGAAGGCGCTTTAAGTAGTTCAGCACTCACCTTTACTCCCCAGAATTGGAATACTCAACAAACAGTTACCATCACTGGTGTGGATGACGATGAAGTGGATGGCAATATTGATTATACACTTACCGTAGCGGTGGTCGATGAACAATCGGATGCCACCTACCACGGTCAGAGTGAAACACTTTTGGTAACCAATATTGATGACGATCTGGCCGGGTTGGTAGTCTCGACAACCAACGAAACACTTACAACTGACGAAACAGAAACAAGCAGCTCTTTTGAAGTCTCCTTAAGCAGCCGTCCGGCTTCGGAAGTGGTCATTTCCATCTCCGGATTAGACACATCCGAAGGAAGCCTGGACAAAGAGCAGCTCACCTTTACCCCTGACAACTGGAGCCAGCCTCAAACGGTCACCCTCACAGGTCTGGATGATTTCCTGGTGGATGGCGACATCAGTTTCACTCTTTCTCTGACTGTGGAGAACAGCCTTTCCTCGTCTGATTATCATGATTTAACCACCGAAATATCAGCCACCAACACAGATAATGATGAAGCTGCCATAGTGATTACTCTTGCCAATGATGAACTCCACACTTCGGAAGACGGCACTCCGGACAGCTTCACCGTTCGCCTCAACAGTCAGCCCATTAATCAGGTGGTCATAAATATTTCAGGGACCGATGCCTCAGAAGGAACACTAAATACAAACGAGCTCATCTTTTCTGAAGAAAACTGGAACACAGAACAAACAATAACAATTACAGGAGTGGACGATGAAGCAGTGGATGGAGATATTCGATACACCCTTACACTCACCGTTGACTCTGACAATTCGGATGGTTCATACAGAGATCTCTTTTCATTGGTCGAAGTACTAAATACAGATGATGATGAAGAAGTGAGCAACCATGCTCCGACCCCCGGCGATGACACCTACGAGATGCTGCGTTACGACACGCTGGAAGGAAGTTCTTTGCTGGACAATGACAGTGATCCGGACGACGACACTTTCTACATTGAAAGGACGCCTACAGTCTTTCCTCAAAACGGGACAATAACCATATATGACGATGGGACTTTTATTTACATCCCTGATCCGGAATTTACCGGCACCGATTCCTTTGAGTACGGTATTTGCGACAACGGAACTCCCACCCTGTGTGCTACTGCAACTGTTACCATCACGGTAAATGATCGTTTTATGGATCCGGGTGGTGACACTGATGGCGACGGTATTCCCGATGCAACAGAGGGAGATGACGATTGCGACAATGACAGTTACCCGGACTGGATTGACCCGGATGGCTGCTATGAGGAGTTTCAGGTCACACAAGGCTTCTCTCCAAACGGCGACGGGCTCAATGATGAGCTAACCCTTGGAGCATTCAAAGATTACAACCGTGTGGGAATTGTGGTTTTCAGCCGCTGGGGAGAAGTGGTGTATGAAAACAACAACTTCAGAAGTGGTGACTCCTGGGATGGCACAGCAACCTCCGGCTTTAATAAAGGAGAAAAACTTCCCTCAGGAACTTATTATTATGTCATTACCATTTACGATATCAACAAAAAACTGAACGGATATTTTTATATCGCGAGATAACAAAAGAAATATACAATCATGCGGCCAACAAAAAAATACATTCTCAGAAACATACATCTGTGGCTGTTTCTGCTGATAACCGGGTTGACATCAATGGCATCGGCACAGCAGGAACCCCAATACACCCAATATATGTTCAATACCATGAGCGTGAATCCTGCCTATACCGGAACCCGCGATGCGCTTAGCGCCACATTTCTCACCCGACATCAATGGGCCGGCATGGACGGAGCTCCGCGCACCTATGATTTCTCTGTCCATACCCCGCTTAACAACTACAATATGGGTGTAGGCTTCTCGGTCGTATCGGACAATTACGGTCCTGTCAAGAATTTATTCTTTAACGTCAACTATGCCTATCGGGTCAGACTGTCTCAAAATACCATCCTCTCCATGGGCATAAAGGGGAGTTTATATAATTACCACGTCAATTTGAGCGGACTCGATACTGATGTTGCAGACCCGGCTTTTGACAAGGACCTGGAGCAAAAATTCAGTCCGGGTTTCGGCGCAGGAATATACCTCTATTCCGATAAATTCTATGCAGGTATTTCCGTACCCCGACTTCTGGAAACAGACCTGAACGGGAACCAGTCCACAACCGGAAAAATCGCAGAATTAAAGCGTCACTATTACTTCATGACCGGAATCGTACTGGGCAACAAAGACTCATTCCGATTCAGACCCTCACTTATAACCAGGGCAGTGGAAGGAGCCCCCTTTTCCGCAGAAATCACAGGTCAGTTTATTTTCAATCAGATGATATGGGCAGGCGTCTCCTACCGAACCAATAAGGCCGTTGCAATGTTGGCGGGAGTCAGAGTTTCTCCACAATTGATGGTCGGTTACGCCTTCGACTTTCCTGTTGCTCAGCTAAAACCCTTTGATAGTGGAACACATGAAGTGGTCATCAGCTATGATTTCAAAGGATTCATGAGAGAAAAACTGGTTTCTCCAAGATATTTTTAAATTTACAACGCATAAATTCAGTTTCCCTGATGTTTAGAACACTCTCCATAATATTCTTTTTTATTTCCATCTCAACACTTTTCGGCCAGGACCGGGAGCAGTTTCAACATATCGTACCCTCTTCCGGAAAATCAGGCAAAGCCATTCGTGCTTTCAACGACATGGCATACCCCAAAGCCATCAGAATATTTGAAGACCTCCTTCAGGAAGGGGAACTTAACAACTCCGAAAAAGGGCTTCTTGCCGTGACCTATTACCGCTTGAACGAGCCAGTCAAAGCCGCTTATGTATTTACTCAGATTGGGGAAGAAAATCTCTCCGGCGAATTTCTTTACACCTATGCCAGGGCCCTTCAGACATTGGGCAAATACCGTTCGGCCGAACGGATCATGAAACGATATGCACGGGAAAATCCGGATGACACACGAGCCCGAAAACAAATCAACACCCTTAGCTTTGTAAACTCTGCCACCGCCACCAAACGCTACGAGATAAGCCTGCTCGATATCAACAGCTCAAATTCAGATTTTGGTCCTTTTATGTCCAACGGAACCTTATTTTTTGCATCCGACAGAGATTTGGAAACAGCCATCAAACGAAGAACCGCCCGCGATCACAAACCATATCTCAATGTCTTTAAGTCAGTCAGTCAGGGCCAGGGTTTCTCACAACCCGAGCTCCTCTTTCCAAAACTCAAATCCATCTTTCATGACGGGCCCCTATGTTTCAATGCGGATGGAACAGAAATTTTTCTTACACGCAACACCTTCCATTCGGTCTTTAAGCAGAAAGGTAATGACGACTACAACCGGCTGATGATTATCCATTTCTCGCGCGATGCAAATAACAAATGGAACTCCCCTACAGAGCTGCCTTTAAACGAACCCGGCTCATCCAGCGGGCACCCTTTTCTGACACCGGATGGCAAACGTCTCTGGTTCACTTCCAACCGTGAAGGAGGGTTCGGAGGAAGTGACATCTGGTATGTGGATCGTTCCCCGGATGGATGGCATCGACCTGTTAATGCAGGGAAAGAAATCAATACCGAAGGGGATGAGATGTTCCCATTTGAAGACCAAAACGGGATCCTCTATTTTTCTTCCGATGGCCACCTGGGAATGGGTGGGCTCGACCTGTTCATGGCAAAAAAAACAGAGGGAAAATATGTCACCAAAAACATGGGACACCCAATCAACTCCGGGAAAGATGATTTCTCCATATTTGTAAATGACGATGGAAAAACCGGATTCTTTGCATCCAACCGACCGGGAGGTCAGGGCGATGACGATCTTTACCACTTTACCATCATTAAGCCTGTGGTGTTTGAAGAGGATGCCTCTCTGCAAGGCCTGAAAAATCAGAATCAATTGCCATTCAGAATAATCGATCAGGAAACCGAAAATCCGATAGAAAATGTGGATGTAGGAGTACTTGATAACCGGGGACAATATATGGGAAAAGCAATCTCTGATAAGGAGGGGGAATTCATCATCAATGGATCCACAAAAGGAGAAGTTACCGTCATGGCTGCCGCCGAGTTCTATTACCCTTACGAAAAGACCCTTCCGGTCACGGAAAGTCCTGTTGTAATCAGGTTAAATCCTATTCCGCTTTATGGAATCCATGGCCAGATTACACGATCTGACAATGGATCTCCCCTTTCTGATGTGACCATTACCGTTGCTTCGGCATCGCGCGACACCAGAACATTTAAGACCGATTCGGAGGGAAGATTCCGAATCAGGCTGCACCCTTACTCCAATTACAAACTGGAATTCAGCAGAACCGGGTTTACCTCCATTCAAACCAACTATTCTACCTTTTCAAAAAACACAGGGTACCAGAATCTGAATCTAACTGTTTCTTTAAAAATGAGACCTGCTTTTTAGCCTGCCATGTAAATCAGACAAACAAGATATAAACAAGCTGAAAGCCTGATAGCAACAGCCCAGGGCGTTGCCCTGGGTTTTGAGGTATCTCTCAAGCTCCCTCTCATTATTGGTCGCGACGCGACCAATAATGAGAGGGGAAATTATTACAATTTCCCTGGGGCGCTGCCCCAGGCTATTGCTCTCAGGCCGTTGGCCTGTTGAAAAATCGTTTTTGAGAGAAAAACCGTTGCCATCAGGAGAATTCATCCCAATTAAAACCGCAATAAGTAACAATAAAAGCAGATCCTTTTCTTGCTTGAATGCCTTCACCCATTCAGGACTCTATTTTGAACACATTTATTTGTCATAGGACACTGCATCAGACTATTGATTAAAGACTTTCGGCCTTTTAAAAACATATGAATTTAAGTCAGGCTACCTTCGGCTTAAACGAGGTTAAACTCTTTGATAAAGTCTTTTAGGCGCTGCCATTAGCCGGGATTATTTTTGAATAACCCTGCTAATGGCAGCACCACAAAAATCAGCAAAACAATTTTAATCTTTCCCGGTGTTTTGTATTTTTATGGCAAAACACAAATATTATGAACGAATTATTTACTTCCGCCTTTTGGTCAAAACTTTTAGACAGCACCCTGAATTGGACAATCAATGAACTACCGGGCATTTTCATCCTCATCATTGCACTTACGATAATGCTGAGGGTAGTAAAATTTTCCATCTCCCGGTTGAAAAAGATTCTTCTGAAAAGAGCGGAAAATGACAAAACTGTAGATGTGGCTGAAGCAGAAAAACGGATTCTCACACTTACCGGCATAATTTTGGGAGCCGTTCGCATTGTATTGATGACGGTATTTATCATCATGCTTTTAAGTAAGTTTTCCATCGATGTAGGCCCCCTGATTGCAAGTGCCGGAATACTTGGACTGGCAATAGGTTTTGGTGCTCAGGAACTGGTGCGTGATTACATTTCCGGATTCTTCATGCTTCTGGAAGACCAGATTCGCACCGGCGATGTGGCCATCATCAATGGCACCGGAGGACTGGTGGAGAAGATAGAATTGCGCACCATCTCGCTCAGAGACTTCAACGGAACGGTACATATTTTTCAGAATGGAAAAATAAGTACCCTTGCCAATATGACCAAAGAGTGGTCTGCCATGGTATTTGATATTGGTGTCGCATATAAAGAAGATGTCGATCAGGTTATGCAAATCATGAAAGAAGTGGGAGAAGACCTGCAGAACGATCCCGAACATGGAAAAAACATTCTTGAACCCATTGAAATTTTCGGATTGGATAAATTTGGCGACAGTGCACTGGTAATCAAAGCGCGACTCAAAACCCGTCCCATCACTCAATGGAGTACCGGACGTGAATACCGGAGACGGCTGAAGATTGCCTTTGACAAGCAGAATATTGAAATTCCATTCCCACACACCACTGTTTACTGGGGCGAGGAAATCAATCCACTTAAACTATCCATGGACCAAAAAGAAAAATAAATTCTTTTTACTTAGTTTCTGTCCATAAACAGCTCTAAAAACAGAATTTGCTTAGTTTATGGACAGGATACTTAACCATGTTTATTCTGCAACAAAGCCCGGGGTATTGCTCCGGGCTATTGTTTTTCAGGCTCCTAACTTGTTAATTCATTCCCTGCTTTTTGTAATCAATGAGTAGCACAAAAGTTATTGATCCATAAAAGATTTTCCAATGTCGGATGGAATTCATCCTGAACATTCGGGACTCGTTTCATTCCCCAATTTGATTAAACATCCATTTCCCTCCGTTAACTTCCGTGCACTTCCCATAAGAATAATTCACACTTTCAAGTTTGTATTGTTTTTTTCCTATTTTTGCTAATCCTAATTATTCCAACTGAAAACCAAAACATTTCAAAAAAAGTTACGTATAAACTTTAAAGGTTTATTCTCTATAACTTTTTTTAACCCTTTCCCTTAACCTGAATGCATTATTTTGCATCCTACTTTCTTCTTGTCTTTTCGGGAAGAAAGATTTTTTATGCAATAACAAAAGATGATATTATTTGACTATTAAAACTACCCCGTAATGAGAAACTCTACAACCCGTCTTTTCTTTTTTGCTGCATTGCTTACTTTTTTTGCAACTGCCAATTCCGTTGCCCAGGTAGGACAGGAATTTTGGTTCGTGGCACCGGAAGTAACCTCCAATCATGGAGATGATCCGGTAGTGTTCAGAATAACCGCTTTTGATCAACCAGCCTATGTGGAGATATTTCTGGGAACGGATCAGACCAATCCCATCGCCCAGTTTACAGTCCCGGCAAACTCACAATACACCTACGAAGGGCCGAACAACCAAACTTTCAAAGACTTAATTGAAAACAAGCCGTATAACCAGATCAACGATATGGGAATTCATATCGTTTCAGATCAGGACATTTCGGTTTATTACGAGGTTACTGACACAAACAACCCTGATAAATTCACGCTTAAAGGTGAAAATGCTTTAGGAACAGAGTTTTTTGTACCTTCTCAGGACGAGTTCTACAACCATCACTTTGATACTCCTGCAAGAGAACGCATTGATATTGTTGCTACTGAAGACGACACTGAAGTTACCATCGACCTTACCGGTGACGTCAATGGACATTCGGCCGGGGAAACCATCACAGTAACATTAGACCGTGGACAGACTTATTCCATTTGGGCTTTAGGAGAAGATGAAGCAGATCAATTGGGAGGAACTTATATTGCATCAAACCACCCCATTGCAGTAACAATATCTGATGACTCCATTCAAAGAGACGGAACCGGCCCCCACGACTTAATCGGAGACCAACTCATACCCACCGATGTCATCGGAACAGAATACATCGCAATGAACACCATGTACGGCCAAAAGGACCAAAGAAATTCCTGGACTCCGGAGGAACCTATCAAAACAGATCAAAAGATATACATTTTAGCCACCGAGGATGACACCAATATAGCGCTTAACAATAGCGGAGGCGTTGACATTACACTGGATAAAGGAGAGTCCTATTCCCTTGATATTGCATTAGATGAGAATGCTGTACACATCAATAGTGACAAGCCCGTTTACGTTTACCATGTCACCGGTATCCCCGACAGGTGGGAACCACATGTCCCGGACGGCAAAGAGTTAGGTAGTGCTATCCTACCCCCTATCACATGTACCGGATCAACAAGAATCTCTTTTACCAGAGTTCTGGAAGAACGTTTTTGGGTTCAGATAATGACCAAAGATTCGAACAAGGGAAGTTTTACGCTGGAGGATAACAACGGGGTTGAGGTAACCGGTTATTTTAACGACCCCTCTGTTGTAAACTGGGTAACAGTCCCCGGAACCGAGACCTTTGCTGACCCCTGGGTTACCGCAGTTATAAAAATGGGAGACGGTACTGACGGCCTTTCCACCACAAATCCTTATACAATCAGTAATCCCGGTCTATTTCACATGAGTATTCTGGACGAAAACAACAGCAGTATGAGCTTCGGTTATTTCTCCAGTTTTAGCTCCTTAAGAATCAAAGGCCCGGATATTTTCTGCGCAAGCGATGGAAGCATAACATTGGAAACACAGGAACCAATGAATGATTACGAATGGGTCCATTATGTAGATGAATTTACCACCGAGAATTTGGGAAACGCCCCTTCAATAGTTGTAGAGGAGCCGGGAATTTACGGACTTACTGCCTCTTCAGCCATTGACCCGCAATGTGTGCTGGAAGATGTTATAGAAATTCAATCCGTCACCCCGGATTTCACCATTGAAGGAGATACCGTTTTATGCCCGGGAGAGCCCATTGAATTTGAAGTAATTGCAGAGGAAGATTACATCTACACCTGGCCCGACGGAAGCACAGGAACCACCTACACCATTCCTGAAGGACTGGAAGCCGATGAAGAAATAGAAATTGCGCTAACGGCAACCTATGAAATATCTGCCAACAATGATGTTTGTACCACTACAGACATCACAACAGTTAAAGCCCGTACCATTCCGGTGGTAGAATGGAATGTTGAAGCAGATGCCATTTGTCTTGGCGACACCTTAAAAGCAGAAATTATTTCCGGCGAGGACTTAATTCTTGAATATCAATGGTATCTCGATGGTACACTTGTAGAAAATTACAACGAACCCTACATTGTCCCAACACAGTCGGGAGTCGAATACTCCCTTACAGTGGTTACCAAAGAGCAGTGTGATGTAAATAAAACAAAACAACTAACCGTTCATGCACTGCCCGACATTGACATCACTGATGAGGCAGTCTGTCCGGGAGCATCACATACTTTCACTTTGGATGCCGGCTTTACCAACTACATCTGGCAAGGGGCAGGTCGCGGGACCACACTTTCTCAAACCCATGAACTCACAATGAATCAGACCGACTCGGTGTATGTTCAGGTTGAAGATGCCAATGGATGTATCAACCAGGACAGCGCTTTTTTTGAGGTTTACAACGAACAGGTATTTTCTTTTGGTGCCGACACAAGTGTTTGTATCGGAAACTCCATAGACATTGAGATCCATGACAATTTCTCGAATTATCAATGGGAATTTGAAGGAACATCATTAACCACCACTCCTGATCACATTTATTCAATTGGAACTGCTGATAACTCTCATGAAGGAACCTACTCCATTACCGCCGTTGATGAAAACGGATGTAACGTATCCGGATCCTTTAATCTGGATGTTCAGGATGTACCCCCTATCGGTATTGCCCAGGAAGCAAGCATTTGCAATGATGATGAAGCCAACCTGATTAAAATCGGGGTGGAAAATCCCCTTTATACCTCTTTCGAATGGGTGGAGGACAGTGACCCGACAAACATTCTTAGTACCAACAACTACTTGCTTATCGACGATGCCGGAACTTATCGTCTGACTGCAACTCAGGACAATGGTTGTTCAAACACCGCAACAACTACAGTAACCTCATGGTCAAGCCCCACTTTTAATATCCCTGATGAAACATTTTGCCCAAACGAGGAAGTCAGGCTGGCATTGGATGAAACGGTACATAGCTGGCAATCTCCACAAACCAATGCTGCTGATAAGACACCACGAGATTACAAATGGTACACGATAAATAAAGACGATGAATTAGAGCTTTATTACGAGGGGGATGATTTGGGAGATGCTGCAGCCGGAAACCCTGAAGCAGGAGTTTACTTTCTGGAAGTGCATGATGCTGTTTGTAAGTATATCGACGAAGTGGAAATCTCCTATCATGAACTGACAAATGTGGAGTTGGAGGATGCCGAATTCTGTGACAACGATTCTTATACGTTGGAAATTCCCACGGCTTTAACCCCGGAAGTTACTACCTATCACTGGAGTCAGGATGGGACTACCAATGAGGGAAATCCTGACTTAAACTGGACTGTAACAGATGAAGGAGAATACACCCTTAATATTACGGACAACAATGGCTGCACCAACGAGGGAACAATGACCCTCAGCCACCTTCCGGCCCCAAAATTCGTACTGGGAGCCGACGATGACAAGTGCCTGTATGACACCCTGATGGTAATGACCGAACCCTCTTTCACCCGCTACGAATGGAATGGAAATACAGACGATGGTCAAACCAATGTCTTTAAAACCGAAGCAGCAGGTCTCAATTTAACTTTCTCGCTGCAGATATGGGATGAAAACGGATGTACAGCCACCGAAACTGCTAATATTGATGTTTTTGAATTACCGGTTGTAGATCTGGGGGAAGACAGAGAGGAGTGTCCCGGACATGAGATTACGCTTACAGTGGATCCCTTTAAAGAAATCTACTGGAACTCATACCAGCAAAATGTTACTTCCATTACCGTGGGTAATGGTAAACACAAAGTAAAAGTAGTGGACGACAACGGTTGTATTTCGGAAGATTCCATGACCTTTACCTGGCGAAAGTTGCCCAATGTGGACCTGGGACCTGATGAATTTATCTGCCCGGTGGATTACCCTGTGCAGATAGAAGCAGAGGAAGGATTTAACGACTATACCTGACACAACGGCGAAAAGGGGCGGTTTATTACAGCCGACCTGGTAGATACCCTCAATACGGTATATGTGATTGATGAATTCGGATGTATTGGTTGGGATACCAAAGTAGTGGATTTATTAGGCTATCCCGGCTATACACTGGGCAACGACACCACTGCGTGCGATTCGGATGAACTGATTATAGACGCAGGTGCCGAACGCATCTCTGAATACTCCGGAGAGCAGACCATCACGCCATTTATTGATTACACCTGGAACACCGGCAATCAGGAGCAGACACAGGAAATCACCGAACCCGGCGATTACTGGGTAGAAATTTTTGATGGTTGCTTCTATTTGCGTGACACCATTCATGTGGATTATTACCCATCTCCTGAAATTACCAGACTCGATACATTGTATTATGCTCAGGTAAGTGTATTTGCCGACAACGGCACAAGTCCATACCAATTTGCCATGGACGATGAAAACCGTCTGCAGAATGAGAATACATTTAAAAATGTTCAGAATGGAGAACATACCGTGTATGTGGAGGACAAAAACGGATGTACCGCACTGAAAGTGTTCAGCCTTAATTCCACCTACGACATCAATGTTCCCAACTTTTTCACACCCAACAACGATGGCTTCAATGACACGTGGGTTATTGACGGTGTGGAGCGGCTGCCGGATTCCGAAATTTTCATCTACGACAGGTATGGAAAATTACTGCGAAGATTTAAAGCTTCAGAATCCATTTCATGGGACGGAGAGTACCAAAACAAACCTGTCCCTTCTGATGATTACTGGTATGTGATTCATCTGCAACCGGTGGACAAGCTCATCAAAGGAAATGTAACTATTAAAAGATAAAACAAAATACAACGGAGGCTGACCTATAAACTTCAGCCTCCGTTTTAAACAAACAATCCCCGGCACACCCAAAAACTGTTTTAATGAGAAGACTAATCCTATCACTCAGTTTACTGCTCTTTACACTGACCACCTTTGGCCAGAATTATTTTATAACCAATCAGTACGCTTACGATTTATTCCTTGTAAATCCTGCCGATGCGGGAAACAACAGTAAGTGCATTACCTTCAACGGATTTTACCAGAAACAATGGTTTGGCGTTGATTTGGCACCCACCACTCAACTATTTGCTTTTCAGGCACCCCTGATGAACAACCTGGGTTCCGGAACTTATGTTTTCAACGATCGAAACGGGAACTATAACCGGATGGGACTTCAACAATCTTTTTCGGTGGAAATAAAGTTACGTGAAAACAGGAACGGATTTACATCATTGCACTTTGGTCTCTCGGCCATCATTGACCACACCTCCCTGGACTATGGTAATTTTACAGACGGAGCCGCATTGGACCCTGTTATTTCAGGAGCCGCAGAAAGCGGAACCAGTTTTAATGCTAACACCGGCTTAATGCTTGAAGTGAACAACTATCACATTGGCGTTGCCATCTCGGAACTTTTCGCCCAGAACAACCCAATGTACCAATCGGAGTGGGAGCCAAAAACAGGACCGGTCATTCATGCACATGCAGGAACATCCTGGAAGTTTCCGGATCGTGATTTATACATTGAGCCCCTCTTTTATTACAGAAGAGACGCAAACTCCGACACCCGTTTTGACGCAAACCTCAAGCTTTACATGCCCACACCAGATCCCAATTTCGCCCTTTGGGGAATTTTGGCTTACCGCAGATCCATGGATGAACAATTGGGACGTGATTTAGGACTTGGAACCACCGTGGGTATCGACTACAGAAGCTTTTCATTCGGTGTGGAACATCAACTGGGACTTACTTCTGCTCAAAAGCAATTTGGAAGCGCCTTGCTGTTGGTGGCCGGCTACCGCATTTGTTCCGATAAGAGTAAGCGGGCCATGCCTTGCACACAAAAAGACGCCATCATCAAAGCAGCACAAAGAGATAAAAACCGAGGATTGAAAGGCATCAAGGATGCCACTGCAAAATAGTTTCTGTCCATAAAGTACCACTTGCGTCCCCGAAGGATCGGGGCAGGCTGTTACGCTTGCCGCCAAAATACGCAGTTTACTTGAGTAAATGAGTAATTTTCGGGCAAGCGTAACGCAGTAAATGGTACTTTATGGACAAACACTTAATAGAGGTTCAGAATAACTTATCAGACCAAACATGAGACAAACTTACATTTTTCACAGAAAAAATGTAAGTTTGTTGTCGTTTATACGTTATCATAACAATGATTACGGAATTTTACTCATGAAACGAGCATGGCAACGATTGCCGCAGGAAAAATTGCATAAATTTCTGTATGAGAGTTCCATCAGACCTTATAAAATAAATATTTTTTTACGGATGAAATGAGTCCCTGTTAGCCGGGACGAGCCCTATCCGGCCTTAATCAACAATTTCACACGGATGAATAACATCACTAAATACATCCTTTTTATCATTGCCTTCACCTCCGGACATGCAACGTATGGCAGCTTCGGCAACCATTCGGGGATTAACAAAACCCCGCAAAACCAGGGAATCTCCGTTGTTGCCAACAACGACGTCATCTCCATGAATGAAAATGCCACATGGATTGCCAACGTCACCAACAACGATTACGGGTTGCAAAACGGAATCAGTCAACTCACCATTACCACCGCTCCCCGTAACGGAGTTGCAAAGGTTTTAGATGACAATACCATCTCCTACACACCTGATGAAAGTTTCTTTGGAACCGACCGATTGGTTTACCGGGTGTGCAACACGCAGGGAAATTGTGATGAAGCAGAAGTTAATATCGTAGTCTCGGATGTGGATTACACACCAAAATTACTGAACGACACGGTAATATATTACACCGACAGCAGTTCGGTATTTAAAGTGTTGATCAACGACAAGGATTTATACGACAAACCCCTGAATATGAATATCCTTCAGGATCTGAACAACGGATTTTCAGAAATCACCAGTCAAATGAGTATAAAATTGACCTTTACCAGTTATTTTTATACCACAGACTCATTGATTTATCAGGTTTGTGACAATGACGGGGATTGCGATCAGGCCACACTTTTTGTAAAGCCACCTCGCGAAACCGATCAGCCATATGTGATTCCCGAAGCCTTTTCTCCCAATGGAGACGGTTTCAATGATACATTTTGGATTCCGCAATACGATTATTACCAAAACCTCTCTTTCATCGTTTACAATCGCAACGGGATGAAAGTTTTTGAGGAGTCCAATTACGAAAACAACTGGGATGGTTTCGCCAATACCGGGGAGTTAAAAGGGAATCTGGTGCCCAGGGGAATCTATTTCTATGTGCTGACAGTTACAGGAAGTTCGGAAACAACAAAAGGGAGTGTTTACATCAGCTATTAAGTTGTAGCAGAAGCATTAGTGAACAATGGGAAAAGTGCGCAAATTTGTTTTACTCTTATTTATTATCTGGCAAGGACTCTCTACAGGGCTCTTGTCACAACAGAGTGCGCTCTTAACTCAATATATGGATAATCCGCTTTTGCTCAACCCTGCATTTGCCGGCAACCGAAATTCTCTGGCTGTGGATGTTCTTTCCCGGCAGCAATGGGTTGGCATCGAAGGAGCACCGGCATCCTATTACGCAGGCATACACCTTCCGTTCAACCACTCTTCTGCCAGTGCCGGAGCAACCATTCTCAGCGAACACACCGGCCCCCTGATGTACAACAAACTCACACTTGACTACGGTTATCTTTTAAGAACCTCGCGCCGCTCTTTTCTTTCATTGGGCCTCCGTGCCGGGGTAGATCATTTCAATCTCAACTACGGCCAGTTGCCGGTAATTGACTTCAATGACCCGGAATTTTCCGGAAATATGGAGAATCAGGTCCGACCCTCATTTGGTGCCGGGCTCGTTTATATCAGACCATCCCTATATCTGTCAGCCTCGCTGCCGCATTTTTCATTTGCCTCCGTTCCGTGGGCTTCCGAAGAAGCCTCTGAATTTGAAACCTACTACAACCTCCTCTTCACCGCAGGATACCACATTCCCCTTACCCGGGATCTCAATCTCAAGCTTGCCGGTATGCATTGTATGGTTCCGGACGGAATATCCTCCACCGATATCAGTCTGATGATCAGTCACGAAGAGGGCTTTCGGGGTGGGGTCACTCACAGGCTGCAGCAAGCTTTCGGCATTATCCTGGGGATGCAGGTGACAGATGAAATAGGGGTAACCTACTCTTACGAGCTTCCTGTGGCTATGGATCCCATCGTGAAAAGAGGAATTCATGAGCTCTCCCTCTCCTTCGACTTTACCAAACACATCATTCCCAACAGAAACAGGCGTTTCCTGCATCGAAAGAAAAAAGAGAAAGAACAGGACGAAGAGATGAATTCCATCCGTTACTTCTGATTTTAACCTGATTTACTATTGATAATGCCCGTATTTTAATGTAATATGGCTACTAAAACATCAGGGATATTATGTCAGAAAAACAAACAGCATGGCCGGGCAAACCATATCCGTTGGGAGCCATATACGACGGAGAAGGTGTAAACTTTGCCCTCTTCTCAGACAATGCACACGGAGTGGAACTTTGTCTGTTCGACGAGCAAGGAAAAGAGACCCGTATTAAAGTCAATGAAAGAACACATAATCACTGGCACATCTATCTGCCTGGAATAAAACCGGGTCAACGATACGGTTACCGGGTTCAAGGCCCCTACGAACCCGGAAGGGGAGTTCGCTTCAATGCCTCAAAGCTGCTTTTAGACCCTTATGCCAAAGCCATTGACGGCACCATCGAATGGAACGAAGCGCTTTACGGCTATAATGTTGGAGCTGAAGAAGAGGATCTATCCTTTAATGATGCCGACAGTGCCCCTTTCGTTCCCAAATGTGTGGTAATTGAAGACACCTTTGACTGGAACGGAGACAGGCGGCTGGACACTCCCCAGCACGAAACCATTATTTATGAAATGCATGTCAAAGGTTTTACCAAACTGGCTTCCGACATCCCGGAAAATCTGCAGGGAACTTATGCCGGTCTGGCTCACCCAAAAAGCATTGAATACCTGAGAAATCTCGGAGTTAATGCCGTTGAGCTCATGCCGGTTCATCAGTTTGTTTCCGATCACCGGTTGCAGGAAATGGGACTGAACAATTACTGGGGGTACAACACCATCGGATTCTTTGCTCCTGATGTTCGCTATGCATCTGCCGGAACCAATGGCAATCAGGTGACAGAGTTCAAACAGATGGTCAAAGATCTCCACAAAGCAGGAATAGAAGTCATACTCGACGTGGTTTACAACCATACCGCAGAGGGCAATCATATGGGGCCCACCCTCAGCTTTCGGGGAATAGACAACCAGGCATATTACCGGCTTTCGGAAGAAGATCCCCGTTATTGCGTGGATTACACAGGAACCGGAAACACCCTGAATACCGTACATCCAACCATCCTGCGTCTCATCATGGACAGCCTGCGCTATTGGGTTACCGAAATGCATGTGGATGGATTCCGTTTTGATCTGGCACCGGTTCTGGCACGCGAATTCGACGATGTGGATAAATGGGGCTCTTTCTTTGATGTACTACACCAGGATCCGGTGCTGTCGCAGGTGAAGCTGATTGCCGAACCATGGGATCTGGGCGAAGACGGATTTCAGGTGGGCAATTTCCCGGCCGGATGGATGGAGTGGAATGCCAAATACCGCGACTGCATGCGAGAATTCTGGAAAGGAGATGATGAAATGCTACCTGAATTTGCCAACCGCCTAACCGGAAGTTCCGACCTTTACTTCGACAACTGGCGGACACCAACCGCAAGCATCAACTTCATTACGGCACATGATGGTTTCACGCTTCTCGACCTTGTATCGTACAATCAGAAACACAACGAAGCCAACGGAGAGGATAACAATGACGGAGAAGACCATAACAGATCATGGAACCACGGCGCAGAAGGCCCTACCGATGATGAAGGAATCAACCGACTCAGAAAACAGCAGGTTCGCAACTTCCTGTCCACCCTGTTCCTTTCGCAGGGTGTCCCCATGCTGGTTTCAGGAGATGAACTGGGCCGTACGCAACAGGGAAACAACAACGCCTATTGTCAGGATAATGAAATATCGTGGATCAACTGGCCTCATAAAGATGCTCAGTTGATCGATTTCACCTCAAAACTCATCCATTTTCGAAAAAAACACCCGGCCTTCTGCAGGCGCAAGTGGTTTAAATATCAACCCATCAAAGGAAAAGACGTCACCGATATCGAATGGTTTACCATCGGGGGCGAAGAGATGAGCGAAGAGCACTGGAACTCCTCTTTTGCCAAATCACTGGGCGTCTTTTTATCAGGTCATGGTATAAGATCTGTATCTCCCACAGGAGAACCGGAGATGGATGACAGTTTCTACATCATGTTTAACTCCTACCATGAATCCCTGCCATTCAAACTACCTGATGAAAAGTGGGGAAAGAAATGGAAAAAAATCATGGATACCTTTGACTCCTCATTCGATGAAAACGGAATCGGAGAATCGGTGCCGGCTGCACAGGACATTGAGATACAGGGAAGATCCGTTGTATTATTGAAGGAAGAAAAATAATCCAAACCGGCCAGTCTATGACCATCAAACAATTCAGCCAACGACCGGGAATAAGCATAAACCGGGACAGCAAAACAGCATCAGCCCTGGTATGGGCGCCTTTTGCCAAAACAGTTGCCCTCGAAATAAATTCCACCAAAAAGATTGGATTGTCTCAAAGCACCGGCGGATACTGGGAGGGACATGACCTCCCTCTCTCCCCTGGCGATCGTTACCGCTGTGTAATTGATGACGAAGCATTACCCGATCCTGCTTCGCTCTCACAGCCCGCTGGAGTTCACGCCCCGTCAGAAATCATTGACCTTTACCAACATCCCTGGGATGACCAAAACTGGTCCGGCATCAGACCAGAAAAACTCATCATCTACGAATTACATGTGGGTACCTTCAGCCAGGAAGGTACTTTCTCCGAAATAATACCCCACCTGAACAGGCTCCGGGAGCTGGGCATTAACGCCATTGAACTAATGCCTGTTGCACAGTTTCCGGGAATCCGAAATTGGGGATACGATGGCGTCTTTCCCTACGCTGTCCAAAACTCATACGGTGGAGCCGGAATGCTGCAACTCCTGGTAGATGAATGCCACAAACAGGGGATTGCCGTAATTCTGGATGTGGTGTACAACCACCTGGGACCGGAAGGAAACTATTTGAATAAATTCGGCCCATATTTTACATCAAAATACAAAACACCATGGGGAGATGCAATCAATTTTGATGATGCCTTCAGCGATGGAGTACGCCACTTTTTCCTGGAAAATGCAATGATGTGGTTACGCGACTTTCACATAGACGGGCTCCGCCTGGATGCAGTCCATGCCATCAAGGATTTTGGGGCACGACATTTCCTGGCTGAATTAAAACAAAAGGTGGAAGAACTAAACGCAGAATATCATCGCAATCATTTTCTCATTGCCGAATGCGACCTCAACGATGTCCGATACATCAATCCTTTCGACAAAGGGGGATACAATCTTGATGCCCAGTGGTGCGATGAATTCCACCATGCCCTTCATGCCCTCACAACCGGAGAGAAAAACGGATATTACAGCGACTTTGGCGGAACCGGACCTTTGGAAAAGTCCTACAATCATGCCTTTGTTTATGATGGCATCTACTCCCCGCATCGCAAGAAAATATTTGGCAGCAGTACCGAAAGCCAGCCGGGCTGCAAGTTTGTGGTTTTTGCCCAAAACCATGACCAGACGGGCAACCGAATGCTGGGCGACAGGCTCAGCCAACTGGTCAGTTTTGAAATGCAGAAAGTTATTGCCGCTGCTTACATCCTGTCTCCCTTTACTCCGATGCTCTTTATGGGCGAAGAATACGGTGAACATAATCCGTTTCTTTATTTTGTAAATCATTCTGATCCAAAGCTGATTCGAAATGTTCAGAATGGACGTAAGAAAGAGTTTAAGGATTTTATGACCGATCAAGAGCCTCCTGATCCACAATCTGAAGAGACTTTCAAAAACTCAAGACTCACATCTCCGGAAAAATGGAACAGCGCACAACAAAAACTTTATGACTGGTACCGCTTTTTAATCCGTTTACGCAAGGAGCAGCCCTTTTGGCAGGAGGACCCCCGAAAACATTTCAAGGCCGAAACCATCGGCAGCAAACTCATAAGGCTGACTTATCAAAATGCAGCAACAACCCTGATATGCCTCGGGAACTTTGGCAAGGAAGCAGAATCGGTCCGACAGTCCGGGAAAATCCTCGAAAGTTCAGCATCGGAAAAACATGGAGGACCTGCCAAATCCTCCGAATTGCAAGCTGACTCCGGCAGCTTAAACCTGCCATCCGAATCATTTACCATCATTTTAATCTCCTGACACCATTCAAGTTAACAACTATGTACAATCCCGTTTCCACATACAGACTTCAGTTCAACAAAACTTTCACCTTTGAGGATGCCCGCTTACAGGCAGATTATTTTCACCTGCTGGGCGTCGGAACCATTTATGCGAGTCCGGTGTTTGAAGCAACTCCGGGAAGTACGCATGGATATGACGTAACCAATCCTCATGGAATCAATCCGGAAATAGGCACAGAGGAGCAACTCAGGAAGCTATCCGGAAGCCTGGAAAACAAAAGAATCGGGTGGCTGCAGGACATCGTCCCCAATCACATGGCCTTTAACAGCCACAATAAATGGTTGGCGGATGTTCTGGAAAAGGGAAAAGACTCCGAGTTCGCCTCTATATTCGATATTGACAGACAGCATCAGGATTACCGAAATAAACTGATGGTGCCATTTCTGGGTAACGACACCGAACAGGTCATTGAAAATAAAGAACTCAGACTGGTTTTCCTCAATGGTAATTTTGCACTCGATTATCACGGAAACTCATGGCCTTTGAGATTTGAGTCGTTCCTCTGGATTATGGAGCAGTCGCCCAAAACACCCCCTGCGAAACTTTCATTACTGTGGAATCAGTATCGTCCCGAAGAGAAGTCTCCGGACTACCTTTTCCTCAATGGCGAATGGGAACGAATGAAGGAACAACTGAAAGACCTGGCCTTTCGGAACTCCGATGTATCGGATTTTATGGATCAATTAACGACCCACATTTCTGAAAACCCTGATTTAATCAGCCTCCTGCACAACAATCAGCATTACCGTCTGATTTGCTGGAAAGAAACCGAACACACCATCAATTACCGCCGGTTTTTCACAGTAAATGACCTCATCTGCCTTCGCATGGAAGATGAAGAGGTATTCAAGCGTTATCACCGGGAAATATACCGGCTTGTAGCCAATCACACGTTTAAAGGATTACGAATTGATCACATCGATGGACTCAGAAATCCCACAGATTACCTTGCCCGGCTTAGAAAACTTACGGGCCAGGGGTGCTACCTGACTGTAGAGAAGATACTGGAAGCTCAGGAAGAATTACCTTCCCATTGGCAGGTGCAGGGCACAACCGGTTACGATTTTCTGGGACTGGTCAATCAGCTTTTCACTCGTCGTAAAGGAATGGAGCCGTTAAAAAACCTTTACTACAACATTTCGTCTGATGAGCTACCACTAACGGATCTTATTTACGAGTCTAAGAAATTGATTCTTAATAAACGTATGAGCGGAGAGTTGGAAAATCTCACATCCTTGTTCTTCCGTTTGCGGATTACCGATAAAAAAGTTCCTCACGAAGATTTAAAGAATGCCATCAGGGAAGTCCTGCTGGCCTTTCCGGTCTATCGCTTGTATCCTGAGACCCTCCCATTGACGGGGCAGGAAAGAAAGATGATGAAACAGACATTAACAGAGGCTCTTTCAAGAAATGACAGCCTCGAACCACTTATGCCACTCTTTGAGGAACTCTTTTTCAACGACCGGCGAATAAAAGGAGACCGGGATGACCGAATTCTTAATTTTTTGAGCCGTCTGATGCAACTGGCAGGACCGCTGATGGCAAAAGGCGTTGAAGACACAGCCATGTACCGCTATTCCTGCTTCATTGCACACAACGAAGTTGGCGATACACCCCAAACAGAAGGCTTAACTTTTGAGAATTTTCATCAGTCCATGACCAACAGGCAGAAAAAGTGGCCACTGACACTGAATACAACCTCCACACATGACACCAAACGTGGCGAAGATGTAAGAGCGCGATTAAACATCATCAGTGAATTTGCAGAAGAATGGGAAGAGAACATCCGGCATTGGAGAAATATCAATCAAAGTTTCAGGAGAAAAGTCAATAACCGAACCGCTCCTTCACCAGAAGAAGAATATTTCATTTATCAAACTTTAACGGGTATATTCCCATTCGACGAAAACACAGATAAAATCTTTATCCAACGCATTACCGAATACCTTCAAAAAGCATTACGGGAAGCCAAGGTAAATTCGGCCTGGAATGCACCAAATACTGAATGGGAAGAGGCAGTTAGCCTGTTTATCCAACGAATTCTCAATCCGGAACATGATTTCCTTAACTCCTTTCTGCCTTTTTTCAGAAAAACAGCTCATTACGGAATCTTTAACAGCTTATCGCAGCTTACACTGAAATGCACCTGCCCGGGAATTCCCGACATATACAGAGGCACGGAGATGTGGGATCTGACACTTGTAGATCCGGACAACCGGAGACCGCTCAACTTCCCGGAGCTACACCGAACACTCAAAAATCTGAAAGAACATTATTCATTAAGCCCTGCGAAGCTTTTCCCGTCGTTGCTCAACAACCGGCAGAACGGACACATCAAACTATGGCTAACCCACAGATTGCTGCGATACCGAAAAGAGAACCAGGCTCTTTTCACTTCCGGAGAATACCTCTCATTGAAGGTAAAAGGAATACACAAACACAAGATTCTTGCCTTTGCCCGCCATCACAAAGAAAAATGGCACCTGACCATACTTCCTTTTTACTTCTCTTCTTTAAGTGAGAGTAACCAACTCATCTGCCCGAATGAGATAGATTGGAAAAATACAAGAATTGTAATGCCTGAGAAGTCCCCTTCCGACTGGATAAATGTCTTCACAGGGCGTCCATACTCCACAAGCAGAGATATTTCGGTATCTGAAATATTTGAAATGGCACCTGTGGGTATTCTGCATGCCGATGCCGGCCGAAAGTCACGCTCAGCCGGGGTACTAATGCACATCACCTCTCTGCCGGGCAGGTTTGGATCAGGAGATTTTGGGCCTGAAGCTTTTCGCTTTGTAGATTTCCTGAAGGAATCAGGACACTCCTGCTGGCAGGTTTTACCCTTTACACAGACCACTTCATCCAATGAATGGTCTCCATACGCATCTCCATCAGCCTTTGCAGGCAATATATTACTGATAAGTCCGAGAAAACTTGCCGAAGAATCTCTTATCAGCAAAAAAGAACTGAAAGAAAATGAACATTCCCTTTCGGAAAAGGCGGATTTTAATAGAGCACTTGCCATCAGAGAAGAACTGACCCGCTCAGCTTACGAGAACTTTATTACCCATTGCAGCGCACCTCAACGTAAACAGTTTGAAACCTTTTGTACCAAAGAAAGCAGCTGGCTCAATGATTATGCTCTTTTTACCATTCTCAAAAAGAAATTCAACAATGCTTCATGGAACAATTGGCCAAAAGAATTCAGAGACAGAGATGAATCACATCTGGAAGAGTTTAGCAACCAAAACCACCGTAAACTGGATTTGGAGAAATTTCGCCAGTATCTTTTTAGCATGCAATGGCAGGAGCTCAGGAAATATGCCAACCATCACGGCATTCGCATCATCGGAGACGTCCCGATATATGTCAGTTTCGACAATGCTGACGTATGGTCGAATCCCCATCTATTTAAACTAACCGCCAACAAGACCATGAGTGCAGTGGCCGGTGTCCCCCCTGATTATTTCAGCGAAACAGGCCAGCTGTGGAACATGCCCGTTTACCAGTGGAAGAACCATGAAAAAGAGCAATTTGACTGGTGGATACGACGCATCAGAAAAAATCTTGACCTTTTTGATATGATCAGGCTGGATCATTTCAGAGGATTTGCATCCTACTGGGAAGTTCCCGCAGGTGAAGAAACTGCGGAAAATGGTTCATGGGTAAAAGGTCCGGGAAGAAATTTCCTGAAAATAGTGCAAAAAAATTTCCCGGCCATGCCTTTTATCGCTGAAGATCTGGGTGAGATAAATGAAGACGTTTATCGCTTACGGGATGATTTCAAGCTACCCGGCATGCAGGTCCTCCAATTCTCTTTTGGAGATGACACCCCCGACTCGGTTCATTCGCCACACAACCACCAGGAAAACAGCTTCGTTTACACAGGAACACACGACAACAACACCGCCAGAGGCTGGTTTCGCGAAGAAGCCGGCAAACCTGTAAAAAAAAGGCTGAAGCTTTATACCGGAAATAAGGTAAAGTCATCCAACGTCCATAAGGTCCTCACACGTCTTGCCTGGGCCTCCCAATCACGACTGGCAATCATCCCGGTTCAGGATCTCCTGGGCAGGGGAACCGAGGCTCAAATGAACCGTCCGGCGGTGGCCAAAGGAAATTGGACCTGGCGCCTGAAAACCATGGATGAGTTAAAGGAAATTGCCGGAGAAATCAGAGAGTTACTAAACTTGTTTGCAAGATAGAGTGAAACTTTTTAAAGCATCCCTCCGTTCAGTAGATTGTTAGATTTTTAGAAATTAGAAAAGCCGTATGACATAGACATTATGAATTTTATCAGAAAATCATTTGCCCCAAAAGGCCTGCTTTTCAGATGCTTGAAACACATTAAGACTTAAGTTCATGGTGACGTCTGTATGTTTAAAGATTGCATAAACGTTATTTTAAACTACAACGAAAGTTAACGTACTTTTGTCTGCTAATAAATTTGGAATTAATTATTTACCACGCAACTTCACTGCATGAATAATTCTAATAAAACAGCCCTGATAAAACAGCATAAACTTGACCGCTTTTGTATCGACAATGCAGGAATCGGCATCTATCAGATATCGGATACAGACGGACAAATACTTTCAGTAAATCAACAAGCATGCAATGACTTAGGCTTTTCCAAAGAAGAATTGGAGAGCATGACCATTTTCGATCTGGATCCTAATTTCTCTGAACCTCAAAACGGAAAATGGCACGCTCACAGAAACAATATCAGAAAAAGAGGAACCGGAACTATTGAAACCTTTCATAAAAGGAAGGACGGAAGCCTGATGCCGGTAGAAGTAACCATCACTTATCTGGAATTTGAAGGAAAAACAATTTCCTTCTCTTTTGCCCGGGATATTACCAAAAGAAAAGAAGCTGAACAAACACTTCGCAAAAATGAAGAAGCGCACAGAAAAGAACTTCAACAAAGCCGGAATTACTTTTCCAACCTACTAAACAATCTTCCGGGAATGGCTTTTCGTTGCAGAAACTCCAGATCCTGGCCAATGGAATTTGTCAATGACGGAGCAGAAAATATTACCGGTTATGACAAATCAAATTTTATCGAAGGAAAGGTAACGTATGGCGCCCTCATTCACCCCGAAGATCGGGAGAAAGTATGGAACACCATACAGAATGCCATAAAAAAGAGGGAAAATTACCACCTTGAATACCGAATTTCCACCCGGACCGGAACTGAGAAATGGGTTTGGGAACAGGGCAGCATTGCCGGCAGTTCAGAGTCGGAGGACATTCTCGAGGGCTTTATTACCGACATTACAGAACAAAAAAAACTGGAACAAAAACTGAAAGAAAATGACCGTTTAAAAACTGCGTTCCTTCAAAACATATCACATGAAATCCGCACCCCCCTGAACGCCATTCTTGGCTTTTCCGAATTGATAAAACACCCTGGACTCAAAGACTCAGAAAGAGCTGAATACGTTGAAATCATTCAATCCGGCGGAGAAAAATTACTTTCAATCCTTAACAACGTTTTAGAATTGTCGCGCATTGAAACCGGATCGGTATCAATGCAACCATCAATCGTCCCGGTTAATAAGCTATTTAAAAACCTTCACGCTCTATTCTCGAATCAAGCCGGGGAAAAAAATCTGGAGCTTCTATTGAATATCCCCCAAACAGAAACAACCATTACATCCGATTATACAAAACTCGATCAGATACTGACCAACCTCATCAACAATGCCATCAAATACACGGAAAAGGGGCTTGTTGAGTTTGGTTTTGAAAAAAGGGAACACGAACTTCTCTTCTTTGTAAAAGATACCGGTCCCGGCATTTCAAAAGAGCAACAGGAAAAAGTCTTTGAACGATTTTACCGCTCTGACGATCCCAAACTTTTGAAACATGACGGAGCTGGTCTGGGACTCTCCATTTGCATGGGCTTCATTAAAATTCTTAAAGGCAGGATGTGGCTGGAGTCAGAGCTCGGGAATGGTGCAAGTTTCTACTTTTCGTTACCCCTTTTCTGATTATTTGATTACATTTAAGGTTCAACTTTGAGTTCTCCCCGGAAATCCAATCCCGGAACATACCCATTTTAAGAAGACCATGAAGCTGAACCGCAAACAAAAAGAGACCACACTTAAGCTGATTGACTGGTGGGAAGAGGAACACCTTCTTTCGTCAGAACAAAGTAATGAGCTAAAAGAAAGTTTGGAGATAAAAACCATCAACTGGAAAAAGGTTGCCGAGTACCTGATGATTCTGGCCATCATCAGTGTGGTAACAGCTTTTCTCACCCTGGTAGCCGATGAATGGATTCTGGAATTGTTTGAGCGCCTGTTCAATCTGTCCGACCTGGCCATTCTTATTTTGCTACTCATCTTATCTGCAGGTTTTACCTTTGGTGCCCGCAAAATGCCTTCTCACCGTAAAAAGCAGCACATCTCGATGCAGGCACTACTGGTATTGGGAAGCATTGCATTTGGCGGAGCACTCAACTACTTCGGAAAAATATCCGGACTATCCGGCTTCGGAGAGACATTTCTAATTGTCATCTTTGCCGTTCATGCCTTTTTCCTGTCGTGGTTTTTCAAAGTCATCCTGTTTTCCGGAATTGGCTGGGCGGCCATGATGTTATGGCTGGGCATAGAAAGTTCGCCCGATAAAAACAGTGAATCCGGATGGCTGGGAATGAACCTTGCGTTACGATATCTGTTTTTTTCATTGATACCCCTCTTTACCGGAATGTGGCTAAAAAGGACCAGAAAACAAGTTGAATTTGCCAGACTTACCGAACGTACAGGGTGGCTCTTTCTTTGGCTGGCCTTATGGGGAGTTGCCCTGTTTGGGAACCACAACACCATAGACTCATGGGAAGAAGCATCATCGCTGTCGTTGCTTCCATGGGGACTGCTGATGGCAGGACTTGGAGTGACGGTGTGGTTTGCCGGACGGAATGTCAGCAACAAAGAGTGGATGTGGATGGGAGGACTGGCATTGATTGCCGATGCTTACACCCAGTTTTTCCTGTTTCTGTGGGAACCGTTGCACCCGGCACTCTTTTTTGCCTTACTGGGAGGCTCATTCTGGTTATTGGGCCGACGAGCAGAAATAATTAAGTAATCATTGCCTTAGCTACCTCACACTCAAAGCCATTAACACCCTTGTACTCGATTAATTGTTTTAATGCACACCATGATTAAAATAACATTTTTGCAATTCACACCCAACTATAACGTTAAACCTAATACATCCCTTTAAAAGGAAAAACCCCGTTATGGGGGAAACTGATAAATTCACAAAAAATATTGCACCATGTTTTCAAAAGAAACCTACATCAACCGACGCAACGAGCTAAAAAATAAAATCAACAATGGCATTGTACTCATCACCGGCAACAACGATGCCCCGATGAATTACAAATCGAATACTTATCATTTCAGGCAGGACAGCACTTTCCTTTATTTTTTTGGCATTGACCTACAGAATTTGGCAGGGGTTATCGACATCGACAACAACGAGGAAATTCTATTTGGAGATGATTACACCATTGATGATATCATCTGGATGGGCCCGCAAACTTCTCTTAAAGATAAAGCAGCCGGCGTAGGAATTGAGAAAACCCGACCATTTGCCGAGCTTTTTGAATACATCAGGGACGCTGCCGCAAAAAAACGGACCATTCATTTCACGCCCCCTTATCGAGGAGAAAACATCATGCTTCTGGCCGATCTGCTAAACATTCATCACAGAGAGGTAGAGAAAAATGCATCTCTGGAACTGACAAAAGCCTGTATCGACTTGCGGAGTATCAAAGAGCCCTGCGAAATTGAAGAGATGGAACGCCACATGAGCACAGCATGGGAAATGCACACCACAGCAATGAGGATGGCACGGCCCGGAATCTCCGAGCAGGAAATTACCGGCGCCATTGAAGGAGTTTCCATGTCGGGAGGAGGAATGGTATCTTTTCCGGTAATTTGCTCAGTCAGGGGAGAAACACTGCACAACCACTATCATGGCAACACCTTAAAAGAAGGAGATCTTCTTCTGACAGATGCCGGAAGCGAATCTCCTCTCCATTATGCCACTGATCATACCCGCACCACACCAGTATCCGGAAAGTTCACAGAAACTCAACGCCAGGTTTACCAAATTGTGCTGGATGCCAACAACAAAGCCAGGGAAGCCACCCGCCCGGGTGTTCCATACCGAGATGTTCATCTCCTGGCCTGCAAGGTAATAGCCTCAGGTCTTAAAGAGCTTGGACTAATGAAAGGAGACCCCGACGAAGCAGTCAATGCCGGTGCCCATGCATTGTTTATGCCCCACGGACTGGGACACATGATTGGCCTTGATGTTCATGACATGGAAGATTACGACGACACACTGGTAGGGTACGACGATGAAATTAAACGTTCCTCTCAATTCGGTCTGGCTGCCCTCCGACTGGGACGCCGCCTTCAACCGGGATTTACCATTACCAACGAACCCGGAATCTATTTCATTCCGGCACTGATTGACAATTGGAAAGCTGAAAATAAATTCCCTCAGTTCCTTAATTATGAAAAAATTGAAGCGTTCAAAGGATTTGGCGGAATCCGCCTTGAGGATGACATTCTGGTAACGGGAGATGGCTGCAGAATCCTGGGTGAACGGATTCCCATCACCATTGAGGAGGTAGAGGCCATTGCGGGGAAAGGAGCGGTAAAATAATTTGGTTTCTAGCGGCGGATCGGCACTCAGCTTTGCTGCTTTGCTTGCCAAAGAATCCGCCGCACCTAATCCTTCATTCGTAAAAGAGCAAAACAATCCTCTTTCAAAATAATAGTTTTTCCGGACATTTGTTTGAAAAATTACGGATCTTTACACTAATCTCCTGTATAAAATTACGGAATTATGGAACAGAAAGTACATCTCAACAAAGAGAAAAAGCGCTTTGAACTTAAAGCCGACGGACACATGGCTACGCTTTATTACGATCCTTACGAGCCATCCGTATGGTCATTGACCCACACTCTGGTGCCGGATCCGCTGAAAGGTAAAGGCATTGGATCGGGACTTGTAAAACAGGTATTTACCTACTGTCAGGAAAACCAGATTCGGATTATACCGGAATGTACCTTTGTGGTATCCTACATACAGAAACATCCTGAATGGAAGAAATTATTGTTTGAACAGGAATAGATTTAACCAGATTAACCTGCATCATGAATGAGGCTCTCCTGGCGTTTTAACCGTCGCCACTCGTAAACCAGGAAAAGGGCACTAACCACCCCGGAGACAGTATCGGCAAGTGGAGCAGCAATCCAAACGCCCAAAAGCCCCAACGATCGCGGAAGAACAATCAGGAGCGGAATCAGCACCAACACCTGCCGAAGTAAAGTGACGAAAATCGCCTTGCCCGCCTTGCCCACAGATTGAAAATAGTTTCCTACCACAATCTGATACCCAACAATGGGCAAAGCAATCAAAAAGTAGCGGAGTCCCTCAACACCATAACGCATTATTTCAGGACTATCAGACACAAATAATGAGATAACGGCACCGGGAAATGATTGAATAAGAACCCATGACACTACGGCAATAGCTGTGGCAAAAATGATGCTTGTTTTTAAGGTCTGACGTACCCTGCTGAAATTACGAGCTCCGTAATTATACCCGATTATTGGCTGTCCTGCCATATTTAGTGCCACAATACTCATCGTAATCAGGACCACCACACTCATGATAATTCCCATGGCGCCAACTGCCAGATCACTACCGTACTTTATGAGGCTTAGGTTAAGCAGAGCCTGCACAGCACTATTGGCAATCTGCATGGCAAAAGGGGCCAACCCGACAGTAACGATCGACCCCAAAATGGTCAAATCAATACCGATGTATTTTTTCTTCAGCTGAACAACGCAACGCTTACTTTTAAAGTGAATCAAGACCCAGAGAGACAGACAAGCCATCGAAATAATGGTTGCCAGGGCGGCTCCCTGAACCCCCATGTCGAGATAAATGATAAAAAATGCATCCAGGGGAATGTTAATTCCCGCACTGATAAGCATGCTGATCATTGCAATACGGGCATTTCCCTCTGCTCTGATCAGGGAGTTCATGGAGAAACCAAACTCATGTAAGACCACTCCCCATAAAATGTAGTTAAGATAATCATTGGCATATTGAACGGTGGAGTCGGTAGCCCCGAACAAGCGCAACATCGGATCTTTGATTGCAAAGCCGATGCTCGTTACCAACAGTGAGACAATTATTATCAGCAGAACAGTATTTCCAACCACCTTACGCGCGCGCTCCAAATTCTTGCGCCCCAAATTCAGAGACAACCGGACGCTTGCTCCTACTCCGATCAGCATCCCAAAAGCCATCATTATTACCATTACCGGAAAAACCGCAGTTACTCCGCTCAACGCTTCCGGCCCAACAAATTGACCGATAAAGATGCGATCGATGATGTTGTACAACGAATTGGCCATTACACCAATGAATGCAGGCCAAAAGTAACGCCACATCAATGCCCCTACAGGGTTGTTTTCCAGTTCAAAAAGATTCTTATCGTTCATCCTCTAACCTTGATCTCAATAAAAACAATCTACAAAGATGCGACTTATTTTCTATGCACTCATTTAAAACTTTGTAAAATACTTTAATCTAAAACCTCATCAGCTCATTAAACCAGAAGACAAAACGCTCCAGGGTATGCACATTGGTAACCTTCTCACGGGCTGCACGCCCCAGGGTTTTGCGGAGTTCCGGATTCTCCATCAATGAACGAATGGCTTCTGCAATCCCGGCAGGATCAGTATTTACCAACAGCCCTTCTTTTTCAATAACCAACTTCCGGGTATCACCCACATCGGTAACCACCACCCCGTTTTCACAGGCCATTGCTTCCATTAGCGACTGACTGGGATAGTTTTCATTGCTCTGCAGAGAAACAAATACCGAGGATTGTTGCAAAATCTCCCAGGGATGGGGATGAAGCCCTGAAAAGACAACATTCTTCATACCCCGGTCGGCCACAAACTGCTGCAACGACACTTGCTCACTTCCGGTTCCCATTACAAAAAAAGTGACTTTTCGAAAAGATGGCTCATCAGCCAGAAGAGCAACCGCTTTCAAAAAAAGATCAGGATTCTTAAGGGGTTCGAGACGCCCCAGAAACACTACCCACGGCTTTTTCGGCTCTACCGGATAATAATTGGAGTAATCGATAAAACTACAAGGTGTAACCAACACCTCCCCCCTTAACTTATACCCCATTGCCTCCCGGTATGCAGGAACCAGAGAGGGCGAAAGAAAATCCAGCTGTGAAGCGTGCTGTAAAACCCAATACTGGCTATCAAAGAATTTAAGAATATTCGTATCAAGCATCAGTTTGCCCGAGGCATTCACGCTGTAAACAAGATCAATACCAAACAACCTGCACCACATCCAGGTCCAGGTACCTCCCTGCCAAACAGCATATATTTTTTTAATATTCAGTACTTTTACTTTTCGGGCAAAAAAGAATGAAAAGCGTAACCAAAGCAAAAAAGTTTTCAGGAAATATTTACATGACCCTGCAAAACGAATGAACTGTCTGCCAGGGGAAGCTTTTACTCCTCCTGTCGAAACACTCTTGTTCCTAATCTTACCGGGCACTCCGTCACCCCCGTCATTGAACAATATTATGCGATGATGGGGCAAAAGAACAGCACTATTGACCAAAAGTCGGTACAAACGGGTATTCATAACCAAATAATAATCCTCACCATCCGTCATTAGCCGATTAAAAAGAGTGGCATACCGTTTCTCGGCACCTCCGAATCTTCCTGAAAAATTCAGGACACACATTACCTTATTTGGGCTACTGCTATCCATTATTAAAGAGAATCAAGGATTCCGGCCAAAGATGAAGCATTGTTTTGCCATGACAATTTTTCACGGGCAAACCGGGCACAATCTCTTTTTTTCTGCCAGTTGTTGCGATACCAACGCAAACGCTCATACAGATCCTCAGCCGTTTCTTCATCACTCCACACCTCCCCGAGTCCGTTTTTCCGAACCATCGAAGCCAGGGTATGCACATGGGGGGTTACCAACACGGGAACTCCGCCTGCGAGATATTCCGGAAACTTAGTGGGGAAAGCCTCATGATTCAAAGGCAGATCCTCACGAATCAACAAGGCCAGATCTGCCACTGTCTGATATCGGTTCAAATCATTCTGAGAAAGATGAAAAACACGAAACGAATCATCGGGCAAATCCCACTTTTGAAGCTCTCTCTCAAAAACCTCCGACCTGAGAGGGATATTAATCATAAAAAAAGCATCGGGACAAACTTTCCGAAACCCGGCAAAAAATGCAACCATCTGCGGCACCATCTGATAATATTTATCGGTACCACTATATACCATGACAAATCGGTTAGCCAGACCTGACTCGTCCTTCATCCGACGTGCCTCCTCTTCATTAAAAGAAAAAAGTGTGGCATCGTAAAAGTTGTATTTTGCCACATGCCTCTGACCTTCCGGCAAATCACGGCACTCATTGGAAACCGTAAACACCAGGTCGCTTTTACTGAGACAAAGTTTCCGGATAAAGTTGTAAAGCCGAATGCGCCAACCGGGAGCACCCTGAACAGCCATTTCATTTACGCGGTCTCCCCGCATATCATAAACCAGGCGGAAACGAAAAATCAATTTGAGCAAAACACCGTACAAAGTCCCCACATCGTTGTAACCATAAAGCACATGAGGTCTGACATGCCGCATTACCTGAAACAACCAACGCAGATTAAACAAAAACTGCAAGAGTTGTGGAAACAGCCTTCCTCTACCCGCTTTTCGCTCAAAGAAAAAGGCACGGCAAGCCCCGGACAAGCCTGCCTTAGCCAGATAGTCACGTCCATACTCAATCTGCCGTTCATTGTTATTCAATGAAACCAGAGCCACTTCCATACCTTTTTCTCGAAGTTCCGGAGTCATAAAGCTGAAGGCAGTCCTAAAGTTCAGTGTCTGCACCTGAAACCCGGGCTCATCAGATTTTTGAAAAAAAGCAACAGGCAACAGATACAGGATTGTCCGGGATCTGCCGGCAGATTCTTCTGTTTTTGACACGATATTACCAGTTTATGAAACCTCTACCGGCTTCATTTATTACAAACTCCAGTAATCCAATTCCTTGATCTTCTCTTTAAAGACCCCTTTCACATCAACAAACAGGGCATCATCAATGGTTATGGACTTGAAGTAAGACTCATCAAGTTTCATATATTCATCATGATTTACAGCCAGAATAACTGCATGATAGGACTCTTTGATTTCATCCACCAATCCGTAGCCATACTCTTCCATCAACTCCTCGGAGGAAGCATGAGGGTCGGCAACGTCCACATCCACACTAAAGGAGCGCAGTTCGTTATATACATCAGCCACTTTGGAATTACGAATATCACTCACATTCTCCTTGAAGGTTGCTCCCATAATCAGGACTTTGGAGCCATTAATTTTGTGACCTTTGGAGATCAGTTTTTTCACTACCTGCTTAGCCACATAGGGGCCCATGGCATCGTTGATCACCCGGCCACCGGTGATGATCTTGGAGTGATAGCCCAACTCGTTGGCTTTGTAGGTTAAGTAGTAAGGATCCACCCCAATACAGTGACCTCCAACCAGGCCGGGGAAGAATCGCAGAAAATTCCATTTGGTTCCGGCTGCCTCCAATACTTCATAAGTATTAATATTCAAACGATTGAATATCAAAGACAACTCATTCATCAGAGCAATATTCACATCACGCTGTGTGTTCTCGATAATTTTAGCCGCCTCTGCAACTTTAATGGAACTGGCCTTATGGATTCCTGCTTTTATAATAGAACCATAAACATCAGAAATTACCTCCAGAGCTTCATCATCACTACCAGAAACAATTTTCAGGATTTTTGTCAGTGTATGCTCCTTATCGCCGGGATTGATCCGCTCGGGAGAGTAGCCCACTTTAAAATCCTTATTGAATTTCAGTCCCGATTCCTCTTCCAGAATAGGCACACAATCCTCTTCGGTACATCCGGGATAAACAGTGGATTCAAAAACTACAAAATCACCCTTTTTCAATGCTTTACCAACAGTACGGGATGCACTCAGCAAAGGATTAAGATCCGGCAGATTGTGTTTATTAATTGGCGTAGGAACGGCCACCACATGAAAGGTCGCCTCCCTCAGATCTGATGGATTGCTGGTAAATTCAATGTCACAACCATCGAAATCGGCAGTTTCCAACTCATTACTGGGGTCAATTCCCTTTTTCATGAGTTCTACGCGAGACGGTTTGATATCAAAACCGATTACCTTCATTTTCCGGGCAAATTCCAATGCGATGGGAAGCCCTACATATCCCAGGCCTACTACTGACAGCTTGGCCTCTTTGTTAATTAGTTGCTGATACATAAGATTTGAATGATTTATTTTTTCTATGATGATAAATTCTCTCAATAATATCCACGACTTTCATTCCCTCCAGGGCATTAGTGGTAACGAATGTCTGTTCCCTGAGGGTTTGAATAACATTGTCTATAACAAAATGATGATTGGCCGCTGACCCTTTGTACCCCCCATAATCATTAGGCGGGGCGGAAGCAGGCAGTTCAGGCTTCTGATAATCCCTGATATTACACTCCACCACTTCATTCATATACTGTCCGGCCACTTTAATGGTACCGTTTTCACCGATAATGGTAATAGTACTTTCCAGGTTGCGGTCCCACACTGCTGTGGAAAAATTGATATTACCCATTCCGCCATTGACAAAATTAAACATCACAGAACCACTATCCTCGAAATCGGTGGAATGTTGATGTGCAAAATCATTAAAATTTGCCTGAATATCGGTAACATCTCCAAACAACCAATACAAAATATCAATGAAGTGGGAAAATTGGGTATAAAGTGTACCTCCGTCAAGATCGGCTGTTCCGTGCCATCCATTATTCTGATAATAACGATCGTCCCGATTCCAGAAGCAATTGAGTTGCACAAAGTAAATCTCCCCAAGCAGTTTTTTATCCATTACCTCCTTCAGCCAAACTGAAGGTGGGGAATACCGGTTTTGCATCACTGTAAACACCTGCCGGGAGACCTGCAATGCTTTATGAATAACCGCTTCAGCCTCCATCCGCGTCAATGCCATGGGCTTCTCCACAACAACATGCTTCCGTTGTTCAAGGGCCTTCACCGCCTGCCCCGCATGAAGTCCGTTGGGCGTGCAAATATTCACAACATGACAATCGTCCAGGTTTTCCAGCATCTGCGCATAATCATTAAAGTACGGAATATGATCCTGATCCCATCCGGTTTCCGCCGCACTTCGCACATCGCACACCGCGCAAAGTTCTGCTTCCGGATTTTCCTGAATCATAGCCGCATGCCTTTTACCAATTCTACCGAGACCTACAATTGCGAATTTGATTTTATCTGATGTTACCATTTTTGCTTGATTTATAAACTGACTTTAACCACTTTCCCCTCCTGAAACTTGTATTGGTCGCCACTTTCCGGACAAACAGCCATACGATTATCCCCGAACACCAATGGGTGGCCGAATTCGCTCATCCAGCCGGTATGCCTGGCCGGATTCCCAACCATCAGGGCATAATCAGGTACATCATGCGTTACCACAGCACCGGCGCCGATAAAAGCAAACCGACCAATGGTGTGACCACAAACAATGGTGGCATTGGCTCCGATGGTGGCTCCCTTTTTAACCAAAGTTTCCTCGTACTGATTACGGCGGGGCACCGCGCTCCTCGGATTAGAAACATTGGTAAAGACACACGAGGGTCCCAGGAAAACATCATCTTCGCAAATGACACCGGTATAAACAGAGACATTATTCTGAACCTTAACATTGTTGCCCAGCACCACTCCGGGAGAAACAACCACATTCTGTCCCAGGTTACAATTTTGTCCGATGCGGCAATCACTCATCACATGGCAAAAATGCCAGATGGTTGTTCCGGGCCCTATCTCACACCTGTCATCAATCACTGCTGACGAATGAATTTTGGGTAATGATAATTCCTGCATAAATATTTATTTAGTTTCTGTCCATAAAGGAATATTGTAACAACTCCCCCCCTCTCATTATTGGTCGCGACGCGACCAATAATGAGAGGGGGCCTAAGGGTTATCTCAAAACCCAGGGCGTTGCCCCGGGCTATTGCTATCAGGCTTTCAGCCTGTTTACATCTTACCTGTCTTATGTATAATGTAGGTAAGGGAAAAATCCTATTTCCTAAAAAACATTCTAATTTTTTGAATGATATATTCCTGTTGCGTTTCTGTCATTTCGGTATGCATCGGCAAGGACAAGACTTCTTTGCAGGCCGAGTCACTTTCCGGAAGATGCAAATCATCTTTGCATAAAGCTTTAAAAACCGGCTGCCGGTGCAACGGCAAAGGATAATAAACCATGGAAGGAATTTCTGCTTCTGCGAGGAAACTCTTTAACATATCGCGCCGATCATTTTTAACCCTCACGGTAAACTGATTAAAGGTATGAGTGTCGTGCTCTGTCGGGAATGGCAACCCCAATCCTGAAAGGTTCTTCAACTCTTCAAGGTAAACTCGTGCAGCGTTCCGGCGTCTGTCAATAAAGTCATCCAGGTGCAACAATTTCTCCGACAACACAGCCGCCTGCAAGGTATCCAGCCGGGAGTTCATCCCCACAATCTCATTGAGATACTTCTTTCTGGCACCATGGTTCACGATCATCCGCAGTCGTTCGGCAATTCGTTCGTCATCGGTAAAGCATGCACCCCCATCACCAAAACATCCCAGATTCTTGGTCGGGAAAAAAGAGGTACAGCCAATATGGCCAATGGTACCCACTTTAATTTCATCAGTAAATAATTTATTTAAGTTATTGGTCTGATGGAACTCGCATGGTTGATTGTTTAGATTCTCTTTTGAGGCTATCGTTGCCATGCTCGTTTCATTCCCATTCATAAAACAGGAAGCTCCGAGACTTTGAGCGGCATCTTCAATCACGAAAAGATTGTGAAGCCGCGCAATCTCCATAATTTCACTCATGGCGGCAGGTTGACCAAACAGATGAACCGGAAGAAGAACCCGGGTTCGCCCGGTTATTGCATCCCGGACTGCATCCGGATCGATATTTAAAGTATCCGGATTAATATCCACCAAAACCGGACGAAGTCCTAACAGGGCAATAACCTCAACCGTGGAAATAAATGAAAAAGAGGTGGTAATCACCTCATCACCGGGAGAAAGCTCCAACGCCATCAACGCAGCCTGCAGAGCGTCTGTCCCGTTGGCACAGGGAATAACGTACCCGGTCCCAAGGTACCCGGCAAGTGCATTGCTAAAACTTTTCACAACACTCCCGTTGATATAATCTCCACGTGTCAGCACCCCGCTCATAGCTTCATCAATTCCGGGCTTCAGGCGCTGATACTGACTTGTAAGATCAACCATCGGTATATCTCTCTGTTCTTTGACCATTGTTAACTTGCAAAATTTTAAAACCCGTAATTAATGCCGAATTTACCGCTCAAACCATTATGATTCAAAAAAGGAGGCAAATATTTTTCCCGGTCGGCCCCACTGATATCCCGGTGGATTACCGAAAAATAGACATATCCATCGTTGATGATCTGCCAACTGCCTTTGAACTCAGTTTTCTGCATCTCCCACCTTACCTCGTCCATGAACGGCAGGCCCCACCGGGGTTCATCGCTGTTTATTTCAGAATAATCCGATTCGGTACCTCCTTTTATTATCTCCTGATAATCTTTTCCCTTTCGGGCCAGCAAGTGTGACAACTCCAATCGCACACCGCGAACAGGCCGGTACTTCAAACTCAGGAAGATCTCGTCGCTGTTATCCTTCAGATAATGCCCCATATTGTAACGATTGCTTTCCCAGGTTGTTGTGGGAATTTTATGTTGATACACCATTGGATTACTGCGCGTATATTCAACAGTAAGAGCTGTGCCATCCACAATATTAGTAAGCCGGGCACCCGCTTTCAAACTTATATAATTGGATTGCTGTTCTTTATCAAACATCCGGTTCGTAGATATCTCATCCACAAAAAAGGTAGAATAAAGATGAAGGTTACGAATCTGCCGACTGCTAATGCCAAAAAACATCTGTGCATTTTGCCCCACCTCATTTGAAGCACCATTGTAGGTGTGATCCACCGACTTGTAAAACATCACCGGATTCAAAAATGCCGGATTCACATTGGTATCGGCATAAACAATGCTGTTTCCGGCAGAAATATACAATCCTGCCAGAGGACGAACAGTTATCAAATTGGCTGCCACATACTTGTTGGCAAAAACCTCCCTCGTTCCATCATAATAATTGAACGATTCTGCGCTATCCACCACTTCCGATACCAGCCAACCATGCATATAATCGAGCTGAACCCAGGGCAACGGACTTAGAGTGAGCGAAAAATAAGCATGCGAAGGGGTGTTGCCGGAAAAAATATTAGTCCCGTTGTATCCATACCCCCACTGATAAGAGTTTTTATGAAGACCGGCCGTACCCCACTTCCATGACCAGGTAATGCCGCCTCTGGCTTCACTATAATCACCGCTGTCATCATCGCTTTTATATACAGCTCCCCTTCGGGAGACCAAAAAGTCCGTTCCTCCTAATAACTCCGACTCATGATTGTCACGCAAAGAAGCATAAAATCCAAAGTGCTCACCAATAGTTCCATGCAACTCGCCCCCGTTAAAACGATGCCAGGCCAAATCGCCCCCGGATGACAGCACCTCAAGTCCCAGAACAGGGTTAACAGTCACCTGAAAAAGAGAATCGGAATAATAAAAAAGATCAAAACGTTTGTTTTCAGGTTTGGTCCGGGTTTGTTCCTTTTGATAGTCCCGCAAATAGAAAGCGATCTCCTTTTTAATCCTTGCGGGTAAGCCATCATGCTCCGATGCCTCCACCAGCCGGTCAGATATGAACTTTCGTCCGTAAGGTCTGGCAATGGTATTGATATCGATAACCCCCAGGTCAGCCAGTTCATCCAACAATTCATAAATCTCATAATTATCGATGTGTACGGGGACCTGTTGCCCATGAAGATTCTCAAAAGGCAGAACCACCCGAAGAAAAAGGACAGAAATAAAAATCAACCTTCCCGTTCGTTTCAGCATAACTTATTTTTTTCAAAAACATTCAACATTCTGTTGCCCACCACCTGCAAAGTGGCATTTTCATGAAACCAACGAATGCCGGCTTCTGCAATTTTCTGCATCCGGTCAGGATTGTGAAGCAGGCTCTCTATTGTTTGCTCCAGATCCTCGGGGTTGCAACTTACCAGTGGGATATCAGGATAGCATTTACGGGCCCACTCTTCCATCCGGCAAACAACCACACACCCGCGAGACAGCCCCTCTATGGCCAGCAGCCCGAAAGTATGGGTAAACTGATCAACCAGGATGTGGGCCTTCTCCAGATTCTCCAGAACTTCACTATTGGTCATTCTATCAGACAAGTACCGAATCTTAAACTTTCCATTCAGCGATGCTATGGCTGCTTCCACATATCGCGTCCCTTTAAGCTCCTGATGAGACGGAAAGTGCATAATGCCCCAGGGACCTCCATCCCGGTAGCGCTGCAGGTCAACCGGTTGTTTCGGAGCATCTGTCATCAGCCACATCGGGAGTGCCTTTTCAGGATTTTTTAAAAATCCTGAAGTATTTGGCCGGGAAAAAATAAAATCAGCTTTCTCCTCAAAATATTCTATCTTACTTCTTTTCAGTTTTGGCTCATGGCACAGACAATACTGCTGTTTAGCCACATCGTTACAATACCAGCAATCGCTGTACTTCATGGTATTCAGGGTGTCATACGGATCTCTCTCTGCACACCCCGGAAAGAAAAAAGCAATCTTCTTTCGAAAAAATTTCAACACCGCAAGATCCCGGTGATTCTCAAAAAATGTAATGGGTGAAATGAAATAAAACAAGTCGTAACGAAACAATACCGTCAGGAAAAACCAGAACCGGATCATTGCATTCAAGGGTCTCAAAACAAAGCGGTTATTTATCAGTTTTACAAAACCTTTTCGCTTCAAAGATCGAAACTGACTCACTGTCTTATCCGTGGGATACCCGAATTCATGAGCCCGGTAACAGTAACTAACAGCCCTCACTCCAGCACTTCTGAGTGCCCGGGCAATGTAATGTGCATTACCGGCGGTATTTCCAGGACCTACAAAAACCCTGAGTTTACTCGTATGTAATTTTCCCTTTCCTGTACTCATCAACTAAATCTTCCATTTTTGTAAATTCCAGCTTCCTGTCCAGAATTTTTTGCAACAGTGTTTCAGCCCCTTTTCCCGGGTTTCTATATCCTGCAAGATGCTCCGGATCCTGATAAAAACGTTTGGCTCCGAGATATCTTTCAAGCGTTTCCGTATTCAAAAAAATATGTATTGGATGAAACGTCATAATGTTTAATCCGTTATTGAAATCAAGTCCTGCTTCCGAAAAATCCTTTCCGTAAGAGAAATGCAGATAATCTTCCCAGTTAAAAGGGATGCGCAGCATATCATTCCATAAAGGTAGCGTCTCTAACCGGCGACTGTAGGGCAAACACACATTACTCTCATAATCGAAGCCCATTTCGGAAAACAGCTCAACCAAAACATTACTTACCAGGGATGAATGGGAACGAATGCCCCGGGCCTGGGGAAATGCTTCTTTTAATCGTCTCACAACGTCCTCTGGATTTCCGTTGTTTTTTTTTTGAACCGTTCAGTAATGGGTTAAAATTAGGATGGATTCCTATTTCGAACTGATTTCTGTCAAGCCCGTTCAACAATCCGGTGGCATGAGTGGCAAAAATTGTACATGGAACCCCCGCTTTCGACAAAAGCTCCAACGTATATTCCAGCACCTTATCCGGTACCCAGTCAATGTCGATTGTAATAACAGTTCTCATATCACATCCTCTTTACCCATATTCGTATTTTTTCTATCCTATAGAATTTATCCAAATATCCTCAGCCACCATTCAAAACTCAACAACGACCAGATAAGTAACCGGCGGTTCTCTTTGCCTTCAAGGTGATCGGTCATCAGTTTTTGAGCCACATCCGCATCAATGTATTCATACAATCGGGCATTCTTATCAAATAACAAACGTCGGATATAATCCACGCTTTCTCCCTTAAACCAACTTGCATCGGGTGCTGAAAATCCCTGCTTGCGGCCGTTACAATAATCTTCCGGCACATAGCGCTGCAACATTTGGCGCAACAGGATTTTACCATCCGTAGTGGTTGATTTGAACTGAAAAGCCTTGCCTGTCAAGTCATTTTCATTGATTCTGTTTCCATTTTTCCAGTCACGAAGTTTCAGTTCCACAGGCACTTTCATGGCAAAATCTACCAGGTCATTATCCAGAAAGGGAAGACGCGTTTCCAGACCGTGAGCCATACTTAGTTTATCTTCCACCAGCAATAATCCATGCAGAAAGGTCTTACTTTCAAAATAAAGGGAACTGTTGATGTAAGCTTTCGGATCAGCAACATCAGAATGACCTTCATCCAGCAAATCTTTAAATACCCTGGCCGGTCGGTCATAATCAATCAGCGGACGAATCCGACCATTAAAAAATGAGTCGCGAAATTGGTCCGGCACAAGTCGCTGCCAGTATTTAAAGTATTGATCGGCAAAACCGTTGCTGTAGCCGTTGACAGTATTGTGATAATATCGCCACGGATAACCGGCAAACAGTTCATCACCTCCGGCCCCCGAAAGACAAACTTTCACAAAACGTCCGGCCAGGCGCGAAACATAATAATTGGGATAAGACTGCCCTACCCGCAGATCTTCCAGATGGCTGATAAGTCCTGGCATCACCCGCTCCATATCACCCGCTTTGAGGACGACTTCATAATGCTCAGTCTTGTACAAATTAGAAAGATATTCGGAACGCTCCCTTTCATCAAAATTGAGCTCCAGACCCGATGCCGAGGATAAATCAAAGCCCGCGGTGAATGATTTAAGGTTATTGAACTTTCGTGAAGCCACACAGGTAATGCCTCCACTATCCATTCCTCCGCTCAGATAAGCGCCAACTTCCACATCAGAAACCAGCTGACGCTCAACAGCCTGTTCGAAGAGCCTGTGTAATTCAGTCTCCGCTTCGGTTTGTGACATGGACAAAGGGTTGAAATTAAAATCCCAGTATTTTTGTTTTTCAGGAGTTGAATTTCCTTTCCGAACCTCCATGAAGTGACCTGCAGGCAAGAGTTTCACTCCCTCAAAAAGCGTCAGATCACTAAAGATATTCTGAAAAGAAAAGTATTCCGTCAAGGCATCAGCAGAAACTTTAAACCGATAAGCCGGATGTTGCTGGATGGCTTTAATCTCTGAGCCGAAGAGAAAAACCTCCGGATGGTCAAAATAATAGAGGGGTTTAATTCCATACCGATCACGGCCCAGTAACAATCGCTGTTCCTGAACAAACCAGGCTGCAAAGGCAAACATACCGTTGAACTTCAGAATGGCTTCCTTCCCCCAGCAGTGAAGCGCATTGAGCACAACCTCCGTATCTGAACGTCCCTGAAACCGGTAACCTTCAGTTTTCAATTCTTCTCTGATCTCCCGATGGTTGTAAATTTCTCCGTTGTAGGATAGTACCAGTTGGCCGTCACGGCTGACCATCGGTTGATGTCCGGCCACTGACAAATCAAGCACTGCCAGTCGCCGATGCCCCGTTCCGTAGGCACCGGAATTCCATACACCTTCTCCATCGGGACCTCTGTGAGCGAGCACCCTCGTCATCTTTTGGCAAAGCTCCTCAGATACCGGTTCATCGTTATGGTTCAAGATTCCTGTTATTCCACACATAATGTCAGTTTTTGCACCACTTCGGTTTGCCCGGCGCTGGTCATTGAATGAAACATTGGCAACACAAGCGTTTCCTCCCATGCCCTGATGCTTCCGGGATATTGGCCACGCAAACGAACTCCCAGCTGCTGAAAAGCAGGATGCTGGTGCAATGCATACGTTCCAATCTGGACCTCAATTCCCTCTGCTCTCATTTGCCGCATCACTCTGTCACGATCAGGTACAAACACGGCAAAACTTTGATATGAATGCATACCGTTCCCTGTTGTTTCGGGAATTCTTATCTTTTGGTTTCCGTGAAGCAGCTTACGATAGTTTTCCGCAAGCAGCATACGTTCATTCAGCAAGTCATCAATCTTCTCCATCTGGGCCAGCCCCACTGCGGCAAGGAGGTTACTCATTTTGTAATTGGTGCCGGTATCCTGAAAGACCATTTCCTCACGGCCCACAGACTTCCCCATCCCGAAATGCTTGTACTGATGCATTGCTTCGGCCCATTGCGCATTTTGAGTGGTGACCATCCCACCCTCACCTGTGGTAATAAACTTACGGGGATGAAAACTAAAAACCGTCATATCACTCCATCCACCTGTTTTTCGCCCTTTAAAAGAACTTCCCAGGGCACAGGCAGCATCTTCAATAATCAAAAGTCCATACCGCTCTTTTGCCATCATCAGCCTGTCAAAATCCAACGGATTCCCGAACAAAGAAACCGGAATAACAGCTTTGGTATTTGCAGATACAGCCTCTTCCATTTTATCATAATCCATCAAGAGCGTCTGCGGATCCACATCCACAATTACCGGAACGGCACCCACAATTTTAACAGCATTGGCGGTGGCAGGATAAGTATAGTCCGGAACAATCACCTCATCACCTGCACCAATACCGGCCACCCGTAAAGCCGTCTCAATTCCGGTGGTACATGAAGTAAAAGCAATGGCATGAGGGACCCCGATGTAGGAAGCAACCGACTCTTCAAACTGACGTGTCACAGGTCCTTCTGTAAGAAAACCTGAATCAAGAACTTCATCAACCAGCTCCTTGACGCGGTCGTTTATAAAGGGTTTTATCAGTGGTATTCTGTAACTCATTTAATTCACTTCCTTTCTTGATAATTCATCATAATTTTGGAGAACTTCATTAACCACGAAAGCGGTCACATCCTCATGATCTTCCAACAGCTTCTCGGCCTGTCGTCCGCTATTGGTTTTGGTGCCCGGACGGCTCAGCAGCATTGCTGCACTTTTAAGTGCCAGATCCTGTTCCTTTTCAGATGTCCTAAAATTCAATACCAATCCGTACTTTTCTTCCAGATATGTAAGATTTCCCAACTTAAAATCGGCAAGATAAATTGCAGGTGTTCCAAGAATGGCAGCCTCTGTAGCCATGGTGGCTCCCTCGCCCACCAACAGGGTGGCATAAAAAAGCAAATCGTGGATACGAGCAGAGGGCAGCCTCAGCCTCAGTGGCTCAAGCTCCTCAGGCAAAGGACCTTCCGAACTGATAAACACCCGGCCATACTTCTGAAGAGTGTTCACTAATTTAATTTTGCCTCTGAGGGAAAACCCTTGCTTACCCCTGTCGTGAACAGCTGACCAACCAACAAATCGAACAATTGCAAAAGGTTCATTCTCTTTGATATTCAGCAATTCCAACACTGATGCATCAGGCTCAAAATAGCGGGGATGCAGATAACTCAACTCCATTAATCCGTTAAACCGCTTATGTTCTGCACCCAGATAACGCGAAAAACAAACAGGTGTATAGACCTTTTTTGTGAATGGCCGGATAAAAAAACGGTATAAACCGGTTGTTTCAGTATCGGTAAACGTGATGTAAGGTTTCTTGAGCATCCGGGATGCAAATCCAGAATAAATGGTACTGAAATCCAGAAATAAATCCGGTTTAAATTTGCGGGCACGCAAATATTGTTGCCATGAAGTCTTAACCAGATAAAGAATTTTACCCAATGAAGTCCGGCCTCCTGCTCCGCGATCAACAAAGGGAATTTTGTAATGATTAAGCAGTTCCGTCACATGTTCCCGGTTACGGGCGGTGACCATAAACCGATGGCCTTTTCCCTCCATAATACGGATGAAATTCCTGAAATAATGAACGTGAGCCGGGTGTCCTATATCGAGAAATATCCTCATACACTACAATATTTTCTGTAAAAACAGATTCGGACCTGCTTATACCAACGATAAAAGAAGCGTCTGAAATTCCAGAGGCCCCATTTATGCACATAGATGTACCGGCCGGTTTCGCGGATGGTTCCCCCATAGGATTTTTTATATTGACGGCTTCGGAAATCTCTGCCGGGACGCCCGGCGTTGCCCAAATTCAGTAACTGAATCCCCTCGGTTTCCAATTCCTGAATTATCTGCCAGACAAAACCATCATACATCCATTCCGAGTCGGGCTTCAGGCAGTGTCCCTCCATCCAGAAAAAGGCTCTTTTCTGAAATTTCATAACCACCACCACTGCCCTCAACTCTTCTTCTACTTCAAATCCTTTAATGGCAGCATAAGGTTTTATCATCTCCAGTTCATCCAAAAACCGGAACAGAGAACGATGTGGTACGGGAAGTCCTTTTTTACCAATGGCAAAACGAAGAACTCTCCAGGCATTGGTCATATCTCTTGTCCCGTGCAAATCCCGAATAAGGCCGGACACCTGAGACATTTTATTGATATTCTCCCTTCTTTCAGGAGAGAGAGAATCCCATAAAACACCGGATTTCCTGTTCATTTCAATAATTACCGAAAGCAGGGACTCATAATAAAACCCGGCATCTTCAAATACGGGTTTCAACGAAAGCCCAAGTTTCAGATTTCTTATTTCTGTAAAGATTGCCTTATGCCCAAATTCTTTTACGAGGCACTCCAGAATGATCTCAAGCACATCTCTGTTGTCGTTAGCCACCAATGGTCCGCCAATTATCATTTGACGTCTTGTCAGCCAGGAGAATGGGAATGTCGCACTTCTAAAATTGGCACCAATCATTAACCCGACCAATAAAGGACCATCAAATGCAAAAATGGCAATCGGATGCTGCAGGCTGGTCAATTGATGCAACTCATACATCCAGGGCATCTGAAAAATGCTCCCGTCCGGATGATTGTTCACAAAATCAGCCCAAACCTTACGATCTATCTTTGCAATATCTGTTACTACTCTCAGTGCCATCCTGGTACCTTTATCTGATTTTTGCTGTTCTTCCGTGCGTGGTCAGTGAAACCGCCAGATATTCATTCATTAATCTGGCAGAAATACGATCAATATCCAGTTGACCGATTACCGCACGACCGTTAATTCTTTTCCCCCTGCCAATTACTCTCCGTATTGCGTCAGCAAGTTCATGTGCTTCGGGGGCAACCACCTCACAACCGTCCACCTGCTGCAACCACATTTCCACGTCGCCCACGGGCGTTGAGACCACCGGAACATTACAAGCCAATGCCTCCTTTACCACATTGGGTGAGCCTTCCCATCGGGAAGTCACCAAAACCACCTCTGCCGAATTGTAAAACCAGGGCATTTGTCTGGTGGGAACATCGTATATAATTTTCAGCTCAACCTGTTCCGGAACCAGCAATTTCGAGGTATCAAGAGCCAGTTTTACATTTTTAACCTCCCGATCCGGATTGGCCGGCCACAAAACAACTTTTCTACAAGAACATCCCATCTTGATTCGGGCTTCTTCACGTGGAATTTCCCGAAATATGGTCAAATCCACTCCGTTGGGAATTACCTTCACACTTCTGACGCCCAGCCGATTTGCCATCTGTTGACTTTTAACAATGACACAAGGCCAGAAAAATGCAGAGAAAAACCTTCCCAGCCACAACAACCAAAGGGGGCCGAACACATCACTTCCCATGAGCGAAACCACCAATGACCGGGCCCCTGCCAAACTGGCTACCACAGCACTCAGTCCGTAATGTGCATGAATTACCTCAAACTCGTGTTGCTTTAGAAACCTTCTCAACCGAAAAATTTCCTTTACATAACCGGCAAACCCTCCCTTTTCAAGTTGAAAAAAAGAGACTCTTACACCTCTTTTTTTTAATCCTCTGGATTGCTCTGCCACGACTTCAGTGCACCTCCCCTTTCGCACGGCACTACAAACAAAAAGCACCCTCCCGGTAAAAAGATTTGCGGCTACATCCATTCTATTCGGTTTATCCGGTTCCGGAAAGGAAAAATCCGGTTGTTACGGCAATTAAATTTAAGGAATTCAAAGGCCTCGTGCAGAGAAGACTGGTCAGTGACTATAAGTATTTGACCAATTAAAGATTTTTGTATATAAGTGCCAGCAATAAAAAGGGATTTGGATATTTTTTGCATATTTGAACCTGAGGATTTCTAATTTATAACCGTCAGTAAAATAAAGCACATGGGAACCAACGGAAAAGTCACCACTCCTAAAGAAAAGAGCAGTAGTTTTCTTGATTGGATAGAACGAATGGGTAACAAACTGCCCCATCCGTTCTGGATGTTTGTATGGATTACTCTTTTTATTGTCTTCATCAGTTTCATCACCTCATTTTTCGGAGTTCAGGCCACCGACCCTGCAACCGGGGAAATTGTAAAGGCCCAGAACCTGATTTCGGGAGATGGTTTACGACGATTCCTTGAGGAGATGGTTACGAATTTTGCCCACTTTGCCCCCTTGGGACTGGTGCTGGTAATGCTGATGGGCGTTTCCGTTGCCGAAAAAAGCGGACTTCTCTCAGTGGTGATGCGAAACCTGGCTTTCTCCGTTCCCCGTAAGGTAGTGCTTCCCGTGATTTTTATTATCGGAGCATGTGGCAACATCGGATCTGATGCAGGCGTGGTCATTGTCCCCCCAATTGCCGCACTTATCTTCAGCCAGATGGGCCTCCACCCCATTGCCGGTCTGGTGGCAGGATATGCCGGAGCAACAGCAGGATTCACGGCCAACTTCTTCATTGCCGGGACAGATGTTTTGTTGGCAGGAATCAGCTCCGAAGTAACATCAAAACTTCCGGGCGTGGGCGAAGTCAGTGCAACAGCCAACTGGTATTTCATGATTGTATCCACCATTTTGCTTGGCGTGGGCGGGGCATTCGTGGTCACCCGTTACACCATCCCAAGAACCAGGCGTTTCTCCATGGGCAACAAAGAAGAAATTGATGTTCCGGATACGCACACATTGACCACGGAAGAAAGACGAGGACTGAAACATGCCGGCATTGCAGCCATCATTATCATCGCCATTATTTCATTACTCACCATTCCCGCCTGGGGACCACTAAGAAATCAGGAAACGGGAGGCATCGTGCCATCCCCGTTCTTACGAGGTCTGGTTCCCATTCTCTTTTTCCTTTTCGCCATACCCGGATATTTTTATGGCAAAGCCACCGGCAGCATAAAGCACCCCGACGATGTAATCAATTTCATGGGCGAGGGAATGAAAAACCTATCGGGCTATATCGTCCTGATGTTGGTTGTTGCACAGTTCATCAATCTCTTTAACTGGTCGCGACTCGACACCATTCTGGCCATTCACGGAGCTGATTTTCTTCAGTCAAGCGGACTTACCGGTCCCTTTATGTTCACGCTTTTTATGACCCTGGTGGCCATCATCAACATTTTTATCGGAAGTGGCTCGGCCAAATGGGCCATTTTTGCCCCGATTTTCATCCCCATGCTTGCTCAATTGGGATTCTCACCTGCCTTTGTACAACTGATGTATCGGGTCGGTGACAGCATCACCAATTCCATCAGCCCGCTTTACGTCTATTTCCCGCTATTAATCGGTTGGATCCGGCAATACGACAAGAAAGTAGGTATAGGCACGGTTATTTCACTTTTATTGCCCTATGCCATCGTATTGTTTCTGATGTGGCTGGCACTTCTGTTTGTCTGGTTTTGGCTTGATCTACCCATTGGTGTGGGAGAAGGGATTTACCTATAACCCGACTAAAAGATTCGGGTTCCGAAGATAAATTTATCTTTCCACCAGGAGTTATCGAGCGAAGTTATGGTAACTCCCCGACTGGAGGAGGCGTGTAAAAACTGATTGTCTCCCAGATAAATCCCCGAATGAGTAATGTAATTGGAAGTTCGGTAAGTACGAATAAAAAAGACCAGATCGCCTTTTTTCAAACTGGCTTTATCAGTCAATATCTTGCCATACCTGGCTTGCTCCTCCGAATTGTGGGGAAGATTTATCCCATGAGTAGCAAAAGCGCGAACCAACAGCCCTGAGCAATCCATACATTTTGAAGTGGTTCCACCCATACAATGGGGAACCCCGATGTATTTTCGGGCTGTACGTATGACATCAGAAGCGCGAACATTCCCGGTATTCAGTTTTTTCTCCACACCTCCAGCGACAAACTGTTTAAAGGCCCGGTTACTGCCCGGCATCTCACTCATGTCGGTTGATGAAACAGGGTAAGACTGTTCGGCGCAGGAAGAAATAAGCGACAATACAACTATAAGTAAAACAACGGTTCGTTTTTGCATTAGTATTAAATTTTGTGATTAATTGATAAGAATTACAAATTTGAAAACGAATGAAACTGCTTCGCTCTCGCATAATATTTATCATTGGTGCCCGGTTGAAAAATGGAAATTGCTTCACTACGTTGGCAATGACAGCCCCCTGCCAAACCCTTTAAAACGGAGTCATTGCGAGCAAAGCGAAGCAATCTTCTTTATACATATATCTTCCATTATAGACCCTAAAGATTTTAACAAATTTAAGTTATCAAAGTTCCATGCATGTTCCAAATCCTTTGGCTCAGACCATTATAGATATAACATCTATTGTGCCAGAAAGTTATAAAGACAGGGATCCTCCGGGCCCAAATGCCTGGTTACCTCCGGCAATAATTTTTTTACCTTTGTGCCATCGAATGGTAATCCATCCGTTAAGTATAAAAACCATAAAACCTTCTTACGATGAAACTCAAGTATGGAATGAATCCATATCAGGATTTTGCTGAAATCATTGACAACTCCGGTGCTTTTAAAATTCTGAATGGCAACCCCAGCGTCATCAATGTGCTGGATGCGCTCAACTCCTGGCAACTGGTAAAAGAAACAGCCAAAACACTTGGTAAAGCCGCCGCCACCTCCTTCAAACATGTGACTCCTTCAGGAATGGCCATTTCAGGCACTCTTTCCGAAACAGAGAAACAAGCTTATCTCACCAAATCAGAACCATCCGAACTGGCAGCTGCATATGCGAGAGCAAGAGGGGCTGACCGGCTGGCATCATTTGGGGATTTCATCGCGCTGAGCGACACAGTGGATGCTGCAACTGCCAAAATGATAAAATCAGAAGTTTCTGATGGTGTGATTGCACCCGGATTTTCGGCCGAAGCACTGGAGATTCTTAAAACCAAGAAAAAAGGGGGTTATGTAATTTTCAGCATAGACCGGGATTATGAACCGGAAGATATTGAGTCAAGAGAAGTTTTCGGCATAACCATTCGCCAAAAACGAAATCAGCTGAAGGTTACTGATGAGTTGTTACAAGATATCCGCACAGAATCAGAACCGGTAACAGAGAAAATTGCCGCGGACATCAAACTGGGAATTCTCACATTGAAATACACCCAATCCAACTCCATTTGTGTGGTCAACAACGGGCAGGTAATTGGTATCGGATCCGGTCAGCAATCCAGAATTCTTTGCAGCGGGCTGGCACTCAACAAAGCCAATGTGTGGTGCCAGAAGATGAAACTCGACTATTCATTCCTGAAACAACACGAGGGACTCAAGCGCACAGAACTGGATCAGCTTATAGAACAAAAACGAGAAGAAGTATTTGCAGACAAGATTGTTCTTAACGATTTAGAGGGGTCATGCCTGATATCCGATGGATTCTTCCCTCAGAAAGACAACATCGAACTGGCTGCAAAATATGGGATTCAGTACATTGCATCGCCTGTCGGCTCCATCCGTGACCAGGAAATTATGGAAACAGCAAAAAAACATGGCATTACCTTTATCAATATAGGAGTCCGATTGTTTCATCACTAAACTAACCTGAACTATTCATAAATTATCTATTACAATGTTCAACTACCGGCTAAATACTGGCGTCCTCAATAAAATTGACTTAAAAATAAATTATTATTCCCTTCATCAATTTTCTTTGCGGTTGCCCGTATTTATTGGTGTTTGAACATCTCATGACGAAAACTTATGAATAGACTAGGCTAAAACATCTTACTTATGTGGATTAGAACACAGTGTAAACAACAACTGGTTAAAATCATCCGAATTACTGTTGAGAGAAACATAGGAAGTAAAAACAAAGCTGCTCTGGTAGGTCAGTTTGGTGATTCCTCTCTGTTTCAAAGTAACCAGACTGTTCTGGGCGAATACAAGACCAAAGAAGATGCTCTTGCAGAACTTACATCAATTCAGGAAGCGATTGCTAAAGGACAGGATTCAGTTTATCAGGTCAAATAATCAGGTTATTGTCTGAGGTGACCGGCAATATAGCCGGTCGTCCAGGCAGCCTGAAGGTTGTATCCACCGGTAATGGCATCAATGTCAAGCACCTCTCCTGCAAAATACAGATTGGGAGCCACTTTGCTTTGCATGGTTTTCATATTTACAGCCTTAAGCGAAACCCCGCCACAAGTCACAAATTCCTCCCGAAAGGTTGATTTCCCCTTTACCGGGTAAATATCGCGGATAAGAGTTTCAACCAGTTTGTTGACCTCTTTCTTTCCCAGTTGGCTCCACTTTTTGTCGGCAGGAATGCCCATTTTTTCAATGAGGAAAAGCCATAACCGTTCGGGAAGTGCAAATGGTCTGAAATTGTTCACCTGCTTACCCGGGTGCCGGGCAACGATTTCCTGCAGTTTGTTTGATACAATTTCGGGATTAGCTGCCCCCACCCAGTTCACATAAATATTGAAATCATAATTGTGTTCATGCAAATACCGGGCAGCAAAAGAAGAGAGCTTTAACACGGCCGGTCCGCTCATCCCCCAGTGAGTTATCAACAGCGGACCATCGGCACACAGCCTGCTTGCCTCCACCCCCACTTTAACATCCTCAACCACCAGCCCCATTAGGCGGGTGACCGGAGCTTCCGGCATATTAAAGGTAAATAGGGAAGGTACCGGAAATTCGATTCTATGCCCTAATTTTCCAAGCCACTGAAGTCCTTCCTCCCCCGGACTGCCACCGGTTGTAACAATTACTTTGTCAAAAGCCCAGTTACGGCCTTCATTCTTATGAAATTTTATTGACCACTTCTCCTTTTGAGGAACCAATTCAGAAACACCTGAAGAGGTATGAATCTCCACGCCCAGACGATTGGCTTCCCTTAGAAAACAATCAATGATCGCCTGCGAATCCTGTGCAGTGGGAAACACACATCCGTCGTCCTGGGTTACCAACGGGACACCACGCGACTCAAACCATTGCATAGCATCCAGGTTACTAAACTGATGAAAAAGTTTCTTCAGGCTATTCCCTCCACGCGGGTAGGCTTTAATCAAATCTGATATTTTCGGAACCGCATTGGTGACATTACATCGACCTCCACCGGATACTTTGACCTTCGACAACACTTTTGTCGATTTCTCAAAGATGAAAACCTTAGCTTCAGGATAATTCTCTTTAGCCGTCAACGCAGCAAAGAACCCCGCTGCTCCACCGCCTATAACTGCAATTTTCATTTCCACTTCTTTATTCTGTCAACAATGCTCGTAAAAAAAGGTGACGACAGTACAGCCGTCACCCAAAAACACGTCACTTCTTATTTCCCGTAACAGTGAAGTGCTTTTCTGAAAGTAAAGTTAACAAACTAATCCAACCATTTTTTATAAATTGCTATCTTTTGAACACCACACAGGAAAATACGTTTAAAGTATGTATATTCAATAGATCGTTAGATTTTTGGAGATTAGAGATTACAATAGATCGTTAGATTTTAGAAGTTAGAGATTAGATAAAATCGTAAGATATTGACATTCTGTATTTTATCAAAAACACTCATTTGAACTTAACGATTTAATCTCCAGAGCTTTGAAAAAGTTTAACGGACTATTGAGATTAGAAAAAACACATAAAACATATATCTTATGAAACTACACACCATCAGCCTTATACATGGCATCATCCTAATGATTTTTGGCATCTGGTCGCATTTGTGGCCGGAATCTCCATCCCCGACAGCACTGATTCCCGTTATCTTCGGAGCTTTTATCCTTGTATTGAACAAGGGAGTAAAAAACTATCGAAAAGGAATCTCCAATGCCGTAATGGTTCTCACATTCCTGATTCTTGCCGGACTGATATTCCCGCTAACCGGAGCACTTGAACGAGGAGACACACCGGCACTTGTGAGAGTACTTATTATGATGACTGCATCCCTCATCTCCCTGATTTTCTTTGTAAAAAGATTCATCAACGACAGAATCAGAGATGATAAAAAACCGGAATTCTAAAATTCCAATGTTTGTCCGGTTTTATTCTTTAAACCATGCAGAATTCCCAGCCAATAATAATAAAAAAGGCCGGGAATTTTTTTTCGCATTGCCCGGATAAACGTAACCGGAATACTCAAGGTTTCCCTTAACAGGAATTGTATCAATCCGAACCTGAGGCGGTATTCCTTAAAATAGAGCACTTTATTTCTTTTCAGGTAATAATATTCACGACAGAGACTCTTGGGGTTCCGGGTATCCCAGTCGTGAAAATGCCAGACCACTGCTTTGCGGGTGACCATGGCAAGCCGGTTTTGTTGCGAAAAACGATAAAAAAAGTCACGCTCTTCCCCATAGAGAAATAACCGTTCATTAAACAAATGTATGTCACTGAATATTTCGGTCCTTACCATCATGGCCACCCCCGAAAGGTAATCCACATCGGCAGATACAGGCAGCTGCTTTCCGGATTTGATTCTTTTTCCAGAGTCTGGCGCATGCTTCTTTGCCGTTTTAAAGTTCATAAACAACCTGTAGTTCTGAACAATCGCGGAACGCTCTTTCTTTTTCCCATAATAAATTAGCGGGCCGCAAGCGTCCACTCCCGGCAACCGCGACATATGCAGATACATATATTTAAGGAAATCCTTATGCAATTCCACATCCGAATTGAGAACTAAAACATAGGGGGCTCTCATTTGGAGCGTTCGCTTCAACAAAAAATTATGCGCACGTCCAAATCCGATGTTTCCAACTCCCTGTATCAGCTCTGCATCAGGAAACAACTCACCAAACATTTTTGCTGACTCCTGCCCTGCTCCATTATCAATGGCCAAAACATGAAAGTCGGTAAACGTCTGCTTCTTCAGGGATTTTGCTAGTCCCGGCAAGAACACGGAATCGTTGTAGAATACCAGTTGTATAATGATTTTTGGGTGCTTCATAACAGAAACAATATTATCTAGTGTTTGTCCATAAAGTACCATTTATTGCGTTACGCTTGCCCGAAAATTACTCATTTAATCAAGTAAACTGCGTATTTTAGGGCTTGCGCCACCGCTAAAGCTTTAGGCGGCACGCGGTCGCAAGCCCCCGAAGAAAAATCGGGGCAGGCTTTGTAACTGGCACTTTCTTGACAAACACATGACCAGAAACAAATTTTGCTTAGTTTATCGACGGGCAATATCTATACTTTACGAACCCGGTAAATCAACGCTGCAAGAATTCCTGCATACAGGTTTATCAGCAACGTTCCGGTAGTAAGTTCATTGAACAAATAGTTGGGCTTGAAAAAAAAGGTTTTTACCATCCAGCCGAACACCACAAAAAAGAGAGCTATGTCAAGTTCATTGAGTTTTGAGATCTTCCTTTTTATCTCCCTGAAAGCAACCACGGTATATCGCCACATCTGAAAATACAACAAGCTGTATATCCCCAGACCTACCGCGCCATACATGGCCAAATGGCCGGTTACCGGAAGATCTGTCACCTCATAGTCGGATGGATGAAAACGTAACGAAAAAAATTCGGAAAACCCGGCCCCGGTGCCGAACCATGGTCGCTGACTGATCATGGCCATGTGGGCCGGCCACTGATTGACCAAACGGCCCTCAACGATTCCGCTGGTGTATGCATCGCCTGTTATGAACAGCCACAAGTCGGCAATCTGCCGCCAGACAAGCGAGGGATATTCAGGGAATACCGCCCACATGAGCAATAAAAGTCCCATAGCAGGTACTAAAAGGACCGACATCACGCCCTGAAAAGAGGTTCTGTAAAAGCGATGATACAAAAAGAGTGAAGCCACTGCCAGACCTGCCACATTTATATAACTGCTTTTTGTGAGCGAAAGCATTACTGCCAGCAACATCAACAAAGTTGCTATAAAAAGATAATTTCTATATCGATAGACGACCTTGCGGGCTAAAACAAAAAACGATAGCGGCACCAACATATCGGAAAGCCCTGAACTAAACATCAGATAACGCAAGATACCGGTGCCTCTGTAACGCTCAGCCTGCCACAAGGGTAACAGCTCCACTCCTGAAACCACTGACACAAAGTACATCAAATAAACAATCACGGAGGTGATGACTAAAACATTCACCAACACCGACAGATTTCTGCGGGCCATCACAAACACAGGAATTATCAACAAAAAACCAAAAACAGTCATTCGCTCCCGCACAAGCACATATCGAACCACATACTCCCATCCTCTTCCGGGTTGCCAGTATCCAAAAACAAAAACATGATAAAGGAAGAAAAGCAACTGCACTCCGAGTAAAATCAGGAATGGCCTAAATGCAAGAAGTCCTCTCTTATCCACATCCGGAACCAGAAAAGGGATGAATGCCAATACAAAAAGAAAGTCACGATAATAAAACCCGCCAAGCGCCTCCTTACCAAAAAAAACTGTCAGATGCCCGGTGGGATCAAAAAGAAGTACCACAACGGCCCAGAAGAAATAATCCGGCCAGCGCCGGGCTGTAATAAACCCGACACTTCCCAAAGCAAGCATCATCAATACCAGTAAAAAAAGACTCATTTATGAGATGATTTTAATCTTTCAAAAACAACCAGGAGGTCCCTCCGATTGAGCAATTTAAGCAAAAATGCCAGTGCAATCACAACAAAAAGTAAGATTAATCTCCCCATAAAACCGACAACCTCAGGCCAAAAGACTACGAATACGGATATGATCAGTCCTGAAAAAAACAGCAACAATATGCGGGCAAACGGGTATTTAAGAGGGAAATAACGAGCTGCCACCTGCACTTTTATCTGCCAGTAAATCACAAAAGAGATCAGTGTGGCCAATCCCGCCCCAACAAATCCCCAACGGGGAACCAGCAAGAAATTCAGCACTATATTCAGCAAAGCAGTCACCCCGGTAATCCATGCAAAATGCCAGGTCTTTTCGGCCAGGGAAATTCCCGGCCCCATGGTCTGATACGACTGGGCGGCGATGTAAGAAAAAACCAGAAACGGCACAACCCGGGACCCCGCGGCATAATCAGGCGTGGCCACAAATGGAATCAAGGAGTCGGAAAAGAGAGACAAAAAGGTGGCAAGAATAACGCTTCCTGCCAGATACAACACATAAATATCAACCGCCATTTTTCTGGTATGGGGTTTGAGTTCATTCTTTTCGGAATAATAGGATTGATAAAAAAGAACACCAAAACTCATTTGAACCGCCATATTAATAAGCAAAACAGGTTGAGAAAAGATGGCTCCGATGGAATAATACCCAACCTCATTCAAATCGTGATAATAAAGTAAAAAGAAACGATCACTGCTATTGTAAATCCAGGCTGCCAGTCCGGCCCAAATCAGAGGAAACCCGTATTTCAACAGCTTCCGGGCCCAGCTTAAAGAAAAGCAAAAGGTGTATTTCCGGAAATTAAACACCCCGAATGCCAAAACCACCACCAGCAGACTACTCCCTACGCGAGCCCACATGGCCCCTTCCACTCCGTATTTGAGTACAATAACCAATGTGATTCCCGATCCTATATTGGCCAGCGATTTCACCAATGTCATCAGGTTGTAACGCCAGGGCTGACGAAAATACCGAAAAAGATGGGATTGCTCGCTCATCATCAGATTTACCGGCACCAGAAGGCAAAGCAATACTACCAGAAAACCGTGTTCGGGAGTATCAAACAACAGACGGGACAATGATTCGCGGAAGAAAATTACAGGAATGAGCACCGGAAAGGAGAGCAACCGGAGAAAAAATGCAGTGGAAAGCACATTGCCTTTTTCATGCTCATCAGCCTTAAAAAAATAAAACCCATTGGCAGACTCCAGCCCTGCCGATAGCACTCCACCAATAAGCGCTGCTGCAGTTCCAAGCGTCTCAAGCATCCCAAACTCCCCCACACTCAGAGCTCTCGTGTAAAAAGGCAACAAGAGCAGGCCGATAAACTTTTTAAGACCATTTCCCAGTCCATAAACCAATGAGTCTTTTATGAAAGCTTTTTTGCTGCCCATAAAACAATCATTTACTCCGGGCACCCCGAAAAAGGATATTCCGAAGGGCTTTAAAAAAATAGATAAAATCGGTACGAAGCGGTGCCCGGTGCCATTGACGAACATATCGCACTTCTGAGGCCTGAATCTCCTCAAGCGTTTCCGGCATATCGGCATAAAAGGGCGGAATCAGACCAGGCTTCACAGAAGTCCTGATTTTGACCACTTCAGAATCATAAAGTGACAGATATTGCGGGCTGACGGGACGCACACCTACCAATTTCATATCCCCTCTTAAAACATTGTAGATCATAGGCAATTCATCAATCCAGTAGCGGCGGACAAATGCACCCAGAAGTGTTACGCGCCTGTCGTCCTTAAATTTCCCACCTTTACAGAGATGATTCCTCCTATAAATATGCTCCTGCAAATATTCACTAAAGGCCACCATTGTACGGAATTTAAAAACACGAATCGATTTTCCGTCTTTTCCAACTCTGTTAAGTTTCAGAAGGAAGCCATAATCTTCACGCACTTCAGCAGGCGGTTCGGCCACCTTGCGGACCACCAGATAATGGCGTCCGTGTATTACCTCATCGACCTCCGTCTCAAAGCCACAATAGGCCAACCGGCCCAACATTTCGTAAAAAGAAACAGGTTTATTCCTGCGCAACGACGAAGCGTTAAGCAACCAACGTGCCGCATTGATTCCGGGCATTACTCTCTTTGTCAGATAATCAAAAAAATAATGAACCTGCCCAAGAATCGAAGGCGAGGTTCTGTAAATCCGATGACGCCGAAGCCGGGTTGTCTCCAGGCAACAAACAAAACACCCATCCACTTCAAGCTTCCGGTTCACTGCGCATAAAAAGCCGCATAGACCGTTGACACTATTAAGATTCTGAAGATTTACAATAAACCTATAGTTTTGCCTTGGCTGAACGGCAATGTTAAAAGCCTGTGAAGTTGAAACGACCAATGAATCAAAAGAGGCAGGATTCCCAAACCTGGAAATAAAACGTGACACAGATCCACCGGAGTTTTCAGCCACAATGGTCTGAACATCCACCTCCTTTTTATGGACTTTCATGGATGCAGGTGCAATTGAAACCACAGAATTTTTGTAAACGTAGAACATACCTGCTTCTTTATGATTTGTCAATTCCCTCTTCAACTCGCCATTCAATTAAGGCCTCCAGACCGTCTTCCAACGTATATTCGGCCATAAAACCAAGCAAATCGGAAGCTTTACGAGTATCCCCGATGCGATTTTTCACCAAACGACGGTTGTCATCTTCGGAATAAGGTTTGTACTCGACCTTTAAATCCGATTCTTTCAGGCGCAGAATGGTATCACACAATTCCCGAACGGAAGTCTGCACTCCGGTTCCAACATTGAAAAACTCATCCGTCTCGTCGGAAGCCAGCGCAAGAACATTGGCCCGGGCCACATCACGTACATACACAAAATCATAAGCCTGAGAACCATCCCCGTTAATGATCGGAGGTTCATGTTGCGCAATCTTATTGAGCATGATGGGCACCACTCCGGAATAAACCGCATGCTGGTCCTGATTCGGCCCATATACATTCATATACCTCAACCCCACATAATTAAGCCCGTACCGATCAAAATAAGCCCGACACATGGCCTCTCCGGAGATTTTGGTGGCTCCGTAAAAGTTTTTGTTATTGAAAGGATGATCTTCCTCCATTGGAACCTGCACCGCATCTCCGTAAACCGAGGCCGAAGAAGAATAAACCAACCGCTTCACCCCATGACGCGCACATGCTTCAAGCACATTAAATGTACCCGCCACATTCACCTCAAATGCGGTACGCGGAAAATCACGACAGTGCAACAGCCACATCGCCGCCAAATGAATCACATAATCCATTCCCGCCACAGCCTTGTCAAGAATATCCGTATCACGAATGTCACCCCCAAATTCAAAAATCCTGCAACGTGTATCCCGAAGACTTTTCTCGATATTCTCCTGCTTCCCCCGAACAAAATTATCGTATATCACCACTTCGCCCACCGGGTATTTCAACAGTTCCTCCACCACAAAGCTGCCAATGAATCCGGCCCCTCCAATGACAAGAATTTTTTTATCGGTCAGTTTTTGGTTGATGTGTATCATAGATTGGTATTGGTTAAACAATCGTTATTCAACAGACGGGTTGAGGCTAGAGGTTAGAGGTTAGAGGCTATAGGTTGGAGGTTAGACAGTCCGGCATATTTGGCAGCATAGACAGAAAACCCAAATACCCTTGCATACAAATAACTACCCCCATGACTCCCAAAATTCATCCGTTTTATTAAGTTTTAAAATTTCGCGTTAAAAAGATTCACAAACCCGGGAAGCGGATCATCCAGCTCATCCACTCCATTCACAAAATCAAAAGAGAGCGGTTCCATAAACTCCTGAAAGGTCAACTTTCCGGTTTGCATTTTACGGATGCCATCAGCAATATCGCCCCAGGCAAGCCACCAACGTGGGCCAAATATTTGCTGCGGTTGTGCAGAAAGATCCTTCCCCATAGCGACTAAGAGCGCAAAATGATTAAAGTTGATCCCACAATGAGTTGCCAGTGATTGTGTTTTATACAGTCGTGGATTGAGCTCCAGCAACAGCAATTTTTCCTGACGACTGTCGTAAATGAACTCCAACTCACAACTGCCATGGTAATCCATGTAATCAAGATATTTCTTCGTTGCAGCAACCCCTTCAGGACACGGCTCACTCACCGACAGCGCAGTACTTCCAAAAGTCCGGGTTGCCCTGATGCGGCGGGAAGAAAATACAATGGAATGCCCCGTTTGCCTATCCCGAAATGCTCCGATGCTGAACATCTTTTCACCGCCCTCATCACTGACCTTTTGCTGAACAATTAACGGAATGTCCTTCTCCCCTTTTAATACAGTTTCCAATTCCTGTCGCGAAAAAACCTCAACCGCCTGAATGCCCTTTCTGGCAAACAATTTTTTACCACGCTGCTCTTTCACCAGCAGCGGAAAGGACAAACCGGATTCATCTATATCAAAAGCATCCTCTCCCTGATGGGTCTCAGGCATATCCACTCCGGCTTCACGGGCCAGTTGATACTGAACAAGTTTGTCCATTAGCCGCTGCTGAAGCAGATAATCCTGATTTAAAGCAAAAACCTCACTCAGTTTATCCAGGCCAAATTCAATCATTGAGTCCAGCAACCATTCGGCATCTCCCACAATAAGGACCGGGGTTTTTCCACAAGACCGGATTATTTTTCCCGTATCAAAAACAAAAGACCAAAACTTCCGGGGTTCTCTTTTGTAATCAGGCGAAAGCACGGGAACTGCATAGCGTGAGTAGAAAGCAAGTGCCCGGGGATTAAAATCAAGAACTACGGTCATAAGCCCTTCTTTGCCATGCCCGCGAACAATGGCCAGCTGATTGGCAAAAGCACCATCGGTTAACACGGGCACATAATGCTGACGCAAACCTTTAACAGCCACTTTGATTCCATCCGGCTCCAACGGAACCAGGTTCCGGTAATCGAATTGCATCTGGGCAATCTCCCGGGAAAGTGATTGAAAAAAAGGATATGGTGAAGCCGGCATAGCTAAATTGAGATTCGGTTAAACTGCTCAAAAAATACGGCTCCTGCCCCTATTTTTCAACATCTTTTTGGCAAACACACTGCAGATAAGTATTAAATGAGAAGATTGAACGATTAAGAGGTTCGCAACCAATCCCAAAAACATAAAAAAAGCTCCGAACGGACAATCCGAACGGAGCTTCAGCCTGAAAAAATCAGGGTTCTTTTAAAGGCCGAAAGCCTCTTTTATTTTATCCACATAATCCAGTTTCTCCCAGGTGAAAAACTCTACTTCACGCTCAACTTCCTCACCGTTTTCGAGGAAAGTCACTTTGTCGGTATATGGATCACGTCCCATGTGTCCATAGGCTGCAGTAGGCGTAAAGATAGGGTTCTTAAGTTCCAGGCGACTGATGATTTTTCCGGGACGAAGATCGAATAATTCGTTGATCTTTTCGGCAATTTCACCATCAGTCAACTTCACATTGGCCGAACCATAGGTATTGACGTACAGACCTACCGGCTGGGCAACACCGATGGCATAAGCCACCTGAACCAGCACTTCATCAGCAACTCCGGCAGCTACCATATTCTTGGCAATGTGACGGGTTGCATAGGCAGCAGACCGGTCAACTTTGGAACAATCCTTTCCTGAGAAAGCACCACCTCCGTGGGCACCTTTTCCACCGTAAGTATCTACGATGATTTTACGGCCGGTAAGACCGGTGTCACCATGAGGACCACCTATCACAAAACGACCGGTGGGGTTCACGTGCAATTTGTATCCGTTAAAAAGCTTTTGAATATCCTCTCTCAATTTAGCCTTTACACGGGGAATCAGAATATTTCTGACATCATCCTCAATCTTTTTCTGCATCACAGCATCATCGGCATCAAAGGGATCATGCTGAGTAGAGACAACAATGGTATCAACATCCACCGGGGTATTGTCATCATTGTATTTAATGGTCACCTGCGACTTGGAGTCCGGACGCAGATAAGTCATCTCTTTACCTTCGCGGCGAATATCGGCCAGTTCCTGAAGTAGCACATGCGACAGATACAACGGCAACGGCATGAAGTTTTCGGTATCTTTACAGGCATAACCAAACATCATTCCCTGGTCACCGGCTCCCTGGTTGTCCTCTCCGTCACGATCCACACCACGATTGATGTCATCACTTTGTTCGTGCAATGCAGAAATAACACCACATGAACCAGAATCAAACATGTAATCGGCTTCTGTATAACCAATACGTTTGATGGTATCACGTGCAACTTTCTGAACCGGCACATAACCGGAAGTTCTTACTTCCCCACTTACTACTACCAGTCCGGTAGTAACCAGTGTTTCACAAGCAACTTTTGAATTGGCGTCCTGACGCAGCAGTTCATCCAGCACTGCATCAGAAATCTGGTCGGCTACTTTGTCAGGATGTCCTTCCGACACAGATTCCGAGGTAAATAAATATCCCATAACATTACAATTACAGTAATTTCGAACCATTCGATGATCCGGAATCACAATTCAACAATTAAAATATGAAGGGATGGAAAAACTAAAAGGCAAGCTAAAATCGCATTTTAGCATTGTTTTATAGTGGTTGCAAGCAGGCAAATCCATCCACTTTTATGTTGCAAATATAGAGGTTATTTAGAATTATTCAAAAAAGTGGAGGGTTTTTCTTTTTAAAACAAAAACAGTGCAGTACGAATTAAGAATCAGACTAGCGGAAGCTGCCACAAAAACGCACTCAGCCAATAAGCTAATTAACAAATCATTAAAAAAAGACCTCGAACAATAAAATACAATCCCTGTACAATATTACCCTCCCAAATGGTTAAAGAATCCCTTTCATTCAACACACCTGAACTACGATTTCTCTTTGCAGCTAAAAAAATCACAACACTTACTGCGAAAAGTACAACCACAACTTCAGCAAAATTTCAGAAAACAATTTTGTACTATTTTGACCTAAAACAGAATTTTTCTGCCCCATTGCCACCACCTGTCTTTATTAATTTTGAATCAGTATTAAATCAACGCTGACATATAATAAAAACAGCAATTAAATAGTCAAATCTTAAAGAACACAGAGGTATGAAAAAAATTAATTTTCTTTTTTCTTTTATGATGATCTTTGCGCTTCTCTTTGCAGGATGCAGTGAAGATGATGAAATCAGTAGCGAAGCATTGCTTCCCTCTATGCTGAAGTATGCCGAAACCGGGAATGCCTTCCAGGGAAAAGCCCTGGAAACTCCCCGCCCTCTCATACAAAGTACATCCATCCCGATTTTTTCCATCGAAAGCGGCAGTGCCAGCGAAGGAGGAGAATTTATTGATGGTGTTTTTGAAATTGCAGACTCAACCGGTGTTATTACCTTACCCGACGGGAACCCGTTAATTGCAGGGGTCTATTCTCTCAACATTTCTGTAGAAAACAATGCCGGAAGCAAAACTTTTGAGAATGCCTACAGCGTAAAGATTTTACCCGCTAAGGCAGAAGAGCTTGTTTACGGAACCGGAACACCTGTATTGGTCAGGGGAACAGGAGATGCAACAGAAATTCCTACCTTCAGGGGTACTCAACCTGCAACATTTGCATTGGAAGGAGACACTGAATTTACCATCAACCCAGAAACAGGCGCAATTTCACTCCCTGCCGAAAGCACACTTGACGCAGGAAGCTATTCACTTACCATTACTGTAACGAATGAGGCAGGCACGGTAACTTTCGAAAATGCAGTAGCCATCCAGGTGGAGACAACTCCCTACAACCTGATTTACGAGCCCAACCAGATTAATGGTATTGAAACAGAACCTTCCCAAAGTGGAATTCCCGGAATTGAAGGCACCAACAATGAAGAAAACCCAATCGTTTTCTCTCTTGCTGATAACTATTCAGGTAATTTCTCAATTGACGATGGAAACGGACGCATCTCATTGATGAATGATCATACTTTGGCTGCAGGAAGTTATGCACTGGATGTAATCGCTGCCAACAATCATGGCGAGACGCTCTTTGAAGGAGCAATCACTTTTGACATTATTGAACTGGTAGAACTCCCTGCCTCCAATTTATTGTATAACCCAGACGCTTATTCGGTATTTGAAGGGTATGGATTTACCTCAGCACAACCAACAGTCGAAGGCACCACTCCCATCACTTATTCTTTGGCTGATGACTTAGGAGCACTGACCATCGATCCAGAAACCGGTATTATTACCCTTGCTGACGGACACAGTATTACCGCCGGGACCTACAGCATTGATGTTATTGCAACCAACACAGTAGATGCAGTAACCTTTACAGGAGCTGTAACACTTGAGGTTAAGGCAGCTGTAATAGAACAGGTATTTATTGACGGTTGGGAAGGACTTTCACCAGCAGCCGGAGAAACCCGCCTGGGTAATATGAAGCAAGTGTCTCTTGAAGGAACCCCTGTTCAGGCAGATAATAACCGTTGGGAGTTCGGATGGGGCAACTGGACTGTGCAGGATGTGGATGGCTTAAGTGCCAGAGGAGCCACGATGGTTCCCAATCGGACAAACAATGATGACTGGCTGATTGCAGAATACGTTGACCTGACCAACCATGCAATGGCAGAACTTTACCTGGCTGGTTATTCACGCTACGGAACCAACGACAACAACTCTCTGACACTGGTTGTTTCCACGGATTACATGGGTGATGTAACCACCGCCACATGGACTGAAGTACCGTTTGAATCGATACACAACTTCACCTCCTCACAGGAGCGAATTGTTGATCTTTCCGCTTTCGATGGCGAAGTAATTACCATCGCTCTGCGCCAGACAACCATTCCAACTATCACTGATACCGGAGAAGAAGATTATACCAACTGTACACGTACAACTTCTATCTGGAGATTTGCTGTAAATGCATTGAGTCTTCAATAAGAACAAACATTAGCAAAACAAATAAGAGGCTGCTCGTAAGGGTAGCCTCTTTTGTTTTATAATGTTGTTGCGTTTTTAAAAGGTCGAAGGTCTTTAAGCAATAGCCTGGGCGAACGCCCCAGGGAAATTGTAACAACTGAGGCTGTCCAAAAAGTCCAATTATTATGTCATTCTGAGCGCCTACCCCAAAAAAAGTTTGGAAAATAATGCGTAAATGACAGAATTGGCTCGTCCCTGGAAGGGGCAAATTTGAATAACTCCGGGTCGATAACCCGGAGTAAGGCTGAACGAATGGGATCAGGTCCCCGAATGGGGGCCAATAATTACAACCTTGATTTTAAATTTGTTGTAAAAACATATCATTGGTAGCTTGTCAAAGAATCTATTCGCTTAAAAGACAGATGTTTCGACTAAGCTCAACGTGAAACTTTTTTAGTGCTTCGGACTTTGGGGACAACGCCGGGAGGATTGATTTAAGCAAATTTCTAAAATGCTTCAGATGGTAAATCAGTTGAAGGGCACCTTAAAGGTGATGTTGTGTGTGACTCAAGGTTTAACCAAAATTATGATGCAAAAATGACTTTAAATCAAAACTCTGCCTATGTCTAAAAAATAGCGTGGGCTGATTTTCATTCTTTAGAAAATCAACCCACGCCACCCGGAATGCCTTCGAAAAAGCAGCACCTCAATGCTCTGATAACTAACCTATAACCACCTTCAACATTAATTCTTCCCCCATCTCGGGCACCACCTTTAGCAAATAAAGCCCCGGAACAAGAGAAGATACGGCCATTGGCGCCTCCGGTTCATTAAAATATTTCAGTAATTGTCCTGTAAGATCATACAATTCAGCATATTTAATTCGCGCTGAAGAAGAGAGATAAATAAAATCATGTGCAGGAACCGGATAAACTGTCACAGCTGATTCCCCAGAGACATCACCAATAGCGTTTGATTGTTTTAAAGAAACTACATAACGGTTCCAGGCCCCGGATTCAGCCGTAACCAGGACTGAAAGTTCACCGGGAAAATCAGAAGGCATCGTCACCTGAACATCTGAAGTCAACGACTCCGCCGGAGCTACAACCTTTGTAACGGACGAATCGGGTTTTACATCCACTTCGTAGTAAAAAACCAAAGGATCAAAACCGTTAAGTGTAGCACCTTCCAGTACTATATCAGCCAAAAGCGCATTTCTGTCCGGAGCAAAACCGGTCCACTCAATATTGTCAATGGCAAAGGCACAATCCTCTGCAGATGCATTACGAATGGAAATAACCACATCGCCCTGAATATTTAGATTCTCATAAGAAACCTGATAAATTTCTGTTCCTGTATGCTTAAAAAGATCAATGACCTCATCATTAATTTTAACCTCAATAATACGTTCCACTCCTTCTGCCCACAAATCCTTCACTTCAAAAGAGAGCGAACTTATACCCCCCGGTACAGGCTGCGACCAGACCCCAGCAGTTGTTGTGAAAGAATAAACTGAATTCCCGGAATTCAGATGACTGTCCCTTTTGGCATTGACATACCAGGTGAGGTCATTATTTCCAACAAAAGAGGTATTGACCCAGCCATCTTCCTGAAAGTTCTCAAAGTCCTCTATAAATGAGGAGGCTACAGAAACTTCCACATAATAATTTATACGGGTACCTTCCTGATCAATTACTGCCACCTGAATGTTTCCGGGAAAAGCCTCCGGCATCACCACATCCACTGCAAAACCCTCTAAACCGGGGATTGCTTTAACTACCGGAGTGTGATTCTGAGGAATAGTAATTTCTGTATTAAACGCTTCGGGGGTCCATCCCGAGGGGTGAGAGCCGTCAATCAAAAGTCCGGCCAGAAAAGGAGCTTCTTTTGCCAGTTCCACCTCCACCGGGAGTCCGTGAATAACCGTAAACTCCAGGGTAGTCAGATTGTCAGACTGTTCCACAACCCGGCATTTTTGGTCATCAGCATTCGACAAAGAGAAACGCCCGTTCAATACAATTTGAACCTTTCGTTCTTTTGCCTCGGCTGTGTGAACCAAAGTAGTAGGAGCTTCCATATTAATGGCCGGATCTGCCAGACTCAGATCATATTTTCCACCGTCTTTCTCCCTGGCCATTACCAACACCGGATAGTTGGCTGCTGACACCAATGCATCACTAACACTATCGGTTGCTTCAAACACAACAAAACCGGTAGTGGACGTTATTTCATCCTTCACTACATGAGCTACATTGTCTTTTCGCAATACTTTATAAGAAGCAGTTTCTTCACTACTCATATCACTTCCAAAAGCAGCCAATTCGTCAACAGAACTCTGCACAAGAATGGCATACTCATATCCGGCATCTGATGGAGCTACCCCGTGATCAATAACAGCCGATGCAAAATTTCCATAATTCACCGCTTTTGTCTTATTGTCACGCGACTCCTGATTCTGCTTCAAAATGCGAAATTTACCCTGAGGAATATAATAACCATTTCCTTTATTATCTCTGATTGTAACAGGGGTTTCCGAATCAATAGTTCGATCTATCGGGAAACTGTAGGTCACTTCTCCATCAATGACCAACGGTTCAGCGGTACTACCCAGCGAGGCCTGAAACAAGGTGGTTTCGGTGGAATATTGAGTATTGGAATTATTTATATTGCTTCCAAGACAGACAATTCGGTTGTCAAAAGCAAAAACGGACTTCCGGGCTACAAAATCATCCGTATAATTGGTGTAGTTGTTTTCATCCAAAATCATTCCAAATATACCATTGTCACCCAAAGTATTACCACCCGCAAATTCCACTTTATCGGAGCGCTCATTGATATTGCCGCCGCTGTAGTTCAGTATATCGAAAGGCAAATGAATGGTCGTTGCACCGGGCATGCGGTTCCAGTCCCATCCAGGCAACTCATAACCACTGGAAACTGCGGACACAGGATTTCCCGTACCGAGAATCTGGACAGTTCCGTAACTTTGATATCTGCCATACCGGTTGTCTCCGGTATAAATTTCAGTTCCGGTAACAATTTTATTAAATCCTTTTACTGCCACCAGCCAATCGTCGCGACGATGAAGATTCAAGGCTCCATAATTCACTGTTTTATTACCGACAGGAGGCTCTGCAGCCTGAATCCCCATGGAAGAAAACTCATTGTAAAGATCATTCTGATATCGGGTGAGCCTCATAAACTCCGCAGCCATTTCCGTATCAAAAGGAGATGCAGCTTTTGCAAAATACCCAAATGCATTAATGGCCCCGGTTCCCAGAACCTGATTGTGCGGATGACGGCCGCTTACACTGCTGGCCATTGACACCTCATTGGCATACCAGGCATGCACTTTCAGTCCCTTTTTTAAATTGTCCATTCCTTCCTGCGTAAGTGTAAACACAGAATTCCCCAGATAAAACAACGTTGTTCCCAGGCCCGCATATCCGCCATTGGCATAAGGGCCATAGAGCATACCGTGATGAAAACCAGCCCCATCAGGCTTAATGCCTCCAATAGTTCCCGGCCCCGGCTGCAAAGTGGCACTTACCCATTTTGTAAATGAATTCATGTCACGAACCAACTCGGGCGAATCCTCACGCATCATCACTGCCATAAGTCTTCCCGAAAGAATGGTATTCCAGGCATCCATAATCCCCTGATAATTGTCCACCTGCGGCAATTGCCGGATCTCAGGCACTCCGGACCAATATTGTATTAAATCAAATGCTTTCTGAAATTGCCCCAACTCCCGAAGTTTATTCTGCATCAACCATACCGCTTTGGGGTAACTCCGGTAATCGTACCCGTAATGGTGATTAGTTCCCATACCGCTACCCACTGCAAAACCCTGATCAATGAACCAGTCCAGCATATCCACAAACATTTGATCAAAACCGTTAAGCTGACTATGATACCAACCCTTGGCGATGTCATAAAAAAGATACTCCACATCTTTCAGCCGCTTATCTCCATTGCCGGCCACATATTCATCGCTGGCTACAAGGGCAGGTCCTGTAATTGAAGTACCTATTCGTTGAATGTTAAGGGCCTCAAACGCTGCCCTTATCTCCGTCTCTCGTGTTGCAGTGATTGGGGAGCCTTCCACATCAATAGTTATACGATCACGAACAGCACTAAGCACTGTAAGTTCTTCAGGAGAAACAGCTGCGGGAAGAGCTTGTTCATACTCATAAGTGCTGTGCCAGTGCCACAAAGCAGCCCAATGATTGGCATTCATCTCCGGATTAATAAATGGAAGTTGTGCATCGGGTGTTACCCTGTCGTTGATGCGAACGGAAGGAAATTTCATGCGGTCAAAGAAAAGAGTGCCTCCGGTAGAAGTTGCAGGAGCTTTAATCCTTAATGTACGAAGGTTCTTATTGCTCTTGGAACCAGACATGTCCTCATCAAAGCGAATCCAACAGGCGCGCCACCCTGTAAAGTCAAGGTGATATGGGAAATAATACTGAACCGCATTGTTGTCATCCAGGTATTCGAACAACAAATCTGCATTTTGGGGATTCTCATTGTAAATCCACAAAATCATTCCACCTTTATAAGTCCTGCAGGCTTGCTCCATCCCGGCAGGATTTTCAATGGTCAACTGTCCCTGTGGCTGCCATGCCCACTGAATGGATTGCTGCCCCATTTTGTAATGATCGGATGAAACCGACAATCCCGATGCCGACCATCCGGCGGGTATGCTCCCTTCCAGTCCCAGATAATCTTGTGCATTGACAAACAAGCCACATAAGAACATTATAATCACAATACTTTTCTTCATCATACGAAGTTTAATTGATTTTTATCGCCGGTCAAAAGTCAAACCCGACACACTTTTTGAAATCAACGCTCTGCCGAAATTTAATCCAGAAATCAGGAAAAAGATGGCCCCCTAAAAGATACAGGAGCCACCTTACCCCTACCCCAAGTCAAAATTTATCGTTTTATTGTTTTAAAAACTTTCCGATTCTCGTTGCGCCATCCTGCATTTCCATTCGCACAATATAAATTCCATCCACTAAATCAGAAACATTAATTGCAGCAGATAGGTCCGACACCCATTTCACCTGGTGGCCACTCATATTATAGATACTACAGGAAGATACGTTGTGGCCTAAAAGAAGTTTCCGGGCAACCGGATTTGGACTAAGTAACTGCTCAACCGGTCTTTCAACACTTGAAATTGAGGTTGGAACAGTGGTTCCGTCAGCAACTTCGGTGACTTTGAGTTCAGCAATTTCCCATTTTCCCGGGCGGTCTTCAATCGAACTATAAGCTGAATTGTTTATATCATATTGATAGCGGAACGCCAAATAAATAGTTTGACCTTGGTATTCACTAGGCAGAACCACCAAATCATTTATCCAACCGGCATCTTCTGCTGCAAGGTTGGGAGTAATATTCACCCAGGAAGTATTTACTGCATCTGGAGTTGTGCCATCCGTCTCAAAGACCAAATTCTTTGTCACCAACAACTGCCTGTTTGCCACATAATCTCCCGCAGAATAGCGAAATCGATTCCAAAAAGAAACCTGAATCTCCTGATTTGTGTTGTTTGGAATTATCAAAGGATTAGTAATGGCATAAACATCAGTTGAATAATGAACACCATTAATTTCGGAGGTACTAGTCAAGGCTCTCTGTTCTGCTTCCATTGCATAATCAAGTGATGAGGCCAAATCAGTAATATCAACACGATTCATCACCTTTCCATCAGCAGCACCTGAAACAACAACCACCTTCACAAATCCATTTGGCCTTGGAGGATCTACATATCCATTATTGTTCCAATTGTCGTACCTAAATGTCGGATAAAAAGGCAACTGGGCCTCTTGTCCGAAAGCAAATACGACAGCAAAAAAAGCTATCATTCCTGTAAGTAAAAATTTTTTCATAACGTAGATTTTTCAAAATTAGAAACTTCAACAAATCTATGCTATAGTCCTGTGAAACAGGTTTTAAATTCGTTCACAAACAGGTACAAAATTGTACACTAAAAACATTTTTCATAACAAAGTTTTTCCCAGAAACAGAGCAATCCCTGCTCATTGAAACAATGGCAGGGATTTTCAAATGAAACGAGCATGATATTTTTTAAGCATAAATATCACAAACCGCTTGTCGCTGAAGCTTTAGCGGAGGCACAAGATTATCTTTAAAAATATGATGCGAGAGCGAAGCGATTCCATTCGTTCCCAAATTTTTAATTGATTATTTATCAAAGTGTTACGAAACTTTAAGGCTGTAGTTTATAGTTGCGTATAAATTTTTAGAGGTTGCTTCGGGGTAGACCCTACCAATGACAGATTTTTGTAATAAGCGATAAATCAGCAAAATAATAGTTGGCCCCCTTTCGGGGACCCGGTCCCATTTGTTCAGCTTAACCCGGGTCGTTAACCCGGGGTAATTCAAATTTGCCCCCTTCGGGGACGGGCCAGTTATGTCATTAACACATTATGCTTCAAAGAATTGAGTCATAATGAGAATATAACAAGCTGAGATGCTCAATATTAAAACTCCAGGAAAGAATATTTGTGAAGCAGGTGCGGCGGATTCTTTCTTGGGAAAGCGGCAAAGCCGAAGCCGATCCGCCGTTAAAGACGAAACGGCGGATCGGCGCTCAGCTTTGCTGCTTTGCTTGCCAAAGAATCCGCCGCACCTAATCTGTCATTGGTAGGGCAAAGCCCGAAGCAATCTCTAGTGAAATAAACGCTATTTTAAACTAAAGCTTAATGACTAAACAAAACCCGAATGATTATATTAAAATTCACTGGAGGAAGGAACCTTATATTTCTCATGGTTCTTTTTAATGTTTTCATGCCATTGATAATAACGGCTCATCATCCTTCCAACCAACTCCGGAGGCCTCTTTGCCAGGTTGTTGCTTTCACCAATATCTGCCGAAAGATCATACAACCCATAAGTCCCGGAAGTCCCGTAAAACCGTAATTTCCAGTTTCCGTAGCGTACTGCCCAGCCATTCAGATCACCGTTGTAGGTACGATCGTGACGCGCCAGGGCTCCATCAGGGTCATCATAAGTTTTTGGTTCACCGGTAGGGTGAAACCCGGTCCAAAAGAGCCATTCATGAGGAGCTTCAGCTACTTCACCCTGAATTGCGGGCAATAAACTGACCCCGTCAATTTCTCTGTCCCGGGGCGTTTCCATTCCAAGTGCATCATGCAAAGTGGGAAAGATATCCATTCCGCTTACCATTTTATCAAAAACACGGCCTCCTTTAATTTTTTCAGGCCATGAGACCACCATAGGTACGCGAATACCCCCTTCATCCAGAATGTATTTATTGCCTCGCAATGGGTCATTGATTGCATAAGTACGGGGGCTACCGCCATTATCAGAAATAAAAACAACAATGGTATTTTCACGCAGCCCCTTCTCTTCAAGATTACCAAGCAATGCTCCAATGGCATCATCCATTCTGTGCAAATGATACAGATATCTTTTTCTTCCTTCCGGAGTGTTTGGTTTCACTGTATTCACATACCACTCCAGATATTCGGCCCAGGTACCTGTTTCCGGATCCCAGTCGGGAACTTTTTCCACCCCCATTTTTTTCAAATCTTCTTCAGGTATCTGATGAGTAAATAAATGTACCGCATTGAATGAAACCATTAGAAAAAAAGGATCACGCTGATGCCTATTGATGAACTCCAAAGACTTATTAAGAATAATATCAGTGGAATAACCGGTGGTATCCTTTAGTTGCTCATTCTCCCAGAAAGGCCCGATTCCGAGATGATTGGCCATTTTAGTGGTAAAATCCTCTCTGTCTGCCGCTTTATGTCGCAGGTAATCCATGGTACCCCCTTCTTTACCATAAAAGTAATCAAAACCGTGATTGGTGGGAAACTCAGGAGCTTCTGGACCGGCATAACTGCCGTAATGGGATTTCCCAACCATTCCGGTAGAATATCCCTGCTCTTTAAGCTGCTCAGCAAGGGTGATTTCCGAATCCGGGAGCGATGCACCATAATTGTACACTCCCCAACGCTGCTGCTGTCGCCCGGTAAGGATAGACATCCGCGAAGGGCTGCAAATAGACATGGTCACATAAGCATTGGAGAAACGAACACCTGAGTTGGCAAGGTTGTCAAGGTTGGGAGTTTTTACATCCGGGCGTCCACCAAAAGCTCCAAAATCAGCATATCCCTGATCGTCGGATACAATCAACAATACATTTGGTTGGGCTCCAGGTTTTCCGGAAGTATCAGCATCCGGGGAGCCACACCCCAGTAATCCCACAGCAGCAGTGACTTCCATGGCAAGGAAATAACTGCCAAAACGATTATTTATTCTCATATGATTTGAATTAAAAAAAAGATGCCACCCCCGAAGGACCGGCATCTTTCCCTGTTCAAAAAGTATTTATCTTTTTATCATCCATTATTTTTATTCCCAGGAAGCATGTTGGTCCAAAGCTTCATTCATGGTTACTTCCTGAAGAGGATAAGGCAAAACAGTATGTTTCGAAGGGTTAAAGTTTAACCCGGCTCTTTTAAAATTATCCTTGCTTCGGTCAGAACTGCTGGCATTGTCAATCATCTGATTTTGAAGAGCAAGAGTCTCACCCAGAATTCCCCATCGAATCAGATCATGCTTCCGATGCCCCTCATAACAAAGTTCACGCAGTCTTTCTGCTCTGACTTCTGCTCTGAAAGCTTCCTTTGATCCAACCAGACCGGCATCTATATCATCCAGTCCTGCGCGGTTGCGCACCTGATCAAGATAAGCAATGGCATTTCCCGGGCCGTTAACTTCATTTTCAGCCTCAGCCATCATCAACAATACATCAGCATATCGAAGTACCGGGAAATTGATACCGGTAAAGTTTTTATCAGGGGAAGCTGCATCTTCCAACAATCGATAACTTCCTGACCCATCTTTAATGTTTCCGAAGGTAATGGGCTCCCAACGACGAAACTTACCAGGCCAAAACAATAATTCATTGTCAATTGGATCAATAGACCCGTCACTTTTACAGATCCAGTCAGCTACGTTCCATTCTTTACGTTGGTCATTCTCATCGTCATAACTTCTCACCAAACCAATGGCTGTTTGAGCCAGAGCGTAAGCAAAAGGTTCGGTCCGGGTAGGCCAGTAATAAAACTGCACACCGTTTATCTGACCAATTCGTCCGTCTTCACGGATTCCCTGATCCCGCAACATTCCAAATTCAATTTCAAACATTGATTCTTTGGGATCATATTCATTCTGAATATAATTGAGGAAGACCTGTTTGTAAGAATCATTCAGTCTGTGCCAGCCATCGTTAATAATGATGTTGCACTGTTCAACAACCTTCCCGTACATTTCAGTTTTATTCAGTGGCTCCCCGGCCATTGTTATGTAAGCTCTTGCCAACAACCCATGAGCTGCCATTTTACTGGCACGTCCGGGGGTATCCAACTCACTTGCATGCTTCAGATTCTCAGCGGCAAAAGTGAGGTCAGCTATAATTTGATTATAGACCTCCTCCACCGATGATGCAGGTATATTGTTGGCATCCACATTGCGGGTAGGCTCCACACGAAGTGGTACAGGCCCCCAAAAGCGTACCAGATCCATATAGTATAAAGCTCTCAGAAAATGAGCCTCTCCAAGATACTGAGCACGCTCCTCTTCGGTAATTCCGGTAGCTCCGGGAACCCTGTCAATAAAATTATTAGCCGCATCAATACCTTTGTAAAGGTTCAACCAGGCATCTTTCACTGTGGTGGATGCTGCGGTACCAATGTAAAGAGCTTCCGCCCAATTGGTATTGGTACGGTTATACAACATCTCGTCTGTTCCTGCAGCCAGGACAGCCGATAAACTCTGCCCGTAAGTGGCATCCATCCCCAGATAACTGTACATTCCGGCAAGTCCCAGTTCCACATCACTCTTATTTTGGTAGAAATTCTCCACCACCCAGTTCGACTTGGGTTCTACCGACAGGTAATCATCACACCCGCTAAAACCAATTAGTACAAGGGGAAGCATGATTAACATGATTATATTTCTTTTATTCTTCATTGTATTCAATTTTTAGACAACAACTTATCTTTCTTCAAATCAAGACTAATTCTCTTAGAATTTCACTTCCAATCCGGCACTAATCACAGTACTGATAGGATATGCAGAATAATCAAGACCGGGCGTCAAAGCACCATATTTACCGACAGAAACTTCCGGATCATATCCTGAATAGTTGGTCCAGGTAAGCAGGTTCTGAGCGGACAAATAGATTCGGGCAGACTTTAAACGAAGTGCACTGAGTGCGGGTGCTCCTAACGAATAGCCCAAAGAAATCGTCTTCAATCTGATATATGATCCATCCTCTACATAGTAGTCGGATACCAGGTTCCCGTCCTGGGGAACACCAAGCACATTGTTGAATTCATAGGCCTGAACTTCATTCGTCGGGTTGGAGGGCGTCCAACGATCGGCCACAGGGGCCAGTGAATTGTATTCAATACCTAAAATTCCGGGATTCTCGAACATTATTCGGTTGGCATTGAGAATATCATTTCCGTAACTCCACTGGAAGAATACCTGAAGATCAAAGTTTTTATACTTAAAATCGTTGGTAAAGCCTCCGAAGTGCACCGGATGAGGATCACCGATTACTTCACGATCCATCTCATTGATAGTTCCATCTCCATTCTGATCAACAAACTTCACACTACCCGGTGCTACATTACGGCCGTTGTCGGGCAATCCTTCCTTCAGAATGTAATCACCCGTAGAAGCATCAAAGTTGAAATCATCCATTTGATAGACACCATCTCTTCTCAATCCATAAATCATACCCACAGGCTCACCAACTTTAGTGATGTATTGATATTCAGAAAAACGGAAGTACCAGTCGGGATTGGTATAAAGTGCATCCTGTCCGGAGTTTAGTCCCACAGTTTTATTCTTATTAAACGATATATTAAAGGCTGATGACCATCTGAAATCTTTGGTTTGAACATTCACGGTGTTCAAAGAAAACTCAAGGCCCGAGTTTTCCACCTCTCCAACATTCTGAGTCAGATAAGCATACCCGGTACTAAGTGCCATGTCGGCATCCAACAAAAGGTCTTCAGTATTTTTCTTATAGTAGTCTGCCACAATATTGATCCTGTTGTCCACAAAACCCATATCGATACCAAGGTTTATCTGTTTAGTAGTCTCCCATTTAAGATTTTCATCAGCAAGATTCTGATGATAGACACCCAGATGATAATCATTGCCAAAATAATAACCACTATAGGCATCATAATTCAACATAGAGAAAGCTGTATAATCACCAATTCTGTTATTGCCGGTAACTCCCCACCCTCCTCGAAACTTAAGATTAGAGAACACATTCAGGTCTTTTACAAAATCCTCTTCAACAGCTCTCCAGGCAAATGACATGGATGGGAAATATCCCCAACGATTTTCTTGGTTGAACTTGGAAGATCCATCGGCACGGTAATTGACTGTAGCCAGATATTTTCCCTGATAGCTGTAATTCAAGCGTCCAAAGAACGAAGTCAGCATATTCTCCGAAGCATATGATTCAGGAATATCAGGGGCTGTTCCCACCTGAATTTTATCGGTTCCGAAATCATCAATAGGCATATTTTTATTTCTTGCTCTGAAATACTCATTATTTCTGGATTGTGCCTCAAAACCGGCCATTGCATTCAAGCTATGATTGCCAAAGCGGTTGTCGTACTTCAAAGTATTAGAAGTTGAAAGCATCAGGTCACGACGATCAGTCAGAGTACCGTTAATACCATCGGGCGAGCGAGAACCCTGATAAGTATCCAATGCATAAAAAAGTGACTCTTTGCGGTTGTTGGCCTGATAAGTTCCGGCCAATGTCAACACCATATTAGGTGCAAGATCCTGGTTCAAAAAGAGGTTTCCACGAATCACATCCATGCGGGTAAAACGATCAGTATTTTCTAATGTTTTTACGGGATTAAAACGAAGATCATTGGGGTCGGTAGTATCCAGTCCGCCCTCTTTACCATCGTCATTAACCGGGCTGATGGGACGGAAAGTAACTGCATCACGAATAATACTGTTGCGGTTGTTTCCTGACACATTCAAACCATCTCTTTTAATGTAGGAGTAATTTACATAGCCCCCAACCTGAGTTTTGTCAGAAATCCGGTGTCTGAACTTAAGATTATTGTTAATTTTATTAAAACCTGTATTCAACAGCGTCCCTTCCTGATCGGAATAGTTAACCGAGAAAATCACATTGGTCTTTTTATTACCTCCACGTACAGAGATGTAATGATTCTGCATCCAGGCTTCACGGAAAATTTTATCCTGCCAGCTAACGGGTGATTGTCCTCTCTCCGCAAGTGCAGCCTCGGAATAAAGTTCAGGATCGACCCAAAACTCACGGAATGTGGCTTCATACTGTCCCCCTTTGGGAACCTGTATCTCTTCCAGGTAAGAAACATAATCGTATGGACGCATCACTTCCAAACGCCCGGGAATGTATTGTAATCCTGCAGAAGTATTAAAGGTCACTTCGGTAGAGCCATCTTCGAGTCCGCCTTTGGTTTCAATAAGAATAACACCGTTGGCTCCTCTGGAACCATAAATAGCTGCAGACGATGCATCCTTCAACACATCAAAACTTTTAATATCGTGCGAACTGATAGATGCCGGATCAAAATCCTCCATTGGCATACCATCCACTACATATAATGGTGAGTTGTCGCCTGTAATGGAGTTTCCTCCGCGAATCACGATATTCAAACCTTCACCGGGTGTTCCATCAGCAGCAGAAACCTGCACTCCCGCAACGCGACCGGCCAACGCCTGGTCGTAGTTAGAAACCGGACTCTTTACAAGGTCTGAGGCCTTAACCTGCGCCACAGCACCGGTCACATCCTTTTTTCTGATGGAGCTGTATCCAACCGACACCACCTCATCAAGCATCATATCCTCGGCCTTCAATACAACATCAATATTATTCAAATTACCTACTTCTCTCTCCATGGTTTCAAAACCAATGAAAGAGAAAATCAGAATATCCTCAGGAGCCGCCTGCATAGAATAATTTCCTTCCATATCGGAAATGGTTCCCTGGGTGGTTCCCTTGATTAGAATATTCACTCCCGGTATAGGCAGGCCGTCTCCGTCCACAACGGTACCGGAAATTTGCTTATCCTGTGCAAACAAACTGGTGGTTGCAAGGACAATAAATACAATAAATGCCAGATATCTCTTCATTACTATAACTTTTTCAGTTTGAAAATTTTCAGAAACGAATTTCTCTAAAACTTCATCACCTTATTCATTATTGGTCCGTCTGAACCTGCATACTTATTAAATATGCTTCATGGTGAAAAACATTACCAGATCCGCTTCTTTTTATTCTTTATAGGAATAACATTCCATCGATCCTCATTTGATCAAAAGAATTGTTTTATTCTGCTGGGGTTTCAAAGGTTACCGAATAACCGTTTTCAAAAACAGCTTCGGCGTAAATAGTCTCTACTTTGATGTCAAAATCGTAAGTATCGACACTTAAAGTATTACCCGCAGGTGCAGTAATGGCTCCATTTGTAGCATCAATTACAAATGTTTGTTTCTCATCGGAAGTAATCTCATGCCCTTGTGCGCGTACATCTTCAATAGCATAAAACACTTTGTTGCCACCGGCCTCCACCACAGGAATACCACTATTAAATGCTTCACCAATAAAAGCATTTACAGTTTCAGCATAGTTAAGTTCGACAGGTGGTTCTTTAGAAAATTCCTCTTCTCTGAAAGTATCCTCTTCACATGCAATAAATAGTGAAGCGAAAATCAGAAACACCAAATAAACTTTTTTCATAACCTTTGAATTTTAAATAATTTTCAGTTTCATTAACAACACAAATTTATTTGGAACCACTCTCCAAGCCGGGGTAAAATCATTCGTAAAATGTATCAAATTGTCCACGAAAGGATGTACAAAAACCACGACCCCAAGCCAACCTACTTATTATCAATGCTATGAATCTTCAAATGATACGATTTGCCCTGATGCGAAAGAATCCGAAAAACAGTCTTTTTTTCAGAAATATGTTCCCAGTCCAGAAGTTTTGTACGATTATGGTCATCATAAAGGGGTTTCCACAAACCGCGGAGAGTTACTTCAAGAATCATCTCTTTACTATCATTGTATTTCCACGGACGGGAATAAATGCTGCGTTCCACCCTTTTGCCATTTTCATATACCTCGTCCGCTTCCCCCTCATAAAGAGCAAGATCGGGATTGGAAAGATGCAAATTAAAGTACCCGTTGGCCGGCTGCGTAATGGCCATGCAGGGGATGTTGGTTGCTTCTATTAATCCGGCGTCGTTATCTGATGCAGCTTCAAAAAACACATAACCGGTTTGATCGGTCGGTTTATTGTAAACCACATGACTCTTAGCAGTTTGTTTCAAAATCTCATAGTCGGCCGGATCAATATCTTTTTTAAATTTTTTATTATTTATTTGCGGATAAACGCAATAATGATATGATTCTTCCAGGGGAGCCGTTCCATGTGTAATCACCCCGGCAGCAAATTGTCCGTTGGTTTGTTCTCCGCTTCTCTGATCTCTGGAATACTGTCTGCCCTGTTTTAAAAACACCTGGTCTTCCGGCACATAATAACCGTTGTTTTTGTTATCCACAATAAAGTAAGATCCCTTATGTAACAAGGTATCCTTTGTTTGTGAATCCAATGCTACATCATTTACAAAGACAGGTGGGTCCTGAGATGTTTGATAATTCTGAAACAATACCGTTTCGGTAGGACGGTCAGAATTTTCATTTTCGATGCCCGACCCCAGACAAACAATCTTATCATCGAAGAAGAACCAAGATTTTCGAGCACGTAAGGATCCCTGATATTTATCGTGTTCGTGAAGTATGAAAGCAAAAACACCATTTCTGTTGTTGGCATGCACACCACCCGCAAAAACTTCATCCGAAAAGAGCATCTCCTCATATCCGGAGTATTGATCCACATTTCGAACATCGGCTTTCAACTGATCAACAGGGAGGTTTACAACCGTCGTGCCGGGAAAGCGATTCCAGTCCCACCCTTTCTGAACATAACCACTGGCACGATTTGTCACAGGCTCTCCGTTACCCATAATCTGCAACTGTCCATGTGCCAGATAGCGTCCGTAGAGATTGGCTCCCAGATAATGTTCAGCTGCCCATAAATAACGGGAATGCCCCCGAACAGAAACCGCCCAATGATCTCGCCGATGAATGGCTGAAGCAGCATAAGGCATAACTTTAAATCCGGAAGGATCCTGTTCGGGCTTAATGTCTGCATCTGCAAAAAGTTTATGGTATTCTGTTGCTTGCTCATACTGCGTTAGCCTGAGATAAGCAGCAGCCAACTCCTCATCAATCGTCTTTTCCCCATCGGGTGAACCTGCTAATGCAAGAATAGCATACTGCTCGGGAACCAAAGATTCCGTCCCCCTGGGATGTCTTCCCGACATAGCCACAGGCCACTGCTGGAGATTGCAATAAAAACGCATTGCCAACAACGCATTTTTTAAGGTCTCGTGAGCTTCATAGGAAACCTGAAAAGGTGTTCCGCTCAAAAAACGAACAACACGAACAGCACCATTCAGGCCACCAATGGCATAGGCCGGATAATGATTGGCATGGTGATATACTGAACCGTCTGCCTTAAAAGAATCTTTGAGTCCGGGAGCAGGCAAAAGACCATTTTCTATCCACCTGGAATAATTCTTCAGATAACACACCTTCGCGGGGGAATCTTCCATTATTAAAATCGACGCCAGGCGTCCCAAGGCCTGAGTATTAAAAGCGTCCATATCCATACCCGGTTCCGAAGGCACAACATTCACTTCATTGACGATAGCATACCACTGCATATCCCGAATTGCATCATCAAGGAGTCCTTCCTCTTTCAAAGCAGACTTCATCAAAAACAAAGCATCGTAATAATCCCGCCAACTATAACCATAATGGTGAATCGTACCCATTCCGCTGCCAAAAGCAACCCCCTGATCACGCAAATGCGCATACATATGAATAAACATTCGCTGCAACTCTCGACGCTGCTCAACATCATCTGATTTTCTAAACGACTGCGCAATATTGAGCATCAACCCGAAATAACGCTTCAAGTCATTACGATTCTTCCTGAAATGCGAGGTAACCGAACGCCCCTCAAGTGGTATATACAGCTCAGCATGCCGAACAAACCAAAGTGGCATCCCGGTTACATGGGGACCTTCAACCTTAATGTTATAAAAATCAAACCCTTTGCGCAAGAGATTCATTCTCTTCCCCGAAACCTTCCCGGTATTTAAAAGATCATCTTCAAAATGCCTTTCGATAGTCCTGATGGAACGCTTCTCAGCCGGAGTAACCACCTCATTCCCGGAACAGCGAAGTGAAATGCGACTCATCTTATCCAAAATCAGCCAATGGTTGGTCGTATTCTTATTTACAAAGGGCACCTGCCTGTCTGGCGTATGGTGTCGATTATCAATAGGAATACTGAGCACCATATGATCCAGATAGATATCGCCCGAGGAAACTGATTCAGGTGATTCTATCCGTAAGCGATTCATCTTCGTCCCGGGTTCACCCTGCATATCACGACCAAAAGATACCCATGCGGCACGCCAACCGGAGTAATTCAACCCTAAAGAAAACCAGGTGTTTGTGGTGCTATCAGTGCTAAAAACAAAACGAAGATGGTCATCCACCGGTTTCTCGTTAAAAACCCAGACTACAAACGAAGAAAGAACATAACCTTCGTCTTCCACATCATATTTTCTATAACCAATCTCCTCATGAAGAGTTATTGCCCCGGCTCTATTCCATTTCCAACGAAGAGATTTTTCACCATGTCTAAAGTGTGCTTCAGAAACCTCAATCGTATTTCCCGGGGTTGATTCCCATTTATTTTCATTAAAAGATTCAAAAGAGATGATTTTGTCATGGAAGAAATCCTGTGCTTTGACGCTAAGTGTCAAAAAAAGAACCAATAAAACAATCAGTAATTTCGAAAAACTTGTTCTCATAAAAACATTTCTGTAATGGATTTTTATTGACCAGACATCATTCTCAGAGTCTGACTTGACATGAGCCGACGCGTTGCATTCATTCAGCAAATCAGTCTGCTAAAAGTAGATACGTTAAAACAAAAAGAAGGGTTAATATTGTACACTTCGGGGGGATCGTTTATTCACTCCCCATCTGACGTATAGTGTAACGTAGAAATAAAACATACCAAAAAGTCAGGCTTCATCGTCTTTCTCAATATAATTAGAAGGAGAAACCCCAAAATAATCCCGGAAACAGCGGCTAAAATATCTGGGTGTATTAAATCCTGTAGCATAAGCAATCTCAGAAACATTTAATCCTGATTTATTGACCAATAAATCAGCTGCGGTTCTCAGACGGATAGACAAAATAAAATTATTGGGGGTCTGACCGGTAATCCCCTTAATTTTGGAGTAGAGTCTGGTGCGTCCAAGCCCCATTTCGGCAGCAAAATCATTTACATCAAAATCGGTATCATCAATATGTGCATCTACAATAGCCTTTGCCCGCTCCACCAACTCCTGATCGATAGAAGTAGTTGCCAGTTCTTTTATATCGGCTGCCGGATCCTGACGAAATTTCTCCTGCAGGGCTGCTCTGTTTCTCAACAGGTTCTTAACCCTTGCCTTTAATAATTTGACGCTAAAAGGCTTGGTAATATAATCGTCTGCTCCGGTTTCGATGCCCTCAATCTGATATTCGATGGCTGTACGCGCGGTGAGCAGAATTACAGGAATATGGCTGGTCTGAATATTGCGTTTTAACCGTGCACACATCTCAGTCCCCGACAAATTAGGCATCATAACATCCGAAATGATTAAGTCAGGTTGTTCGTCTATGGCACTTTTAAGTCCCTGATTCCCATCTTCAGCTTCAATAATCCGATACTGCGATCCCAGTATGCTTTTAAGCATTCTCCTAACCTCCTCATTGTCCTCTACAACCAAAAGCAAAGGTGCGTTTTCGGGAGCTTCATCCATCTTTTCCTCAGGAACCGGTTGCTCGGCAAGAAACGCACTGTCCACAGGAACAATATCTTTATGCGGAACGAGTTCTTCTGCATTGAAGTGTCTGTTTCCTTTTTTCAGACTAATGGTAAATGCCGTCCCTTTATCTTTTTCGCTTATTATCGAAATCCTGCCACCATGCTCTTCCACCAGCATTTTGGTAAGAGCCAGACCAATTCCCGTCCCTTTGGCGGTATTCAGATCAGCAGAACCGGTCTGATAAAAACGATCAAACACATATTTTGCCTCTTCAGGCGTCATACCTACCCCGTTGTCAGAAACTATAATATCCACCTCCCCCTGTTGATCAATTACTTCAAGACTTACTTTTCCCACTTCGTCCTGAACCACCTTAAAAGCATTGGACAACAGATTAAAAAACACTTTTTCCATCTGTCTCACATCAAACCAGATAGAACCATCATAGGAACAGTTTCTGCAATCAAAACGAATCTGTCTGTGCTGTGCATGTTCACTAAAAGCCTCACGGATGTTATTCAGGAAATCACTCAACTTGTTTTCAGACACCTTCAACTTAATATACCCCTGTTCCATCTTTCTAAAATCCAACAACTCGGTTATGAGATTGTTAAGCCGAAGAGCATGATGCTTTACCATCAACAAGCGCCCGTAGTTTCGGGCGGTGGGCTTGGTATTTTCCAGTACGGCCTCCAAAATCCCCGTTATAAGAGTCAGCGGAGTCCGGAATTCATGAGAAATATTGGTAAAAAACTTTAGCTTAATCTGATTAAGTTCTTTAATCTTTTCCTTTTCCTGCCGTTCCGCCTTTAAGGAGTCAGCAAGGCGTGCTTTTGACAGATAGAAATAGTTGACCCATAAAACCAAAGCAATAAAAACAAGAACATAAAAAAGAATGGCATACCATGTTTTATACCAGGGCGGCAACACATGAATACGTAACACCTTTTCATCAATAACATTTTTTTCCACTCCGCTCACACCTCTCACTTTCAACAAGTAATCACCTGGATTAAGGTTTGTATAGGTTACAAAATTTCTGCTGCCTGCTTCCACCCAATCTTCATTAAATCCTTCCAGTTTATATTGATAAAGAGCTTTGTGCTGGGGAACATAATTGCAACCTGAAAAATGAACGGTAAAAACATTCTGGCTGGCTTTCAACGTAATATCTTCGACAAAAGGAAGATCTTTCTTTAAGACCCCGGTATTGTCTCCCGGCATAACCTCTGAATTATTCACATAAAGAGATGAAAATACCAGAGAGAAACGAATATCATTATTCAGCAGATCTTCTTCCTTAAACGAGATTAACCCATGAACTCCACCGACAAAAACAGTCCCGTCAGAGGTTAGATATAAAGCACCTTGATTTAGTTCCTGCAGTGGAAAGCCATTGCTCTCGTGGTAATAATAAAATTGTTCATGGTCAATATCAAAACGGGAAAGTCCCTTACTGGTAGCCACCCACAAATTTCCGAATCTGGACTCTTCAATGCCGTAAATAAAATTCCCGGAAAATCCACCCACCTTATCAAGGTAGTTCACAAAACGGTCTTCCTCTCTCAAATAACGATTCAACCCTCCCCCCAGCGTTCCTACCCACAGACGAAAACGGTGATCTTCAAAAATACAGGAGATAGAATTATTGCTGACAGATGACTTGTTATCAATACTATACGCATAATTATCAATCACCCCCCTTTTCACGTCATAACAAAACACCCCCCTTTTTTCGGTTCCTATCCATAATTTCCCGAAACTATCCTCAAACAACGTATAAATCACCGGCCCGACACGTTCCCGCTCTACCTCACTTTCGATGAAATGAGAAAAAACCTCTGTTTCCGGATCAAAACGTATGACCCCCTGGTGAGTAGCCAGCAGATAATCACTTCCGAACGGGATAATCTCATTAACGATATTACATTGAATAGCAGAAGAATCATTCTTTTCGGACCGAAAGTGCCGAATTTTCCCTGAAGGAATATCCAGCTTATTTAACCCTCCGTAATGAGTACCCACAAACAATGTTTCATTATTGTGAAGATAAAGTGCTCTCACATTATTAGAAGACAAAGATTTTCCCTTTCCATTATGGGTAGTGTAGTGTAGAAAAGTCCCGGTTTTTCGGTTAAAATAATCCAATCCCCCTCCTTCAGTGGCAATCCAAAGATTGTTCTCAGAATCTTCAAGCATATTACCAATAACCCTGAAACCGGTTCCTCCTCCATGAGCATCCATAATTGCATAACGGTGGAAAACCTGATATTCGGGATTGTAACAATGAACTCCTCCAAAATAAGTTCCTACCCACATAGTTCCCTGATAATCCTTCATTATACTCCAGATGCTATTATGTAGCAATTTTCCGGGATACTCATCATTTTGCTGATGATTGGAAACCTCAAAGGTTTCTCCATCAATAATACTGAGTCCAAGAAAAGTTCCAACCCATATATTCCCGGAATTATCCTCATCTATGTCCCGAACAATATCCCCCACAAGATTACCATTTTCTGAACCGGAATTACTTGAAAAAGTACGGACTATATTATATTGGCGATCAAGTAACATGACTCCCTGCCCATCTGTCCCAACCCAAAGGCGTTTTCGGGTATCATTGAAAACAGCTGTAATATTTCCTGAAAGCACCTTTGCAGCTTCTTCATATACAGAATCATATAAATAAAGTCCGTCAGAACTGCATATCCATAACAAACCTGCATGATCTTTATACAGACTATTTACGGAGGTTTCAACAGAGAAAATTTCACTTGCTCTTTCAAATTTACCCATTTCTTTATCCAGTGAAAACAATCCACCGGAAGTACCCACCATCGTTTTTCCCCTAAAAGCAAGAACACTTTTCACCTCATCAAAAGGATATTGATCAAACTTAAGCGTTTCGACATTCAAAAGAGAAAGGCCCAAACGTGTTCCAATTAAGATATGCTTTTCCGACTGGCTCAGACTCAAAACATTTTGCCCCAGCAACGAGCTGGTATCACGAGGAACAGATCTGAATACCCTGAAATTATTGCCATCATAAAGATTCAAACCATCCCGCGTTCCAATCCAAACACGTCCCAGGCTGTCCTGCAACATAGATATTGCAGAAATTTGAGACAACCCCTCTGAAAGTCCAAGGTATTCAAATGAAATGCTTTTCTGTCCGCCTACTCTAAAAGTAACCGAAACAATTAAAATTAGCAGATATAGAATCTTTTTCATGTAAAAACTTAGTTGTATAACATAAATATAGTCATATTTCCCGAAAGACACTGCCTTATAATCTGGTTCCTCACGCTTCGGATAAAATCAAAATTACTGATATAGCTACAAAGAAACGGGTCCTGTCTTTTTTATAATCCAATATTGTTCACAATTCAATCACCATTTGTACACGACTACTTATTCACCCTTCATATTCACTCCTGCTTATCAAGACCTTACACCACCATTGAACAATTTTACTATCTAACAACCAGTCAATTACATCAAAAACAAGCCATATTCTTTCTTATTTTTGTATTAATCGAACATTGAAAAACAGATACCATATGATATTGGTTGGTGAAATTAAAGTAAACAACAAAAACGATAAACAACATTTAAGTCATGATTGATCAAAGCAAAAAAATCACTATCGCCCTGGCTTTTACAATAGCCTTGTTCGGTTGTAATGCCAAACAAGGAACGGAACTATCAGTCGAAAAGAACCTGAATTTTTCTGTAAGTCAAACTGAATTTATGCTTGAAAAAGCCCTTTCCGCTCAGAAGAATCCAAGAACAATTGAGAATGATCATTTAAGATGGACCAACAAAGGATTTGACTGGACAGAAGGATTCTTCCCGGGAACCTGCTGGTACCTCTATGAATATACCGGAGATGAAAAGTGGAAAACAGGAGCCGATTCGCTTCAGGGCTTATTTGAAAACCATCGCTTTCTGCCAAGATATCATGACCTGGGATTTGTCTTTAACTGCTCATATGGCAATGGTTTACGCCTGACAGGGGAAGAGGCATATAAAGACATATTAATTGAAGCCGCTGAAACTCTGAGTAACCGGTTCAACCCCAACGTGGGATCCATTATCTCCTGGAACGTTGACAAAGGGTGGCAATCGAAAAGAGGCTGGGAATTTCCTGTTATTATTGACAACATGATGAATCTCGAACTGCTTTTTGAAGCAAGTAAGCTTTCAGGAGATTCAAAATATAAAGAAGTGGCCATCGCCCATGCAAACACCACCCTTAAGAATCATTTCAGAGAAGATATGAGTTCCTATCATGTTATTGATTATGATAGCATAACAGGAAAAGTACGTAACAAACACACAGCGCAAGGATATTCGCACGAATCAAGCTGGGCCCGCGGACAGGCATGGGGGCTATATGGTTTTACCATGTGCTATAGATATACTAAAAACCCGGAATATCTGAAAGCTGCATCAAAAATAGCTGACTTCATCATAAACAATAAAAAGATACCGGAAGACCGTATTCCTTATTGGGACTATGACGCTCCTAAAATTCCGGATGAACCCAGAGATGCTTCTGCCGCTGCGACTACCGCATCAGCACTCATTGAATTGAGCCAATATGACAATGAAGGAAAGAAAAAGTACTTAAAGGAAGCCAAAGCAATATTGAAAAGCTTATCATCTCCTGCATATCAGGCAGTAAAAGGAGAAAACCATCACTTTATTTTAAAGCACAGTGTAGGCAGTATCCCACATAACAATGAAATAGATGTGCCCCTAAATTATGCCGATTATTATTATGTGGAGGCACTCTTAAGATTAAAAGAAACAACTTCGGAATAGAAAGTAAAACAGGGACCGTACTTAAAAAAACAGAATCTATAAAAATCCCTCTTTTATTTCCTTCTGCCCTTGCACCTCAAAATTATGAGGTGTGGGGCATTCACAAAAAAAACCTTTAACCTGAAAGAAGTAAGAATATTAAACCTGCTGAATCATGAAAAAAATCGGAAACATATCACTTGGCATAGGGGTGTTGATGGCAGCAATGACCGGCTGCCAGAGTGCAGAAGAACCTCAGTCACCAAACCTGGTTTACGTATTTCCCGACCAGATGCGCAAACAGGCTATGGAATTCTGGGAAACTCCTGAATACGAAGGAGCAATCAGAACAAAAGGAGACCCCGTAAAAACACCTAACCTGAACAAATTTGCGCAAGAATCAGTCATTTTTACCAACATGGTCAGCAACAGCCCTTTATGCACCCCCCATCGCGGAAGTCTTTTCACAGGTCTTTACCCCGGATCCAGCGGAGCACCGCTCAACTGTAACTCCAATCGCCCTGTAAGTTCATTACGTACCGATGTTGTCGGATTTACGGATGTTATAAGTCAGGCTGGTTACGAAACCGCTTATATCGGAAAATGGCATCTCGATTTCCCCACACCAAACGACCCGGCCAATCCGGGCCATTATGTGGATCCGAGAACTCCTGCATGGGATACCTACACACCTCCCGAACGAAGACATGGGATCGATTACTGGTATGCGTACAACACCTGGGACGTACACCTGGATCCTCATTATTATGACACCGATGGCAATCGGTTCGACCCCAGGATGTATTCACCACAACATGAAGCAGACAAAGCTATAGAATACCTGCAAAACAAAGACGGACAAAGAGATCCGGACAAACCTTTTGCCTTGTTTGTGTCCATGAATCCGCCGCACAGTCCTTACAGTTCACTGGATGATTGTCTGGAAAAAGATTACAACATTTACAAAGACATTCCGATTGAAAATTTGTTGCATCGACCCAATGTGGACCATAGCATGGCTAAAACAGCCTCTGCACCCTATTACTTTGCAAACGTAACCGGTGTTGACAGAGAGTTCGGACGTATCGTACAACAACTTAAGGAGATGGGAGAATACGAAAACACCATTATTGTTTTCACTTCAGATCATGGAGAAACCATGTGCAGCCAGGGAGTCACGGACCCAAAGAATTCCATTTATTCAGAATCAATGGATGTCCCCTTTTTAATCAGATGGCCGGAGCTAAACGAGGCCCGTACCGACAATTTGATCATGAGCACTCCGGACATCATGCCAACCATTCTGAGCATGATGGGACTGGAAAAACTGTTACCCGATAATCTGCATGGATTTGACTATTCGGAGCAAATTATTTCCGAAAAAGAAGATAACAGGCCGGAATCTGCGCTGTACATCAGAAATTTGGATGGTGAAGTAAACGAAGCCGGAAAAGTAATTTCCTATTTCCCGGAGGCACGGGGCATAAAAACGCATCATTTCTCACTTGAACTGGTCATTGACAGAAACCACAACCTGGTAACAACCCGTTTTTTTAACGATAACCAGGATCCCTATCAGATGAATAATATGCCAGTGGACTGGAACGACGAACAAGTTAAAGGATTGCTCAAAGAAATGGCCTTTTGGCTAAAGCACAGTGATGATCTCTGGTACAAGAAGAATATCCTGTCCGACCTGATACCCTATAATTAGTTTCTGGTCAGAAACAGCTCTAAAAACAAATTTTGCTTAGTTTAAAGACAGGCACTAATTAGTTTCTGTCCATAAACTAAGCGTTTTTCACGTGTTTGAACTAGAAAGTTCAAATATAAGGCGTGTGAAAACTCTAAACCGCAGAATACTAATGTATTTGAGGATATAGATTTTGAGCAACAACGCAGAAGTCAGACTTTATAGACAAACACTAATTAATCAGCAATTTGACTCACAATGAAGAGACAAAACGTTAAATAAGAAGGAATCCTGGTTATACGGATTCTGTTTTGTCAAAGCTTCCGAGACCAATTACTAAGAAAAATTTTATACTGATGCAAAAACAGATATTATTAATCGCATTGATGGCATTTTTTATTGTTCCGCTATCAAGTCAGGATTTAAAAATAATTCCTGCCCCTGAAAACCTATCCATACAGAAGGGTAATTTTGTCATACCGGATAGATTTACCGTGAATGCAGATGAGGAGTTTACCTCTGCTCTGAACATGTTCTTTAACCGGGTGAACCAACACGGGTTCAGCTCCGAATGGAAGAGATCATGGTTTCTGTGCAGTCCTGATTTGGAAATAATTAAGGAGCCCCAAATTGACAACGGTAACCCAGAGGCTTACACACTCAAAATTACTTCCAAAAAAATAGTCCTGAAAGCAGCAGGAAAGTCCGGAGTTTTTTACGGCCTCCAGACATTGAGCCAGGTAATGCTGAATCAAACATCTGAAAACACAAAAAACCGGACACTTCCTGCGCTGACCATCAACGATGCTCCCCGTTATCCATGGAGAGGTATTATGCTTGATGAGTCACGTCACTTTTTTGGCAAAGAAAAGGTCAAAGAGTTGCTCGACTGGATGGCTTTTTACAAACTCAATAAATTTCACTGGCACCTGACCGATGTTCAGGGATGGCGGGTAGAAATCAAAAAATATCCAAAATTAACAACGGTCGGTGCCACCGGAAACCTGAGCGATCCTGATGCCTCTGCCAAATTCTATTCGCAGGACGACATCAGAGAGATTCTCAAATATGCCCAAGACAGGTTTATTGAAGTTATTCCGGAGATAGATATGCCCGGGCATGCCACAGCCGCGAACAAGGCGTATCCTGAGTTCAGCGGAGGAGGTTCAGAAAAATATCCTGAATTCACCTTCAATCCGGGAAAAGAGGAAACTTATGCTTTTCTGACTGACATCCTGAGAGAAGTAGCTGACCTTTTCCCTTCAGAATATATTCACCTGGGAGGAGATGAAGTTCACTTTGGCAATCATCATTGGAAAAATCTTCCGGAAGTTCAGGAACTTATGAAAAAGGAGAACCTGAAAAACCTCCAGGAGGTTGAATACTATTTCATCAACCGAATGGCAGACAGTCTGACTACTATGAATAAAAAACTTATGGGATGGGATGAAATTGTAAACGCCCAAACTCCTGTAGAGGAATCTGTCGTAATGTGGTGGAGACACGACAAAAAGGATCAGCTCCAAAAATCTCTGGAGAATGGCTATACCACTATTCTTTGCCCGAGAATCCCCCTCTATTTTGATTTTGTTCAGCACGAAAGTCATGAATCAGGACGTCGCTGGGCGGGAGAATACTCCACATTAAAGCAAATCCTTCATTTTAACGAGTATTTTGAGGAAACCATTACCGAGTATAACCACCTGATTCCAGGTATCCAGGCCAACCTGTGGACTGAAACCATAGACACCCCCGAGCGGCTGGATTACATGACCTTCCCACGTATAGCAGCGCTGGCGGAAGCAGCCTGGTCAACCAATGAAAAGCCTGATTATCAGGATTTTTTAAACCGTCTAAAACCATCGTTGCAATTGTACAAAAAAGCAGGAATTTCGTTCTTTAATCCGATAAACCCTGATAGCACCCCAGAAATAAAAGGCCCTGCTAAATAAAGAAGCTTTCTGCAAATAATTTAAATACGTAATTGACCATGAAAAAAAGAATCTCCATATTCCTATCGGTTCTTATAGCTGTCAGCTTCATTTCTGCAAAAGCTGATGCTCCCGGAAAGGATAAGAAAATGTACCATAAGAACTGGATTGACCTGAATAAAAACGGGGAAAAAGATATTTATGAAGATCCCCAGGCAGACATAGACGACAGAATTGAAGATTTATTGTCACAAATGACCATGGATGAGAAAACAGCTCAGATGGTCACTCTGTATGGCTACAAAAGAGTTCTGAATGATTCATTGCCAACTCCTGAATGGAAAAACAAACTTTGGAAAGACGGAATTGGTGCCATTGATGAGCATTTGAACGGATTCCAGGGCTGGGGGCGCCCCCCCATGGCAACACCTCACACCTGGCCGGCATCAGAACATGCATGGGCCATCAATGAGGTACAGCGCTTCTTTATTGAAGAAACGCGCCTGGGTATTCCAGCCGATTTCACCAATGAAGGAATCCGGGGAATCGAAAGCTTTAAGGCCACCAATTTCCCCACCCAACTGGCTTTGGGGCATACCTGGGACAAAAACCTCATCAACAAAATTGGCTACATCACCGGACGTGAAGCCCGCCTGTTGGGCTACACCAATGTTTATGCGCCCATTCTCGATGTTGGTCGTGATCAACGCTGGGGACGAATGGAAGAGGTATATGGAGAATCCCCGTTTCTGGTGGCCGAACTGGGAGTTGAAATGACCAAAGGATTGCAACAAGACAACCAGGTTGCTGCTACAGCTAAGCACTTTGCCATATACAGCAACAACAAAGGAGCCAGAGAAGGACTCTCCAGGGTCGATCCGCAAATCTCACCCCGCGAAACAGAGTACATACATCTTTATCCTTTTGGGCGTGTAATTCGGGAAGCAGGATTGCTGGGCATTATGAGTTCCTACAACGACTATGACGGGATTCCCGTTCAAAGCAGCTATTACTACCTTACCGAGGTTCTGCGAAATCGATTCGGATTCAAAGGCTACATTGTCTCCGACAGTGACGCAGTCATTTACCTTTACAATAAACACCGGACTGCCGGGACTTACAAAGAAGCAGTTCGCCAGTCTGTTGAGGCAGGACTGAACGTACGATGCACCTTCCGATCCCCGGAATCTTATGTGGATCCTTTAAGAGAACTCATTGAGGAAGGAGCGCTCTCCGAAGAAACCATAAATGATCGTGTAAGAGATATTCTGAGAGTAAAATTTATGATTGGCCTGTTTGACAGCCCCTACGTAGAAGATACCAAGCTGGCTGATGAAGTAGTTAACTCTGAAGAAAATCAGAAAATCGCCCTTGAAGCATCCCGCAAATCAATTGTTTTATTAAAAAACCAGGAGCAAATGCTCCCACTGGATAAGAATACCATCAACAAAATTGCTGTAATTGGCCCCAATGCGGATAATGGTGATTATGCCCTTACTCATTACGGTCCTCTGGCGGTGGAAGTGTCAACTGTTCTTGATGGCATCAAACTAAAAGCAGGAAAAGAAATTGAAGTAGTTTATGAAAAGGGAACTGAACTGGTAGATGCCAACTGGCCCGACAGTGAAATCATGCCATCAGACCCCACAGAAGAAGAACAATCCCAAATTGATCGAGCTGTGAAAGCAGCTGCCGGATCAGATGTGGCAATTGTAGTCGTTGGAGGTTCTCAAAGAACATGTGGTGAAAATAAATCACGAACCAGCCTTGATTTACCCGGCCACCAACTGAAACTGGTTAAGGCTGTGCAGGCAACAGGGAAACCTGTAATTGCGGTAGTTATCAGTGGTCGTCCTCTGTCCATCAACTGGACAGCCCAAAATGTACCCGCCATTATTCAGGCGTTCTATCCGGGATCAAAAGGTGGTGAAGCTATTGCCGATGTAATTTTCGGAGATTACAATCCCGGAGGTAAACTAACTGTTACCATTCCAAAAACCGTGGGTCAGATACCTTTCAACTTCCCCTACAAACCCGGCTCTCAAGTGAATGCCTGGGGACAGGCAGGACCGGAAGGAAGCAGGGCCCGGGTAAACGGAGCACTCTTTCCCTTTGGATTCGGATTGAGCTATACAACATTTGAGTACAGCAACCTGAAAGTCACCCCTAAAAGCATTAAACCAGGTGACGATGTTAAGATCTCTTTATCTGTAAAAAATACCGGCTCACAAAAGGGAGACGAAGTGGTTCAGCTTTATCTGCAAGATAAAATCAGCACCGTCACTACCTACGACAAAATGCTACGAGGTTTTGAAAGGGTTCCTCTCGAACCGGGACAACAAAAAACGATTAACTTCACCATTAAAGGAAGAGATATGGCACTCCTGAATAAGGATATGGAGTGGGAAGTAGAGCCCGGAACATTTTTGGTTATGGCCGGTGCCTCATCCGAAGAAATCAAACTGAAAGAAGAGTTTGAAGTGATATCTGAAGACGCCTCGGCATTGAACAAACAAGGAAATCACCGAAATACATACATTCATGCTTCATCCAATCAGCATGATGTCCGGAACCTTACTGATGGATCTCCCAACACCCGGTGGGAAAGCAAATCCAATGAAGCAACCATAGATTTTGAATTGAGTAAAGACGCAAAACCTTCGGAAATCAGAATCAATTGGGGAAAACGAAACAAAGCTCAGTACAACATTGAAATCCAACTTTCAGGTGGAGGCGGACAGTTTATCCCTGTATTTAATGGGAAAAATAAACTTTCAGAAGGGATGGAATCTTACCATTTTGAAGGGTTTCCGGCCACCGATCTGAGGTTAATTATCCACGCCAGTAAAACCGGAGAAGTTTCCATCAGCGACATACGTTTGGACCAACTGAAAACCGAATAATCTATCAACAAACCTTATTTTTAGCCTGACTTCTTCATAATCCTGTATTATGAAGAAGTCAGATCAAAACGTTTCACCATAAAAATACGAATATGACACCGGAACAAATAACCAGTCGGTTCGCCATCAAAGGAACAGTGGAAGACATAAAGCCTTTCGGCACCGGACTGATCAACACCACATATAAAGTTAAAACAGAGGAAGAAGATGCCCCCAACTACCTGCTTCAAATCATCAATCACCACATCTTTCAGAATGTGCCGGAACTCACCCGAAACATCAAGAGAGTGACCGATCACATCCGGGGGAAACTGAAAGCACAAAAAACCACCGACATCGACCGCCGTGTTTTAACGCCTATCGAGACCCTCGATGGAGAAGGTTTTTTTAAGGATGATGAAGGTCGCTATTGGCGGATGTTCCTCTTCATTGAAGGGGCACGTTCCTACGACCAGCTTACCAACGCCAAACAGGCCGAAGCAGGAGGACGGGCATTCGGCCAGTTCCAGAAAATGGTCTCCGATCTGCCCGGGGAACCTCTTTACCCTATCATTCCTGGCTTTCACAACACCGAAATGCGCATCAATAATTTCAAGAAACGTGTTGAAAAAGATCCTGTAGGCCGTTTGAAAGAGGTAAAAGAAGAGGTGGATTTTCTGATGGAACGCTCCGAAGAGTACAAAAAAATTGTTCAGATGGGAAAAGAGGGAAAAATTCCCGAACGAATTGTCCATCAGGATACCAAATTCAACAATGTGCTGCTCGACGAGAATGATGAAGTGCTTTGTGTAATTGATTTGGACACCGTAATGCCAGGGTATGTTTGCTACGACATTGGCGATGCCATCCGCAACGGCGCCAACACAGGTAAAGAGGATGATCCCAACCTTGACAACGTGAACATCAACATGGAGCTTTACGAAGGGTTTATCAAGGGGTTTCTGCAGGAAACAAAGGAGATTCTTACCCCTGAAGAAAAAGAAACACTCGCATTTGGTGCCAAGTTATTGACCTACGAACAGGCAGTGCGGTTCCTGGATGATTACATTGATGGTGACAATTATTACAAAACTGAAAGTCCGGAGCACAACCTGATCAGAACCAGGGCTCAGATAAAATTGCTCAAAAGCATGGAGGAAAACTGGGAGGCCATGCAAAAGATTGTAAATGAACAATAATAGAACCAAAAAAAAAGATTTATGTCCGAAAAACTTATCATTCCAAAGATAGAAGACTCCATTTACGACCTGGAAACCATCAGCAAAGAGCTTGAGAAGAAAGGTGCAAAGGGAAGCATAAATCGGGTAAACTGGAATTCGTTCCCCTACCAACCCGCAGTTACTTTCTTAATGGCTTACAACCAGAACAACCTGTTCCTCAAATTCGATGTGACCGAAAACCACATCAGAGCCATGGAAACCGAAACCAACGGAAATGTGTGGGAAGACAGTTGCTGTGAATTCTTCTGCGCCTTTGACAATGAGGGTTATTACAATCTGGAAACCAATTGCATCGGCACGCAGCTCATCGGATGGGGAGCGAAAAAAGAAGAAAGAACCCTGCTGGACTCTATCATCATCGATGCCGTCAAAAAACACACCACCCTGGAACATAAAACCATAGAACCTCAAAGTGGCCGGTTTGAATATCAGTTAACCATGATTATTCCTGCGGCCACATTTGTCAACCATCCGGGGATGAAATTTACGCAGGGGATGCAATTGAAGGGTAATTTTTACAAGTGCGGGGACAAAACGCCCGAACCCCATTTTGTTTCCTGGAATCCCATTGAAATCAAAGAACCCAACTTTCACCGACCGGACTTTTTCGGGACTGTTGAACTGGCATAAATTTTCAAACATGCTTAATCTGAGTATCCTCAAAAAAAAGAGTAGAAGCCTGATGGGGCTATCATTGCTTTCAGGGACAATACTTTCTTCTTGTGCGGTTGACAGTCCCCATAAGCAAAGCCCCAATATCGTTATGTTTTTAGTGGATGACATGGGTTGGCAGGATACGTCGGTTCCATTCTGGAAAGATTCTACCAAATTCAACAAGCGTTACCACACGCCCAATATGGAAAGGCTCGCAAATCAGGGAGTGAAATTCACTCAGGCCTATGCCTGTGCTGTTTGCTCTCCCACCCGCGTCAGCCTTATGACGGGGATGAATGCCGCCCGTCACAGAGTAACCAACTGGACATTAAAACAAAATACCAACAATGACAAACCCCATCCGGAATTAAGACTTCCGCAATGGAATGTCAACGGACTTCAACCCGTAGATTCCATTGAGAATACAATCCAGGCAACAACTCTGCCCCAAATTCTAAGCAACCACGGATATTATACCATCCATACAGGCAAAGCTCATTTTGGAGCCATGAATACACCGGGTGAGAACCCGGAAAACCTCGGATTCAAGGTCAACATAGCGGGGCACGCAGCCGGAGCCCCCGGTAGTTTTAAAGGAGAAAATAATTACAGTTCAAAGCGGAGAAACGGTCGCAGCGACTGGGATGTTCCAGGCCTTAACAAATACCATGGAACAGACACTTATCTCACTGAAGCTCTTACACTCGAAGCCCTCAACGCAATCAGGAAACCAATTGCAAAAGGGACACCTTTTTTTCTCTACATGGCACATTATGCGGTTCATACACCCATCGAGGCAGATAACAGGTTTGTGCAAAAATATCTGGACGCGGGCCTCGATGAAACAGAAGCGGCATATGCATCGATGATTGAAGGAATGGACAAAAGCCTGGGGGATATCTTAACTTTTCTCGACCAAAATGATCTGACCGAAAATACCATTATCCTTTTCATGTCCGACAACGGAGGACTCAGTGCCCACACACGTACAAAACCTCTGCATACTCACAATGCTCCACTAAAAAGTGGTAAGGGGTCTGCCTATGAAGGCGGAATAAGAGTGCCAATGATTGTAAAACATCCGGGATTAACAAAAGCAGCCACTACCTGTGAAACTCCTGTCATCATTGAAGATTTCTTTCCCACAATTCTGGAAATGGCCGGCATTGAAACTCCTGTGACTTCTCAAACAATTGATGGTGAAAGTTTTCTGCCTCTCCTCACCAACACCAGCTTTCAGGAATCAGACCGACCACTGTACTGGCACTACCCCAATAAATGGGGAGCTGAAGGCCCGGGAATTGGGACCACCAGCTCCATTCGAAAAGGAGATTGGAAAATGATTTACTGGTACAAAGACCAAAAAAAAGAGTTGTACAACCTCCGAAACGATATTAGTGAAACAAATGACTTAAGTACAGATTTTCCTGAGAAGATCAAAGAGCTGTCTAATGATTTAGGTAATTTCCTTCGCAAATCAAAAGCACAGAGGCCTGTATTTAAATCAACAGGCAAAACTGTGCCCTGGCCGGATGAGAAGTAATTTAACCGGGATGCAAAAAAACCGCGACATTGACTTTATAAGATAACTACAGTTTTCTGACCTTCGTATTGAGCAAAATTCATTTTCATTGTTACTTTGCTCATTATTCTGATTTCTTCCACTCCTTGTCCTCAACAAACTACAGAAGCTTCCTTCATTCCATTTTTACAATAAAATCAAATGCGCCAGGAGTGTTCTAACCTCTGTTGGAAATAATTCAACCATCCCAGTACAGCACTTATTTTATTTTTTCACATAAGTACCTGATCTTTTTACAACTTTTACTAAATTTGACCAGTAATCCAACCCTCAACCACCTGGATTGAAGGGTTGCAGAAGCTAACAAAATCAGAGGTTTGACCTCATCAACAAACCAGTAATTGTTTAAAGAAAGAATAATCATTAAATCACAAGTGCTATGAAACAATCCGGAATGACACTAATCCTGAGCGTCTTACTGCTCTGGAGCGGGCCCAAACCAGCTGAAGGTCAAATAACGGCACCCACAGCAAAAGAGCCGGTTGACTATGTTAACCCGTTAATAGGGACCGATTCCAAATTCAGCTTGTCCAATGGAAATACTTACCCTGCCATGGCCCTCCCATGGGGAATGAACTTCTGGACTCCCCAAACAGCTCCAATGGGTGATGGATGGCAATACGCTTATGATGCTGATAAAATCAGGGGGTTTAAACAGACCCATCAGCCAAGTCCGTGGATGAATGACTATGGAAACTTTTCATTGATGCCTGTAACAGGGGAATTAAAAATCAATGAAGAAGAAAGAGCAAGTTGGTTTTCTCATAAGGCAGAGACCGCTAATCCACATTACTATAGCGTTTACCTGGCGGAATACGATGTAACCACAGAGCTGACGGTCACAGAACGCGCTGCCCGCTTCCGGTTTACATTCCCTGAGAATGATCAATCCTATGTAATCATTGACGCTTTTGACCAGGGCTCCTATGTAAAAGTGATTCCTGAGGAGAACAAAATTATCGGCTACTCCACCCGCAACAGCGGAGGTGTTCCGGAGAACTTCAGGAATTATTTCGTAGTGGAGTTCGACAAGCCGTTTTCGTCATACAATGTATGGGAAAAAGATGAGCTGAAAGAAAATCAAACCGAACTTACGGGTGAACATGCAGGGGTGGCCGTCAGATTTAACACAAAAAAAGGAGAAGTAGTAAATGCACGGGTGGCCTCATCCTTTATCAGTCATGAGCAGGCCAATCTCAACCTGAAAGAAATTGGCTCCGATAATTTTGAAACGGTAAAAGCAAAAGGACGAGAGATCTGGAACCGTGAATTGGGTCGAATGATTCCGGAAGGAGGAACTTTGGCAGAGACAGAAATTTTCTATTCAGCCCTTTACCGCACACTGCTATTTCCACGGAAGTTTTATGAATATGATTCAGAGGGAAACATTGTGCATTACAGTCCCTACAACGGGAAAGTTTTACCTGGCTATATGTTCACAGATAACGGATTCTGGGACACTTTCCGCGCCGTTTTCCCTTTCTTTAACCTGATGTACCCTTCTCTCAATGAAAAGATTCAGGCAGGGCTGGTCAATGCCTACAAAGAGAGTGGGTTCCTTCCGGAATGGGCCAGTCCCGGGCACCGTTCCGTAATGATTGGGAACAACTCTGCCACGCTGGTAGCCGATGCTTACCTGAAAGGACTGCGGGGGTATGACATGGAAACCCTTTATGAAGCTGTTTTGCATGGCACGAAGAATGTTCATGCGGAAGTTGAAGCCACCGGTCGGCTTGGCCATGAATACTATAACGAACTGGGGTATGTCCCTTACGATGTGGGCATCAATGAAAATGCTGCCCGCACTTTAGAATATGCATTTGCAGACTGGACCATCTGGAAGTTGGCAAAAGAGCTTAACCGCCCCAAGAAGGAGATCAAATTGTTTGAGGAAAGAAGCCAGAATTACCGGAAACTGTTTGATTCCGAGACCAACCTCATGCGGGGCAAAAATGAAGACGGCTCTTTCCAGACACCTTTCAACCCTCTGAAATGGGGTGATGCATTTACCGAAGGCAACAGCTGGCACTATACCTGGTCGGTTTTTCACGACACTCAGGGACTCATCAATTTGATGGGGGGAGAAAAGACCTTTATTACCATGCTCGACTCAGTATTCGCAATGCCTCCCGATTTTGACGATACCTATTATGGATTTCCCATCCACGAAATCCGTGAAATGCAGATTGTAAACATGGGCCAGTATGCACATGGGAATCAGCCCATACAGCACATGATTTATCTTTACAATTATGCAGGGCAGCCGTGGAAAGCACAATACTGGCTTCGCGAAGTGATGGACCGGTTATATACACCCGACCCCGATGGTTATTGTGGCGACGAGGACAACGGACAAACATCAGCCTGGTATGTATTCAGCTCTATGGGATTTTATCCTGTCACCCCTGGAAGCGACCAATATGTATTGGGGACTCCTCTGTTTCCAAAAATGACTGTTCAACTGGAAAACGGCAACAAAATTATCCTGTCTGCCCCAAAAAGCAGTAGCCGGAACCGCTACATTGATGAAATGCACATAAACGGTCAGTTATGGGACAAGAATTATGTCCGCTATTCCGATCTGATGGAAGGCGCTTTCATTGAATTCCGGATGGCCGACGAGCCCAATAAGTCACGTGGCACCAGTAAAGAAGCCTATCCCTACTCTTACACGAAACCATAACAATCTGAAAAGCTATGCAAAAATTATTTTTCGTTTTCCTGATTATCCTGGCTACAGCTTGCAATTCCTCTATAGAAAAAATTCCTGTCCATGCCTGGATGGGAGGTCCCGGAGAAGCCACTGATCAGGAACTGGCACAACAATTCTCGGATCTGAAGAACAAAGGCATTGACGCTTTGATGTACAATGGCGGTCACGATCCGGCCACCTATCACCGGGTAGGAAAGATTGCCAAAGAGGCCGGATTGGAATTTCATGCCTGGGTCCCCACCATGGTACAGGGATATTCCGAAAAACTGGATTCGTCCTGGTATGCAGTCAATGGCAAGGGAGAATCCGCCTTGACTGACCCTGCTTACGTGCCTTACTATACTTTTCTATGTCCTGAAAGAGAAGAGGTCTATCAATTTCTTGAAGATCTCTATGTCAGCATCGCAAAAGTGGAAGAAATTGACGGTGTTCATCTCGATTACATCCGCTTCCCTGATGTCATTCTGGCCCGGGGGTTATGGGACAAATATGACCTGGTAATGGACCGGGAATACCCACAATTTGACTATTGCTACTGCGATTCATGCACAAGCAGATTTAAAGCTGAAACAGGCATCGACATTAAAGAAGTTGAAGATCCATCAGCAGTTGCCGAATGGAAACAGTTCCGGTACGATCTGATTACCAAAATCGTCAACAGACTGGCTGATGCTGTTCATCAGGAGGGGAAAGAGATTTCAGCGGCGGTTTTTCCAGGCCCCCATTCCGTAGCGCAGAAAATAGTCCGCCAGGAATGGAACAAGTGGAATCTTGACGCCTTTTATCCGATGAATTACAACGATTTTTATCTGGAGGATGTCAATTGGATTGGTGAAGTCACCAAAGAAGGAGTGACGGCCACTAAAGGCAAGGGGAAGCTCTTCAGCGGTCTGTTTATTCGTCCGGAACTGCCGGAGAATGACCAGCCATCCGATCCGGAACTTCACGGACTTACCCCGGAACAACTTGAAGAAGCAATCCGCCTGTCGGTGCAAAACGGAGCAACAGGAGTTTGCCTCTTCACGCCCGGTCGCATGACTGATGAACACTGGGAAGCCCTTTCTTCAGAAATTTTCTCAAAATAAGACAAACAGCAGGTCGTACCTGCAAAAAACAAAAAGAGGCTGTCAAAGCGTATCTGCGGGCAGCCTCTTTTGTATTAAAAAATATGGTTCTTCTGTTTAACCTACCCTATTTATAAAACAGGTAAGGCGAAAAAAGGCTGAAAGCCTGAGAGCAATACCCCAGAGCAACCCATTGGGAGTGGAGTTGTTCCCACGCCCCCCTTTTATATCAGCAAGAAAACTCCTGTTTTTGGGTGTGCTTGATAAGAAAGCGTCAAGTGCAAGGCGGGCGATGACTGAAAAACAGGAATTTACTTTTCGTAAATGACTGTTTTGAAGGCAAGCCCAACGCAGCAATTGGCGTTTTCCTGCAAGCACTATCTGTCCGGTTGATCATCCAGATAAAACTTCAAGTATCCTTTCTCAATGAGCTCATCGTGTGATATCATAAATTTCCTGAGCGGTTTTCCGCCAAGTTCCATCTTCCGGATGTAAATGTTGTCCTCAGAATTATTCACCGACTCGATGACAATCTTTTCCCCGGGGAAATAATCTTCATCGAGATGAATGGTTACCCTGTCAAAAACCGGAGAACTGAGGGTATAAACAGGATCAGCCGGACTCACCGGATAAAAGCCCATCATGCTGTAGAGCAACCAGGCACTCATAGTTCCTGTATCGTCATTTCCCGGAAGACCATCAGGTCCGGTATGGAAATAACGGTTCACACAGTCGCGCACAGTCCTTTGGGTACGCCACTCCTCTCCCTTCACATAATTGAAGAACCATGGATAACCCATATCCGGCTCATTACTCATATCAAACAATCCGTCATTAAAAGCCCGCTCCAACTGATGCACAAAGCGATCCGCCCCGCCCATCAGTCTCATCAGCCCCCGGATATCATGCGGTACAGCAAATGAATATTGCCAGGAATTGCCCTCATGAAAACCGTGAACCGGTTCAAAATTCTCACCCTGCATGGGATCAAAATTGGGCATAAACGTACCATCCGCTTCCAGTGGTCTCATAAGATCATACTCCGGATCAAAATATTTCTTGTAGCCAAGAGAACGCTCATAAAGCATTTCATGGTCTTTCTTTTTACCCAGCGCAAGGGCAAGTCTGGAAAGACTGTAATCGGCCACATAAAACTCCAGCGCCTCGGAAACGGTATTGTCAAAGCTGTCCCTGAATGCGATGAAATGGTTTTTCTTAAAAAAATCATTGTGCGGACGAAGAGGATTTTCATCTCCTCCCGACATGGCTGATTTCATCATCCCTTCGTAAGCCGTCTCCACATCAAAACCGGTAAGCCCCCGAAGATATGAATCAGCCAAAACCACAAGAGCCGGATCGCCCTCCATCACGTTGGTTTCCCTACTGTAGAGCTCCCACTTCGGCAACCATCCGCTCTCTTTATACATATCCACCATAGAGTTGAGCATATCGGTTTGTTGCTCAGGATAAACCAGGGTAAGCAGCGGATGCACATTTCGGTAAGTATCCCAAAGGGAAAAAACGGTATGTCGGTTATGCCCGTCGGTTTTCAGAATTTCAGCTGACTCCATCGCCGGATACTCCCCATTCACATCCTGAAGAATATTGGGATGAATAAGTAAGTGGTATAGTGCGGTGTAAAACTTCACCTTTTCCTCTTCCGAACCCCCTTCCACTTCAATTTTCGACAACTGATGGTTCCAGCGCTCCTTTGCCTGGGCCATTGTTTGCTCAAAATCGAAAGCAGGTTGTTCAGCATTCAGGTTTTCCCGTGCATTTTCAATACTCACATACGAAACACCCACTTTGGCTTCGATAGTCTCCCCCTTTTCGGTTTCGAAGGAGTACCATGCCCCGATCTGTTCGCCGGCCAACTCGCGAGAATAATTATCATAAATCTTAAATTGACCGCTGGTGGAGGACCATTGGTGCCGTGTTCCCGGAAGCTGGGGTTGTTTTTTCCAATAGCCCCGTTTAATAGCAGGCTTGCTAAACTCTACCACAAAATAGACCGGAATAACGGCTTCAGGATTGTAGCAAAATGTTCCCATCAGCTTGTAACCCTCTATTTCGGTGTCGGAAACCATTTTCACAAAAGCTCCCGATTCATTGGTCAGTCCATGTCCCAGGTTCAACAGAATATTGGCTTTTCCTTCGGGGAAGGTATATCTGCTGATTCCGGTTCGGGTAGTCGTTGTCGCCTCCGCCTTGATGCTGTACCTGTCCAGAAAAGCAGAATAGTAACCCGGCGAAGCTTCCTGATTGCTGATGGCGGTACCATAACGATTAAAATCCACCTCCAGGTCTCCGGTAGTGGGCATCAGAAGAATACTACCAAGGTCCGGGCAACCCACACCACTCAGGTTTACATGCGAAAAGCCGGTCATCAATTCATTGTTATACACGTAGGGGTTGGAACACCATCCATCGGTATTGGAATATTCATTGCCCTCATGCGGGGTGACGTTATACGGCACTACCGACACCATACCCCATGGTACCACCGGCCCGGGAAAGGTCGCCCCGTAATTGGATGTCCCTATAAAAGGGTTTACATATTCAGAGGGCTTCTGTCCGTGTATTGTGAATGGTAAAAGAAACATTCCCATAACAGCAGCACAGTATAAAAAGGCCTCTTTTTTAGCTGACTTGACAAATGATAATCTCATGATATTTATTTTTTAATCTGTTCAAAAAGCATCAGCCAGTGAACGAATCTCAAGTTCTTCTTCAAAATCCGGAATCTCTTCACCGGTTTCGAAAGTCACCGTTTTTGTTTCTCCCGGAATCATATTAAAGAAGTTGTCACTCCACCGGCCACTGTTTTCAGGAATATTAAGATAAACACTCTCTGCCACCACATCAGTCGCAAGTGTAACTTCAAATCCCTTTTCATTTTGGGCCACGATGAAACTAATTTCTGCTTCTTCCATCTGACGATCTTTGGGCAGTTCAAAGAAGAGATGATTGTCACAAAGAACCTCATCTCCTTTTAAGAATTCAGCCTTCAGAACCGTCGATTTGGAAGATGCTCCCTGGAGGAAATCCTGCAACGCCAGATCTGTCACTTCCACTCCCTGGTTGGGCAAAGCCTCCACTTCTTCGGACAGTTGCCTCAACAATTCACCCTGAAAATCATAAAGAGACAAAACCAGTGTACCTTTAACGGATGTCCTTTCATCAGAAACGAGAGATACCTTTAATCGGTCATCCTCAAGAAAAGGAGAGACATACAAATTACTGTAAATCTTACGAACCCTGTAATGAAGAGCTTTCCAGTTGCCGTAATAATCGCGGCTCGACCATGAGACCACCGGCCAGCAGTCGTTAAACTGCCAGTAAAGCGTTCCCATACTGTAGGGCATTGACCTGCGGTGAGCTGCAATACCATCCGCCATCCCCTCCGCCTGCATCACCTGACTGACATAAACAAAAGATTCAAAATCTTTAGGTTGCGGATACCATCGATCCATATAAGTCTGAATGGTTTTGTTGCCAATATGATGTTTCTGATGCACCTGCATCACATCCGAGAACAGGCTCCGGTCTTCTTCCAGCGTAAAGGACTTTATGGTTTCCCAGGGAGGAAAAGCCTGAAATCCAAATTCGCTCATAAAACGACTCACTTTTTTTCGGTACATGCTGAAAGGCTCCATGCCCCACCAGACACCCCAGTAGTGGTTATCGCCCTGGGTAAGTGCCTCTTCATGCCCCCATCCGTATGATGGTGAAGAAGGCCAATAGTCGCGGGTAGGATCCTGTTGGCCCAGAACTTCCGGAATCAGCTCATGAAAAATTTTCTGATAATCGCTCCATATTTGGGTACTATCATCTTCTGAATATCCCAAACGCTTCTGCCATCCCCAGTCGAACCAGCCATTCTGAATTTCATTGTTCCCACACCAGAGTGCCAGAGAAGCATGGTTTCTAAGACGTACCACATTGTCTTCCACCTCGTGACGAACAGTTTCAAGAAACCGGTCGTCTCCGGGATACATGGCACAGGCAAACATAAAATCCTGCCAGACCATTATACCGTTCTCATCACACAATTCATAAAAAGCATCATCTTCATAAATACCTCCTCCCCAAACTCTCAACATATTGAAATTGGCTTTAACGGCATCGCTGATGGCACTTTCATAATCTTCACGGGTAAGCCGTGACGGAAAGCTTTCAAGCGGAATGAAGTTAGCCCCTTTGGCAAAAACAGGAACTCCGTTCAGGTGAAACTCAAAGCTTCTTCCGTATTGATCATCTTCCTGCACAAGTTCGATGGTACGCACACCAATGCGTTCTTTCAAAACATCATACCCGTCTTCAGCAACTAACTCCACATGCACGTCATACAGGTTGGGTTCTCCTAATCCATTGCTCCACCATAGCTGCGGTTCGGGAATTTCAAAATCAAGGCTGACTTGATTGATCCCACTTTGCAAAGACAGTTCTCTGGAAACAGACTCAAAAGCGCCTTCCGGGGAGGAAATCTTAAGGGTAGCGTTGGCTGGTTGAATGGCATCCACCTCCAGGTCGGCACTCAAAACGGCTTTATCATCTGAGATTTTATTCGTCTTTATGAATGCATTATCAATTCTTGCATGGTTCCAGAACCTAAGGTAAACAGGTTTCCAAATCCCTGAAGTAATCAGCCTGGGACCCCAGTCCCAACCAAACTGATAAGGAGCCTTACGCGAATGAACGCGTTCATCCTCGGGAAGAACATAAGGCAGTTTAGCAGCCTGCCGGGTGTTGTATTCCTCAGGGGAATGAAAAAGTATCTCCAGATGATTCTCCCCTTTTATCAAAAGATCGGAAACATCAATTGACCAGGTTCGAAACATATTATCGGCATTCAGAATCACCTCTCCGTTGAGTTGCACTGTGGCATGGGTGTCCAGTCCTTCGAAGATCAGCTCCGTTGCCTGATGACTTTTCTCAACCTCATCGATACGGAAAGAGGTCCGATAGACCCATTCTTTTTCACTGACCCACTGCACCGAGTCCTCATTCCCCCGGTAAAAAGGATCTTCGATGATGCCATTGGCCATCAGATCGGTATGTACACAACCCGGGACCTCTGCCATATGCCAGGTATCGGTTCCGGCCTGACTGAATTCCCAGTTTTGATTCAGGTAACGTTTTCCTACCAGCGGTTGCTGCTCCTCACAAGCTGAAAACATCAGCAGGAGAAATCCGGCAATAAATAATAGTTTTCTATCCATCAGTGTCCTTTCTTTAATTGGTGTTTGGCTCATCAGTCATTTCAAAGACCAGCGTTCCTCCTGCTTCAATATCGCTGTGATGAATCCATGGTTTATTGAGTTTCTCTCCATTCAGGGTTACGGATGCCACATATTTTGCCGTTTCGCTAACACCGGGAGCCCTGATGGTAAAAGTCTTATCTCCGGGAAGCGCTATCGTCGCTTTTTCCCACAATGGAGCACCTATGTGATATCTGCCATCCGCGGGGTTTAACGGATAGAATCCCATGGAACTGAAAACATACCAGGCGGACATCTGACCACAGTCTTCATTTCCGCAATGTCCTGCGGGTTCCGGCTGATACATCTCTGTTAATATTTGTCGAACACGCTCTTGCGTTTTCCAGGACTCTCCGGTATAATTGTAAAGATAAGCCACATGGTGACTGGGCTCATTGCCGTGCGCATACTGCCCGATCATTCCTGTACTGAAAATGGGTAGATCATCAGACGCTTCCGGCTCATAAGTAAACATACTGTCCAGCCGCTGACTGAAGCGCTCACTCCCGAGTTTGTCACGCAGCCCTTCTATATCGTGAGGAACAAACCAGAAATAATGCCAGCCGTTACTTTCACAAAAATGGTCGGTGTATTCTTTGGGGTCGAAATGACTGATAAAACGACCATCCGCATGACGCGGTCTCATAAACCCGGTTTCGGGATCAAAATGATTTTTCCAGTTGGAAGCTCTTTCAATGAAATATTCATAATCCTCTGTTTTACCAAGATCTTTTGCAAACATGGCGATACACCAGTCATCGTAGGCATACTCCAGTGTTTTAGATACCGACCAGTTTTCGTGATCATCGGAAAGGGGCACATAGCCCAGTTCGCGGTACTCTCTGATGCCATGATCATCCGACATGGCATTGGATTTGCAAGCTTCAAAGGCCTCTTCCGGATCGAACCCGCCAATACCCTTGAACCACGCATCCACAATTACGGGAACAGCATGATAACCAATCATCATATTGGTTTCATTTCCCTGCATCGACCAAACCGGCAACAACCCAGTCTCCCGATAGTGGCTGAGCATCGATTGTATCATATCCGGAACCCTGTCGGGATGCATAATGGTATAAAGCGGATGAGCAGCCCGGAAAGTGTCCCAGAGTGAAAAGGTGTCGTATTTTTCATACCCTTCTGCCTGATGGATTTCTCCATCAGCTCCTTTGTAATATCCATTGGCATCACTGTAAAGAGTAGGCGCCAGCATCGACTGATAAAGCGCGGTGTAAAAAGTTCTTTTCCAGACTTCATTGGCACTCTCCACTTTTATTTTGCTTAGTTCATTCTCCCAAATATCCGAGGCCTGTTCACGGTAAGCGTCAAAGTCCCATTGAGGGGCTTCAGACTCAATAGCGGCCAGAGCTCCATCTCTTCCGGCACTCGAAATTCCCACTTTTACCATTACCTCTTCTTGATCCTTTGTGGAAAACCGAAAGTCTATCTTTGTATGAGTCCCTTTTACTTCTTTGCCTTCCACTTCTTCTCCATCCAGAAAAAGAGTAGTCTTCTCAATTGGCTTCGAAAACTTTGCCACAAACCAGACCCGCTGGTCGGGAGCCCAGCCTGAGGACATCCGATATCCGGAAATGGTCTGATCGTCTTCTATTTTAATAGTAGTCATCACCGGCCGGTCCCAGTTCAGGGAGTACCCAAGATCCAGAATAAACCCGGAGTTTTCATCCTGAGGAAAAGTATAATTGTGAATTCCGGTTCTTTTTGTGGCAGTTAGTTCAGCATTAATGCCATAGTCCTGCAGGAAGACCTGATAATACCCTGGTTCGGCATGCTCATCTTCATGAGAAAAAGTTGAATACGGACGGTTTCCGTTTTCGGGAGTGGTTTTAACAGCACTGCTGTTTACCGGCGTAAGTAAAATATCATAGAGATCTCCGGCACCTGTTCCGGTGAGATGAAGATGGCTAAAGCCGGTAATAATACTATCCGGATAGAAATACCCGGCAATCCGGTCCCATCCGGAGTAACCAATATCGGGACTTAACTGCACCATGCCAAAGGGGACTGTAGCTCCGGGATAGGTATTCCCCGGACCATCGGTACCCATGAATGGATTTACATAATCGGTTAGGCGAGGCTCCGCATCCCTTTGTGTTTGTTGACAAGACACAAATAGAAGGAGCAACATGAACGGGAGACCTATCAGGAAAGGAGATTTTTTCATAATTACATTTGATTAATGACCCTAAAAGTAAATAAGCTAACCCGGGAGAAATTGAAAGACCAACAGTTAAACAAAGAAATGCCCCGGAGCAGAATGATTGAAATCAGACAGACTCCGGGAGCATCTCCCAACCTATGTGTAATTGTTCTACTAATGCGAATTAAGGGTTAAATTATCAATCCAATAAAAGCTGCTGCCAGTTTTCCAAACACATGAACCAGCAACCCATTAGTAGATCTGACATTTGACGCTCTTTGAATATTTGTTTTTTCATTAAT
>Ga0247722_10000024_pt1 | contig 127863 bp, 216 predicted proteins | sample MSEWelMarce3H_FC_FD_189094 | JGI IMG/M metagenome (GOLD analysis project Ga0247722, IMG submission 189094) | Subsurface sediment microbial communities from gas well in West Virginia, United States - MSEEL Well Study Marcellus 3H_FC | ecosystem: Environmental > Terrestrial > Deep subsurface >...
CCAATGCACAAGAATTTAAACTAGTAACTAATTTTGGCTTGACCCACCCAGACGCAGAATTGTTGGAAATCGAGGACGAGTCAACTGGATTTAAATTGCAATGTACACCTGAGCATAAAATCTTAACTAAAAACCGTGGTTGGGTTGAGGCACAACATTTAACTGAAGAAGATGAGCTTGTATACTAAACAACACTACACTGAAAAAATCCCTACCTCTCGCGGGCGATTTATGGGTCTACACAAAGACCTATCCACTCGCAACCTTGAAGTAGGAGATTATTTCTTCATTTCACCTAACGACCCCAACCTATTAGTATTCATCCAGAGTAACTGGGAAAATATATGGTTTATAGGCGTGAGTAATAATACTGTGTGTCACGAAATAGAATACAATGTGTTAACCGATTCCACATCCATAATTGAATCGAACGAACAATTTATTAATTTATATAACCAAGAAATATCCAACTTGAAGCAGCAAATGTTGTAAAATACTTTTGTTTTTCTGCGACTTGTTCTTAGGCCTGTAATATTTATAACCGATATGGGACGTATTAAAAAATACCAAACAGAAGAAGAACGTGTTCTCGCCCAACGAGAATACAGTAAAAAATACTACTGGGCAAATAAACAAGCAATCGATGAAAAACTTAAACGAAAGTATCGCGAATCAAAAGGAAGAGATATCCGGGATATATAAAATTGTATCCCCTAGTGGAAAGGTGTACATTGGTAAATCACAACATATGCAATCTAGGATGAACATATACAAAAATGGTCACACTAAGAGTCAACCCAAAATACACAGATCATTCAACAAATATGGGTTTGAAAACCATACATTTTATTTGTTGGAAACATGTGAAATAGACATGCTGATGGAACGTGAATTACATTACAAATTACAGCACATAGAAGAATTTGGGTGGGAAACAGCATTATTTTGCGATTTATATGACCATGGGTCTGGTCCAAAAAGTGAAGAAACCAAACGTCGTATGTCTGAAGGTAAAATTGGCAAGAAACATACAAAAGTACATTCAAACAGGGGTGTACCTCGGGATGATTTCATGACCGATGAAATTAAGCAGAAAATTAGTTTAGCTAATCAAAAACCAAAACCACCACGCAGTGATGAACACAATAGGAAAATAGGCGAATCCCATGTTGGTAAGTCGAAGGGACACAAAGGCAGAGTATCGCCCATGAAAGGAAAAGTACATTCAACCGAATCAAAAGAAAAGGCACGGTTGAACAATTTGGGAAAAAACAACAAACCCGTGCTTCAGTACAGTAAAGATGGTATATTCATCCAAGAATTCGCCAGCACAACAGAAGCAGGTCGTGCTTTGGGTAAAAAAACAGGAGCGGCGATAGGGCAATGCGCCAAAGGAAAATACACAACCATTTATGGTTATACATGGAAATTTAAAACACAATAAATTATGGCATTAAAAATTACAAAAGTAAACACAACAAAACCGGTATACGATGTAACGGTACAAGACAACCACAACTTCTATGCAAATGGCGCTGTAGTACATAACTGTTCAGAAATTTCATTGTATACAGATGAACTCCACTCATTCATTTGCTGTTTATCGTCACTTAACTTGGCTCGTTGGGACGAGTGGAACGACTATAAATTCGCAAACGGAATGGATCTACCTGAACTAGCATGTTGGTTCTTGGAAGGTGTATTGCAAGAATTCATCGACCGTTCAAAAAACGTGAAACTACTAGAAAACACATACCGTTCCGCAGTAAAAGGTAGAGCAATTGGTATTGGCGTATTGGGATGGCACACGTTCCTACAAGAACACAACATTCCATTTGCCGGACTACAAGCCAATTCATACACACGTTTAATGTTCGACAAAATTGAAAAAGGTGCGCTACGCGCATCCAAAGAACAAGCCGAACTATATGGCGAACCGGAATGGTGTAAAGGAACAGGGTTGCGTCACACACACCATTGTGCTGTAGCACCAACGGTATCAAACGCAAACATTTCAGGTGGTGTATCGGCATCAATTGAGCCAATCCCAGCAAACATATTCAATTTAAAAACAGCAAAGGGCACATTCATCAAGAAAAACCCGGTACTCGAGCGCGTGTTGGAGGCGAAAGGCTACAACATCGACAGCGTTTGGAAACAAATACAGGAAGACAAAGGAAGTGTACTTAACCTACCAGACTATATATTGTCGGACGAGGAAAAGGAGGTGTTCTTGACGTTCAAGGAAATCAACCCATTCGAAATCGTTAGGCAAAACGGTATACGTCAAAAATACGTTGACCAAGCCATTTCACTTAATCTTATGTTCGATCCAAACACACCACCAAAGGTAATTAGCGATGTGCATAAGTTAGCGTGGCGTGAGGGCATCAAATGTTTGTACTACATGCGTAGTGAAAGCTCGTTACGTGGTGATAGTATCACTACTGACAATGAATGCATTAGCTGTCACGCATAAGCAATATACATTGAAAAATAATTTAGCTATCTGGGAACAGGTAGCTATTTTTTTGCCCTTGTACCATATGTATAATGGTAATAACTTTAAAACATTTAATTTATGAACATTTACGGACAAGTTGGATGGCGAGCAGCAAATACTGCACCCGCAGGTCCTGATGCAGATGCTTTAGCATTCATTACTGCGGCTACAATCACTAACCCAACTCAACAATCAGCAATTGATACTTTAGTTAAAGCGCTGAAATCGGCTAACATTTGGACTAAAATGAAGGCTATTTATCCATTTGTGGGTGGTACAGCAGCTCAACACCGATTCAATCTTAAGGATCCGAGAGCAGTAGATCCTGCGTTCTACTTAACATTTAATGGTGGTGGTACACACGGGCCAAATGGTTACCAACCAAACGGGAATTCATATGCTAATACTAAATTGACTCCTTCAACTTCATTATTACAAGATAGTACTCATATTAGTTACTATTCAAGAACTAACACAACAAACAATGGGATAGATTTTGGAGTTTACCAAACAACTCCCCAAGCTAATTTATATGCGGCAATCAAACTTACTGATGGAAAAAGTTATTTTAGAGTAAACAGAAATGCTGGAGTTACAGAAAGTTCACTATTGATGACTTCTGCGAGTGTTTTCTTTATGTTAAATAGGATTGCTAGTAATAGCGAGTCTGTGTTTGTTAATAACACAAAAACAGCATTTGGACGTGTATCTACTGGTTTATCAACAAATGCAATACCTTTGGGTGCTTTGTCAGATAACGGGGCTTATGTGTCTTACTCGAACAAAGAGTGTGCATTCGCGTCTATCGGTGACGGTTTAACAGACGCAGAAGCAGCTAACTTCTACACAGCAGTACAAGCATACCAAGTTGCATTAGGAGGAGTTAGAGCAGTATAATTTTATAAATTTTAAAACACATGGAAAACGTATACAAATTAACAGAAACACAAAAAGACCTATTGGTAGGTCAAACTTGGGACGGTGTTCAATACTTTAACCCTACGCAAGATGCAGACGGAAATTGGTTCATCTCAGTTGAGGAAGTAAACGGATGCACACATCAAGGTGCAAACGAGTGGATCCACGATTTACCACTTATACCTTACAACCCAGTTGTAAGTGAATTACCATTTTAATCCACACTAATTTCCCATTGAATAGCCACCCCTTAAAAGGTGGCTTTCTCTCTGTATATTTATTCCCAAATACTACATCATGAAACAATTAATGAACAACTATTGGGCACCAACACCCATGAAAATGCGTAAACTAGGTGATGCGTTGCTGGGAGCCAGCACTACCATCACTGGATTCGCTATCGCCAACGACAACAAATATATTGCGTATACCGCACTTATATGTGGTGTATTAGGCAAAGTAATCACTAATTTATTCACTGAACAACCTGAACAAATATGAGTAACGTACGTAGCTACACAGACAAACAAATACTGGACCGTATTAAATCATTACCGTCATTCAAATCCATACCAAAATCAAAATACATAGTTGGTATTCGTTCAGCCGAGGACGCAACTAACAAATTCGACGACAAATTTTACCTATTTGAAGGCGAAAAATTCCTTCACGTAACAACAGGCACCACCAACCCAGGTGCACCTGTGTTGCAGGGTGGATTCTTAAAATACAACAAAGCAGGTGCAGCCGTAGTTAAATCCAATTCATGGTACTACGATGTATGGTCTTATGGCCTGCACATGGGTAAAATGCCAGCACTTAAACAAGTTGCACCAATTACCGTATATCGCGATGGCGACAAAGACGGGAAAGCAGAGGAAATTGGCGCGCCAATCACCGGGTTATACGGCATTAATTTTCACGCAGCAACGTACAATAACCTCTTCCGTGGCGTCCAAGAAAACATTGGCGAGTGGTCAGCGGGGTGCCAGGTTGTGAACAACAAACAGGAACACCTTCAGTGGATTGATCTACTCAAATCGCAACCACGTGTAAGTTATGTACTGCTTAGTGAATTTTAACCATACTTAATCCAAATACTAGGCTCCCGTTGGGAGCCTTTGTACATTTAACGCCATGAAACAAACATATTTACCGTACCTATTGCTATTTTGCGCATTAGGTTTATCCGCAACCGCAGCATACTATAGTGTAGTTGGTTTATCCATTGTATTCTCAAGTGTAGCCATCCCCGTTATAGTCATGGGTGCATTCTTGGAAATATCCAAAATATCCATAGCCACGTACCTACACAACTCGTGGAGAAAAATATACACTATGCTGAAAGTATATTTAGTTGCAGCAGTAGTTGTACTGTCATTAATCACCTCACTGGGTATATATGGGCTACTTAGTGGTGGATTCCAGCAAAACATATCCAAACTTGAAGTAGGTACACGCGTAATCAATAGCGTAAACATGAAGAAGCAACGCTACGAGGACATCAAGCAGGAACACATGCAGGAAAAACACGCGCTAGACAAAGACATATCTGCGCTTAGAGACGCGTTATCAACCAAAACCACATTATCCCATGTAGACAGAAAGACCGGCGCTGTTATCAACACTGAAAGCGCAGGTAACCGTAAAGCATACGAGTCACAATTGCGTGAAACATCTCAAACCCGAACCGAACTCACCCGTAAAATCGACGCGTTAAACGATTCCATTACCGCACTGGATATACACGTGTTGGATTTGGAAAACACTGAAAACACATCAAGCGAATTGGGCGTAATCAAGTACATACACGAATTGACGGGGTGGGACATGAAAAGCATCGCGAACGTATTCATACTTATGCTCATATTTGTATTTGATCCGTTAGCAATCATGCTAGTGGTAGCCACTAACCAAGCATTTGAGGCGAATCGACCAAAAATAAACATATATGGTGAAATCAAACCAACCACTGATACAAACCCAGTGCAACCAGAGGTAGTTAAACCTGCGGAACCCGCCGTAGAATCCACCACTGCCACGCAGGTGAAAAGGATATTGTTCAATGACGACGACAATTCCATAACGTACTAAAGTTAGTGTATATGTATAAGCATAACCATATGGAAATATGGACCGTTTTGTTTATGTATAAAACATTAACAATTTAATTTAAATGGACAACCTATTTACCTCATTCGTAAGCAAATTTAGCAGTTTACCACCGGTCCTCACATTCATCGTGATGGTACTACTCATTGTGTCATACTTCTACAAAGACGCAATTAGCAAAAAAATACAGCAATACAAAACCAAACGCGAAATCAACCGAGACATACTCAACGGCAACTACCGCTTTGAGGACTTAATGTACCACGATGTATTCAGCGTTATATTTGAAGTTAGGGCCGCAATCAAACACCATGACTTCGACGAAGAAGACGGTGGTGAAACCAAAACACGCGTATTTCATGATTTCCTTAACATTATGCTCGAGGAAATACATTTAAACATGAAACAACTCATCACCATTATTTCCGCACAACACAAGCAAGGCGAAACATCCCGCGACGAATTAAAACAAATCATCCGTAAAACACTAAACAGCATTGTAGACAATTACTGTTTAAAAGGCGAGCGTCATTTAATCGACCGTGGCCTAAGCAAAAAAGACGCAGAATATGTTGTGGAGCTATTTGAGAAATGGCGTAGCGAAACACGCGCATCCATTAACTCGAGAATAGACGCAATATTTGCAAGTTCATTCCACACCACAAATTTCCAGCGCACATTAGCTGTATATGAACTAATTAGTGTATCAGTTTCACTCATACCAAAAGACGGAATCCGTTCATTTGAATCCATGAACGGCAAATTCAAAACCATCCAGTACAATTAATATATAAACGCATATGTCTAAAACAATACGAAGCCAAGTTAAAATCACGGGTAATACAGTTATCGGTAAACCCACCAATTCATAGTAGATTTCCCATCAACATTTGGCTCCGCAAGGAGCCATTTGTGTTTAAAAATACTTGGTATCCTCACCTTATGTTCGTATATTCCACTAAAAATCAAGGTTATGCTATATACAACACACCCACTCAAAACCATCAATACACACATATCAAAACTCACCCCCATCAAATACAACCAATTCAGATGGTGGAGACGATTTGACACAAAATATCCACCACTACCAAAGGGTGCCACATTCCTGCAACGCATACGCAATGGTGAATTTGAATTCAGCCATTACTTTTGGCAAGCACACCTGTGCGAACACGAAATCAACCAAAAATACAGCGAATGTAGCGGCGACATGGTAAAACTACTGGAAAAACACGCAGTAGACTTCGCCCGCCGTAAACGCCTGTGGGAAGACTTCCGCGTACACGAGGAAGAAATGCTGCACAACATATGCAAGAATTTCACCCGTGAATTCGCCATAACCAAAGAGCAATACTACCAAGAAGTAGAAATATTTGGCGGTACACTAGAGGAGTTGTATATTTACATACAAAAAATATATCCATCCCGCACGACCAAAGTGGAACGTCGCGGCAGACCAAAAAAACAAAGCATATGAGTAACCCATTTAAACGATTCGTAGCCGACATCAAATACTTCGGCCTATCAAGCTACGTACGCAACATAGGCACTAGCATGCGTAATTTAATCAAATGGTTCCCCCTTGTATGGCGCGACCGCGACTGGGATCATTCATTTACATACGATGTAATCCAGTTCAAACTCGAGCAACAAGCTAAATATTTGGCTAAACGTAACACATTCGTAAACTCACAAGCATACGTTGACCGTGCTCGAACCATGGCCAAACTAATTGAGCGCAATCGTGATGGCTACTACGGCATTGAATACATGGACCACCACGAGACGGAGTGGGAATTCATCGACATAGACGACAAACCAGACTACAAACAACTTGAAATTCACGTTACATCCGAGGATTTCGATCCGTACTTCGCGAAATATTCTCGCGTATACAAGCAAATACTTGCGGGTAAAATTAATACCGGCATTAACTTCGACCCAAGCGACAGAAAAGACCTTGCGTTCGCTATATCGCACTACAATGAAGAACGTTGTAAACGTATATTGTTTAAAATGTTGGAAAGAAACTTGGAGAAGCTGTGGGATTAGCGTATATTTAAACATATTTAGAAACATATGAAACGAGTTACACTTATATCTGACACTCACGCAAAACATAACCAGTTAAACGGTGATTTACCTGGCGGCGACATATTAATTCACGCGGGCGATTTCATGACCGATGGTTATAGCCAAACCGAAGCACGTCAATTCTTCGACTGGTTCGACGCCATAACCACATACGAAACAAAAATATTCATCGCTGGTAACCACGATCGCGTTATGCAAAACGAACCGGAAACCATGCGCGGCATATTAACCGGATACAAAACCATCGACTACCTTGAGGACGACACTTGTGTGTTGTACGAGGATGGTCACAATGGCGATGAACCCGAAAACAATATTCGCATTTATGGTTCGCCGTGGCAGCCGGCTTTCTTCGATTGGGCTTTCAACCTTCCGCGCAATGGTCCGGAACTAGCCGAAAAATGGGCAGTCATACCAGACAACACACACATACTAATCACTCACGGCCCGGCATGGGGATACAACGATACAACCCAGTACCGTCGCGATACGCATTTAGGCTGCGAACTATTGCGCGAGCGTATCGATGTAATTCGACCAAAAATACATGTTTCGGGTCACATCCACAGTGGAAATGGCCATTATTTCGACGGACATACCCACCACTTTAACGCATCGGTACTAAACGAGCGATACAATTACGCAAACAAACCATTCACATTTGACTGGGACCACATCACAAACGAAATTGTGTGGATATGACATTGGATGAATTTAACGAAAAGTGGAAATGGCAACTCATCAGCCCATTCCCGGGCATGACCATAGACGAGCCTGGTGCCATTGCATGTTTGGACAAAGAATTCACCAAACTGCACGAGCAATTTCCATTTTTCCGTTATTCCATAATATTTAAGAAGGCGGGTAGTGCTGTAGTGAATATACACAAGGTATTCCCCGAACACGTAGACGCAATCACAAACATACTAAACAAATCACTCAAATGAACTTAACCCGAGCAAACATGGTTTACCTCGAAAACGAACCATACATTTTATCCGCAGACAATTCATGCGTACTAGCTAATGCTGAGCAAATGGCTGTCACTAGAATCGACGGTATCATTGAAATCGACCCGAAAGTAATGGAGGAACTGTACGAGCAAATATCTTGTGCGTATGGTCAATGTTACATTGAAACCATCGACGAATTTGTAAATGCTGAGTTCCTGCAAAATGTGGGTTGGAACGGCAAACCGTTAGTGCATTTAGTAAATGGGAAGGTGGTAATTCATCCAGTAGAAATCGACTTTGAATAGGTCACCACATATGTATTGATATAAATGGGGGATTAGCTCAGTTGATTAGAGCGCTACACTTGCAATGTAGAGGTCGCCAGTTTGACTCTGGCATTCTCCACTTCGAACCCACTCTTAGCAGTGGGTTCCTTTAACTTTACCACCATCCACATATGAAACACACAATACTAGCTATACTGCTACTAGTTACATCTGCGCTATTCAGCCAAACCATTGACACAATCATTTCCACCCCACACTACAAGTCATACATCAGTAAAAAACTCAAGCAACCGGTATACGTAAAATACGTCATATACAAAGGCGGGGGAGACTGTAAACGCAGCGACCGATGGACAAACCCAACCAAACTACCACTACTCAACCACGAATATAGCCATTCAGGCTACGACCGTGGACATTTAGCAAACGCGGAAGACTTCGCGTACGATTGCCATTTATCCGACGAAACATTTAGGCTGTACAATTGTTTACCCCAAACCACTGCACTCAATCGTGGTGTGTGGAAACAGTGGGAAACCAAAATACGCCACGAATCACAAACCGATTCACTGCTAGTGATATGTGGTGGTATATGGGAAACAACCACCGTTAAAGCAAAAATGCGTATACCCACTAAATGCTGGAAAGTAGTATACAATTTACGTACACATACAGTAGTACATGCACTAGTATTCACAAACACAATTGACCCAGTTTGCACTGAAACTACAATCCAGGACATAAACAAACGTTTGGGCTTCAATTTAGCACTTACCTTTTAAAAATACGTGTATACCATACACACTATTTGTATATTTAACCAAACATAAAAATATATATAAACATGTCAAAAAACACAGCAAAACAAAGAGCGGAATGCATGCAAGGATGGTTAGCGTCAGTTAAACGCCCGCAACCAGTTAAAAAACGCATCGTACACGAAAGTAAAATTTCACTAGACGAAATCCTACGCACGCAAAACAAATAGACGCAATGAAAGACATCCGCACACTATATCAACAATACTGCGAGTCATATTCCATTCCGTTTCAGCACGACAACAAGGTAAATCCATACGACGATACTACCTTGTTTTGTCCTGCGGGTATGCAGCAATTCAAGCACAAATTTAAAAACCCGGACAACACTACAATCGCAAACATACAATCGTGTATTCGTTTGCAGGACATTGAGGAAATAGGCGACGGTACACACTTGCTACACTTCAATATGCTCGGTTTATTTTCATTTGGCGAGCTAACCATGCAACAAGCGGTTCACTTTTGGATGCGATTCATCGAATCCACACTCGAAATCAAAGTAGACACAATCACCATACACCCAGACAAACTAAACGAGTGGAAACACATGTACGAAGCGTACCCTCACCTAAACATCACCACAGACGAGGAATGTATCTGGTCGGATGGTGAAATGGGTGGTTACTGTACTGAATTCTATGTGAACGGAGTGGAAATAGGCAACATAGTGAACACGTTAGATCAATTCATAGACGTTGGATTCGGCATGGAACGCCTTGAGCTCATGGCGAATGGCGAACAAGTAAAGTCCGCGCTGGATACGCTGCGAGAAACAATCGAACGCATCATCGACTCGGGCTACAAACCTGGACCACAAAAGCAAGGATATATTTTGCGTAAATTGCTACGCGAACTGTATGTACAGGGTGGTACTATGGAACACCCATACTTCACACAAGAAGTGGAGCGTCAAAACAAAGCAAAGGTACGTTACGAACGGTTAGTAGTTAAACATCCAGACATGCCGAAGGAATGGTGGTTTGATACTCACGGAGTAGATTTAGATCTCCTGTAAAAAAACGTGACCCCCACATATGTATGTCGTATATTGACTGAAAAGACAGGAAAATATTAGCCCAAAGTACACGGGAACGTAAGCAGCGCAAGGCCGTCACTTTATGTGAGTAAATGGATTGGGATAACCCGGTCGCCGCACACTCGGCTCCAAATCGTATGTTGGCACAAGTTTGTATGTTTTAGTGGTGCTCTCAGCAAAACATACACATAGCAGGCGGGAGGTAAGGTATCTCATTGGTCTCATAAGCCAACCAAATTCGGTTCGATTCCGAAGCGTTGCTACGAATAATTCAGTGAGGTACACTGGAAAATATGCAGGACCTGGGTTCGACACCCAGCACGTCCACCACAAACCGACAATACATCATATATGGGCGTGTATTTGGCTTTGACTGCATATGAGGTACGGTATACTGAGAGTTATTTAACGCTTTAAACGGCAACCAAAACCATATGAGCATTGCTGCCTAGTAGGTAGTTTTACTCAAAGCATTTATCCCATTTGGCTTAGTTAAATGGGAACTGGAAAAGTGGGTGAGTGGTTTAAACCAACGGTCTTGAAAACCGTCGTACTGAAAAGTACCATGCGTTCGAATCGCATCTTTTCCGCTGGGTCGCACCCTTCCGAACTCTCGTAATATGTATAATAAAATATATATTATGAGAACATGTTCGAAGTGTAAACAAGAAAAAGAAGCTAGTGACTTCTATAAAAATCGCAAAAACAAAGTCAGTGGTTTGTCATCATGGTGTAAAGCATGTCAATCCTCAGACAAAAAAATACATTATGCTAATAATAAAGATTACTATATATGGCGTGGTTTAGAAAATAAGAAATGGTTCTACGACTTTAAGAAAACACTAAGTTGCAATAGATGTGGATTTGCCCATCCTGCTGCATTAGATTTCCACCATATAGATCCATCGACTAAATCATTTCATTTTGCATCCATTAATCCTGTGTTAAAAAATAAAGATGTAATAATGAACGAAATAGCAAAATGTGAAGTATTGTGTTCTAATTGCCATCGAATAGAACATGCTAAACATTACAACGTTTAATACCTAGTGTCTCGGTACGCTCTGGGTTGAAACATACCACAACGACGAGGTCTCGGTAGGAAGAACGCGTCTGATCCTACCCAAATTGCCTCTGTAGCTCAGTTGGTAGAGCATTTGATTTGTAATCAAAAGGTCGCTGGATCATAGCCGGCCAGAGGCTCAATAGTACACACCACGCTACCCACTTGAACAGCGTACCAGGGTGTGCCTTTTACCCCCTGTCGATAGCATCGGTAGGAATAGCTCCAGTGCTCAAACCATCAGAACTGCCCACTGGACATCCCGCTGCATGGGAAAGCAATGTGTCGCTCGAGCAACCATTGTATAACCAGCAACACCCCCACCCATACCCACAGACGTGTGGGTTTTGGTTGGGTTTTACACTTTAAATTTATATTGTTATGCTCGTACTATTCATTTTATCTATCGCACTAATATTTATGTTAACGTTCATTGCTTCGGGAATTTACATTGCATATGTCGTGTTCAAAACACCAACACTACCAACTGAGGAAGACACACCTGAAAAAGATACCCGCGAACTATTGAAAGGGTAGTTGGCTATTTGGATATTCATTCGTATATTCCAGTATATTAATAATTAACAATTAAGGTTATGAAACGCAATCTAAAAACACGTGTGCTATTATTCATGCGCCACAATGGATTTTTGTGTAAAGTCACAAAACCGAAACCATCCAAACAACTACGCATATCCCACACTGTATATCCAGACAAACAGATGTCACCCATCGACACTGAAGTATATGTTTACCTTCAAAACAAGAAATCGTCGTACAAAAACTGCGAATTCGACGTACTATCGCGCAAATGTATATGTGGTGTATCACTAGATAATTTTGGGGCGTTAGGCTGCCCAAACAAAACTACAAAGTAGAAATATGTATACGTAAACACAAAATTCATATGGAACTCATGCAAATAGTATTGGCGGAATATATGGCCGGTTATATAATTAGACACCCAAACTAACATATATGAACAACAAAATACTCCTTATCGACATTGACGGAACAATATGCGACGATATCCGCAACGAAGACGCGCATTTATTTGCAACCGCTAAGCCATATGACGGTGCCGTAGAACACATTAATGGTTGGTTTGACAAAGGCAACACAATCGTATTCTTCACTGCACGTGAAGAAAAAGACCGCGCAGTAACCACGCAATGGCTACACGACCACCAATTCAAATTCCACAATTTAATCATGGACAAACCACGATGCAAAGACGGACAAGAATACGTGTGGATAGACAATCGCCCGGTACGCGCAGTAACATACAAAGGCATATGGAGTGAATTTGTACCACAATCACACATGATCATGACCTTTGGAAATATATCCAGTAACTAATAAATCAATATACCATGAAATCAGTTTTAAGCAAAGAAAACGTTGTACCAACGTTACACAAAGTTATGCAGTACGTAATAATTGCAGCCGCATTAGTAGTAGGATACTTTGTGGGTAAATACACACATAAAATCGAGGTAAACACAAACATGTCGAAAAATATATATCGCGACAATCCATACCGTAGTATGCGTTCAACCAAAGATATATCCATTGCTGTGGACGAACACAACGAATTGCTACTAATCAACAAGAAATCCGGTAAATACCAAGTATATTCCGATTCAGTAGGTATGTGTATATTTAAAATGTACTCGTACAGAATTTACCAAAACGCTACACAGCCATGAACCAATTAAGATTCTTACTAGCCGCCGCTATTGTTTTAGTGGCGTTGGTAGCATTTAAGGAACCGGCCCCGGTACCCGTAAAGGACCCAAACGTACTGGAGCTACCACCATTGCGCTCACCAGTAAACAGAACTGACCCGCCATGTTTGCAAATGTACTACTACATTGAGAAATATGCGGATTCATTTAACATACCAAAACGATTCGCGTACGGTATTGCATCGCATGAAACCGGATACAAAGGACCATTCCACTGGAGATACAATCCAGCACTTACATCTAGCGCCGGTGCAGTGGGGCCAATGCAAGTTATGCAGGCAACCGCAAGATATATCAACCACGAAACAGTTAGTGTATCCAAGTTACGCAACGACATTGAATACAACGTAATGACGTCAATGAAATTACTGCGTAAACTACACAATTTGTATGGTGACTGGAAAACCACATTTGGCGCATACAATTGTGGCTACCCATGCATCAATGGATACGCAGTACAAGTATATAACCATCAAATCAATTGGAAATGAAACAAGTAATATGTGTCAACGACACAAATCTACCTGAAGGTGCATATGTTGTATTCGACACTGAATACGAAGTTGAACACGAATACATGAACGCGTTAGATCAGCGAGTATACATACTTAAAGGCGCAGTAAACGAAGGCACCACCAAGTGGGGTATGCGTTGGGTTGGATACGATGCTATGCGCTTCCGTGAAGTGGAATATGCAACAGCAGAACATTCAAACTACAATTACGCATTAAATTAAAATACTTGGCTCCCTTTGGGAGCCTTTGTATGTTCATACCATATGAAAAATATTGTATTTGCACTACTCTTACTCGCCACACCCATATACAGTCAGGACACGCTAGAGCAAATATCGTCCAATTCCATTGGCGGTAGTGCTGTAAGCAACACAAAACAAATCAATTTCACTGCCAACGGCGACAATTCACTCAAATACAAAACATATACACTATCCAACCTCACTAACTATTCCGTATCGTGGGTAGACAAGAAAGTAGCTGAGGAAATATCCAGCAAAACCAACCTCACCCACGGTAAATGGTTCTGCCTGTACATGTTCACCCATTCACTCACACGTAAAATCACCTACGACAATTCTATTGGTGTAGGCTATGTGCACTGGTGGGAAAACACTTCGGTTTCGTATGGCGTAATATATGCACAAACCATTTATGTAACCCAACCCACACTAAATGTATTTAGGCACTCGGTGCGAGCCAAAGCAACATACAAATGGTTGGCATTGGAATACTATATTCAACCCAACGTCACAAACATACACGATATCATAATCACTGGATATACCAAAGTAAATTTATTTCGTGGTAAAAAAATTGGGCTTTCCGTAGTAGATGTCGTAAATTTCAGGAGTACAAGCACCACCAAATTAATACACACAATTAGTTTAACCGTAAACATTAATATTAAATCCAAAGTTATATGAAAAAAATTATTGTAAGTCATGAAACCCCATTTTGCCTGTTGGGTAATAGTTTAAAATTTAACGACTATCAGTACTGCCTCCCCCACCTAATGGAGCAAAACGAGCAATATCGTGAGCACTTCATGCAATGTAAAGCAGACAGCATCGAAATATACCTCGACAATTCATTGCACGAACTTGGCGCCAGTGTATCCGATGAATTACTCACTAAATGGGTGAACATACTAGAGCCATCTACATTCTTCGTCCCAGACGCGTGGGAAGACTACGATACCTCCGTTGTAAACGCGAGACGATGGTCAAACATAGCAGTACCCGAGACAACCACTAAAACAGCAGTAATCCAAGCAAAATCGCTACATGAGGCTATGTTGTGTGTACAAGCATACCGTGATTTAGGCTACAAGAAATTCGCATTTTCGTACGGTGCATCATACTACAACGAGTTATGCCCTGCATTAAATCCAGACTTTGGTAAAGCAATAGGCCGTTTCATTGCCATTTCCCGCATGTACGAAGAAGGTATATTGTTGGGTAGTGACCGTGTACATTTACTTGGTACGGCATGGCCAGCTGAATTCTCGCTATACAAAGACATGCCATTCATCGAGTCACTGGATACATCAAACCCAATTATGGCTGCGTTAGATGGTACTGTATACGATGAATCCGGTGTATATCGTAAACCAAAAGCAAACATGAACAACTACCAGGACATACCACTTGAGGACATCAATATTCATTTAGTTGAATACAATGTAATGAAATTTCGTTCAATTAATGGACTTTAATTTGGATACCTCAAATCCAATTCGTATATTCAATCATATTTAAAAACAATAAAAGTTATGGAACCAAGAGAAACATTTTTGTCATTGTATGACTATTTAGGAAAAGCAGCTGGACCTGAATTAGGAAAAAAAGTAGCGGCAGCGGCTTACAAAAGCAAAATTTACCCAAAACAACGTCCTGTATCTAACCCAAACTATACCGGTATGGTATTTTTGTACCCGAAGGACTTCTTGGACGCATTTTTTGCTGAACCAGACCCAATGGACGATGCTACGTTAGGTGATTTACAAGACTATTATTCATTAAACAAATAGAGCCATGCCAGAATTAACTAAATACAGCCAATTTGTAGACGTTGATGTTGAAATTGACGTAGATGAATTTTTAGACGCATGCTCCACACACGAAATAAACGAGGTAGTGGAGTGGTTGCAAAACGGTGACTATATTAAAATGTCACATTTAATTAATGACTCTCGCATGTCCATGGGTGATCTCGAATACATCAAAATCATAAACAAACTAACCGATCCTATGGTTCGCTTCCGTTTAAGCGAGGAAGAAATGTGTATATTGCAACAAATATCAGATAAATTATGAAAAAAGGAAAAGCAATTGTAGTATTTTCGGGTGGACAAGATTCTACTACATGCCTATACTGGGCATTAAACAGATACGAAACCGTAGAAGCCATTACATTCCAGTATGGGCAAAAACATTCAATCGAGGTTGAACAATCCATTAAAATATTGGAAAAAACCGGAGTAAAACAAGTTGTGGTTAATTTAGACCAATCGTTGGGTTACTTAGCAGAAAGTGCACTTACATCCAATGGTGATGTATCCCAAATCAATAAGTATGGTTTACCATCCTCGTTTGTACCGGGTAGAAACGGTATATTTCTGTACAATGCATATGTTTATGCGTTAAAAACTAATACGGATGCGTTAGTGACGGGAGTTTGTCAAACTGACTATAGCGGTTACCCTGATTGCAGACGTGATTTCGTTGATTCATTGCTTGAAACAATGAACTTGGGTGTATTTGGAGAAAAAGCATCTGGTTTATCCATCGAAACACCATTAATGTACTTAGACAAAGCAGATACATTCAAATTAGCATTAGACGAGGGATGTTTAGACGACGTAATTTCATTGTCCCACACATGCTACAATGGAGAAAGAACATACCAACACGAGTGGGGATTCAGCTCAGAGCAAGGCACACCAGAAGACCCATTCTGCCCAGCATGTGAATTGAGAGCAAAAGGGTGGGACGAGTTCAAAACTAGATACAATTACTAAACATACAATACATGATTGTCCGAAGTAACACAATGTTGTTTATTTTTGGTTTATTTTTAGGAAAAATGGGTAAACATATAACTGCACTAGCATTTTACCCATTTATTTTTGTATCAAAAGATGCAACCGTAACACCTCAACTAATCAACCATGAACGTATACATTTGAGACAGCAAATAGAAATGTTAATTTTGCCATTTTATATTTGGTATTTAGTTGAATACTACACCAAAGGCTACTGGAGCATATCATTTGAGCGAGAAGCATATAGGAACCAGGACAACCCACACTATTTAACCAATCGACCAATATTTAACTTCACTAAACATATATAAACAATGAAACACCCAGATCCAAAATTACACCAACTAGTTAGCTTCGTGAAATCCGGAGTACGCATCATCGGATACACATTTATCCCATTCTCACTAACATATGCAACAGCGGCATTAATAGTATCTGAATTAATAGGAATTGCAGAGGAACTTGTCTAGCCAAACATCCATTCGTATATTCCAGCATAAAGCAAGTAAAACGAAATGGTTTTACTTTAAAATAAAGGTTGTATGAAAGTATGGTTTTGTGTTGTAGCTATATTAGCTACCATGGGTTGCAAGAAAGTAGAAGTCGACCCTTACCCATTCGTAAATGGGAAACAGTCCAAATTAACAATGAAATATGAACAGGACATCAACGGGTACTATTTAGTACCCATTGATTCCAATTCAAATTCAAACCGTGTGGACTTATACGTAGAGGCATCCGAATTAATAGACCACTACAAATACAATGGTGTGTCGGTAATTGAGGCAGAATTTGACTGTAGCTCATACTGGGTACTAGGTATACTTGGAAGCGATTTAGGTATCGTTTTACCACTATACCAACCATTTGGGAGCTACCATTTCCCATCCGGTAAACCAATTGCCGTAGCAGACACCATGATGCCACTGGACCAATTCAAAAACTCCATGGTTCCCATGGTCACCAAATACGGAATATACTTGAAAGAATACTTTGGTGGCGACATGTACAAACCAGCAGACGAATATAAACCTGAACCAGGCATGCTTTGGAGCAAGAAAATTGCTGGACCTATACCAGGATATTTTGTTGGCGATACTATTTCCGTATATTCCAAAATATTTTGGGATTGTAGTAACTGGTCAGTTACTCACCCAAAACAAACATTTCAAACCAATTCAATTAAAATTATATTTAAATCTAAACAATAGCATATGGCACAATTTACATCTCCACAATTAACATCTTGTTTTAGACAATGGCGTGCTGAAGGTACACACTGTAGGTTTACCCACGCATATAAAGTATGGTTTGAGTTGGATTTTGACCAAGACATCAATGGTATATTTAATTCATATCCTGAATTAAAATTGTACCTTAATGAATGGTTTCTATCTAATTTTAACTACAAAACATTTGTATCTGAAAATGACCCTGAACTAGACACATTTAAACTACTCGATCAAAACAAAGCCATTTCACTAGTAACAATACCAGAAGTGGGGTGTGAGCGTTTTTCGGAATATGTTTTGGATAACGTCAATGTTATACTAAGTCAATTTGATTTAGATATTAAATGTGTTCGGGTAGAGACATGGGAACATGAAAAAAACAGTGGAGTAGCTTACATATAAATTGTACTTACATGCATGGTGGTAATATGTATAATAAAACATAATCCACCATGACAAGACAAACATTGAATAAGCAACTCATATTAGACTTATATAATCAAAACCCCACTAAAGGAAAATACTGGGTGGCAGATCAGTTAGGTTTAAATAGGAGTTCCGTTAGCACGTTAATAAATAAATATTGTACTAATAATTTACCCCTTGACAAAGAATTAGAGAGTATGGTAAAAGAATTACTTCCCTTATTCCCATATACCGGTACTAAAAATAAAATAAGCAAACATCTAGGAGTTTCTCATCACACCTTAGACCAATTACTCCATAAAACCCAGGATATATTAATAATTGATCATTTTAATACTCCCAAATGTAGTTCATCCAAACTAACAGATACTGATATTCAGGATGTACTGGATGGGAGTAAATTGGGTATAGGTAATGACCAAATGGGTTTAATTAAAGGAGTTGATGGTATTAGTATAAGAAATATACGAAAAAAATTGCTCACTAAGGAAGAATATGCTCAGTACCATTCAATAGAACGATTTTATTCAGGTGACTACAATGCTTACTATAATGACCGTGGGGATAAATTTTTATCAACGTGGGAAGAAAAATTAGCTGACCATATGTTTGAAATTGGTGTTAAATATTTTTCAAATGTTCGTCTATCTTACGATGGTAAAAACTATTCACCCGATTTTTATTTACCCAAAACAAGAACATTCATCGAGGTATTTGGTATGTCCAATATTAACACATACAAATCACGAATGAATGAAAAAATTGAATTTTACAATAGCAACAACATTAAGTGTTTATTCCTATTTGAAGATAGTTTTATGTTAAACAGAAAACCTGTAGACTCATATAAAGTTAATTTAGATAATTTCCTAACCGAAATAGAAGGTCGTATATTTAATCAACATATAAAGAAAATCCATATAAACAATAAAAAATGAAAAAATTCCAGTCATCAAAATTAATGGACGGTTATTCTACATGTTATAGAAACCATTCCGCAACAGACCAAACACAACAACTGCATGGATGTGATATTAAATTCAGAATGCACTTTGAAGGTGAATTGGACCATAGAAACTGGGTTGCTGATTTTGGTTGGATGAAGCGTTCCAAGCAAACTATATCCGGAATGAGTGTAAAGGATTATTTTTCGTATTTGTTTGACCATACATGTCTTATTCAAAATGACGATCCACTTAGAGAAACATTTGAGGACATGAACCGTAAAGGCACCATTCAACTCCGACTAATGGATTCAACCACTAAGGAGGGAATCGAGAAATATTTATTCAATACAATCCAGACGCTTATTACCGACGAAACCGAAGGAAGAGTAAATCTTGTAAAATTAGAAGTAACTAATTACTAAACCCATGGATACCCCAACAATTAGACAATATGGTAACGTTCAGCTAGCTTGGACTTATACCACTTCGTGGGATCCCGAGTTCCCTCAACCATTAATCGTAAAATACACAATCAAATGAAACAATTAATTTACTTTTACGGTACATTTTGCAACCCATGCAAATCATTTAGACCCACTGTTGACCGTGTCAGCCAATCATACCCAGTGAAATTCGTTGATGTCGACCAAGAACCACAACTCGTAGCAGAATACGGCATTCGTGCCGTACCTACAGTAGTTGTAGTGGAAAATGGCCGTGCCATTGATAAAAAATCCGGTGTATTAACCGAAGGGCAATTAGTGAGCATGCTTGCTTAAAAAATTTGGCTCCGCAAGGAGCCATTTGTATCTTTAACCAAAAATAGTTATATGAAATTAAATTTAGTACACGGGGGTATATTCCCCATCAAAGGCAAACTAAACGAGGACTCCACTGGATTTCAGTACAGTGGTACATTCCAAGGTGAAGGTAAATTAACTGGAACAGCATGTCTGTTCATTCGTACATCTGCATGTAATTTGAGATGTGCATGGGTTGGGCTAGACGGAAACGGCTCACTATGCGATACACCATATTCCAGCCACAACCCGGAAAAAAATCAAATGGACGTTGAAGATATCGTTAAAATCGTAGTAGAAAATACACGCGACCAAAACATTAACCATGTTGTTATCTCAGGTGGTGAACCTACCATGCAAACAGACGCATTGGTTGAGTTAGTACAAAAATTAAACGCTTTATTTTACCATATCACCATCGAAACAAACGCTACTATATATGATGAGCGTATTTCAAAATATTCTAATTTGATGTCCATGTCACCTAAGTTAGCATCATCCACACCATGGGTAGCCAATTTGAAAAATTCTGGCGTAGAATACAAGCAAAAATGGGCTGAACGCCATGAACGTGATCGTATCAATATTGAGGCAATGCAACAATATATAAATGATAGACATCATCATGATTGCGACTTTCAATTGAAATTTGTTGTTGCTACTGAACAAGACATCGAGGAAATCGAAAGCATATTATCCCAATTAGATGGATTTGGCCCATCAGATATATGTTTAATGCCCGAGGGAGTAGATGTAAACACATTAAACTCAAGAACTGGTTGGGTAGCTGAACAAGCACTTAAACGTGGGTGGAGATTTTGCCCTCGCTTACACATCATGATGTTTGGAAAAAACCGCTATGTTTGATTTAACTAAATACACACCACCATGTCCATACTAATAACCAAAACCGAAATCAAAAACAATGCCCGTAGGCTAGGCAATACCATCACCAAAAAACACCAACCAGACCTAGGTGATGTGGTAATGATTTGCCTGTTAAACGGCGGATTCATGTTTTTCGCTGATCTAGTACGCAACATCGATTTAAACATTAAATGTGATTTCATGCGAGTAAAGTCATACACCGGACAAGAACAATCCGAGTTGCAAATAATCAAGGACATAGAGTTAGACTTAACTGGAAAACATGTGTATATAGTTGATGACTTCTTCGATTCAGGCAATACTATGAACGCAGTTCATGAGCGCTTAAAATCGCATAATCCTGCGTCATTAACGGCGGTTACTTTACTCAAACGATACCGTTGTAAACGACCAACCTATCCATTTATGTATGGTGTTGAAGTTAAGAAAGAATGGGTATATGGTTACGGTATGGACAATGAAGCTGGCTATTGTCGTAATTTAGACGCAATTTATAAAATTTAACTTGGATACCACAACCCAGGTTTGTATATTCACATAAAAACAAAAACATATGAGTAGAAAAGAAAAGAAAGTAAAAGTAGAGGAACTCGAAATTGCAACAGCAGGACACGCAAACGGTATATCTACCTATTTAGCTGAACTTATCGCTAAAGGTGAGCACCGTTCATTAAACGATTTAGAAAAACTGCAAATCATTGACAAAGCAACATTCCACTACGGTGAATTCTTAACCGCACTTGGCTGTAACTGGCAAGACGACCCGAATTCAGACAATACACCTCGTCGTGTAGCAAAAGCATACGTAAATGACCTGTGGAAAGGCCGCTACGAATTAATGTCAGACGTTACTTCATTCCCATCCGACGGATATAATGGTATCGTGTTAGAGAAAAACATACCATTAACTAGCCAATGTTCGCACCACCACCAAACAATTGAGGGTAGAGTACACATAGCATATATCCCCGGGAAAGACGGTAGTGTAGTTGGTTTATCCAAACTTAACCGCATCGTAGAGCATTTTGGTCGTCGTGGAGCAATCCAAGAACAGTTAACTGTAGCCATCCACAACGCAATATCCAAGATTTGTTCAGGCAATATTGGTGTAATGGTCATGATTGACTCGACACATAATTGTGTAAAATGTAGAGGTGTGAAGCACTCCGGTGCATCCATGGTTACATCTGAAGTATCTGGTGTGTTCGCTAACCATACAAAAACAGCAAAACAGGAAGTAATCGAAATGATCAAATTAAAATTCTAATTATGAAAACAATATACAAAAAATTAGCAGACATCACCACAAACATGTTCAAATCAAATTACGTACCATTCATCAGTGAAGTGGAAGAATTCAATACCATGATGGGTAAGTCATATCAAAACCGAACTACCCCAACCATTGAGGCAGCAGATGCTCAGTTTGTAGTTGATTTTATTCAAGAGGAGCTAGACGAATTAAAAGAAGCGGTTGCTGCTAACGATATCGTGGGTGTATTTGACGCGTTACTAGACATCACATATGTATGTACTGGAAATGGTGCGTTAGTATTCGGTTTAAAGGACAAATTTGAAGCAGGTTATGCAGAAGTGCAAGCCTCCAATTTATCCAAAATATGTATGACCGAAGAAGATGCCATTGAAACGGTTAATGTACGTTCTAAGCAACAAGGTCGCCCATGTCACTACAAAAAAGTTGGTGAAGGTTATGTGGTTTATCGTGATGATATGAAGGTAATGAAAAATGTAAAATATTTCTCGCCAGACTTAACGCAATTCTTCACGCAAGACGAACTTAGTAAATTTAACACAAAAACAAAATAAATGAGAACAGCACAACAAATTTTAGCAGATTTGAGACATACAACTGAATGGTCTCAACCAAACGTAAGATACACAGAATTCATCGCATTAATCGACGAATTGGAAACAGTATTAGCAAACGTTAAAACTACAATCGAAAAAGCAGAGAAACCTGCACCAGCCAAAGTAGAGGCGGTAGTTGAAACAGTTGAGGAAACAGTTGAAGCACCTAAAGCAAAAACAGTAGCTACTAAAAAGTAACATATTTATACATAAACATAAATCAATACAAATATGAACAAAGAAACACTTAGAATGCAAATGTTGGCTGGTGTAATCACTGAAAGTCAATACAAAACTAAATTGAAAAAATTTACAATTTTAGAAAACAAATTTAAGGCTGCTACTAGTAGATTAATGTTGAATGAGGTCCAATTCAATGATAATGACAAAGCACTAGGAACCTTAATATTCCCGAATGATGAGGATGATAAGGATACCCCATATGTTCATGATTATTATGCTTATGTATCTCTTCTAAAAGATATGGGGTATTCACAGGAACAAATAGATGAGGATTTGGATGAATATTTTCACTATACATCTGCTTTCAATGAAGAAGAAATGCACATTTACAAATATAGAACAGGAATTAAAAATTTAAGACCTGAAGATGTTACTGTAGGGATGATAAAGGATGAACTGAGAGATGAATTTGGTACACCTCAATAAAACCCCCACAATCTCACATTAAAGCTTGGCTCTGCCAGGCTTTCTTTGTATATTCCACTAAAATCAAGTTTATGTTTCAAAGTATTTACTATTCACGCAACGGAGAAGACGCATACCATTACTTCCTCCGCGACGACAAATCAGGCATATCCAAATTCCAGTACCGTCCAACTGTATACAAGTTAGACGAATACGGTGAACACACTACACTATTTGGAGACAAGTGTTCCCCTGTTAACGGTAAATACGACTGGAAAGACCCTAGCATACTCGAACGCGATATTGACAAGGAACTTGTATTGTTGCGTGATTTATACTACGAAACAGACGATATGCCATCCTACCACAACCTGGTATACCTGGATATCGAGATTGAAATCATTGGCGCACTTAACCCAACCACCATACGAGAAGCAAATGCGGAAATAACCGCTATTGCTCTAATTGATGCCAGCACTAAGGAAAAGACATGTTTCATTTTGGACAAGAAAAGTCAAATCGAGGAAATATCTGCGGATGGTAAGTCAGTTGTACCATGCATCGACGAAAATACGTTGCTGCGTAAATTCCTAAACAAGTGGGAACAAATGGACCCGACCATTTGCGTTGGATTCAATAGTGATTTCTTCGATATGCCATACCTATACTACCGTATTAAAAAACGTTTGGGTGACGAAGTATATCGTTTATCCCCAGTTGGCAAAATCGACGAGAACCCAAACAACCCAAACTCACCAATTAAAATTGGTTTAGTTAACTGTTTGGACTTCATGTTGCTACTTAAGAAGTACATCATGAAGGAAGAACCGTCGTACAAATTGGGCGACATAGGCACCAAATACGCTAAACTAGGCAAAATTGAGTACAACGGTAACCTGGACACATTGTTCCGTGAGGATCCAAACACATACATAGACTACAACATTCGCGATGTTGAAATACTGGAAGCGTTGGAAGACAAGTTGAAATTCATCGAGTTAACCATATTAATTTCACATATATGTCACACACCATACGAATCAATATACTACAATACTGCACTAAACGAGGGCGCTATATTGACCTATTTGAAACGTAAGGGTATAGTTGCACCAAACAAACCAACCACCACTAATCCATCCATACGTGAATTTGAAGTTGGCGACGAAATTATACACCAGCGAGGCACCCCAACCATTTCGGGTAAAATACACAGCATCGAGGGCAGCATGGCTATAATCCAGACCACTTCGGGAGCATACATGCAACGTAAAATACATTCAGTACGTAAAAGTGATTCATATGCTGGTGGGTACCTGTTGGACCCAGTACCTGGTTTGTATTCAAACCTATCCGACCTTGACTTTACCTCACTGTATCCATCCATCATTAAATCGTTAAATTTGGGTGTGGAAACGTTGATGGGTCGCATTGTAACTGTAAACAATTACGAACAGTACAATTCACTTGAGCAACTTAAGCAGCGTGACCCGGAGGAACTGGTGAAAATACAAAAACTGGACAAATACACGTACAAGTTGAAAGGCGCTAGCATTGCTGTTGGTTCATTAATCGATTTAATCGAGAAAAACAACTGGACCATATCTGCAAGTGGTGCATTTTTCCGCACCGACATTAAAAGCATTGCGTGTGAGGTACTTGAGGACTGGTTCTTGAAACGTGAACACTACCGTGCACTTAAAAAAGACGCGGGTAAAAGTGAAAAGTGGGACGACTATAAACTATTCGACCTGTACCAGATGGCATTCAAAATCTTGCAAAACGCACTTTATGGTACGTATGCCATTAACTCATGGCGTTTTACTGACGGATTTAAAATATGCTCAGCCGGGATAACTAACAGCGGCCAGAGATTAACTCAGGAATCAATCATATTCGTAAACCAGTACATATCTGACCAAGTAGGGAAAGAGCTATACCCGTATGTAAAAGCCAGCGATACCGATTCACTATACATGGAATTAACCGATCTACTTATGCATCGCAATCCAGACCTGGACATAAACAATCGCAAGTTAAAAATTGAGAAATTGCTGCTACTAACGGACGAGTTACAGTCCCAAGCAAACAATAACTTAAACAGTATGACTTTGGATTTATTCAACATGCGCGACAAACACTACTTCGAGTTGAAACAGGAAGTAATTGCGGAAAAAGCATACTGGTCAGGCAAACGTAGGTACGCAATGTATATTGTAAACAAGGAGGGCATTGAAATTGAGGAACTTGAAATGAAGGGACTCGATTTAATGAAATCCAATTTCCCCCCACTATTCCGTAAATTTGGCGAGAAATTAATTAAGGATATATTGTTCGGTAAATCTAAAGCAGACATAGACAAAGACGTACTTGAATTTAAAGCATCACTCAACACCATAGACTGGAAGCACCTACTCAAACCAACCGGCCTTAAAAAACTAGGCGAGTACATTGAGCGTGCACCTATGCCAGGTGAGTTATTCTCGACACTTAAGAAAAAATGTCCTGTTAATACTAAAGCAGCCATCATTGCAAACGATTTCATTCGGTTCAAGAAACAATCCGCAAAATATCCTGAATTTTCGCTTGGGGACAAAATGTACTACGCACAACTTAAACCAAACCCATACAAAATTGAGGTAATTGGATTTAATGGCTACAACGACATGCCAGAAATCACTGAAATCATAAACAAATACATCGACCGTGAAGGTCTATTCGATTCAATCATGCGTAATAAACTACAAACATTGTATTCAGATATAGGTTGGGACCTAAAACTCAATACATTCATTGATGATTTCTTCAGCTTTGGCTAGGATACACACTATTTATTTCGTATATTCAATATAAATTAAAGTTATATGATCAACAGGTTAGTACTTAAATCCGTTATAGACAAATACCATTTGGGCGAAATCGAATCAGTCAAATGGGTTACCCGCGACAAACAACTATCCATTGACTTTATGTCATTAAGCAAGGAAGTAATTGGCCGCGTCACACACAACAACATTGACATTGAGGACAGTGATTTAGCTATATTCGACACGAAAAAACTACTCGGTTTAATCAACATATGTGGTGGTGACTTAATGCTCACACTGGAAAAAAACAAATCCGTATACACTAAACTACACATTGCGGACAATGCATTCAATTTAACGTATGCACTAGCAGATCCGCTACTCATAGGCAAAGTTGGTGCTGTAAACGCACCAGAATGGGACGCGACAGCTACCCTAGAGAAAGAAGACCTCGTGAACCTAGTAAAAGCAAAGGGTGCTTTAGGCGACGTAAACAATATGTTAATATCCACTGGTAAAGACTTAAACGACGATGACGTTATTCTATTTACATTTGGCGACGAGAACGGCCACAACAACAAAATCACGTACCAAATATACGCAGATATAAACCCAGTAGACATATCTATACCATTTAATTCGGATGCATTCCGTAACATATTAAACGCAAACAAGGACATGGACAGTGGTAAACTATACCTTAGTTACCGCGGTTTAATGAAACTCGAATTCAAAACATCGGATTCATCCAGCGAATATTATTTAATCCGTAAAGAACAAACATCCTTTTAATACGTATAATCAAATAAACTTGGCTTAGCCAATCAGTTTTCGTATATTCAGTTATAATTTAAAATATAGTTATGGTAGAAACAACAACTAAACGCAAAGGGCGTCCGGCCCGCGACACAAACACTGTAGACACTCAATCAAACGTGTGCATCATTACTGATCCTGCAATGGATCCATTTTACATTTCAAAGGACAGTTCAAACTTCACTGTAATTGAAAAAACCACCGTTAAACGTGGATTTAGAGGTGCTGTTGCATCTGGTAAAGACACCGAAAATGTAATTGGTTACTACAGTAACTTCAGAAACGCGTTAAACGCGATCGCAAAACAAAAATTCTATGTAAACAAAGGCCATTATTCATCCATCAAGGAATACATGGACACATGGAATGTAGTAAAAGACGGAATCAATAATTTATTAAACAAAGTAGAAATATGAGCAACGAAACAATTTTCGAACCTCTATTCGACGCGGTTATAGTTAAACCACTAGAAACAGAGGAAACAATGTATGGATCTATCGTAGTACCAGACGCTGGTAAAGATAGAAACCCAAAAGGAACAGTAGTAGCAGTTGGACCTGGTTCGCACACCGTAACGGGAACATTCGTAGAAACGGTACTAAAAGTAGGCGACGTGGTAATTTTACCAACACAAGGATTCACTAAAATTGAACACGATGGAGACGAGTACTTCATTGGCAACGAGAAAACAGTTCTATCCAAAATCAAATAAAGTTATATGAGCAAACAAATCAAACTAGGTGCCGAGGCACGTAAAAAATTAGCAAACGGAATCGATACATTAGCAGACGCAGTAGTATCCAGTTTAGGTCCGCAAGGTAGAAACACAGTATACTTCCATGACGGAGTAGCTGTATCCACAAAAGACGGTGTATCCATCGCGAAACACATTTCGGAATTGGAAGACCCAATTGAGAACTTAGGTGCGCAAATGATCAAGCAAGCCGCAATCAAAACAGCAGACAATGCAGGTGACGGTACAACTACATCAACATTATTAGCTCGTGAAATCGTTAAGCAAGGTTTGCAACGTTTAAATGAAGGCGGAAACGCAGTTGAAATCAAACGTGGAATCGATGCAGCAGTTAAGCAAGTAATCGAATCACTTAAACATTCATCCGAAAAAATCACATCTGAAGACCAGCTAGAGCAAATCGCATCTATCTCTGCAAACAATGACCCAGAAACTGGTAAATTAATTGCACGCGCAATGGAGAAAGTAGGCCGTGAAGGTGTAGTACACATTGAGGAATCTCGCACTGGCGAAACATACTTAGAGGTAGTTGAAGGTATGCAATTTGACCGTGGCTACAAGTCACCATATTTCGTTACCAACAACAACAATATGTCAGCTGTATTAACTGACGCATTGGTATTAATCGCTGACCATAGATTCACACAAGTGAAAGAATTGCTACCTATCTTAGACGGTGTAGCTCGTACTGGAAAATCATTACTTATCATTGCGGAAGACATCGACGGTGAAGCATTAGCTACATTAATTGTAAACAAAATGCGTGGTACGTTAAAAGTAGTTGCTGTTAAAGCACCTGACTTCGGCGACCGTAGAAAGTTAATACTAGAAGACATCGCTACATTAACTGGTGGTACTGTATTCGACAAAGACAAAGGTATGAAACTGGACAAATTCCAGGACGAATGGTTCGGAAACGCACGTACAATCACTGTAACTAAAGAACAAACCACAATCGTTGACGGTCAAGGTTCGGAAGACGCAATCACTAAACGCGTTGAAGAATTGGAAGCACAAATCGATAAATCCACAACACCATTTGAAACTGAAAAGTTGCAAGAACGTTTGGCTAAATTTGTAGGTGGTGTTGCTTTAGTACACGTAGGTGGTAATACTGAAACGGAAATGAAGGAAAAGAAAGACCGTGTTGACGATGCATTGCATGCAACTAAATGTGCTTTGGAAGACGGTATTGTTCCTGGTGGTGGTACAGCATTATTGTACGCTAGAGAAGCAATCACTGAACGCGGTACAGACGGATCTGATTTTAATTTCGGTAAACGTTTAGTATATAAAGTTTGCGGTAAACCATTTGAGCAAATCTTAATCAACGCAGGATATGATGCTGCTGAAATTTACCCAATCAACATGGAAATTGGTAAAGCTGGTGAGGCTGGAACTAAACCATGGTTTGGATTCAACATCAAAACTGAGGAAATCGTAAACATGAAGGAAGCAGGTATACTTGACCCAACCAAAGTAACATGCAGCGCCCTTAAAAATGCATCCAGCATTGCCGGTACAATTTTATTAACCGAGTGTGTTATCGTAGACAAGCCAGAAGACAAGAAAGAAGACGGTGGCTACGATCCATCTCAAATGATGATGTAAAGAATTATTTTACCCGGAGTGCGACTTACGTGTCTCCGGGTAATATGTATAACCGACATGGATTATACAAAAATATATAACAGCATTATTGAGCGTGCTCAAAATCGCGATCTAGAAGGATATAGTGAGAAACATCATATTACACCTAAATGTATTGGTGGTCAAGATGTAAAAGAAAATATAGTTGAATTGACGGCTCGTGAGCATTTTTTATGTCATCGTTTACTATGTGAGATATATCCAAACCAAGAAAAATTGTGGTATGCATTGTGGCTGATGGCTATAGGTAAGAAAAAATGGAACCATAGAGATCCATATAACTTTACTAGTAGAGAATATGAGCGTATAAAACTAGAATTTATCCAAAGAAAAACAGGCAGCTTTACAATCAGTGAACAACATAAAAACAAAATATCCGAACATAACTCAGTTCCCGTGTATCAATATACTATAAAAGGTGAATTTGTTAAACTTTGGAACAGTTGTGTTGAAGCTGAAATGCATATTAATAATAAAAATCATTGGACTGAATGTAATGATAATATAGGATCTTGTGCTAGAGGTGATCAAAAAACATCATATAAACATGTTTGGAGTTATACTGAACTTCCCCCAGATTCACCATTATTTAATCCTTTATGGAAGGGGTGTGAGATAATTCAAATAGACCATAATGGGGATGTTATTAATGAATTCCCTACAAAAAAAGATGCTTTGAAAGATCTCAATATATCTAATCATATGTTTTATAAACTATTATCCAAACCATTTGATGAACCCATTTCCCCTAAATTTAGAAAAATACACCAATTGGATTTAGACGGAAATATACTGTCAACATATGATTCTTTATCCCAAACTAAAAAAATGGGATTTCTCCCCGATTCTATTTCTAATGTTCTTCGTGGAGTTAGCCATACCTCGGGTGGTTATAAGTGGGAATATGCTGATGAAAATATAAATATAAAATATAGATTACAATGGAAAAACAAATAATAGAACACAATGAACTTATTGCTACTCGGGTTCCACCTTCGGATAGATGGGTACTGGTAGGCGACACTAAAAAAGTGGTACACCCATCATTAACCGATACACTCGAGGCATGGTTTGACAAGAATCAAGAACAAGTTGAATTTCGTTTAGCCCCACTCGACAGTAAGCTATATGTCATCCGAACTGAGGAGAAAGCAATCGAACCAGAACCTGTAAAAAGATACAATTTATACGGTGACGCTATTTAACAGCGTCACCATTTTGTATATTTATACATAAACATACATACAAATATGAAATTATTCGATATTATCCGCGAAATGGATGGAGAAGAAGACGGAATGAAAGGCATAGGCCGTAACAGTTACGACTTAACAATCCAATCAACTGAAACTCAAGCAGCCATAGACGCACTAAACAATATAGACAACTATGGCCCTTATGCACAAAGCATGAGAGACCCAGAAGCAATTAAGAAAGTATTTGGCCCATCCATCCCAGCACAAAAAGCAGGAGCGGCATGGAAAAACTGGGATGGGTTGGACGATGAAGGCAAGGAAAACAAGTTAGCAGACATTGCTGCTCGTGAACCTCAAGAATACGAAGCTGGTTTGAAAGAAGCAGAAAAAGGATACGCAGCGTGGCAAGCAGAAGGAAACGACGGTACTATCGAGGAATATTTGAAAACATTATCCGGTAAATCGTTACCTAAAATGATTGTTGGTAAATTTGGAAAAAACTATTTCCCATTAAAAACACCTGCAAACCTTAAAAAATACAGTGGCAAAATGGAGGAAGGCGTTCACTACATTGTAAACGGAGACGAAATCACATTCCCACAAAAAGACAGCCCATTTGCAACTAAAGCATATCTTGAGAAAGTAGTCAAAACAATCATGGACAATGCTGGAGTTAAATACCATGTTGTAAGAATCGAACCAACCGATACTGAAACACCGGGTGTAACTAAAGCAGAACCATCCGAGGCAACTGTATCATTTAAAGTTACATTGGATCCAGCTAAAATCAAAGGTAAACGTGCTGAAATCAACGGTTTAATCCAGCGTTTAAAAAACACATACGACAAAAACTTCGAATATTCAAACAACGTTATCGTTATTAGCAAAGTTAAAAACCAGCAAGCAAAATTAGACCTAATCAAATTGTTTGCTCCGTATGCACTTAAAGCTACACCAACAGTAAACGAGGAATTCTTGCGCATGCAAAAATTGGCTGGTATTATTACTGAGTAATCATCCCTTACTATATTTAATCAAAGAAGCTTGGCTTAGCCAGGCTTTCTTTGTATATTCCACTCAAAAATAAGTTATGCAAACAGAACACTATGTAATGAACGAGAAGTACAGGCCATCAACACTTGAGGGCTATGTATGTGATGATTACCTTAAACAAAAAGTAGAGGGTTGGCTCGAACAACATAACATTCCTATGTTGGGTTTCTTTGGCAAAGCCGGATCCGGCAAAACCACCCTAGCGAAAATCATCGCTCGCAACATTGACTGTGACTACATCATGATCAACGCTACAGACAAACGTGGTATCGAGGACATCAAAAACGAAATCCTCCCATTCGTATCCGTAATGTCATTCAAAAGCGCACCCAAAATCGTCATACTAGACGAAGCAACTCATATCCTGCAAGCGGGTCAAGTGTTGCTACTAAACATGATCGAAACATATAGCTTAAACACACGATTCATATTAACCGGTAATTATCCAGAACGTCTAATTGAACCGTTGCGTTCACGTTTGGAGGATTATAATTTGAAACCCCCAAGCAAAAAACACGTAGCCAAACACGTAGTAAACATACTCGACACTGAAAATATACAGTACGAAATCAGCGACGTAGCTGCGATTATAAACGCGTACTATCCTGATTTACGTCGTATTATTAACAACGTACAAAAGCACGTTATAGACAATAAACTTGCGCTGTCTCAAACATTAACCAATGACACAGACACTGAAAACAATTTAATTCAGTTACTATCCAAAAAACACTCAAAAACATTCACTGAAATCCGTAAGTTAGTAGCGGACAGCGATGTGAGTGACTTTGACAGTTTATACAAAAAACTATACACAGACATCGAGAAATATGCATCTGGAAACGAAGGACTCGTGATTATCACACTAAACGACCATATATTCCAGAGTGCGAGTGTGATTGACAAAGAAATATGTTTCTTTGCATGTATAGCTAAAATTTTAGAAACCATATAAACACAAATAAATAATGCAACAACAACCACAAATTGATTTAGCCAATTCAACTGCAGTTGAAGGTTTTGACGGAGGTATTATCTTCCAACAAGGTTACGTTTTACGTAAAATTTCCAAATTTATCTTAGGGTCAGACGAAGACGGTTTGGTTCCAATCGGAGTATTTTACGATATCGAATCTAAAAAAATCGTTTTAGACTCGTTACCAAAAGAATTGCGTGACGAATACAAAGAACATTCCTTGTAATCATGACACTATTCGATTGGCTCGAGCAAATCACTGTGAAGAAACAACCAGCCTCCACATTCAGTGAGGAGGACTGGCTGGTCTTCCAGCCATATATGATCCACAAGTTCATATCCATGAATATGGACTATATCGAACTAGCCAATTACGTTCAAAAAATCCCACACGACCAAAAAAAATACATTTACACTGCATACTGTAATTTAATCCCAAAACGTAAGGTATGGTTGAAATGGGTTGGTAAAACTAAAAAATCCACCACACCCGAAGCCGAGCATATCGCTCGCTACTACGAATGTAGTTTAAGCGATGCTGCTGAATACATGGAATTGCTAGGCAAATCTGGCGTAACCGAGACACTATTAAAAATGGGCATAGACAACCCAAAACCTGAAAAAAATGCAAGAAAACCACGAAAAACAAAATAGCCGCACCATCCCCACCACAGACCACGTTGTGGATTCAGTAATAGACAAATTTATCGAACGTGCACAATTCGGCCGTGAAAAATATGGTGTTGGGTTAGAACGTACAGATTTAAATTTTTTAGACTACTGTAAACACTTACGTGAAGAATTAATGGATGGTATTCTATACCTGGAAAAAATGGAGAAAATCATACGAGAACAAAACCCATAATATTTATTAATATGAAACCAGATTATACTAAAATCAAATTTGAAGATTTGAATTTTAAAAAAACACTAAACGAGAACGAAATTGATCCTGCTGAAAAAGCAAGAGTAGATGGTTTAATTGAAGAATTAAAGGCTGCTGTGGAAGTAGCCGTAAACTATTGGAGATATGGAAAAAAATGATCATTTTCAACCCACAGGGAAACGTTTAGATAATTTAAATAGACTATTAAAATCAGAACATCCTAAAGATTTATGGGTTATGGACGGTGTTTTACCTCCTTTCTTATCCATAATAGATTCCTATTCTACATTGCAACAGCAGAGAGTAGTAATGCGAGAACTTAAACAATTATTCGATGCATATGAATTTAGATACAATACAATATTAGAAAATATGAACCCAAAAGACACAATTACCGTAGACGTTCCGTTATTCATCCGTCTATTAGAATACGCTAGAGAAGACGCAAAAACGGACATGGATCTACACAATGTTGCTGAGCGCGCAATCAGTTTAAGCACTGAAGGTGAATGTTTGGGTATGGAATCATATGATTCTATTGTTGGTCAATCCGAACAATTAGCAGAAATGCGTAAACTATTCCAAGTACGTGCTGGTATAATTAAATAAACATAAATATAAACATAAAAATAAACAAACATGAACAATAAATTTAAATCCCTAGTAAACTGGTATTACATTGAAGACTGGAGTAATTACCCGGGTCCAAAAGGTAGAGTAGTTCCTGATGCTAAAGGATATGATAACCCAAGAGATTATAATGGAACTGAACTTTATATCCCTCAGGGTACTATAGGTTATAAAAAAGGAAACTCCTTCATTGATGAAGAAGGAAATGATGTTCCTTTCGATATACAGTATTTTAAAAAATCAACCCAAATTAATGAAAGTAACATGAGTAAAGAAAACTTAAGAATGCAAATGTTGGCTGGTATTATTACTGAAAGTCAATACAAAACAAAATTGAAAAAATTTACAATTTTAGAAAACAAATTTAAGGCTGCTACTAGTAGATTAATGTTGAATGAAAATGAAGGAGAAGTATTTGACAATAACTCTTCATTGAATGAGGATGAATTACCTAATGATATCATATGGGATTGGAATAAAGCTAGAATTACCTCTGATACTGATGATAGATTTGTTTATAAAGTTTGGGGGAGAAGCAAAACATATAATTATTATGGTGAATTTTATTTAGTCAAACTTAATCCTGAGGATGAAGTGCCTGATATTACAGATAAAAATATTAGAGCAAAATATGGGGAGTTCTTATATATAGCAGAATATACAAAAGATACAGATAAATTAGTAAACGAATATAACCCCCAATAACTCCCTTTACATATTAATACAAAAGCTTGGCTCTGCCAGGCTTTTTTTGTATATTCCGGTTATGGCTAAAAAGAAACTACCCCAAATTGTACAGGACATTCGTAAATACAAACCGAAAGACATGGACTGGGCGAACGAGAAACTCATTTCGTACTCGCAATTATCCATGTACAACGAATGCCCTAAGAAATGGTCGTTAAACTATGTAGAGGGGCACAAACAATTTAGCTCAACCATTCACACAGTTTTCGGGTCTAGCATCCACACTGTAATCCAACACTACTTAACCGTAATGTACGATCAAAGCGCTGCTGAAGCGGACCGCTTAAACACATCTGAAATATTTGAGGAAGCACTTCGCGCTGAATATAAGACACAATACAAGAAAAACAATAACCAGCACTTCTGTACACCAGAACAACTACGTGAATTTTTCGATGACGGTATTGAAATCATCCGTGATTTCTCTAAAAACAAATCCAAACATTTCTCCAAACGTGGATGGTATTTAGTTGGATGTGAAGTACCTGTATCTAAAATTCAAAACCCATCATTACCTAACGTTGTATATCAAGGCTACCTTGATGTAGTAATGTACCATGAACCAACAGATGTAATCAAAATCATTGATATCAAAACTAGTACTAATTCATGGGGAGACAAACAGAAAAAAGACGAGAACAAGCAATTCCAGCTTATACTATATAAGAAATTTATATCTGAACTATTCAATCACCCAGTAGACAAAATTGAAATTGAATTTTTCATTGTTAAACGTAAATTATTCGAAAGTGAGGATTTCGTTATTCGTCGCATTCAAACGTTTTCACCTCCATCGGGTAAAGTTAAACTAAACAAGGCAACTCAATCAATCGATACATTCATAAGCGAAGCATTTGATTTGAGTGGATATAAAAAAGTGGAACATAAACCAACTGTAAACGACAATTGTAAATGGTGCCCATTTCATGGTGTACATTTGTGTAGTGCAACATATAATAATTAAAGTTATGAAATTACTAAGACCCGAAGTAGAAAAAGACATAGTCCCTTTAACTAGTTGCTCACTATTTGATATGGCTGACAACATAGCCAAAATGTGCTATAACATAACAGAAGAAGAATATTTGAAAATACTAAACGAAGCCACTGAGGAAGAAATAGCTCATTTTGCCGTTGTATTTGATGATTCTCCTGAAAGTTTTACATTTACCGCATATAAACAGGGGCTAAGAGTGAGAAACAAATATGTGGAATATTTTAACCATAAGTTATGAATATAGTATTTTTTACCGGAGCAGGTATATCAGAAGAAAGCGGTATACCTACATTCAGAACAGGAGAAGACAGCATCTGGAACCGATACAACCCAGACATAGTATGTAATATTAGAGCGTGGCCCCACCACAAAGAAAAAATCCTGTCATTCTTCAATGAAGTCAGATCTTGGGTGGAAAAATGTGAACCTAACCAAGCCCACATAGACATAGCTCAACTTGAAAATACACATACTGTACATGTAATCACAACAAACATAGACGAGTTGCATGAGAATGCTGGATCCACTAATGTAATCCATGTACATGGAAATATATTTGAATGTTGCGATGTTAACTATCACCATATTGAACCATGTCACACTGATATAAACATAGGAGATGTTCACCCTAAATCAAACTCCCAACTTAGACACAATGTAGTCATGTTTGGAGAGATGCCTTACCATTTCACCAAAGCAATGCGCATTATATCCCAAGCCGATATACTAGTTGTTATCGGCACATCATTAAGTGTATACCCAGCGGCGGGATTAGTGGAATCATTCAAAGGACAAATATACTATATTGACCCAGAAGCTCGTTCTATAAACGATAAAACCATTGCCATTAATAAGAAAGCAACGGATGGCGTAAAAGAATTTATTTCATTAATTTAATAATTAAGTTATGCCAGACAATAAAACATTAATACTCGAACAATTCGAACATCATAAAGGTGAGTTCATCATTATGGGAACGGATGTTGTTAGACTAGTTGCCGTTGGAGACGATGGTGAAGACTATTATTGGGTAACATATGATGGTAGAGGAGTTCACTGGCATTCATGTGTGGGTGGATTTGTAGTACTTAAAAACAAAATCGACGAACGTGACTACAATGAATTCATTCGTATAGCCAAACTAAACCATTTCGACCAAACCGACGACGAGTGGAGTGATGCTCATAAGAAACATGCTGAATATCTACCCGAAGACCACACATATTTGGCTGGAGTGTGTTGGGATATGAACTAATCCAATCCCTTTACATATGTATATCCGATAATAAATATATAAAACATGAGTACAGCAAACCAACAATTAACATCCGTAAAAGTAGACAAAGATCTATTCGAAGAATTCAAAATAAATTCAATCAAAATGAAATTCAGCCTTCAAAAGTTATCTGAGCGGGCAATGTTTCTATACAATACTGACCCTGAATTTAGAAAAATGATACATAAAGTTGAAGTAAACTTGAGTAAGCCAGAATAGGTTAGTATATTCCCGTTAAAATTAAGTTATGTTTACTGATAAAACATTAATATTCATTGATAAGGCTAACACTAAACATAACCATGTTTATGACTATTCCTTAGTCAACTATATTAATGCTAAGACTTATATAGACATAATATGTCCACAAAACCATACTTTTAAACAAACACCCAATGATCATCTTAATGGTCATGGTTGTAAAGTATGTTCTGGGTGGGGTCAAATTAAATTTAATCCTGATGAGTTCATAAATCGAGCAAAGGAAGTACATGGTGATCTATATGATTATTCAAAGTCTGAATATATAGAGCATAACACTCCCCTTATAATAATATGTCAAGAACATGGTGAATTTGAACAATCCCCAAAATCCCACTTAATCAAAAAATACGGGTGTCCTAAATGTGGGATATCTGTAAGGGTAAATAAGTTAAGGTGGTCTTTAGACAAATTCATCATTGAATCCAATAAAGTACATAGGGGAAAATATGACTATTCAAAATTTAAATATATTACATTTGGGAGTAAATCTGAAATACTCTGTAAAACTCATGGTTTATTCCTCCAAACACCAAAAGACCATATCATCCAAAAACAAGGATGCCCCAAATGTGGATTATCTAAAGGCGAAAGCATCATCCAGTATTATCTTATAGACAACAATATCCAATATTCCACTCAAAAAACATTCCCCGATTGTATTAATCCTAAATCAAATAGAAAATTAAAATTTGATTTTTTCATCCCCCATCTTAATATGTGTATTGAATTCGATGGTAAACAACACTTCGAAGAGGCACCACGATTCAAAAGTGAACTATCCCATATACAATATAGAGATGAAATTAAAAATAAATATTGTCTTGATAACCAAATCAGTCTTATTCGAATAAAATATTTGGATATTAAAAAAATAAGTAGTATATTAGACAATATATTTAAACAATAAACCAAAAACCAAGTTATATGTCAAACAATTTAAAATCTACTCGTCGTCACGTTGAGAAAGAATACCGTCGCAAGATTCTTCTCATCGCTGACGACATCTAAGTTAGAGTATTCTCTGGAGTGGCTACTGTCGCTCGCGAACTCGTAACAAACACATGCCATCACTACAATTATGTTTGTATTGGCGGAGCTATCAACCACCCTGAAGCTGGTAAACGTTTAGATCTATCTGTAGATACAGCTAAAGTATCTAGAGTTGAAGATGCATCTGTATTTTTATACCCAGTAAGTGGGTATGGTGATGCTAATTTAATTCGTACACTATTAAAAACTGAGAAACCGGATGCGATATTATTTGTGACTGACCCGAGATACTATGAATGGTTATTTGCTATCGAGAATGAAATCCGTAAGCAGATACCAATGATTTACCTTCAAATATGGGATAGCCCAGTGCCATACCCACTATGGAACAAATCATATTATGAATCATGCGATATGTTATTGGCAATTTCTAAACAAACCAAAAACATAAACAAGGTTGTGTTGGGAGACATTCCATACACGGACATAGACAACGCAATATCTAATTTTGACAGTAATGATTCAAATAGAAACTCACCTATTCTACTATCCTACCTCCCACACGGTTTAAACCACAACACATTTAAACCATTAGACCCAGCAACACCTGAGCTAGTTGAATACAAGAACAAACTATTCAAAGGTAAAGAATATGATTTTACATTATTCTTCAACTCCAGAAACATGCACCGTAAACATGTTCCAGACACATTATTAGCGTTCCGTTTATTTTTAGACAAATTAACACCTGAACAAGCACAAAAATGTGCTCTAGTAATGCATACCGAACCAGTAAGCGATCACGGTACAGATTTAGTTGCTGTAATTGACTACTTGTTGGCTGATTATAAATCAAACATTTACTTCTCGACTGACCGTAATTCACCTGAAACAATGAACTTGCTGTACAATTCAACAGATGCACAGATCTTGTTAAGTAGTAACGAAGGATGGGGGTTATCACTTACGGAAGCAATATTAGTTGGTAATCCAATCGTAGCAAACGTTCAAGGTGGTATGCAAGACCAAATGCGATTTGAAAACGAAAACGGTGAATGGCTAGATTTTACAGCTGATTTCCCTTCAAACCACCGTGGAACATATCAAAACCATGGCGAATGGGCGTTTCCTGTATTCCCGTCAAACATTTCCATCCAAGGTTCACCTAAAACACCGTACATTAGTGACGACAGATGTAGACCTGAAGATGCAGCTGAACAAATATTCAACGTATATTCACTTGAGGCAAGTGAAAGAAAACGTAGAGGTTTAGCCGGTAGAGAATGGGCACTAAACGAGGCTGGATTCACAAGCGAAATCATGGGCGAACGTGCCATCAAAGCAATCGATACATTATTTGATACGTGGGAACCTAGAGAAACATTTGAATTAGTAAATGCTACTTCGTATACTCCAGACACAACTAGAAACACTAAATTAATCTACTAAAACAAAGTTATGAGTTCAAACAATCCTACATGCGTCTTTTACGGCGCGATAGATACTTTTTCAGGCTATGGCGCGAGAGCGCGCGATATTGCGCGAGCATTAATCGATATCAAAGGTGAAGAGTGGGACATTAAAATTATTTCATGTCGTTGGGGTAACACACCCCAAGGCTTCATCGAGGACAACCCTGAATGGTCATTTTTAAACGAACATATTCTTCCAAACCCACAATTAACATACAAACCGGATTTTTTCTTCATGAACACAATCCCATCCGAATTTCAAGCAATAGGGGGATTTAATTGTGGGATTACCGCAGGAATTGAATCCACTATAGCACCATCGGATTGGGTTGAAGGATGTCAACGTATGGATTTAGTGTTAGGTTCATCTAAACACACAGTTGATATTTTACGTTCAAGTAAATTCCATAAAGTAGACAAGAATACAAACCAAAACATCGGTTTAATTGAGTGGACTAAACAAGGCGACACATTATTGGAAGGTGTTGACTTAAACACATACAAAGTAACAGATGTTAATTCATCCGAATTTAACCTAGACACAATACCAGAAAAATTCTGCTATTTATTTAACTCTATGTGGGTAGGTAATGCACCAATTGGTGAGGACAGGAAAAATGTAGGCTTGCTAATTAAGTTGTTCCTTGAACTATTCAAAAACAAGAAAAATACTCCTGCACTCATCCTAAAAACAAGCACTGTTTCAGCATCGTACACAGACCGTGAAGAATTACTTAAACGAATCAATGCAATTAAAAAAACAGTTGTAGCGAATACACTCCCAAACATCTACTTGTTACACGGTGAATTTACAGATACTGAAATCAATAATTTGTACAACCACCCAAAAGTAAAATGTATGGTTTCATTAACCAAAGGAGAAGGTTGGGGACGTACGTTATGTGAATTTTCAGCAATAAACAAACCAATCATCACTACTGGTTGGAGTGGGCAATTAGACTATTTAAAACCTGAGTTTACTGCGCTTTTAGGCGGTACTTTAACGCCTATCCATTCATCTGCAGCGAACAATATGCTCTTAAAAGAAGCGAGCTGGTTTAGCGCTGATATTCAACAGGCATCAAACGTAATTTTAGACATGTTCGACAATTACAAGAAATATGCTGAGTTAGCTAAACGCCAGGGTTACCACACTCGAAACAATTTTTCATTCGACAACATGAAAGACAAATTGAAATCCATACTTGACGCACTACCTACACCAGTTAAACAAGTCCAATTAACGTTACCAACTTTACCTAAACTTAAAAAAATAGAACAGTAATGGGAACTTCAATAGGTGTTCAAAAACACAGAATTAAACGATTAATAAATGAGGTATTAGGTCTTAATGAATTATTTGAAACCCCACCATTTAAAACATCCTTTGATTTTGTTGAAGATGGGGGCAATATTGAATCAAGACCATTTAATGACCCAAAAAATAATATTGTCAAAGTATATTTTTACAATTTGGGGAATGATTCATTTGAAGTTGATTTTACTTTAAATGGAAGTAGTTACTCCAACAGTAATATAACATACCCAATCCCAGAATATACTTCCCTTGTTAAAACAGTATATGCGTGTATAAACCAATTTCTTGTTGATTTTATCCCCAATGCAATAAAAGTGGAGGGAGCAGATACATTTGAAAAAATAGCTAAAGGAAAAAAAGGACAAAAAAATAGTATCTATAGATATTCAATAGATTTTCTTGATCCTCACAATAATTACTATATAAACACTAATTATGATAATGGTAACTTTGAATTAATTAAAAAATAAAATAATATGCAAAACGACGAAATAATTAATTGTCCTAAATCAAAAGGGGACCTTTGCTACAAAACAGAGGTATCTAAAGGTATCTATAGTTACCTATCCCTATCCTGTGGTTTCTATTCAAACACACTACTAACCGAAGGCAGTGAATTTTACGAACAAACCGTTGTTGGTTTACCTGAGCTACACAAAGAATTAGCGTGGAAAGACCCTGAAACCGGTTTAGTATGGTTCCCAAACCTAATCAAAAATGAACTTGGTATGATTTACGCTGGAGGTACATCAGTAGACAATTGGGGATGGGCAGTAGTAAAACAAGTAGAAATACCTGAAGCCGAACAAAAGAACCATCCAATCCCAGGTAAACCGGGAAAATACATGACTCACAAACCAGACATGGCAAACATCAAATATTTCCCAGAGCGCGACTATATTGGTGCACTTGAGGAACTTGGTGTATTACCTAAATAAATAAGAAAGCTTGGCTAAGCCAGGTTTTCTTTGTATATTTACTCAAAACAAAAATATATGAGTCCATCTATCTCTTACTCTTTGACTGTGTGTAATGAATTCCTTGAAGTTCAACGCTTAGTGCAATTTTTGCTTCGGCACAAGCGACCACAAGACAATATTGTCATTCTATATGACGAAGCAAATGGTGATCCTGAGGTGGAGAATTTTCTCCGTACCCATTCTGTTAACAATGAATTTATGTGGAGTAAAGGCCACTTTGACCGCGATTTTGCATCGTGGAAAAATAAACTCATTGACATGTGTAACAAAGACTTTATCTGCAATTTAGACGCAGATGAAACCCCACACGAGAACTTAATTAAGTCTCTACCAGCTGTCTTGGAATTAAATCCATCCATCGATGCGTACTGGGTGCCTCGAATCAATACTTTATCCGGTGATGAAAACGAGATAGACACGTATGTGAATCAAATTGGATGGACCATGAACGAACAAAAACACATCAACTTCCCTGACCCACAACTGCGTATCTTTAGACGCAACCCAAACATCAGATGGGAAGGTAAAGTACACGAAACAATTAAAGGATATGAAACCATATCCAGACTACCATTCGAAGAGGAATGGAGCTTGTATCACCCTAAAACATATTTAAAACAGTTAAAGCAAAACAATTTATATGCAGGAATCAATTGACATCAGACCATGGGGTAAATTTGAAATTTTATCCGAAGGTAAAAACTTTAAAGTAAAAAAAATCACTGTATCACCACAACAACGTTTATCGTTACAATCCCACAAAAACAGAACCGAAACTTGGGTTGTAGTTGAAGGTAAAGGCAAATTCCAGTTAAACGAATTCAGTACATCAATTTCAAACGGAAACATCGTAGTAATTCAACCAGGTGAAAAACATAGAATCAGTAATACTAGTAAAACTAAAGACTTAGTATTCATCGAAGTTCAGTATGGTAAATGCAATGAAAACGATATAATCCGATACGAAGATGACTACAATAGAAAATAAATCACCATTAACATTTTGCATATCAACATACAATAATTTGGATTATCTTAAATTAGCTGTTCATTCCGTTAGGAAGAACAGCTTTTTTAGCGATGCTCCATTCATTATTCATGCTGAAAACTGTACTGATGGTACAGATGAGTGGTTAGAACAAAATTCGGAGCAATACAATATAACTTATTTCGTTGATAAAAACGAAGTACCTGTTGGTATAGGCGGTGGAATGAACTTTTGCGCGGACCGCGTTGAAACTGAGTATATCATGTTTTTACACTCAGATTTTTACGTTGGTAAACATTGGGACAAAGCATTACTAGATGTAATCGAACGTTACCCAAACGAAAAGTTATGGGTGTCATCCCATAGAATGGAACCAAACATGTTCAATAATCCATCATCTAGACCAGGAACATACATTATAGACAAAGAAATACTTGGTGCATATCATCACGATTTCAAATCTAATGAATTTGAAGCATTTGCCCTTGAATTTATGAGCGCCAATGGTTCATATGAAATACCTAAAGGTGAAGGCGTATCCGGTTTAATCCGTAAAAGCGACTGGAATGAAATAGGTGGAAACGACCCTATATTTGCTCCAGCTAGTTGGGACGACATGGACCTGTTTTTAAGAATGTTAGACAATGGGTTTAGATTCATACTAACTGGATCCTCATTAGTATGGCATTTTGGGGCTCGCGGTTCACATAGACTTGAAGAAAATGATGGTAAGTCATCTCAACGTCAAATTGAAGCAGAACAAAAGAATGTTCAAAAATGGTTGTCTAAGTGGGGAAAGCTTCCTATATTCAACGAAGTAGGAATGATTAACGGATTAAAATAGTAAAATGCATAAAATAGTTTTATATTGCAAGTCATATAGAAATGATTTAGACAGAGTGGTAACATTATGTGAGAGTATAACCAAACATAATAAAGACAATATTCCATTCTATATCTCTGTACCTCGCCATGATTTAAATATGTTTGAAGCTATCCTAAAAGATGGATTTGTAAAAATCATACCAGACGATGAAATTGATCCCAACTGTGATGGATGGATAGGACAACAGATAGTAAAATCTCAATTTTGGAAATTAGGATTATGTGAAAATTATGTATGCTTAGATTCAGACAGTGAATTTGTCCGTGATTTCTATATTAGTGATTTTATGTTCGATGAAAACACCCCATACACAATATGCCATGAACATAGAGAATTATTTGAATGGGCTGACAGAAATAATTTAGGTTTTGATCCTTATCAAAGTTATTTAAGAGACAGACATACTATCAAAAATCTATTCCACAACCCAACCCAGGTAACCCACGACTTCGGCCCATCCCCAGTAATATGGTCCAGAAAAGTATGGGAATCATTAGAAGAAAATTATATTAAATCTAGCGGCCTTACCTTTTCCCAATTAATCCAACACGTTGGTTCTGAATTTACATGGTATGGTGAGTGGTTATTACGTTCTAAAGCTATTCCTTTGATACCTCGTGGCCCTTTATTTAAAGTTTACCATTACCGACAACAATGGATAGATGATAGAAAAAATAATATTGATTTAGACCAATTACGAAAATATTATATTGGAACTATATTCCAATCCAATTGGAAACATTAATTAAAATTTAAAAAATAAATATATGTTTAAAACAATTTGTGAAAATTATTCACTAGTACACAATCCTGTAACTATTACTAATGATGATAGTATATCGTTTGATGGTTCTCAAATCCAATCCGAATTTTTTCCTACTTTGGAAGAAATTGTTAATAATTTTAAACTTAAAGGACATTACAATGATGAACTTACATTTTTAGAAGTAGGTGCTTGGAAAGGGTTATGGGGAATGGCGTTTGTTGAAATTTGTAAAGAATTAGGAGTTAAAGGTAAATACATTACTTTAACCATGATCGATCAAGACCCAAACAACCAACCACTTTATAAAACAATTGATTGGATTAACCAACAACCAAACATGACTGCTGAATTAATCGACTCAGATACAATGGCTGAAAACGCTTTAGATTTAGTATTGGAAAAAGGAAAATCGTTTGATGTAGTATTCATTGATGCTGGTCACAAATACCATGAAGTAATGAATGATATTGAAAAATTTGCTCCATTAGCTGATTCTATGTTATTATTTCATGATATTAAACCAATCAACACAACAGTAAATTGTGGTGTATATGAAGCCATCTGCAATTCAGATATTAAACTAGACAAAGAAATTTCAGTATTAAACGACCAAATGGGAATTGGTATTAAATTTATTAAATAATGTTAATAGCTACACTAAATCATAATCTCCCAGATCTCACGGATAATCTCGTAAACCAATTAAAACGAGATCCATTTTTTAATCAATGTGAATTAGTAGTTGTAGATAACGGTTCTAAAGAACAATTAGCAAAATCAACCACCCACCGTTTAGAAAACAATGTTTTCTTTGGTGGGGGGTTTAATGTTGTTTTAGAATATTTCCTATCTACAGATCACGAATATTTATATTTTTTAAATAATGATCTAATATTTCATGGTCCATCATTCTTAACTACTTCATACAATGAAGCCAAATACTCAGATGCTACAGTATACTCACCATCGGTAATCAATGCATCTGTAGAACAATGTCATTGGAAACAAATGTGGAATTGGGGTAAAGGATTAAGAAATGTGGATTGGGTTGATTTTCAATGCCCATTGATCCACCGCAGAGTACTAGAGCAAATCAAACATTACCCCGATGAATTAATTTATGGGTGGGGATTAGATTTCTATACAGGATGTATTACAAAACAAAATAATTGGAATACAGTAGTATCTGATAATAACACCATATGTCATTTGAATTCACAAACATTCAAACAAAACAAGATTGATATTGGAGTAAGTGAATTTTGTCAACAAGCAGATTTAAGAATGAATAATTTCTTTTTGAATTCTGAGTTTAAAGACGTATATTTCGAATTAAGAAAACACGGAGAAACCTATAGCATATGATCAGTTTAATATTACCATCGTACAACAACTTACAGCACGTGCAAAACGCATATGCTTCAATTAAAAAACATGCTCCTAAAGCAGAAGTTATCTTATTAGATGATGGTTCAACTGATGGAACGTGGGAGTGGATGATACAACAAGAAGGATGTATCCTATACAGAAGTGAAGAACGTGTAGGTCATACTATACTATATGATAAAGGTATTAGTTTAGCTACAAAAGACATTGTAGGAATCATCCACGCAGATATGATTTTAGGACCTAACTACATTGAAAATTTAGTTAAACATATCAAACCAGGAACAGTTGTATGTGGTACTAGAATTGAACCACCATTACACCCTGAAGGAAAGGAAAAAATCATTCGTGATTTTGGTATGGATTTTGATACTTTAAACATAGATGCATTCGAAACGTTTGTTACCGATGCACAGATCGAATTTAAAGACCAAACATCTAAAGGGATGTTCGCGCCATGGATCATATACAAGAAAGATTTTCAAGCCATAGGAGGACACGATCCATTATTTGCTCCATTCCCATATGAAGACTCAGACATATTCCAACGTTGGATATTAGCTGGATATAATTTAATTCAATCTAGAGATGCATTTGTATATCATTTAACGTGCCGCGGACATAGATGGAACGATAAAGTAGGCACAGACGACGATTACTTTAAAATAGTATCCAAACGAGCACAACGTAATTATTTACGTAAGTGGAAATCATGGATCAAAAATGATGAATTCCAGTACCCAATCACCCCACCAGTATACAACATAGCATATATTGTGAAAAACTGCAATTTAGCGTTGCTATCAGCGTTTGAACCATGGTGTGACAGGATTTATATTGAGGACGATATGCAGGTGTTATACTCGCATTATCTTGACCAGGAACAACCAAACACCACCTACGACTTATCCAAACGTGTATTTAATTTAAAAAACAATGATCCAATTGGTGAAAATGACATAGTAATTGAATTCGACGTTCGCTTGCTAACCCAAGAAAACATTCGTGTATTACAACAAATGCCAGAAATCATTAAAAATAGTGGAAGTGTAGGAACATTTGAACTAGACATATTTAAATTAAATATCCAACACATTGAGGATTTATCTCATGAACTAATTAATATATAAAAATGGAAACATATATTTACTTTAGCGCTTATGATTCAAACTCAGAGCCTATAAACAAAATCAAAGCAAACAATGCATACGAGGCAACTGAAAAATTCGCTGCAATGAAGCAACTCCCACTAGATGAATTCATATCTATATTTAATGTAAAAGCATATGGAGAAGAAACAGACCAAACACCTATCTGATTTAATTGGTAAAGGTGTTGAAATTAAACAAAAAACGGTATCCCCTAAAAAAGCAGAAGAGCAATTTTTCCTTAGACTAATTGAAACTTTATGTATCATTAGTGAAAGATCTATGATAGCATTGGATTTAGGTATAAACCTATTTGAATATGATATGGGATATATGGAAGTAATTGAAAATTTACTTGCTAAAACATACGGAGAAATACCATCCTCCGTTATTTTATGGTATGTATTCGAAAAGACAACAGAACATGGGGAAGAATGTAACATCATTGACGAAAACGACGTAGAACATACTATTAAAACCCCGAGACAACTATATAAATTTATCAAACAATATGAATGAACCAACCCCTTGCGTACATTGTAAACAACCAATCAACCCACTACGCATAAAAGCACTTCCTGGGACTAGAACATGTGTTGAATGTTCAACTACCGGAGCCAAACGTGGAGTTACTACAATGTTTGGCAGTAAAGATCACACCTGGACCGATGTAGTATTTATGGAGCAATCGCAATATGAAAAATACGAAACAGTCAGTAAGAAACACTTAGATATTGTAAATCCAAAAATATCAGAAGAAGAAGAATAAGCTTGGTTTTACCAAGCTTTTTTTGTATATTCAATAAAAACAAAAGATATGCCAAGAGCTTTCCATTTACCAAAAGAAATGATTCTAGCCGCAATGACTCAAACCAAATCAGTCCATTCCGCAGCGAGATATTTGAATTGTTCTTATCAACATATTAAAAAATACATGTTAGCGTATACTGATGAATCGACAGGTAAATCATTATTCGAAATACATAAAAACCAAAGCGGTAAGGGTATACCTAAACACTTAGCTAGCCCTCACCCAAACGCAACAGTGTTACCTCCCATCTTAAAAATAATCAATGGTGAAGTCTCAGCATCACATTTCCACCCAGACAAAATCAAGGCGAGTATGATTGAATCTGGGTATATGAAGGAAGAATGTTATGCTTGTGGGTTTGCGCAACGTAGAACAATTGACCATAAACCACCATTATTGCTGAATTTTATAGACGGTAATAAAACACATTGGGGTTTAAGTAATGTTCAATTGTTATGTTATAACTGTTACTTCTTGTACGTGGGTAATGTGTTTACTAAAAGCGACGTACAGTTAATAGAATCAGGCAAGCAAGGTCAATTTCATTCCGACTATGTTCATTTTGAACTAGATGAATATCATTTAGATAAGTTGGATGAATTAGGTGGGTGGAATGATAGTGTTGATGATGATCCTTATTCTTTGGTTTCGAAGAGAAAGTAAATATTTATAAGCATGGAATTAGAAAATACCTTTTACGACCCTATCAATCATATATATCCAGGGGGAAGAAAAAAATTTAAAGAAGAATATCCTAAATTAGGGTTAATGAACCCTCGTTCTTTGTATCATGATGCTGAAATGATGAATGAAATTGAATATGGATCTATCCCCTCTGATTTTTTCCATATTCCAACCCCCTCCAAAGCATATTATGTTATCCTAACAAAATTCTTGAAACGAATTGAAAGGTATGGGTTAGCTAATAGATTAACTAATAGAGAAGATTATATTACGTTATTTTTGGAAGGTTTTAAGTTTGATGGAATGTTAATTGACTGCACAATACTTGAAGTTGATTTGGATAAAGTTAATAATATTAAAGTATACCAGAAAAAAGGAACTACTAACCAAATAATTTCAGTTTTTCAAAATATTCCACCTATTTATATTAGGGTAGTAGGAGAAGTAGAAGTAAATCCGTATATTAAATGAAGCCATCTAAGAAGCATCAACGTATAGTTAAAGATTACGAAAAACAAAAAGAAAAACACTTAGAACGGATTGCAACCAAGTTACTTAAAGATGATGAACGTAACCAAAAACTCAAGAACAAACCAATTGATCCAGGGTTTTTAAATTTATTTTAATATGGCAAGTGAGATTACAGTATTTAATAGTGATGAATTCGAAGAGTTAATCACTAATCGTGATGTGAGAATTGCTCAAGCATTGGTAGATACAATTCTATCCAATCTAAAGGGACGTAAACGTCATTTGCATGCTCTATCAGTATTGGTAGAACAGGAACAAACAATATATGATATTACAGTGGACAGGAAGGAATTTATTACCACACTAAAGCAAAACCTTCCCATATTTGAGGAAAAGGAACTGTATGAAGTATGTGCTGAAATAAGAGACGCACTCATATTACTAGAAAAATAAATTTAAAGCTCCGTTAAGGAGCTTTTGTTTTTCAAAATAGATTTCGTATATTCAAGCATATTAAAAAATAAAATAAGGTTATGAAAGAAACGATTATTACCGACGAACAATTACTAGATGTGTATATGAAAGGATTCATTGACAGTTTACACGACATGCCTCCTCAACCATTAGAGACGTCACTCGAACAAAAAGCATATCAATTAGGTAGAATTGATGCTTTAATTGGAGATGAAATCGAAGAACACGATTACCAATCCAACGAAGAAATACTCTCTCAAATTAGAGGACAGAGATAATTAAAATCTCATTCGTATATTCCAGCATATTAAAAAATAATAAATTAAAAAATAAGGTTATGAAAGTAGTAGAAAGAAAAGTTGAAACAAGAGGTAGAAAACCAAAACAAAAAAACGAAGTAATGTTTAATCCAAACGATGTTAAGTTATTTAGAGGTAGTGATTTATCGTTTAGTGATTCATTATTTAAACCGTTTAAAACAAACACTGAGTTAGATATTATTTTATCTACTGATGGTGGGTTGATGCCAGGTATTAATTTAATTATAGCTGGAGGACCTGGTTCCGGTAAAACTACAGTAGTTCTGGACATGATGTCTAAGTTTACTCAGCAGGGGTTGAAGTGCCTTTATGTGAGTGCGGAAATGGATGAAATTGGTCACTACAAGTACTGTAAAAGAATGCCTAATTTTGGATGTGTTCAAACGTTGTTTTTAAAGGAATATCAAGATAACATAAAGGATGTTTTAGAATACGTGTTTTCGTTAGGATACGATATAATAGCAATTGATTCTATTGCTGAGGTATTAGAAATGTATAAATCGTTATATAAAACAACTGAATATGCTGCTGAGTCATGGTACTTAAAGTTGCAGGACAGAATGAAAAAAGGTGATAATGAATTATCATATAATACTTCATTCATTAATATTCAACAAGTTACTAAAAATAACGATCATAAAGGATCAAATCGATTAAAACATAATGTTGATGCTTTTAGTACAATTGAGCGAAGTAAAGACGGTTTAGAAAGATCAATGCACTTCGAGAAAAACCGTGACTGCGATAAAGATTTCAAAATATTCTTTTCAATATACAAAGATGGAGTTCATTACGCTTTTGGAGGAGAAGAATAGAAGGACAAGTTTATTACCGATTAAATTCGTATATTCAATCATATTAAAAAATAAAACATTATGAGTTGTTCAGGCGGTAAGTCAGTGAAAAAAGGAAGGTATAGTAAATCTCAAAACCTTCAAAAACCAATCGATTACACTATCGATAAAAACGGAAATATTAAACCAATATACACTAAAAAATAAAACGTTATGAAAGCAAAATTTATCCCAGTAAACAACAATCTAGACAAAGCAATTGCATTTGCTAACACACTAGATTCAAACAACATTAGAAACGTACAAAAAATACAAACACCGCAACACTACATTGAAACGTTAGATGTAGTTAAAATGCTTCAAAATGAAGGGTGGGAGTTAAGTGGTGTTGATGAATATAGAAACAAGCAACGTAAAGTAGTATCTCACTTTTTACAATTACATCACAATGATTTTCAAATAGTTACTAACGGTAAAAGAGATGCTGTTGCCTCTATCACACTTTCAAATAGTTGTAACGGAAAAAAACCGTTAGAAATGAGTCTAGGTGTGTATCGTCAAGTATGCTCAAACGGATTAATGGTACGTGAGGAATTTGCTACTGAACGATTCAGACATATTCAAATCGATTATAATAATTTAGTAAATAAACTTAATTTATTTGGTAATAAAGTTGATAAGGTTTTAAATAAATTTAATAGCTTAAAAGAGCATACATTGAGTGATAACTTAATGAGACAATTTGCTATAGAAGCAGCTTCATTACGATTCACACCAGAGGAAGTAAATAGTAGAGTTGAAGATTTACTTAGAGTAAGTAGATTAGAGGACGAAGGTAATAATTTATGGGCTGTTTACAACCGTGTTCAAGAAAACCTAACACATGACGTAAGAAATCCAAATATGGACATAAAATTAAACCAGCAATTATTTGCTTTAGCTGAAAACTACATGTAAAAAAGGACGAGCACCCGCAAGGGTGCTTTCGTATATTCCAGTATATTTAAAAACAGAATGAAAAGGATTTATAGGAAAGTAAGAAAATATTTTGAAATAGAGAAGGTATGTCAACATAAATTTGATATTAAGGAGGTGTTAGATATGGATTGTGATCCAAAATGTATACACTGCGGAGTACTATTATATGATTTGACAATGGATAAAATTAAACTAAAAATGTAAGGTTATGAAATTTAAAGAATTTAAAAAAATTATTAAAACGTATAAACAAACCGTTAAACAATTTGATGAATTGTATGATTTGGGTTTTGATTTTTTAGAAAATGAAAAATTCCCAGTATGGGCAGGTTTAGACAATCTTTTAATGTTAACATTTGAAAGTCATTACGATGAAAAAGGAGTTGATTGGATAAATTGGTTCATTTATGACAATGACTATGGAACTAAGGGTTTAACAGCAAATGATGGAGATTTACCAATCTGCTACGATTTAAAATCACTACACGAATATATTAAACAATATAAAAAATATGAGCAAGTTAAAACAAATTAAAATTAATACAAGTGAGTTTGCATCACTAATGACCGAAATGAACGAACCATTTAATTGGAAATTATTGAGGGAAGATGATGGTTTAGTCAATAAATCAACGGATATTAAATGGATCGAATGGAATGAAGATGGAACATTCAAATCAGAACATAGTGAACCAGCTATAGGCAGATCGTTATTAATGTCACCATTTAACCGATATTTCACATGGCATACAACACCAGTCACTGCATTTAAACCAATAGACAACGGATTTATGTTTGTAACTAAAAATAGTAATTATACATTAACCAAAATACATGAACCTTCAGTTTAAATTTGATGGAAAAACATATGAATGTGTGGGCGAGGGTAAAGAATTCCAATACACACAATTCCAGTTCCTATTAAAAGAACAAGAATATACAACATTAAAACACAGAATAATTAATCAAACTAAAGATTTTGGAGAAGGTGTATTTTTAATTGAAATAAAATAAAAGTCATGGAACCAAACAATTCACCTAGAAGGTTATCAATTTTTGATCAAATTGAAGACCGCATTAATAGATCGGATACTAACATGTGTAATTTATTAAACTATATAGACACAGAAATTGATAAACGTAAACGTTTATCCGAAGTATCAAACGATCCTAGCTACTACCATGGAATGGTAATGGCATTATTAGATATACAAGAATTCATTTTAAAAAATAAATAATTATGAAACTATTTTTACAACGCTTACTATACATAATAATCTCATTTATTTGGAGTTTATTATTAATCACACTCGTTTTACCGGTGTTTTTATTCTTAATAACTGGATTGAGATGGGGTGAAGTATTAGATTATTCATATTATAAAATATTTGGTCATGACTATTAGTGAATTAATTAGTTATTTATCCACAATGGATGGTAATTTAGAAGTATATATTCAAGGATATGAAAGTGGATTCAGGGATGTAGCTGAAGACAGAATTGAGAATATTGAGGTATGTAGAGATTATTATAAACCTGATGGTAATTGGTGGGATGGCGATCATGAAGACGCTCATGCCGTTGGTCGAGTAGAATATACTTCAAAATATGATGTTAAAAAAGGAATTGTTTTTGGTAGATAAAATTCGTATATTCCATTAAATAAAAAGTTATGGCAAATAATTTAGACAAACAATACACAACATTACTGCAAGACATCTTGGATAACGGTCATCAAAAAGGTGACCGTACAGGAACGGGAACTATATCAGTATTTGGTAGACAGATCAGACATAAGATGTCAGAAGGATTTCCACTTCTTACCACAAAGAAAATGTATATGAAAGGAGTTATTGCAGAATTATTATGGTTCTTACGTGGTGATACAAACATTAAATTCCTTGTTGATAATAATTGTCATATTTGGGTAGGAGATTCCTTTTCTAACTACATGAAGGAATATGAAAAATATAAACAATCTCAAGAAAATGTTGAGAAGGAATGTTAAATTTGGAATTTTCATATATTTATAATAAAATAATATTATGAGTGTAGGGATTTACAAAATTACAACCCCAAGTGGTAAAATTTATATTGGGCAATCAACTAATCTTGAAAAAAGAGAAGATGATTATATAAAACTTAGATGTGGTAAACAACCTAAACTGTATAATTCTCTTAAAAAACACGGATGGGAAAAACATAAATTTGAAATAGTAGAAGAGTGCATTGTAGAACAATTAAATGAAAGAGAAATATATTGGGGATTATACTATGATGTTTTAGGAGAAAATGGTCTAAATTTAAGATTAGGAGATGCTAATGGGTTATGTAGTCAAGAAACTAAAGATAAAATAGGTTTATCTAACTCGGGACCTAAACCTAACGGGTTTAATCAAAAATTAAGTAAACCCGTTTTACAATTTGATAAACAAGGTATCTTGATAGCCGAATATACTTCATATAACAATGCAGTTAAAATTACAGGTTTACGTTTAGCTGAAGTTTTAAGAGGAGCTGCTAAAACCGCAGGTGGATTTATTTTTAAATACAAAGATGACTGGGATGGAAATCCACCAATGATAAAACCCCATGGTAAAATAGGTAAACCGTCGTCTCTTAAGGGTAGGGTTAGCCCCACTAAAGGTAAATCAATAAATAAAAAGCCCAAAACAGAAGAATTTAAAAATAAGTTAAGCAAACCCATATTACAATTAGATTTAGAAGGTAATATTATATATGAATTTAAATCACAAACTGAAGTAAAACAATTATTAAATATAGACCCTCAGAATGTTTTAAGAGGAAAAACTAAAACAGCAGGTGGTTATAAATGGAAATATAAAATATAAGTTATGAAATTTAAAAAAGAAGATTTACATGAAAGTGGCAGACCACTCACACAAGAAGAATTCATAAACAAAATCAAAACAGATGATGAGTTTGCTAAGAAGTGGGGTGATTTAGGCCCCGTATATGGTAAGCAATGGAGAGAGTGGAAACAATTTATCCCATATGATGTAACATCCGAAAATTGTAAAGTCGCTGTTAAAATAACTGACCAAATAGCAAATGCAATCCATCACCTAAAAACAAACCCAGACGATAGAGGTATCATCGTTTCAGCTTGGAATGTTGGTGAATTAAATAATATGGTTTTACGACCTTGTCATTATGGATTTCAAGTTTATACAAGAGAGTTGAGTAATGAAGAAAGATGTAAATTAGCTGTTAATGAAGGATGGATGGATAAATCCGTTTTAGACGATATAGATGGCGTAAACCACATACAAACTACTTGGACTTTAAATGCTAATAATACCCCAACAAGAGCAATCTCATTGATGTGGAATCAACGAAGTGTAGATACTGGGTTAGGGTTAGGTTTTAATATAGCAAGCTATGGATTGCTATTAGAAATAATAGCAAAAGAAGTTAATATGGTTCCTGATGAACTCATAGGGAATTTAGGAGACGTGCATTTGTATTTGGATCATGTAGAACCAATTAAAGAACAATTAAATAGAGATCCATTTAATCTACCTAAATTAAAAATTAAGGATAAACAGGTGAATGATATCTCTCAATATATTGTAAGTGATTTTGAATTGATTGATTATCAATTCCACCCGCCCATTAAACTTCCATTATCAAATTAACATGAAACTAGAACTACAATCCACCGAATCCTCATACCGCTACGAAGTATATTTCCAAAAACAACATTTAGGTTATTTTTATACTGAAATAGACGGTTTTTGGGTATTTTGGGCTAAACAGCAAGGCTACTGGAATGAATTCAGTTTAAGAATGATTGCTGATAAACTTGAGGAAATGAATAAACCTTACATTGATGCTTATTCTGACTACGATTTAACAAGTAATTTATCAAAACATAAGGTAAACACTAAACCATAAACTACTCTAGCTATAAGTGCAGCCCATATTATATTCAGTGAACCAAATTTCAATAATGGTAAACCAATAAACAGGAATGTGTTACGGTAAAATTTAAACAAGTGCCATGCATCTGTTGTAAACACAAATATAGTTGACGAACCTATAAATCGTTCAGTTTTTAAATCTTCTTTCCATTTATTAACCCACGATTTAGTTGGATTCCAAAACTCTTGTTTGTATTTTGCTTGTGAGAATATAGATCGATCGAAATGGAATTGTGTTTTATCCATTATTGCTTCAGCTACTGCTGATACAGCAACTAATGTTAATCCTAAAATAGTAAATAGTATCATTTTATTTTATTTTAAATATATTTTTAAAGTTAGCTACGAAAGGCATGTCTTGCCCGTTATGCTCTAATTTGTATTTTTCATTTTTAGTAATAATTGTCCATATGATATTACCAATGAATGCACCATTAGCAGCAACACCTGCACCAATTAAACCATACCACTCTACACCATCGTAGTACCAATTAGATACTTGAGACCAGTACGCAATAAACAAAAATGTAGTTACTATCCAGTAAACCGCATTAACTAAATTGTTTTTCATAATTTTATATTTTATCATAAATATATTTGGCTCTTAAAATTAATATTCGTATATTCAATTATAATTTAAAAACATAAACAAAATGGCAAAAGTAATATTAGAATTCGATTCGATCGAAGATCAAGACGATATCCAATCCGCAATTAACGGATATAAGTGGAAACTAGCTATATGGGACCTAGATCAAGAACTTAGAGCAACCACTAAATATGGTAAATCTCACATTAGTAGTACTGAAGCATGTTCAGTAGAGGATGCTGTTGCTGAACGTTATAGAAACATGATTAGGGAAATATTATCAAGTTACGGATTAATGATGGATTAATATGAGCGATTTACCAAACCATACAGAAACCGGAGAAACATCAACCGGTCCTAAAGACGGATCAATTATTGTAAACAATAGAATCATCAGATGGAAAACTGATGGTAGTGATATTATAGAGGTGTACCTATACACCCGTGAAGGTGAATTTATTAAACAACTATTATGAAAATGTATTACGGATCACTTAAAAAAGACAAAGAAACATCACTGTACTATATCTTTGATATAGTGCGTGGGGAACAAGTACCTATCCATTTAGAACAACAATCTGTATTCAATGATGATTTAATTGGAAATGGTTTTAAATATTTTATAGGGGATAGATTTGGCGAAGCATTAGTCATAATCACTGAACCCCATGTAATATCACATTCATCTGATTTAGAGTATCATTTTTCATTAAAACCAAATGAAATTGAACATTTAGAGTCACTAAAGGAATCAGTTAAAGTACTTTATGAGCATGTAGGAAGCTATTCACTCCACTTCACACCAAACGAAAACGGGGATAGATCAGTATACGTTAGATTCAACCATATTAACATTATTAAAGATATCACAGATAGATCAAACCCATTAATTTCATAATATGAAAATATTAAGACCCGAAGTACAAGAACAACCAGCATCCCGGGATTTATTAGGTTTAGTGGATGATGCTATATATGAAATGTTCAACATAACTAGCGATGAACTAGATTTAATTTGCCAATCCGCAGAAGATAAAGAAATGGATCAATTTGTACTAACCGAAAAAGCAACATTCACAGACATCCGTAACGCTTTAAACGTTAGAAACAAATATATCCCATATTACAATAAAAACATAAAAACATAAAGTCATGAAAAAATTATTAACCTTATTATTTGTAATAACAACTATGAATAGTTGCGTTACAGACAAACACATATTGTCATCAGCTGAAAAATTCCAATGGTATCACAGAAATGACACTATATTCCACAATTTAATTCCCGTAGCTGTCCTAACCCACATGGAAATCGAATTATATAAAGGTGACCAAACCAATGAACTATGCTTTGACCAATTAAGCGATACATTAGGAGACGATCATATCCAGGGGCTAATTGACTTTGTACACACAAGATACCCAAACTACAAAGTACAAATCACAACCCCACACCATCGTTAACAAACGTCTATTACCGACGAAAACTTGGATACCATAAAATAAATTCGTATATTCGATCAAATAAAAAGTTATGTTAAATGATATAATTATGGCTTCAATACTTATTGTACTTGTGTTTGTATACATAATAAAAGTATTCAATGATGAAGACCAAACACCCCCATTTGCATGAATCCATATTCACAACAAGTTCAAGGTAAGGGTAGGCCGGCTGAGGAACCAATTATAACTGTAATTGTATTTAAGAAAGGAAAAAAAACATATATATCAACGTTTCCAAACATGATTATTGACGACATTTTAGATTCATCTAAACGTAAACCATTAATTCCAAATGAATATGAAATTGTTGATGCTGGGATTGGAAAGTCGTTCGTTGAACGGTATATGAAGCAGTGGAAAGTAACTAAAATTAACGCGATTTAAACATGGAACTATATAAACACAACGACAAATGTTATCTTGTAAGAAGACGCATTAGTCACGCGCATTTTACAAACAAAGAAGGACAGTTAGATGCCGATAAAATTAAAGCATGGAGAGACTATTTACCATATGTAGACCACGTTTTAAGAACAGAAACACATTATTTATTTGTAGAAACAATCCAGGATGCTGAAATTATTGAAGAAATGGTGGGCTAAACACATCGTTGCTGAATGTCCAAAAGAATTAGATGATTTATTTTAGGCGACAAGAAATTGTCGCCTTTATTTGTCTTACCAAATAAATTTTCGTATATTGATTAAAATTAAAAGGTTATAATATGATAATAAGTTTTTTAGGATTCATTGGATTTGTATGTTCAACCATAATCATCCTGTACTGTTTAGGTTTAATATGGTTAACAATAGTAGACAAATTTGAATATATTAACCTAAAAGAAGTATGGTTAATTTGCATACATGGAGGGTTATTATTAGTTGCTCTATCTTATATTTTTTTAATCATAAGAATGGGGTGTTATTTTGGAGGTATTATTATTAATGATTTTAAATAAAAGTTATGACATTAGATGCAAAAACAGAAGCTTATAAGCTTATTAACGAAACACCACTAAACAAACAACCAGATGACCTAATGGGGTATGCGGGGTTGAGACAAATTGAAGATACAATAATGTTAGTGGAAATGGCAATTAGCGATGTGTTAACAAGTGAGGATAGTATTAATTTTTACCATGAAGTACTAAACGAATTGTATGGTAAATATAGCCAGGCACTACAAAACACATCAACTTATAAACCTAGAATCGAATTATCATGAACGCAAGAGTAACTAGAAAAAAATTGTACTTCGAAACAGAAATGTTATCACCATTTATTCCCGAAGTAACACAATTGCAATTTTTACCTCGTAAAAAGAAAAAAGCATTGAAAAAACAAATTTCAATTAAATTTGTTAAAATGTTAAATGAATGGATTGTAAACGGTAGACCATGAAAGTAAGTTTTGATTTTGATTCGACATTAGATAGACCATCGGTACAAGATTTTGCTAAAACGTTGATTAACGATGGTATTGAGGTATGGATCATAACTAGTAGAATATCTATTGAATACGCTAAATCAAATCTGGATCAATTTACTATTAATCGTGTTGATAAAGCTAATCATAAGTTATTTAGAATAGCGGATAATTTAGGTATAAAACGAGAACACATTCACTTCACTAATACTCAATTTAAAAGTGATTTTTTAGCAAATAAAAACTTTATATTTCATTTAGATGATGATTCGGATGAATTAATCGCTATACTAGAAAGTGGAGACAGTTGTAAACCAGTTAATGTAAATCATTTTGAGTGGGAACAAGATTGTAAATTACACATAAACAAAAATAAACCATGAACGAATTAAGAGACGCCATAGTATCCCAACCAAATAATATCCAGTACCCATCTTACGATGAATCTGATTTAGGTAATGAAATAGGGATTGTGTTAGGAATGTCATTAAATCAAGAACTAATTGAGACATTCATGGTGGGATTAAAACACGGAATATCATTATCCTATGGAACGCACGATTAAAAAATTCAGTTTGGCTACTGTCAATCAGACAATAAACATGATTAAACTAATCGATCCAAACAACAACAGCGGGTTAATTGGATTTTGGAACAATGTAAAACTATATATCGAAAAAAAATGAAAGGATACCCACAACCAGGAGAAATTTGGCACCACTATAAAGGTGGTAAATATGAAATAATCGCTATGTGTAACCACACAACAACAGATGAAATATTAGTTATTTATAAATCATTATCATTTGGTGGTTTCCATGCTCGACCATACTCTGAATGGCACGATGATGTTAAAAGGAGTAATGGTTTTACAGTAAATAGATTTTATAAATTATAAAAATCAACCTACAATGCATATCAAGGAGAGTGAACTTCCGAACAAACACAGGTAATAGAAATGAGCTAACTATTGTGGTTTTTAATGGAGGACGTGAGTTCTCCATTTTTTATTCGTATATTCCATTATATTTAAAAATAAAGGTTATGTTACACGAACTCCACATCGAATACAAAGACGGTAGAATCGAACACAAAATAATACACACCAATCCAGGTGAACAAATCACTATTTACCCACAACGTGATGGTATTAAGTTTGCTAATCATAAACCGTTTAAATATAGAGTACCCGCTCATAATTACTTACCAGTAACTATAGTGCGTTTTGCTCATACTAATACTTGTAAAATATATCCTGCAAACATTGAATGTCACCCTAAAACCAAAATCAGTGATGTTGAGGTAATTGAGAAACGAGTAAATAAGCCACGTGAGGAAAAACCTAAAACATGGTTATTTGATAGTTCAAGTGGTACTGGAAAATATGAGGTAAGAATGACTCCGTATGGATTGAAATGTAATTGTATGGGGGCTATTAGATCGAAACAGAATTGTAAACATATTAAAGAGGTGAGAGAAATACTTTAATAAAGGACAATGATTATTACCGATGAATTCGCATATTTAAGCATATTAAAAATAAAATTATGGAAAATAGAATAAAAATTGGAGATGAATGGTACGTTAAAGAATCATCAATAAACAAAACAGAAGAGTCAATCCATATTGATGCAACTATGTCTCAACACATAATATTTGAAACAGATGAATGCTGTTTTGATGTATCCAGAATATACAGAGATGATGAAGAAACATTTTATGATGATGTATCTATAGAATTTACAGATAAACGCCCGGCCGATAGAGAAGATTGGAAAACAGAGTATTGGGACAACAATACATGGATGATAGGGGTGTTAGCTGATGATGAAATAGCATTAAACGGGGCTAGAGAATCATTAAATGAAAAAGGTATTTTAGAATTAAAATACGTTATTAGACAATTAATTAATAAAGGTTGGATTTCAAAAGTGATTAATCATGGATAAGCACGAAGAATTAGACAATTGGGAAAACGTCCGTTACCGAATGAAACATGAAGGCATAGAATATTGCTTTAGACATTATAGTGATTTTAGGGAAATTGATGACCAAGCATTCCATTTACTCAGAATGTTTATAGTTGAGGCTATGGAAAAAATGGAAACGTTAGTTCATAATAGAATCGATGAATTAGAAAATCAAATATCAGAAGATGAATAGTGAAATTAAAAACTGTGTTGGTGAAATAATTGATATGTTATGTAATAGATCAGGATTCGATGATTGGTGGTTTAACCTTAACGATGAATTAGAAAAGGAAATCACAGACGAATTAGAAGAAATTGTTAAAAAACGATTTAATAAAATAAAAACATATGAATAGCGAAGAAATATCACGAGTGTTTGCTCGTATCGAAAGATTAAGGGATGAAGGTAAATTACCTCAAATCACCCCGGAAGACTATGAAAACGAACCAACAGCACTAGCCTTCACACCATATGATGACGGATTTCACATATCCGAACCAAACGCCTATTACCGACGAGACGATTTATACCGAGCGTTTGTAACTGGGTATAAAATGGGTCTATTAGAAATAGATGAATTACAGTTGGATGCTGAATTTATCATATTTAAAGAAAGATTAGATAGTGAGGACGAAGATATTTAAATTCTAGTTCGTATATTCCCGATATAAATAAAGAGATATCATGACTGATAGAGCAAAACAAACATTACGAAACTATATTAATGATGTAGGTGGTATTGAATCATTTCCTAAAGGTAAAAGATTGACATACCTTAGAGCATGGGTCAGAATGTTAAATAGTTGGGAATTAACGGGATGTTATGATAAAATGGAATCCTTTTATGATTTTACAATTAGTGACAAACCAATAATACCTATAAAATGATAGTTATGAAAACAGCAATAGAATGGTTACAGAGTCAATTTGAGAATACTGATGACACAGAATTAGTTTCTATGAACATTGAGGTTTGGTTTAAAATAGCCAAAGAAATGGAAAAGCAACAGATAATTAAAGCGAATGAAGAAAATATGATGTCATTCACCGATGGAGAACAATACTACAACGAAACCTTCAACAAAGGACAATGATTATTACAGACAAATTCGTATATTCCAGCATATTAATAATTAAATAAATAAAATTATGATACTATTTTTATTAAGAGTGATACTAACGATTGTTTGGATTCATACAATGTGTCCTATATGTGTGTTATTCTCATTATTATTATGGGATTTAGAATATATTAATAAAGGGGCTGAAATATTTGAGTTACTTTGGAATGTTAAAGATTAAAGGTTATGAAAAAAGATAAATTAACAGTATTTGTAGATAGAATGAAACTATTAGGAATTGATGTTAAATTAGCAGGTAATTTTCCATGGATTTATATTAATTCAATTAATGGTAAACGAGTAACTGAAATATTCGAAGCAAATCATGGTTTTACAATTGCTTTTTTACCAATTAAAAATGATAAGGAAATAGAATTTACAGACATAACAGAAATCTTTAAATTAATAAGAAAGTATGTTACCGAGGACATAAAAAATTAAACACTCATTCGTATATTCCAGTATATTAAAAAATTAACAGTTATGAAAACAATAGAAGAAATTAAATCAGATATTTTAGCATCATTAGGCCAACAAGACAATCCAGTTGGTATCCTATTAGAAGAATATTTAAAGAAGGTTATTACCGACATAGTTAGAGATAAATTAATAGATTTCCAAATATATTTAAATGATGAGGGATTAATTACAGGCCATGATTGGACATTTGAGGATAAGGCAAATGAGTATTTAGGAGCTGATCCTATTGAATAGGACAAAGATTATTACCGATGAATTCGTATATTTAAGTATAAAATTAAGAGATATGAAAAACATACACATACTCATAGCAAAAGAGGGGAGCCCAAGTAGATTACATATTAATGCTATTGGTAATTTGGGGCTGAACCCAGGTTTTACTCCAATAAACGATCCTTTAGCGTTATATATCACATCTGATGAAGAGATTAAAGATGGTGATTGGTGTTTGGATAAGTTTAATCAAAGATGGAAATTAAAAGATAAAAAACTAATAGCTTTTGATAGTAAAGGAATAAAAAGATTTTCAACAGATAATGTTTTAGGGCATGAATGCAAAAAAATCATCATAACAACAGACCCAACTCTAATTGAAGATGGTGTTCAAGCTATAGATGATGAGTTCTTGAAATGGTTTGTTAAAAATCCTACTTGTGAGTTTGTTGAGGTTAAATCAGAGTGGAAGTTGTTAGGTAATGACTATGAACACAATGGATATGCAACATTAGTTTACAAAATTATCATACCACAAGAAGAACCTAAACAAGAATCACATATTTGTAAATATTGTGATGCTGAAACTACTCAACCTGATGATGAATGTTATGCCAAACCTAAACAAGAAACATTAGAAGAAGCAGCTGAAAAAGCGTTTCCTACTGATCCAGGTGTACCTATTGATTCTTTGAATAAATTAGAACTGATAAAGTATCTTAATAATGCAAAGAAAAAGGAAGGTTTTATAGCAGGTGCTAAATGGCAAGCTGAAAGAATGTATAGTGAGGAAGAAGTTAAAGATATATTAATTAGAAGTAAATATACTAATTATGACTCTATAGTGGAGTGGTTTGAACAATTTGAAAAGAAATAAAGGACGTCTATTACCGATAAAATATTCGTATATTCCAGTATAAATAAAAAATAAAGGTTATGATAGGAAAAACAATTAGTGGAGTGACTATTAACAATGAGTTTATGGCATTCCAAATATTACATTCATTGTACAATGAATTAAGGTATAGAGATAGAATTATTTATTTAAATTAGTTAGTTATGAGTTTAGACGAAATTTCATTAAAACTATTTGGTAAGTTTTTTGACGAATTAGATAGTAAACAACAACAAGCCGCTTTAGATAAGTGGTATCAATCAAGATAAATTAAATTAAAAATAAAAGTTATGACAAAGACATTAAACGTAGTAAAAAACAATACAATTGAAACACAATGGTTAACTATCAAATCTAAATTTGATGCCGGTAACTATAATTTAGATGAAATGGATCATTTAACATGTGACTTATTGGCTCAATTGGCTTATTTAACCGTACAAGGTTATACTGAAATTGAAGGAACTCCTATTGACAAAACTAAGGAAAGAGTATGGCGTCTCATTGAACGTATGGGTTTACTTCCTGAGTATAAAGACGAAGACCTAGAAGAGGTATTGGAAATCAAAGACGACTGGGATTCATATGATGAGGAAGATACAGTAGAAATTAATGATGAAGAATTTTATAGATAAAAGGACGTTTATTACCGATAACCCATTCGTATATTCCAGCATATTAAAAAATTAAAAGATATGAGCAAGTTAGAAATTACAAAAAATGATAGAAAAGCACTTATGGTTACTTTAAACGATGCGTGGCATGAAGCACACGATTTCATCGAAGTAACAGAATGGAGCAATGGTGAGGGATGGGATATATCTATTAACGAGAAACAATTCCAATTGCATTTCACCGAGTGGGACGTATTAAAAAAATTAATTAAAAAATTTGACAAATTATGAGAGAAATTTATAATGAATTTGGGGAAATAGGTGCACCTAGTATCTATGAAATAACAAAAATTATTTTTGATGGAGGACAATAGTTCTCCATTTTTTGTTCGTATATTCCAGTATAATTAAAAAAGTAATGGAAACGCTAGTTAGAACATTAGGGAAAGTTAAACAAACACTATTTAACAATAACTTTAATCAAATAGTGGATGAATATAAACAAAAAGCAATTAGAATGGGTTATAAAGGTGAACTATTATTTAAAAAAGAACATAATAACATTATAATACTAGTTTCAATAGAGGATAAAAAGATCAATAAATAAGTTCGTATATTTAAGTATAAATTTAAAAAATAAAGGTTATGAAAACAACATTAAGACAACAGTTAGAAGCATTTAATAATGGAATAATGCTAGATTCAGATGGAAGAATTGATTCAGGATGTTTCAATTTTTATGACTGGTTTTGTAGTGATAAGGCCTTAGAAAATAAATCAATAAAGTTATTTAAACAAGTTAAAACATTTATTAAACATCACCCTGAAATTAATTTAGATACTCACTATGTATTCTTTAAAAATAATTGTCCTATGATAGGTTCAACATATGATGATTTTAGAATATGCGACCTTGAAGAAGGAAATGTACAATACACAGTTACCCCTAGTAGAGTAATAAAACAAAGAGGTAGAGAAACAATACGAATGGCTGAAATGTGGGGTAGATCAAATAATTTTAAACAACCTATAAAAGAGGCAAGTACTTTTACTCAATTATTTAAGGACTAAGATTATTACCGATTAATTCGTATATTCCAGTATAATTAAAAAATTAAAGTTATGATATCACAAGAAGCATTTGAGAGAATGGAAGGTTTAACTTCAATTAAGGACACTAATACATTAGTAAATGTCTTAGCAAGATTATCTAAGGATTTATTCAAAGAGGGATTTGAAAAAGATGAAATAATAGAATACTTTCAAAAAGTAATTGATATGGAAGTAGATAGTGCTTTAGATAAATAGAGATAGTGGACAAAAATAAATAAAAGCTCATTCGTATATTCAATCATATTTAAAAAATAAAGGTTATGAAAAATTTTATTATTACATCGAAGGTACCATCAGTCAAAACATTACAATACAATGTTGAAGCAAATTCATTAGTAGAGGCCATTGAATATGTGAAAAAGGGAGGGGGTTCATTTGAAGAAATAGGGGAAAGTATTGATTACGATGCTGAATATGACTTCAGAGGATATGAAGATAAAGATGATGAAGTAGTAATACCAGCAGGAACAAAGGGTGTTTGGATTATGAAAGGTAGCACATATCATTCAGCTCGATTTGGGGCTAATGTTGAAGTAGAATTTGATTACACAGGTGAAGATACTATTTCAGTTAAATGGTTAGATGATTTAGCTAATGGTCAAATGAATGGAGGATATTTTTTCGATAATTTTATATTTGAAAAATAGGACGATTATTACCGATAGATAATTCGTATATTTAAACATATTAAAAAATTAAAAATAAAGGTTATGGAAAAGGTAGTTATGATTGATTGGTTAAAAATTATATCCGAGGATTTACAATTAAGAATAGATAATTCAGAGAAAATGTGGCAAGACAAAGAATCCCCTGCCAAAATCATCGGTTATTTACAAGCATCACTTGAGATGACTATGAATAAATTAAATAATTTAACTAAAAAATAAAGGTTATGATAACAAAAATATCAGGATTAACAAGTGACGGATACTTCTTAACATTTGAAATGTACCCTGTTAAGGGACTAGATCCATATGAATGTATATTTAATTTAAATTAGGAAGTTGATAATTAGTAGGAATTTCGTATATTTATTATAAATTAAAAACAAAAATCATGAATAAAGAAACATTAAGAATGCAAATGTTGGCCGGTATTATTACTGAAGGCCAGTATAAAGCTAAATTAGAAGAATCTTATTCAAAATTAAAATTCAACCAAGTTGAAAGAGGTAGAAAATATTTTGCTACTACTAATTTTGGAATATTTAAAAAAGGAGATGAAGTATTTGTAGATACTGTTAGAAATTTAGGTACTGAAGTAGTACTAGAATTATCTAATAGTAAAGGAAAACATGATTCAATTAAAGGTGATCTAGAAGATGAAGTAGAAGTATTTGACAATAACCCTTCATTAAGTGAAAATGGAGTTTCACCCATTATTATTAATGCCGATGACGCTATTGAATTAGATTTCAGTGATCAAGATATGGTAACTTTCATATTTGACACCCCAGAGTATGATGAGGAAAATAAAGAATCATGGGCAGACTTAAGAGACTCAGTATCAGTTGATATAAGTGTTATTCAAAAATTCTTATATAATCAATCTAAAGATGAAATTACAATACCTGTATTTGATGGTATGGGAGTTATGAAATTAGATAAAGATTATGCAGAATCCATCATGGATAGTTTTTATGGTAATTACCCCCATTTAGACCCTACAAATCCAGATTATGAGGGACCTGAGGGACCATTTGAATTTGGGTTAAATGAAGATAATTAAATTTTAAAACGGAAGCGCTTTTTACAGAGCGCTTTCGTATATTTAAACATATTAATAAATTAAAAATTAAGGTTATGGCAAATATGAGTTACTGTAGATTTCGAAACACATTAAGTGATTTTGAAGATTGTTTAGATGCTTTAGATAGTGGAAAAGCAATGTCTGATGACGAACAACGAGCAGCATTTTGGCTAATACAAAAAGCAAGGGAATTGGTTGAACAATTCGAAGATTACTCTGATGAGGAAATTAGAGAACAATTAAAATCAGGGGACGAAGATTATTAACAAATAATTCGTATATTCAAGTATAATAAAGAGATATAAATTTAAAAATTAAGGTTATGAATAAGACAGAAAAACGTAAAGAAATTACAAAACGATTCCTAACGTATATTACCGAGCAATTCCCACAATACGAAATTTGTGATGACGGAGATGGAGGTAGAATATATTTTTATCCTGAAAGTGGTAAGGGGGATGATTTAATAGAATATCACCGATCAAATGGTTTATGTACTTTTAATTGGGCTTGTGAGCAATCAAAACAAGATTGTTTAACAATGGAACAAAAGTTACATAGTATAGCTGTTGAAGTAGAGGCCATGTAAACTACAAAATTCATTCGTATATTTCAGTATAAATTTAAAAATAAAGGTTATGAAAAATTTAAAAGCACTTACAAAGTTAAAATCAAAACACTGTTTTACAATTGATGATAATGGGTTCCTAACACCTGAGTATGTTGATCTTCATATACGAGTATTAAATGAGGATGGAACTACTAAATATTATCAAATAAGTAGAGCATCTTATGGGACTAGAAATCATATGATTACTACCTATATAAAATACCCTGACTCAACTTTTTATTATGGAAATGACGTAAGTAGACGTTGTAAATTGTATAATGATGCGGAATTTGATAAAAAATTAGATAAATTAGCTAAGGAATTGTCTAAACAAAATATCATATTTCAAAATATTGTAGAAGAAGATTTATTAGAGGAACAAAATAATTAAACAATCATTCGTATATTTAGGTATAATTTAAAAATAAAGGTTATGAGCGAATTTGAAGAAAATAATCCGGAACAATTAAGACAATTCCTTAAAGAATTAAATGAATTAGTTGACAAATATCATCCTAACATTTACTTATTAGATAAAGTATTTGTAGGGTTATTTAAAATTGAAGTAGCAATATTAGATGAATTAAATAAATAAAAACTAATGATTTTGCATGTACCACTCCTGACCAACCTATCCTACGTATATGCCCCACAAAATAATACAAATATACAGTGGTGTGTAAAAATGTTAGTAAGGGTGTGGATAAGTGCGGTAAAACGCATTAAACAATGGTAACGTAGGACGCCACGAAACGTATAAAATAAACAGTAAAATCCACCAAAGAAATACACTAAGATAAATGAGAGTTCTATAGTAGAGGACACAGGAGATATAAAAGAGAATCGTATATTTCAGTATAAATAAGAGCAATTAAAACGATAAATGGTTTTACTTTAAGATAAACATTTAATAAATAAGTTATGAAAAATAATAATAAGTTCTACGAACCAAACATGAAACATGTTGAAACGGACATCAGTAAAAGCATATCAGAAAGGCTAGATAAAATGGAAAGCATGTTATTATATGGTATAAATAAGATGGAGGAAATTGATAGGAAATTGGATGATTTTATAAATAATATTAACATAAGAATGGTAGGGAAGACGGGAGAAGACATATTTAAAATATACTAAAAAATGGATAAAGACATAGTAGAGAACGGTGAGAATGATATGAATCATGACCCAATAGCACACCTTAGTGATGAGGAACTGGATATAATATTTAATCGACTGTTAAAGGATATTAAACCATAATTACGCTAAAGGGTAATTCTGAATGGAGGGAGATGATATAGATAAGTGAGAAGCGAAATAGAGATACTATAAGGACAGAACCAAAACAGATATAATCCAGTACGAAATAAAATACAAACCCAGGACATGGAAAAACCAAAAACCATCACAATCAAATTATATGATAAGGAGGAGAATGAGGTAATGAATGAATTAGAGAGACTGGAAAACATTGTGTGGGATAGGGTGATAAATGAGGATGATGGTATGGAGGTCTATTACAGATGGATGATGAAAATGAGTAATGAAGATTAACAAACGATTATTACAGACATGGGACGTCTATTACCGAATGATTATCACCAATAATAGGTAAATAATGTAGGGATGTGATGAAACGGAGGACGAAGGTAGTATTTGCTAGTCAGTGGAGGACGGGGAGTGGCGAAAGGGGCGGGGTCTAACACATTTTCCGCGCGGAGGCACGTGTTTTTAAACATTTCCAAAAATATATACCCTACGCCAAAGGCCGTGGAAAACACACATAAATTTCGTATATTCCAGGTATAAAATTAATAAAAAAATATAAGTTATGAGCACAAAAACATTTAAAAAAGGCGACAGAGTATACAGCATCCTTAGCGGATGGGGAACGGTAGATAAATTTAAATTCCCCGGCGATTTCCCAATGACAGTTATGTTTGATACTGGAAATACAGGAGAATACACTACCGACGGAAGGTTCTATTTCAATTCACCTCCTATATTATCATCTACTGAATATACTCTCTCAGGGTTTTCTCAGGAAATATGTTAGAGAACGTGGAGGACACGTGAAACGTTCGTATATTCCAGTATAATAAAAATAAAATATAGTCAGGTAAAAATGGTATCGGAATGAGCAGTCTAGAATGTATCACCGAGTGCAGGTTCGAGTCCTGTCCTGGCTACAATAAAACGATTATTACCGACGGAAGATCACAGACGATTATTACCGACGTCTATTAACGATGGAAGAAATAAGTTAGGTAGTTTAACGGCTAAAACAATCCCATCCTCGAGGTGAAATAAGGGATGATTGCAGGTTCGATTCCTGCCCTAACATCAATTAGCGTAGATAAGCGAAGTACACGCGCAGATTAACGCAGACAATACGATTATCACCGATTATGGTGATTATATAAGATACACTGCTTCATAACCAGTAATTTTCCTTTGATCCCCCCACTACGGGGGGTGAAAAGGTTTTATAATTTTAAAATGAAAACATGTAAATGTTGTGATATAGAAAAATCATTGGATGAATTTTATAACACAAAAAAAAGTAAAGATGGTAAAGTAAATAAATGTAAATCTTGTTACATAGAAGGTAATAGGGGTAAATATTTAGATAAACGTAAACAATATTACATAAAAAATAAGGAAAAAATTGTTTCCCAAATAATGGAATGGAATAAATCAAAATACCAATCCGATCAACAATTTAAATTTTCTGGAAATTTAAGGACATTAATTAGAGAATCCTTTAAAAGAGCATTAAAAGGAAAATATAAGAAAAGTCAAAAAACAGAACAAATTCTAGGATGTACCATCGATGAATTCATCCATCATCTCCAATCCCAATTCGAATTAGGTATGACATTAGATAATCATGGACAAGGTCCGGGTTACTGGAATATAGATCATATCATCCCCATTTCATCAGCCAAGACAGAAGAAGAAATATATGAGTTAAATCACTACACAAACCTCCAACCATTGTGGTGGGAGGAAAACATGACTAAAGGTAGCAAAACTTAATCTCAGGACACAAATATACAAACACTTATTCGTATATTCAAGCATAATTAAAAAATAAATGTTATGAAAGATTCAATATATGGTTTAGCAGTAGGATTAGGATTATATGTTATTGCTTTACATTTAATAGTTTTAATACTTAAAATAGTAGGATAAAAATAATTAAAATATAGTTCGTATATTCCAGTATAATTAAAAAAATAAAGGTTATGACAATTTACGGTGGAAATTTTAGAGAAAGTTATCAACACAACATCCCAACTGAAACAATAGGTAATGTTGATAAATTAAAACAATTACTCCCTCACACAATTAATTCTAGAGGGAAATTTAATGATAAAATCATCCAACATTTAGAATGGACTAAACAACATCAATATAATAATACATTTGTCCATTACCAATATCATATTGTAATGTTTGAAGGAGTAAAATACTTCATCCATCAACAACAATATTATAATCATAATTATTCAGATTATAGAAGTCCAGGGTTTACTGTTTTAAATGTAAGAGAAAATTATGGAAGTGAAAATGAAATTCATTTAGGGACATACATTGTTGAAACAAAAGCATTTTTAGATGATTTAAAACAATTACAAGTGTTGGACAGAGCAAGTTAAAATATAATTCGTATATTCCAGTATAAATAAGAAAAGCAATATTAATAATTTAAAAATTTAAAGTTATGGAAAGGTTAGGTTTAATTAAAAATTGTTTTAATGATGTTAAGGAAGAAATTAATGAATTAATTAAAGAAAATGGTAATGAAATGTATGAGGGGGTATTTGATGTAATTAATGAATTAGAAAATGATGATGAATATTGGATTGAACTTATTAATGATTTAGTAGAAGACGAAGAAGATTTTATTGAGGGGACATTAAAGGATTGTGTTGATAGAGAATTAATGGAACGATTTGGGGAACAATTTAAAAATAATTTAATTAAATTAGGTTATAAATTTGATTATGATGAATATGTGTGGGATCTAACAGATAAATATGATAAGAAAAATTTAACTTGTTATGGGGTAATTTGGGATTATTGGTATGATTTAGATACATGTATAAGGGAGAGTGTTGGAGATATATTTGAAAGTAAACTAGAGGAATAAAATGTTATAAATACAATTCGTATATTCCAGTATAAATAAAGATAATTAATTTAAAATTAAAGGTTATGAAAAACGAAAAAACATTACGCAAAGAACAATTAGTAAAAGATTTATACTGGATTGAGAAAAAGAATAAGCATAACAAAGTGTGGGACAATAATGTTAAAATAGCATTTGAAGTGAGCTCAAGTTATTCATTTGAAGAGTTAGTAATTAAAAATACTCCAGCAGCGGAACAATTAGTAGTATTGTTCAAGTAGGACGTAAAGATATAAAATTAAATTCGTATATTTCAGCATATTAAAAAAATATAAATTAAAAAATAAAGGTTATGAAAAAGCAAGCAACATTAGAAGTGACAGTTGAGAAAAAATCATTCAAAGGTATTAAAACTGGTAGAAAACCAAACCCTGAATCAAATCGTCAAAAACGTTTAGCTGAATTAAATGCTAAAATAGAGGCAGGTGTTACAATATCTAGAGGTAGACCTGTTTCAGAGGACAGTGTTCGTCAGTTAAAATTGAAAGAGTTAGAGGCTAAACGTGCTAGTGGTGAGTTGAAATTGGGCAGGAGAGTAGATACATCCAGTGCTCGACAATTACGTTTAAAAGATTTAGAAGCAAGACGTGCAAGTGGAGAGTTGAAACGTGGGCGTCCATCTAAATCAAAAGATGTAGTTAATGATGTTAATTTAATTGATATGTTAAAAAATATGGAGGTCAAATGATCTCCATTTTTATTTCGTATATTCCAGTATAATTTAAACACGTAAAATCAATTCATATGAGCGCGTATCAATTCATCGAATTAAATAGTCAATACATACAGAACATAGACGGTTGCTTAACTGAATCCGCAAACATAACATTACTGGATATAAATGGTAAAATGGTATTTTATTATTTTGAAAGTGGTGAATTAATAAATAGTAAAATGGGACACTAATTAGTTAGAGTTAATTCGTATATTTAAGTATAAGAAAGATAAATATTAATTAATTAAATTAAAAACTAAAAGTTATGAAGGACTTAAAATTAAAATTAGAAACAATTTTCGGAGAGGCAGTAGAAATTATTATTAGAAAAATAGAAGATGATTTCGACGGAGGAACAGAGTTAGTAATTAATAATTCTATCTTTATAACTGGGGAAGAGGATGAGTTTGAAGTATTTCATGAGGAGGACGATTTAAATTATTTTAATAAAGAATCTAAATTAATAGATTATATTAAAGAAAAATTAGAAGAGGCAATATAGCCTCTTTTATATTTTAATAGAGTTAAGGACATAAAGTAATAAAATTAAATTCGTATATTCCAGTATAATTAAAAAATTAAAAGTTATGTTAGGTTCAGTTATTTATTTAGTAGTGTTAGTAGGGGTTTTAAGTGTAGTTAAATATTTTATATTTAAATTCTTAGATTAAGGATAAAAATATTATATAGTTAATTCGTATATTTAAGTATAATAAGAAAATAAATATTAATTAAATTAAAAATTAAAGGTTATGACAGTAAATGAGTTAATTAAATTATTAGAAAAAGTTAAGGATAAAGAAGTTGAAGTAATAATCCAAGGGATAGACCCTACAGAATATGTTTATTATAATAACATTGAGAATTTAGGAATAGAAAAAGTATATTTAAGTGAGGACGATGATAAAAAAACTAAAGTGTTTATTATTGATGGGGGTGAATTTTAATTTAAAAATATAATAATTAAAGGATTAAAATTAATAAAATTTAATTCGTATATTCAAGTATAAATAAGTTAAATAATTTAAAAATTAAAGTTATGAAAAAGTTAGAAAAATTTATTAAATCAAATTTAAATGTATTTAATAATTTAGATGATAGTGAAGTAATTGAATATAGTGTAAATGATTTTGATGATAAAATTATAGGTTATTTATTTAAACATGAAAGATTTGATTATAAAGATATATGTGTTTATCTAGTTAAAGATAAAAATGAAATATGGGTTGAAAATATGATGAGTTAAAGGAATAAAATTAATAAAATTTAATTCGTATATTCAAGTATAAATAAGTTAAAACATATGGTTATGAAAGAGTTAAGTAAAACATTGTTCGATTTTGAATGTGAGATTAGTGGAGAAGATTTTGCACTGGAATGTAAAGATGATTTTAATGATATTAAAACATTAAAAGATGTGAAAGAATATTACTTAGTTGAACGTGGTTGGGATGGTGATGATAGTTTAGAAGATTTATTAATGGATTTTATTATAAGTTTAAAATAAAGGTTATGAAAAAGTTAAGCGCAATCGAGAAATTAGAAGCAGTTAAATTAATAATGGAAACACTGGGTTATGAATTTGATAATATGACTGTAAATGAAGCATTTAGTATGTTTAATGTTATTAATGATGCTGTTAAACCTAAACCAAAAAAAATCGAATGTGGCGAATGTGATGGTTGTGGAGAAATAATGTGGGGTGGAGGTGACTGGATGGAATGTACCCTATGTGAAGGCGCCGGAGAGATAATAGCGAAATAAAATAATATAAACCCAGTACCTATGAAAATATAGCTCCCTTATCTCGTACCGCCGGCGTACTGGATGTGGTATACGGTATGGTATATATATGGTATATCGCGTTATATCCCACGCGCGCAGGTGTCAATACGGCGCGGGGGTGGTGTGGGGCGTGAATTAGACGCCTTTATAAATCGCAAACGATCCTTACCCATCGACATTGTATATCCTTATATATACAACATATTATCATTATCCATTTATACCCGATATTTCCGTACCACCCGGATAACGAATACATCCCTTATCCCCTAATTTTATCATTATTTTTAACCCCAATTTAAATATACGGTTAATACTTCCACCCTCCAAATATTTTTTTCCGAAATACCCATTTTGATGTAATATTACGAAATTTCAATCTCTTTTCTTTACAATTTTTTATTACGTCGACAAGATATATATTGATATAAATTATGGTTCCCCACCCCATGTTATATCCAGTCACCCAACCTATATTCTCATCCGTTCCTATCACCCGTTTCCCATCCCTTATCCCCTATCTTTATTCCTATTTTCTCTCCCCAGTTTAAATATACAATACAAAATATAATACTCCAAGTCTTCTTTTCCCTTTCCATATTTATACCCGAACAAAAACATTTTATTGTTTCCTTTAATAGTTCTTTTTAATTGTGATTATAAATTTAAAAAACAATTAAATGACAACCAAACTAAAAACCTTATTTTACTTTATGGTGTTAATCCATATTTTACAATATTGTGAAAGTAAACCATCCCAATTACCCCCTAACCCCACTAAAACATACTACCCAGATACCCTAAATCGTAAGGCTGGTAAAGTATATACTATTAGATATTTATAACCATGATAAACATACTAAAATCCATTTTAATAATACTAGGTGGGGTAATTTCCCTATCATTATCCCCAGTATTATTAATACAAGAAATACTTAAAAAATAAATCCATGACTAGTTATACTTCAGATCAACTAAATGGCAGTGGAAGTTACGCGCCTAATTTAACGAAAAATACCACTTACACATTCGTTATCGCAAATCCCATTTTCTTCACTTATCTCACGTTAGAATCGCCTAGAAACGCGAATGGGTATTATGATGAAACATCCAAAAAATCCATCTCCGGTTCATTTTCGAATTTCACCAATGTAGTTAATGGTGTTTCTTCATCATTTTACCAAGCTGCTTTTTATTTAAATTCGGGTTCGAATTCATTTAAATTTACCCCTGCTGTTAATATATCCGGAGATGAATTAAACATACGAGGTACTGGTGGAATTACATTAACCATTAGTTAAATTTTATTTGGATTTTGGGGAGTAAATGTGTATATTTAAGTATATAAATAATAAATATTATGGATAAAATATATCAAAAAGGCAAGACGTTTACAACCCCGGACGGAACCATTGTTACCATGTTTGATGGTAAACTTCACAATTGGGAAGGACCAGCATTAATTCCACAAGGTGATGAAAAATTGGCTGAATATTACATTAATGGGGTTAAAATGACCCATCAAGATTGGAAAAAAGCGTTACGCGGGCGTGAAGGTTTACCTTGGTATAAAGGTGGAGCTACTGTTCGGTTCTAAAAATTTAATTAAAAATAAAGGTTATGCGACATATTACAACAGAACAAGCTAGTAAATTTATATCCATTGAGGAAGATGGATATGCACATATGGAACCACACTATTTCACATCAACAGATGACATGGAGGGTTGGTCTAAAATTACCTATTATACTAATAAACCCAAACGTGAGTTTGCTGGGCAACATGGTGAGCAATTTGTTTATGTTTTAACTAACAAATATATGCCCGGTATAGTTAAAATTGGATTTACATCACTTAACCCATATGATCGAGCTCATATCATATCCCAACATACTGGAATACCTGATGAATTTAGTATGGATTTTGCTTTTAGATGTGTGGATGGTAAAAAATTGGAAGGAATGGTACATAAATCACTTCATGAATACCGTATAAAGAAAAGACGTGAGTTTTTCAAAATGGAAGTGGATGATGCTATTAGTACTATTGTTTCAATTGGTAGTAACTGCTAATATTTATAGTCATGAATTTAGAAGGAATATTTGGTATATTTTCGTTTTTTGATGAAAATGAACCTGACAAAAAAGTCGAGCAAGAAATTGAAGAATATACTTCAACCCCCCACTATAAAATTAAAATTTTCATTAAATTAATAACTAATGGAAAAGCATTCAAACAACAATTAATCCAGTTCTTCCAACAATCAAACGAATCACTAGACATGTCCAGTGTTGATTCAGCTGGGGAATTTATGATGTACTCTAGATCTTGGTATTGGATAAATCAGTGTGATTTAAATGATGATAAATGGCAAGAGTGTTTAAAAAACATACCCCATAAACAATTATTTGAATGTTTAGATTCATGTATCGAGTACTATTTATCTTTGGAAGAATATGAAAAGTGCGCGTTCCTTAAATCAATTAAGGAATTTTGTGAAAAAGCTTGATATTTGAATATCCATTTCGTATATTGCACTTTAATTTAAAATAATTAGTTATGAATTTATCACCTGAAGAAATAGTACAAAATTGGGAGACGTTATTGGGATATATTGAGAAATATATTGAGTCACCTAGAAAAGAAAAATTGGTTGATTTTTACAATAAATTTGCTGAGCGCTTAATGTTAATGCCCGCTGCTCATAAAAAAGAATACCATAATGCATTCCCTGGAGGATATGTAGAACATGTAATTAGAGTAATTGATTGTGCCCTAGATCAACATAAATTGTGGGGAAAACATGGTGCTGATGTATCTACATATACTGTTGAAGAATTAGTTTTTTCTGCCTTAAACCATGATTTAGGTAAATTAGGTGATGAAGATAATGAATCTTATATCCCACAAACCGACCAATGGAGAAAAGACAAATTGGGTGAGGATTATATGTTTAATGAAAAATTAGCATTTGCATCTGTACCTGATAGAGGGTTATTTTTACTCCAATCCCACGGCATACAATATTCATTTAATGAAATGATCACAATCCAGACTCACGATGGTTTATATGACGAAGGAAATAAAAAATATTTACTTTCATTTACACCAGGCCAAAAACCAAGAACATCATTACCTTACATAGTACATCAAGCTGATTTAATGGCTGCTCGTATTGAATTTGAAAGAGAATGGTTAGGTAAGTTAAAAGAAGGTAACCCAAAATCCACACCTAAAATCACCCCAACCAACTCTAAAAAGGACAATGTAAGAAATAAAGCATTAGGTTCGATTAAGAGCGATAATTTAAAAAATTTACTAGATAATTTATAATTATGATTTACGTAATATTAACATGTGTATTTTCCGTTAGTACATTACTACTAGGTTTCACTACTTGGAACCTTTTAAAGAAACAAGAAAAATCTGAAGACATACTTGCAGGTTACTTAGGATATTTAGATAAACTATCTCGTGTAATAGACGCATCTGATGTAAAAATTAAGGAATTAGACCAAATAGGTGCCTTTGCTAATGATGATGAAACGGGAATAATTTTTGAAGGTATAAAGCAAATACAAGAAATATTAAACGAGTTTTCTATAAAACAACAATAAAAACATTTATGCCTAAAGTAGCCAAAAACAAAAATTATTTCACCCAGGAAACTGAAGATGCTATTATATTATATAATAAAACAGAAGATTATGCGGTTAGAGATAAGATATACCAAAAATTTATCCACTATCCATTCTTCAAATTAACTCAAAATATAATTCATACTTTTAAGTTTTACAATACTGAAGTTGATAATTTAGAACATTTACAACACGAAATTGAAGTATTTCTTTTGGGTAAATTACATTTATATAACCATAGCCAGAATATACAAGATCGTTTGGTTAAGATTATTACTAAAGAATTTCAAGAAGAATACACGGGTGATTTTAAAAAATACGTAGGTGATGTAGATAAAATCACTCAACAACAAATTAATGATTTTCTTAGTACATTATCATTGTCTAAAGAATGTATGGAAAAATTATCAAAAATGACCCCACCAAAAGCGTATTCTTATTTTGGTACTATAGTTAAAAGATGGTGTATTATATATAATAACAAAACATATAATGCAAAAACAAACCAAACACCTATAGATGAGTTAAACCAAGACCATAACCCATCATACACCCCAGATATATCCCCATCAGATGACAAGTTATTCATATTTATGGAATCATATATTGAATATTTAGATTCAAACATTGAAAAATTATTCAATAAACAACAAGACAGAGAAATAGCTGATTCTATACTAGAATTATTCAGAAAACGAGATCAGATTGATATATTCAATAAAAAAGCCCTTTACATTTACATCCATGAAATGGTTCCTGAAGCAAAAACACCTCGTATTACTAAAATAGCTAATTCATTATATGATATATTTAAACGTAATTATGTGTTTTATCTGGAAAATAGTTATATAAAATTTACCTAACCCATATTTATACGTAAAAACACATGGGAAATTTAGATGCTAATATATTTGGAAAGAAAAAATTCTCCGATATACTCCAAGAAATATATAATAATCAAAAACAAAAAGCCGTTCAAATATCAGCATTAATAAGTGAATTAAAACCACTTATAAATGATATAGGGGATGCTACATTAATAGTTCCATTGATTAAAGAATATATGGAATTAGGCCTTAAAAACGATGAACAATTAATCAAAATGGCTACCATCATTCAACGTGCTGTAGGTACTGGTAAATCTGAGGATGAAGGATTTGGTATGACTGAAGATGAAAAAGCACAATTATTAGCCGAAGTAAAAAACTTCCAACCTAAACAATAATGAGTTACAGTAAATTTGGATTTTCCAATCTTGTTAAATCCAATTCCCCTCTTACTAGACAACAAACCCCAAACTCATACTCTGAAACCATAACGGCTCAGGTAACCAAAGTTATTACCTCTGATAATCCTGACCCAATAGTTAATGGTGGGATAACTTATTCAAAAGTAGGAACTATACTATGTACTGCAATCACCCAAAATGTTATTGGGAGTCAATACATAGCAACACCTAAATCTACATCAACTATTAATATACCTGAAGTAGAGGAAATGGTAACTTTATATAAAGTACCGTCTCCAAACAGTAATGGAGGTATGTGGCTTTACGACCAACCCCATTCATTATATGATGGTAGTTCCATTAATAATAATAAATCAACGTTACTTAATACTCCATTATCCCCATCTAATAATATTAAAGACTATAAAAAATCTGAATTAGGTATACCTACTCAACAAACCACCCCAACCCCAAAACAACAAACATTTACCGAAGCAGAAATTAACCCTCTCACCCAAAATTCGGGAGACATAATTCGCTATGGTAGATATGGTCAAAGTTTACGATTTGGTAACAATGCTGGAAATCCTGTAACTATACTTAGAAATGGGCAAACTAAATCAAACGAGTCTGGTTTTGTACCCATCTCAGAGGACATTAAAAACGATTTAGCATCCCTATATTTAACATCTAATCAAACAATAAAACTCAGTTTGGCTAATGAAAATTTCACATCTTATTCCACACCACCAATATCCCCTTCATCCTTTAATCTACCTCAGGTTATATTATGGTCGGATCGGGTAATCTTGAATGCGAAATCTGATAGTGTCTTAATCAGTGCAGCCAAGTCGGTGAGTTTATCATCTAATGAGAGTATCAACGCGGATTCCCCATTAATTAATGTACATAGTAATGATATAAGAATTGGCCCAAACCCAACCTCAGCTACTGAACCAGCATTATTGGGAGACATCACCATAGATCTTATTAAACAATTATGTTTTGCAGTTAAATCCATGGCTAATCTACTTGAAACATCCCAATTATTCCCGGGAGGTGCACCAGTCCCTGACGCCGCCGGAAATGTAATAGGTAACACGGCATCTAATGTGGTCCAGGGTATATTAGATAATTTAGATAAAACTAAATCCAAATACATCAAACTAAAATGATATCAGGAATAGTCATAGATTCATCCACTAATAAACCATTGAAGGGCGTAAAATTAACGTCATCCAATAGTGATAGTCCAATTACATCAACTACAGATGTTAATGGTAAATTTACCATTAATGTTCCTTCATTCCCTAACAACATCACCATTTCATACGCTGGATATAATACTAAAGAGGTAAAACCATTTAAAGGTGATGGTGAAATTAAAAATGATTTAGGTGTACAGCAATTAACCCCACTTAAACAAGATATATCTAGGGATTTACTTAATTCATCTCAAATGAGTTCATCACAAGTAGATTCACTATTAAAATCTAAAAAAGACTCTAATTATTACACACAGAAACGGTTAAGTGGTACTGTTAAAGACATTAAATCTCAATTAATGCCTATAGCCATAGGAATGGTTGCTGAATTTGGATTATCAAATATAAGTACATTAATTACTAAACCACAATCTGAAATTCAAAGATATGTAGATAATTCTACTTGTCCTACCCCTGATACTTTAAATAAATTATTAAATACCAAAAACAAGTTATATAAAAAAATAAACAATATCTCAACTACCATAGATGTAACTACTAAAGCATTAGGTATAACTACTGGTATATTGGGTGGATTAAATATAGCATTACAGGTTTTAAAAAATCTCCCTGTTCCTGTAGCCGTAGCCGGTGTAGGTATCCCTATGAATGTCATAACCCAAGTTCAGAGTTCAATTAAAAAAATTGAAGGTACTATTAGTAAATTAAGTGCTGTAAGCGCGGGTTCATTAATGATATTAGTATCTATACGTCAAGTTCTAACCCAACTTATGCAATATTTAAGCTTATTAGATCTACTCATCCAACATTGTGCTCCAAACACACCACAATCACAAGAAACATTAAACCAAGCACTACTGGATTTAACTAAAGAAGCAGAACAACAATCCGTAATAGTTCCACCCACCATAAATGGATTTACATTAACCATAGAAACTGAAATTACCGAAAAACCATTAAAACGTAAACGAGCAATCGCCAAAAATAGAAGTGGTGTTAATCTTTTACAAGGAGAGTGGTCTTTCAGCTCAATTGATCAGATATTGATAGACGAATTAACATTCTATATACAAACCAAAAATTTAAAAGCAGATTAATTTAATATTTATAAACATATGAAAACATCAGAACTTAAACAGTTAATTAAAGAAGCGGTACGTGATGCTATACGTGACGAAATGAAGGATATACTTTTAGAAGCACTTAAAACACCTAAAACATCCATTCAAGAAACACAAACCACACAAACAGACTATAAACCAACATTCACTCAACCTACATTTGATGCTAGAGAGAAATACGCTAATATATTAGGTGAAACAGCAATGAGTTTTACTAGCCGAGACATTAACCAATTCAACCCATCTGCTGTAGGTGATCCTGTAAATGGTAACCTAGGTAACGGTGAATTAGGTATGGATCAAATTATGAATTTATTAAATGGTAAATAATGGCATTTGGACCGGTTCAAATACAACCTATTGATTTAGAAGAAAGTGTAGCTGTGGGGGTAAACCTCCCATTCAGCTCACCTTCTGTATTCTCATCTAATTATCAAACCAAAGACTCTACCAAAAATAACCTAATTAATTTTTTCCTAACCAACCCTGGAGAACGCCCATTAAACCCAACATTTGGTGGTGGGTTACGATCATTCCTATTTGAACAGATGGATAAAAATAACTTGGAATTCTTAAAAGAAGATATATCTGAAAAAACATCTAAGTATTTCCCTAATGTAAAAATAGAGGAACTAACCGTAACTGGTAAACCTGATACTAATATTGTAAATGTGTCAATGACCTATTCAATATTAAATACTAATACAACTGATACCTTACAAATAACATTCAATGGATAAAGATATAAAATACATTAACCGAGACTTCTCAGACTTTAGACAGCGGTTAATAGAGTATACCAAAACATACTTCCCAAACACGTATAATGATTTTTCACCATCCTCACCGGGGATGATGTTTATGGAACAAGCTGCATATGTTGGTGATGTATTGAGTTTTTATTTAGATAATCAAATCCAAGAGAATTTCACCCAATATGCCCAACAAACCAACAACATATACGAATTAGCATATATGTTTGGGTATAAACCAAAAACAACAACTGCAGCACAAACCACAATTGATTTTTATCAACAAGTCCCATCCAAAGCAATAGGTGGTGGTAATGTAATACCGGATTATGATTACGCATTAACTGTTGGAGAAAATACCACTGTATCAGCTAATGGTGCATCATTCATTATCCAAGATAAAATTGATTTCTCTACATCCAGCTCACAAGACCCAACTGAAGTATCAGTGTATCAAATAGCGGGTGGTGTACCTCAATATTACTTATTAAAAAAATCACGTCACGCTATATCATCTACCATTAATACAACAACATTTTCATTTGGTGATTCACAACCATTCACCACAGTCAATATACCTTCAGCAAACATAATTAAAATACTGGATGTAATTGATTCAGATGGAAATGTGTGGTATGAAGTAGATCATTTAGGTCAAGAAATGGTAATTGACCCAATTAAAAACACAAACATTAACGACCCAAATAGTGGCAAAGATGTTCCGTATTTAATGCGATTAAAAAAGGTACAGCGACGGTTCGCAACTAGATTCACATCAAACACCAATTTACAATTACAATTTGGAACTGGTGATTCAAACAATATTGACGAAGAAATCACACCAAATGCCAATAACGTAGGAATGGGTTTACCTATTAAACAAACTAAATTAACTTCAGCATATTCACCTACCAACTTCCTATGCACTGGAACTTATGGTATTTCACCATCAAATACTACATTAACTGTTCGTTATTTAACAGGTGGTGGTGTTTCATCAAATGTTGCCGCTAATACATTAACCAATGTTAATACGGCTAATGTTAAATTTAACCAATTTAATTTAAATCCAACTACTTCAAATTACATATTTACATCATTAGCTTCAAATAACCCAATAGCTGCTAGTGGAGGTAAAGGAGGAGACACTATTGACGAAATACGCCAAAATACATTAATGTCAGTAGCGGCTCAACAACGTTCTGTTACTGCTGAAGACTATTTAATTCGCGCTTTAAATATGCCTTCTGATTTTGGTTCAGTATCTAAAGCATATATTGAGCAACCTAAACTAACTGACAACCAAGTATCTACTATTGAAACGCTTAACTTGTATGTATTAACCCAAAATGCACAAGGTCAATTAGATTACCCAACTGCAGTATTAAAAAATAATTTACGCACATATCTATCACAATATAGAATGATTGGTGATAATATTGAAATTAGAGATGCATTCATAATTAATGTTGGTGTTAATTTCGAAATAATAGTTACACCCAACTCAAACAACAACGAAGTAATACTAAACTGCATATCATCAATCCAGGATTATTTCAACCGCGACAAGTGGCAAATCAATCAACCAATCATGATGCGTGACTTATATATACTTTTGGATAAAGTTAAAGGTGTACAAACGGTAAAATCCGTCACTATTGAAAACAAAGCAGGTACATCTTTAGGTTATTCTCCGTATGCATACGACATACTTGGTGCTACACAAAACAATGTAATATACCCATCCCTTGACCCAAGTATATTTGAATTAAGATACCCTCAACAAGACATTAAAGGACGCGTTTCCCCTCTATAGCAAAATTATATATTGCCATATTTATAATAAAATAATATAAATGGCCATATATAAAATATTCCCGTTACAAGACACCACACTATATACTATCTATCCCACATCCAATACTGGGATAGATGCTATGTGTGAGGTATCTAATACTCTAGATATTTCAGGTACCCCACAAGTAGCACGTTATTTATCGTTATATGATGATACTGAAATAGCAGATGTTATTAATAACATTATAGGTAATGCTTCCCACTCAATATACCTACGCAATTTCATATCTACTGCTAAAGGAATAGGTACAGACATATCTCTTGATATTCGTCCTATTGCCCAAACATGGAACAACGGTACCGGATATTTTGGAGATTCACCTGAAGAAACAGATGGCGCGTCTTGGAATGTAGCTACATACAATACACCTTGGAATATGTCTGGGAGTATTGGTGGTTATTCATATACGGGATCAAATGCCGGAACGGGTGGAGGTAATTGGTTTACCACCTCTAGTTTACACATAACACAATCATTTGGTTTGCGTTCACAAAAAGACCTTGAACTAAACGTTACACCAATTGTAAAATCATGGTACAATCAAACAATACCAAATAACGGTTTCATCACCAAATTATCCAGCTCATTCGAATTCAATGCAAACGTTGAACCATCATTAAAATACTATAGTGTAGACACTAACACTATATACCCACCACACTTAGAATTCAGATGGAGAGACTACAAAACCATATTAACTGGATCAGCAACATCTAGTATAGTTAATACTTCAGACATTAAAATATCATTAGCTGAAAACCCAACCACATTCCACCCAGAAAGCATCAATCGTTTCTATTTAAATGTAAGCCCATTATATCCAACTCGTACATTCCAGACCAGTTCATATTTTACGGATTTACATTATTTACCAACGTCTTCATATTTTGCTATAAAAGACTTGGATACCAACGATTATGTTTGTACATTCGATGAAACATATACGCAGATTAGTTCCGATGCAAAAGGTAATTATTTTACGGTGTATATGAGTGGTCTTGAACCTGAACGTTATTACCAAATAGTAATTAAATCAGAAATTAACGGTTCTACTGTATTATTTGACGACAATTATTATTTTAAAGTGATTAACTAATGAGTGAGAATGTTACATTTGCTAAACAAGTTTACAATAAAGGTCAATATTCAAAAGTAATTGACACTTCATTTAAACAGTTGGGCGTTAAAACCATCCAACAACAAATTGCTGCTAAACCAACAGTAGAGCAGTTATTTGAAATGTATAATGAATTATTCTACGAAATTCCGGAAACGGGAAACAATTCACATACTTACCTAATTGAGAAAAGTAGTGAATATGTTAATTACGAACAAAATTTAGACGAAATAATAGCGTTACAAGCAGAAATAGCCCAATTACGTATGGATTTACTTGAATCCCAAAAACAAGTAACAGAGTTACAAACACAAACAAAATAATATTAGTTATTAATGGCTACTGAAATAACCCAAATAGACACTACTGATTTTAATTTACAGTCATATCAAATAACAGATACTAATTTAATACCTACATTTGAGGTAAATACATCATTATCTGGTTCGAGTAATATTGAATTCTTTGTGTATGACAATAATAAAAATTTACTCTATACTGAATATAATTTTAAAAATTATTCTGTATTGAATAACGGCCAATCAGCTGATACCAATACATTATCTCAAATTACATTCAACCCTGAAACAGATTTATCTAACCTTGGATTTAATCAAGGCGAATTCATAGCGTATTATTCATTTTTGAATAAGCAAATTGGCTCAGATATTGAACCTTTATATATAGCTGAATTATCTTCAGACCGTACCGAAATACGTTTAGACAGCACAACATTAACTGAAGCGGATATTGTTGAAAAAACAAATATGTTTATCAACGAGCGCGAATCTAGTTCATATTTCCTTGACTTTCATTTAAATTTTGGGGACAACCAATATACTATAGCTAATAACATAGTATTAGACAATGAAGACCCAACCAACCCAACCATATTAATCAAATTATATGAACCATTACCAGATTCATATGATTTAAACACTACGTTATGGGTTAACACAATAATTGAGGAACCAGTAGCATATAAGGTAGCATTTGAAGATGAGCCAATCATATTTAGTGATACGGTATCAGTTAAAGGCCCTAATTTTAATTTAGACTTAAAAGACCAAGTAAATAATTCAACCGCAGAATTATCTTATGCCGACATAATTGCTACCCCATTATCTAGCTCATTCAGTCAAATCAATAGTTTACTTGAATCCAAAGAAATCGACATAAACATCGACTACAATGATTTTAGTAAATTTGTTCATTTTAGCTCGGCCCAAACACGTTTGGAAAACTTTTATGCTAAAGTATCATTAATCGAACAATATTCAGCTTCCATTGCTGTACTTGATTCAACTACATCATCCCAAACCGAAATAAGCAGCAGTAAAGCAACATACATTAGTAAAATAGACAACATCATCACCAATTTCGATGGTTATGATTATTTCTTATACTATACTTCGGGTTCACATTCGTGGCCTAAAACTACATCTACATTACCATACGAATTAGCAAAAGTAAACAGCGTTGCCGTTTCAGATTGGTTCGGTAGTACTAACGAATACAGTAACGTATATGGTGGTGAAATTTTATCTGCATCATTGTATGACAATACAAACCCAGACAATTTATTTTACTCCATACCAGAATACCTAAGGGAAGATGACGCAAACCAACAATACGAATTATTCGTAAACATGGTTGGACAACATTACGACAACATCTGGGTATACTACAATGAAGTATCATCAAAATACAATTCAGACAACCGTTTAGAGTACGGTATATCCAAAGATTTAGTTGCGGATGCTATTAAGGATTTCGGTGTTAAACTATACCAAAACAGTTTCACCAATGACGATTTATTCACATCGTTCTTAGGTCTTACCCCAAACGGTAGTATATTTCCATTTCCAAATATTACCGGATCATTACCAACTCCATCCGGATTTGAATACGTTAACACACTTATATCAGCATCCAACGATAATGTTGCGTTAGACGACGTAAATAAATCGCTATATAAACGCATTTACCATAACTTACCATACCTGCTTAAATCTAAAGGAACACTACCTGGATTGCGCGCACTTATAACGTCGTATGGTATACCTGATACCGTATTAAGAATAAACGAATATGGTGGTAAAGACCGAGTAAACACAAACGACTGGGATTCATGGGAAAATGAATTTAACTATGCATTCTCAACTAGTGGTAGTAACTTTATATCGTCATCTTGGGATTTAAATACTGACTGGAACGCAGCAGATAATGTACCATCAACATTAATGTTCCGCTTTAAAACAGATGGTTTACCCCATGGAAATATCCAGCGCTCACAAAGTGTATGGTACGGCGATGGTGGAGCCGCACTTACATTAACATATACTGGATCTGCATATACATCTGCATCTTACAGCGGTTCAATTATTGACCCATACCACCAATACGCCACATTAACATTTTACCCAAACACCAATAATAACACAGCAACAGCTAGTGTATACATGCCGTTCTTTGACGGTGAATGGTGGTCAGTAATGGTAAATAAAACAGGTACTCAATTTGAGCTACAAGCCCAAAACAAACTACTTGGTGGTGGTAACAATACAGACACTATAGGTTTTAGTGCATCGGCATCCATAGACACAACTGGATATAATTGGATATCAACCAATACATCATATTTTCCAGCAGCATTCTCAACTACTGATCCTACTGGATACGACATAATAGTATACGATGTTGGTATATATGATGGTACAGGTGCATTAGCCGCAACATATTCACCATTCACCGGTTCATACCAAGAAATTCGATACTATTCAAATGCTGTGAGTAATGAAATATTCGCTAATTACACCATGAATCCGTATTCAATTGAGGGTAATACTACGAATGAATCACCAAATACACTTGCATTTAGAGCACCTGTAGGTGGTGAATTATATATGTTGACATCATCTATTCACCCTAAAGTAGCAGGTAGTTGGAATACAACTCATTCATTTACTAACCATAGTAATTTTTATTTCGACTCAACCCCACATTTCGTACCAAATACCGAATATTTTTACTTTAACCAACCCGTAGCTGGTATTAAAAACGCGATATCGGATAAAATACGCGTGGAAAACAACGTACTTCCATCTGGTAATACGTTATCGCCATTCATGGCTTTAATGCAACAAACACACGCTAGTTCTAGCTACACACCAAACATAAACTATTTAGAGGTTGCATTTTCACCACAAAACGAATTAAACGACGACATTATATCGCAATTGGGTAATTTCAATATTGGTGAATATATTGGCGACCCTAGCTTACGCTCATCACCAAACCAAACATACCCAGATTTGGACAGGTTACGTAATGAATATTTCGCAAAATACTTAACTAGATACAATTTAACCGATTTCATTCGACTAATCAAATTCTTCGACAATTCGTTATTCAAAATGATTCGTGATTTTGTACCGGCGCGTACTAGTTTAGCATCTGGTATTGTTGTAAAACAACATTTACTTGAGCGAAACAAATACGCACAACCACAAATGACCCACACATTGCTAGAAATATCTGGTAGTGTGAAACCACAATGGAACGACTACGAAGACGGGCCGTTGGTTGGAGCCAGTGGTGGTACAGGTGGAATGCTTAACCAATCAACATTACCTTCACAATCATTCAATGAAGTAATATCTACGTTGTCTGGCTCAGTAATTAAGGTTCATTCTACACAAGATGAACTATACAATGGTGAGTTAAATGGTTCAGCGATGATTGTAACTACCCAAAGTTTATCTGACCCATTAACAGATGAATACCCACTGCTAAACAATGCAATGGATACTATATCCAACCCAGTGTATCAAAATGTGGATTATTCAACCAACGCTACATCCCCTGTAAACTTTGATTTACTCATAGCTGATTCAGCAAGTAAATCAAATAGTGATACTGATTTAGCAATTCCATCATATTTCCCATCCAAAGCATATACACTCCCTCGATATTATGGATGTAAATCAACCTCACAAAAAATAAACGAATGGACCCCAGGAGATGTAGGTAACATAGGTAAGACACCAACCGCACAATTACTTAAAACATCTATTGCATATTGTGATTCAGTTTTAAGTTTATCCCCAGAACATGAGGATGCATCCAAAATACACATTAAATATTTAATTAATGCTGATGGTACAGTTAGTGTACCCAACTCAACCCCAAACTCATTGCAAAACAACCAAGGTACATTCATTACCGATGAAAACGTATTCATTAGTTCACGCAATGAGGGTATTAGTACCACTACTAGTATCGGTTCAAATCCTGATAAAGCATATCGAAAAATAATTCGTGGTGCATCTAGAATTGAACCTGTATTATATAATCAATCTGGATCTAAACCACCACAGTGGGTAGAAAATATTGACATACAAAACCAAATATCCCCAGCTGTTGGAAATCATGAAATGTCATTTTATTCTACTGGCTCCAGTGGAAATATAAATAGCAATGAAACCTATTTTTATTACTTACATACATTACCTTCAGGCATAGACGAACTATTCTCATATAATATAACATCCAGTGTAGGTATAGTAAAACGCAGTAATGACAATGGTACAGATGGTGGGGTGAAGGTTGGTCTTTACATCCAAGAATATCTAGGTAGTGGTTCTAACCAATATACAGAACTTTCAGCTACATTTTTCCCCAACACCCTCTGGGATAATTCAACATCTGGTGGGTATTCTCCTGTAATTTCATATTTAGTTCCCCAAGAACAACTAGCATATCTGGCTAATAAAGACATTGCCATAGGAATACGTGGAACAAACGTCACAGACCCAGGATATGGTGTAGATGAAGATGATTGGAGATTAATATACCGTAGCTCAGAAACCCATCAATACCCAACCCCCGGTTCCCAACCGGCAATACAAGTACCATCCAATATATGGGTATCAGCATCATTTGGATCAAATGCTATATATACTACACAATCATTTATGGTTAGTTCATATAAATCCAACTTAATTACACCAACGTGGTATATGAAAGATATACCTAACTCAGGGTATGATACCATATTAACTGAATGGGGAGTAAAACGTGGGGATATATTTAGATTTGAAGGTGACGAGAAAAAATCATTCATGGTTAATTATGTGACCACTGAATCCGTGAATAACACTGGTTCAATTATGGTATACCTTAACAACCAGGTACCATCAAGCCTTAACATCAACCACTATTCACTTGTCCGCTATGTAGATGATGCTAGCCAGATAATAATTGAAGGTTTCCGCCCAAATAACTCATCAGCTCCATATATAATCAAACCTGAATTTGTAGTCCCTGAACTAGATAAAGACATTGACGCATTTATCATGGATCTTACGCAAAAAGGTTTGCTGTAGTAATATTTATTCGTATATTGCATAATTATAAACTAAAACACATATCATATGGGATATTTAGATCCTTCCGTACTAACCATAGATGCTATTCTTACCCGTAAAGGTAGAGAGGCACTAGCAAAAAACGACGGTTCATTCCGTATTACCCAATTCGCATTAGCCGATGACGAAATCGATTATACTTTGTATAACCCATCCCACCCATCTGGTTCTGCATTTTATGGTGAAGCAATTGAAAACATGCCATTACTTGAGGCGTTTCCAATTGAAACACAAATCATGAAATACAAACTAGCAACACTACCTCGTGGTACAGCTAAAATGCCTGTACTTAATTTAGGTTATTCATCTATATCGTTGCAGCAAGGTTCATCTTTATCTATATCACCACAAACATTAAACTATTTAGGAAACAACCAAACATATGAAACTAGTGGATATTCAGCCACAATTTCAGATGTGCGTTTAATGAACACATATAATGGTGTTGGTATTAATACAGATGCAGCAAATGCTCAAAACGCATCAGCAACAGTAACACTAGGTACAAATGTATCCAAAACAGTAATAGGTACACAAATCAATTTACGTGCAACTACTGTAAATACATTATTCGGTTCAAATACCCAATTAACCGGTACATTAACCGTTATAGGTTTAGACAGTGGTGCTCGTGTAACTATTCCAATTACAATTACTAAAACAGCATAAACATGGCATTTAAAAGATTAGACCCAGAAGATTTCGTAGTAAGTAGTGATTCAATTACGGGTCCAGTATGGTCAACAGGTTATTATACCTTAGATCCATTTTATTCATCCTCACAATTATCCCAATTTTCACCATATTATAACGTTGTAAATCCATACTACATGACCGCGTATCATGACTCTCACTCTATAGCTGAACCACAGTTTAGTGTTGCATACGGTGATGTTGATGGTAGTGGTAGTTTATTATATAATAATGTTGTAAATCATAATTCACCAACATCCACAATATATGGTCAATATCGTTCCATGATATTAGAAGATGAAAATTCAAGTTTCATATTTGGGTCGGGTAATAATTCTGTAACTAGTTCAAATTTTTGGGCAGTATCAGTAGACCGCGCACGATATAAAGAAGCGTTCTTCCCGGGTTCACTCCAACTTACGGTAGATGGAACTGGTGGTCAATCATTAAAATTGACAGATGATTCACAAACAACATTAACCACACAATACCTAGGGTCTACCCGAGTATTCCAATTAATATCTGGATCTAACGGAGTTCCCCATGCTGGTAGCACCACCGGAGGGTATACTCCTGCATCTGGTTCATATGGTTTAGTATTCCCTGATTTAGGCACTATTATACTCAACCCAGTAGCATTAAAAACTATTGGACTTGTTCCAAACCGAGCAAGTAATACTGACGCTAATAATAACAAAATATTATTTGAGGCATTAGGAGCATTCAAACTTAACTCGGAAGAAACAATTACCTCCGACTATGTGTTTGTGCGTGCTAGAAACAGTGAATTCAATTACTCAGCAAATAGTAGTTTCATTTCAGGATCAACCGGTGAAGTTATATACAACAATTTCATCAACCATCCACAAGTATATGTTACTACAGTAGGATTGTACAACGATTCAAATGAGTTATTGGCCGTAGCTAAACTATCCAAACCATTATTGAAAGATTTCACCAAAGAATCACTATTGCGAGTTAAACTTTCGTATTAATGAGTGTATTTAAACCATTTACCACATCTGACGTAGTTGTCTCCCCATTTGATGTAAACAAATCATTTACATTCAGTGGGGATGCTGCGTTATTTGACGCTGGTATTGATCGTTACACAGGTAAAAACACTACCGAATCGTTATCCACTGGAGATATATACCCACAAGATCAACACCTGGTATACCGTTCAGTACAAGAACTATATTATTCTAACTATTTAAACGGAGTAGATGGCTCCCCTTTATCTACGGCTTCATTCAACCTTGACGGTACCATAACTGGTGAACCATATACACCAAACTACTACAACTATTTGGGTTCAACTTTACCCGCTAATCGTTATTTCCCGCAAGACTACAACGATGAAATTGTTGTAATATCTATCCCATCAAACTTATTTGGCGAATACATTGAGCCAAATACACTTACATTAACTTGCATCCACGGTTCAATATCCGATGACGGTAATGGTAATTTAATGTATGATGGGTCCAAAATGGGAGACGTCATTTACGAACACGGTATGATCATAATAACCAACGATGCATCAGACATGGGTGGATACGGAACGGGTATATATGGGACCTCAAGTTACGGTGTACTAAATACAACACCAACCGTACAAGACTTCATCGACTCACCAATTACCTGTTCATTCCAGAGTCATACAACCATATATGAAACCCAATACAAATGTACTATCCGCCAAAACGAATTTTCATTTTCACAAAACCCATCATTAATTTCGGGTAGCTCAAACAGCGGTATAGTATCTGATTTCGCAACTGGTTCATATTTTAACCCATACATCACCACAGTTGGGCTATACAATAACGACAAAGAATTACTAGCAGTAGCCAAATTAGCACAACCATTACCGGTGTCTAGTGTAACGGATACAAACATCATCATTAATTTAGATATGTTTTGATATGTATAACTAAACATTTATATGTGGTTATACAACAACACTCCCATCAACACACTCGAAGACATACCTGAAGGTACATTCGGATTCATTTACATCACAACACACATCCCAACTGGTAAGCGATATTTAGGTAAAAAATCACTATATCACTCCACCAACCAAAAACTAGGTAAAAAGGAACTAGCCGAACAACCCGTAACCCGTGGCCGCGCTAAAACCACCAAACTAGTAACCAAGGAATCGGATTGGAAAACATATTACGGCTCCGCAGACTCCATCAAACTCGCAATCAAAAACAAGCAACACGACGAATTCACACGTGAAATAATCCATTTCGTACCAAACAAAAAACTACTCACATACTACGAAACTAAACACCAATTCATATATGGTGTATTGGAATCCAGCGACTGGCTAAACACCAACATACTCGCCAAGTTTTACTCAAAAGACTTTGCCTAGCCATACCCATTTCGTATATTTAACATTATGGTAAATGAGTTATTAGTTAATTTAGTAAATTCGGTACTGGGACAAGGTAAACGTACATCGCGAGGTAACATTGCATATCATTGCCCGTTATGTAACCACCCTAAACCGAAACTAGAAATACAATTACTCGAAAACGCAGACGGTAAACACAGATGGGCATGTTGGGCATGTGGTGTTAAAGGTCAAACGGTGCGCAGTTTATTTAAGCAAATAAGCGTTTCACCGGAATATATGACCGAACTTAAGAAACACGTTAAATCAACGTATTCTGAGCAGTCATCCACCACCCCATCCATATCCCTCGAGTTACCTAAAGAATACAAATCATTCATCGACAATAAATCCCGCGTAGCAAAACACGCATACCACTATTTAAAATCCCGTGGTTTAACCCCACAGGACATACTTAAATACGGTATCGGGTATTGTGAAGGTGGTTTATACAACAATATGGTAATCATACCATCATACGATAGTAATGGTAAACTTAATTACTTTACCGCACGATCATTTGAATACGAACCATACGTCAAATACCGTAACCCGATGGTATCGCGTGACATAATAGCATTTGAGATGTTCATTAACTGGGACTTACCCATCATTTTGTGTGAGGGTCCATTTGATGCTATTGCCATTAAACGCAACGTAGTACCATTACTGGGTAAAAACATACAACCACAACTAATGAAAAAGTTAGTTGAATCCCGCGTACAAAAAGTGTATATTGCACTAGACAATGACGCAATTAAGAAGGCAATTGAGTTCTGCGAAGAACTACTCAATATAGGCAAAGAAGTATATTTGGTCGAATTAAGTGGGAAAGACCCATCTGAACTCGGATTTGAGGTATTCACCAAATTAATACAAACCACACAACCATTAACTCAATATAGATTAATGGAACGTAAACTACAACTCATATGAGTAAAATTAAACGATCGTATAACCGCATTTTGGAAATATCCGACGATGCACAACAAATCACACTTCCCGATTCACGTTACTATCGCCGTAATGGACATTATTACCCGAGTATCACTTATGTATTAAATTCATACCCAAAAGGGCCACACTTTGAAAAATGGTTGAAACAAGTTGGATTTGCATCTGAATATATAGTTAAAAAAGCAGCGGAGGAAGGTACGCAAGTACACGAAATGGCCGAAGCATATTTAAATGGTGAAGAGTTACGTTTCCTTTCACCTACTGGACAACCACTATGCAATCCAGATGTATGGCAAATGTTGTTAAGATTTGTCGATTTTTGGGAAACACATAAACCAACACTAATTGAGGCCGAAGTACATTTATTTTCAGACGAATTGAAAGTAGCAGGTACATGCGATTTAATTATCGAATTGAATGGTGAACGTTGGGTACTAGATTTAAAAACATCTAACCATTTACACACCACATACGATTTACAAACAGCCGTATATGCGCAATGCTACACGGAATGCTTCGAAAAACCAATAGATCGTTGTGGTGTATTGTGGTTAAAATCCAGTAAACGCAAACCAAACCCGGACAAATTACAGGGTAAAGGTTGGGAAATAGTTGAGTCAACTCGTACATTTGAGGAAAATATAGACATATTCAAAAATGTAAAACGCATATTTGACATTGAAAACCCAACACATAAACCGGCATTTACCGAATTTAGAACAACAGTTAAACGTAAACTGTAATATGTATAGCCATGATTAGTCTTGTACAATTACTTAAGGAAATACAAAATAAACCACACGCTATATTTTTAGCTGGACCTGCTGGTAGTGGTAAGTCATATATGTCTCAACAATTAATTCCGTCATCATTGACCGTAATTAATTCGGATGACACGTATGAGGAAATGCTAAAAGCTAGTGGGTTGGGTATGAAGCAAAAAGACTTCACACCTGACCAACTATCGCAAGCAGCAAAAATGCAAGCACAGGCACGTAAAGTTACCCAAGATAAGCTATCCCAATCCATCAAAAACATGCAAAACATAGTAATTGACGGAACAGGAGCAGCAACCAACCCAGTACTGAAGAAAAAACAGGAACTCGAGGCACTTGGATATACAACATTAATGCTAATGATTTATGTTTCACCATTAACTTCACTTAAGCGCAATGCAGAACGTGACCGTAGCTTAATGCCTGGTATTGTGTTGCGAACATGGCGCGATGTAAATCGCAATATAGACACATACGCGCGCGAATTTGGCGATAACTTTATATTAATAAACAACGACCCGAACGATGCAAATAAATCGTTCTCTACCACGTTACTTGAACCATATTTACTTGACCAAACCGCAACAGGTAAACCTAAAACACCGGAAGAGCAAGCAAAATCAGACGCAGACAAAGCACAGTTAAACCGTGATATAGAGCAAATGGTAAAAACATTACCAAAATTCGACACATTAGACAGTGCCAAACAAAAAATAAACACATTCATATCATGAACCAACTAGTACAATCCATTATTCAACCATTCACCGAAGCACAAATGAAATCAGTTGCGTTGGTTCCGGGTGGATACAAGCCACCAACATCAGGTCATTTTTACCTTGTAAACGAGATGGCTAAACGTAGCGAAATAAACGAGGTGATTGTACTAATTGGACATAAAGTACGTGATGGTATTACGGCTGAACAAAGTTTGGCGATATGGGAAATATACAAAAACCATTTACCATCAAATGTTAGCATTCGTATATCCGATGCTAATTCACCAATTCTGGACATACACAAAATAATTGGCGAAAACCCACAAAACTTCTATTTCCCTGTGGTTGGTGTGCGTAGTGAAGCAGACCAAAACGATATTAAACGATTTGATTCACTTAGCAAAAAATACACTAACTTTAAAACCATCGTATTGTCTGGTGACCCAGACATTAGTGGAACTAAAGCACGCCAAGCATTAATATCCGGTAACTATGAAGCATTCAAACACTATCTACCAGATGCGTTGAGTGATGCTGAAAAACAACAAGTGGTAGACATACTTAACCCACAAACCACAGTAACCGAAACAGAACAACCCACCGATTCACGCCAATTACTGTTAGGATACATCCAGTCATTAAACGAATATATGGTTAGTGAGGGAATGAACGTACAACCATTACCACGCGTAGAGATAATTGACAACGATACCAAAAACGCTAGTAATTTCTTCGGTAAAACCGCATACTACAATCCAGGTACAATCACTGTCACTTTATACACACTGGATAGACATCCAAAAGACGTGATGCGCTCTTATGCACACGAAATGGTACATCACATCCAAAACTTGGAGGACCGTTTACCCCAAATATCCACCACTAATACAAACGAGGACGGTAAATTGGAAGAAATCGAACGCGAAGCATATGAACGCGGCAACATTACATTCCGAAAATGGACTGATTCAATTACAAACAAAAACGTGCCAAACTAAATCTGGGTACGTATATTCACAGTTATGCAAACATTATTAGATTTATACAAGATCATTAGGGAAGAGGAACACCCAAAATACATCATATTTTGCGATATGGATGGCGTGTTAGTTGACTTCGACAAAGGATACTACCAATTAACAGGTAAACCAACCCACCACGCCGATGTACAAGTTAAGAAAGAATTTTGGCGTACATTCAATAACGCCATATCATCCCAAAACACATCTGAATTCAAATACTGGTCTGAACTCGAGTGGATGTCGGACGGAAAACAACTGTGGAGTTACATCAAAAAATACAACCCATACATCCTAACCGCACCTACATTCAATCCAGAGTCAAAAGAAGGCAAATCGCTATGGGTCACTAAACATTTAGACAACGTACGTAAATTGTACTTCAAATCATCCTCCACCAAAGCTGACTATTCACGCAAAAACCGTATACTTATCGACGACAGAGCGACCACAATAGACGATTGGAATGCTCGTGGTGGTATAGGCATTCTACATGTAAGTACCCAAGACACAATAAAACAACTTAAACAACTCGGACTATAATGTCAGTACTAAAAAAGCAATTCGCTGAACGTGACGTACAGCGTATCCGTAACCTAGTAAAAGGTAAAAGTGGTGAACGTACCACACACGGTATAGGTTATACTAAATCGGAAGAAGACCACGTTGAAGGTGACGTGTGGACAGAGGACGGGAAAAAATGGACCATTCGCGACGGTATACGTGAGAACATCACCAAATTAGACAAATTCAAAAAAGTAGCTGTTCCGTTATTCTGCCCATCGTGTAAACAAGTAATGGACAAACAACTGGATCCACACTACTACAAATCGTATGGCACGTGTTTAGACTGCCGTACTGAATTTGAAACCAAACTCAAACTGGAAGGCAAGTGGGACGACTATGTGACCGAAGCATACAACCAAGAAATTGACGGATACATCAGCGACTACAAAGCATATATGCAAGATGCATTAGCCGAAAGTAATGAAGGATATATTACCGAAGCTGGTGACATCCAGAAATGGGTAGGCGGTATAGACAAGGACCGTGTTGCTCAATCCATGCAGGAATCAATCGAATATTTAAACAGTTTAAAACGTAAACCAAATACCAATGAGTAAATTTGACGCACATAAATGGTTCAAGGCGCAGTACCTAATGGAATCACCACTTGAATTAACACTACCTGAAAAAATATATGGTCGTTTAGATTCGATACTAATGGATTTGGAAAACGTAAACGAAAACGAGGTACCATTTGATGCACAAGCATTGCGTGAACAGGTTACCCAAACATTAGCAGTACTTAAGCAAAACCGCAAATAACACATACTTATACATATTTATACTAAAACATATATAATGAACGATAATTTTGACTTACGTAAATTTTTGGTGGAAAATAAATCCATTGAAAATATGAACCCTGTTTTCCGCCAATTGAACGAGAACACAGAAAACACAACAACCGAAACTACAGAAACAACTGAAACTACAACTGCAATCACTGAAAATGCATTACGCGCTAAAATCCGCGAAATGGTATTAAACGAATTGGGTGGTGGTGAAAACGAATCAGAAATGATGGAGAACGAAGACGAGTTGTATGAGGCTAAAAAAGACAAAGAAGAAGAGCTACCTGCAGACGATGCTGAATTAGATCCAGACATGGCTATGGACGCAGAAATGGACGCTCCTGAAGACGAATTAACTGCTGCTGCATCTGGTGCTACTGGTGATGCTAAAGAATTAATCAACCACTTGATGACGTCATTAGATACAGCTAAAGCAATGGGTAACGAAAAATTAACCACACAAATATTAAACACACTTAAATTCGCTATTGACCAATCAATGGCTCAGTAATATATAAACAAACAAACAATAAAATCTATGAACACAACAGAAATCCTAGACGCGATAAACGCGGCTGTAGAAGTTTTAAACACAGAACACACAAAAACAACAAAAGTATCTCGCAACAGAGCACGTAGCGCAGCAAACGACATCAAAAAATTAGCTGCTGACTTCAAACGTACATCTACTGCAGAAGACAAAGCAAACTAAAATGCCATACAAACGAATCGGAAAAACTGTATACAAAAAGTTACCCAACGGAAAATTAAAATCCGTTGGTGTATCTGATTCTGTGGACTTAGCTAAAGCACATTTACGTGCACTATATGCTGCTGAAACAAATGAATCATTAACCGAAGGCCTATCGCCCGAAGTATCCAAAAAAGCAGTAGCTATATTTAAATCCATGATTGCGGACAAACGCGATTCATTATTTAAACGATATGGTGCTGATGCTGAGAAAGTGGCTTATGGTCACGCCATAGCAAAAGCCAAACAAATTAACGAAAAACAAACCATGCAACAAACAGACAAACTCCGTGAAATGGTGCGAGCAGCATTATCCACACCCATGGACGAAATTAACTCAACCACATATATCAACGAACGTGAATCTGTAACCGAAGACGACTGGATGCAACCAGACGACGAAAGCGACATGGCAAAATCCCAACTACACAATTTAATTAAAGACGCGCAACGTCTTGAATTCATGATTGCAGACGGTGAACAATTAGATGCATGGGTACAATCCAAACTAACCAAAGCACAAGACTATATTAATTCAGTACACAACTATTTAGGTGGTGAACAATCAACAAAAAAACACGTGGACATTGAATTAACTGAGCGTATATTCAACCGCATTAAAAATCGAATGTAATGACTAAAGATGAACTAAAAGCACGCATTCGCGAATTAGCAAAACAGGTATACAAAGCAAAACAGCAAGATGTACTACCTGATGTTATCGAATACGATGAATTAACCAAATTCCCTGAACTTAAAGCGGTTTTGGTTGATTTATTGACTAACGAATACGACAATTTTCTGTCATCAATTGACTGGGTTGCCCCACGTCCAACTACATTTCGCATTAATTTAAAAAACAACCAAGAATTTTACCTCATCTACGGCACACGTAGCTGGATAGCACAAATCGAAGGTAAACGCTACTATTTGGCCAACCTACCAGAAGAGGAACGCGCAGCTGAATCTATTGCTCGCATATTAAGATATGGTACTAAAGAGGAAGCAAGCGAAACCAACGACGGATTCGACAATTTCCCCGACGAAAAACCAGCAAAAGAAAAAACACCACCAACTGAACCTGAAACACCTGAAGCGTAATGGACGTTATTGAAACATTTTTACATCGCATATCATATAAATTCCCTAAGGGCTACCCAGACATGAATAGCCCACAGGATGTTACGTTATTGAACGAAATCATATCTAATTTAACTGAAGAAACACCTACATCTACTGGTGAAGACGCCAAATACGATAAATTAATTCGAGACACATTGGGTGTCAAAGAAGGAGAATCTATCCCAAAACCAAAAGGCACATATTCATTAAAAGGCGGTACATTCATGGAACAGGTAAGCCCTGGAGACATGAACGAATTCAACAAACTATACAATACAGCACCACCTAAAGTTGGCGAAGAAGAAGGCGAAACAAAGGGTGTGGGTAATGGCGAAGTAGCATTATATTGGCTATACAAATATTCAGGAAGCGACGTTAAAGTAGGTAGAGCTGGTGATGACCCAGATTTATTCATTAACGGTAAGGGCGTTGAGGTTAAAGCATATAAATCCCACACTGGTAAAATTGGTTTGGGACGATTTGGTACCGATAAAGACAATTTACAATTACTAAGCATCATATTTGGTATTAAATCATTGAGTGAAGCATTGGGTAGCATGGAAAAAGGCCCTGCTGTTAACCCAACCAACTTTAAAGGTACTGACCTAATACCAGCATTCGAACAAGTACTTGAACTTGAACGTATACCTGATTTAGACAGACTTGCATCACAATACAATGTATTCGCTACTATTAAAGAAAACATAGACGCATTAAACAATACATTAAATAATCCCACCGAAGCTAAAGAAGGAGCTACGGCCATGGCTGCCAAAATGATTGAATCCAAACTAAGTAGAAAACCAGGTAACGAAAACTACTTAGCAAACGTATTGAAAAACGGCAGCATTAAATTCTTCTACATAGACTTTGAAAAATTCGAAACCAATGAAAACCTACTAGACAATTTCGCAGCAAAACAAAGCGCAATATATCTAGATTTCGGAAAAATATTTGGATAAACCATGAACAGACTAGAAAAACTCATTCGCGAAGCACTATCCACACCACCATCCAAAGACAAATGCAATTGTGGATGCCACGACTGCGACAATGTTGGAAATCCAGGCGTAGTAATAAATGAGTCACTTAGTACACCAATAACAATGACGGAAAATCTGCGATATCACGTGGAAAATAAATTGCCACTCACAGAGAACACATTCCGTTATGGTTCAAAATCGTTCCTCGATTTATGGGCAGAGGCTCGCTACCTATACCTACGCGAAGCAATTCACGTAAACGATTTAGACAAAGAAATACTCGCTGAAACCAATTTAGGCGAATATGGTATGTTTGAAGGTAACCGTGTACCACTGGACATGCCTATGGAATATAAAAATCCATATGAACCAATACTAGAAGACATTCTGGTATATGGTAAAATATATGAATCCGTAAATATAGACAATTCATACAAACTGGACGATATTAAATCAAACGAGGTAGGGAATGAATTTATATTCACCGATAAACACGGTATTAAACGTAAATTGTTATTTTTGTTGGGGAATAGCGTTAAACTGTTATGGTTTAACCCATCCACTCAAGAATGGACAACAGACGATATACCACGCAAATACGAAGACGAGAAAGTAATGAACACATTTGGCATGCTGCTGGTTAAAGTAATATTACCAAAATATGGTTCATTCAATTTACAAGCGTTAAGTATGGCTCGCTACCGTTTGTTTCGTGCATTAATATACAATAATCTAGATACATCCAAATACGAGATGGACTACGATGACGATACCAGAACAATCGATGTATATAAAATAGAGAACATCAACGAGGCAGACAAAAAAGACCCACCAATTGGCAAACCAAAACGTGGTGGTTCAGGCGGTAAAAAATACTACGTGTATGTCCGCAACCCAAAAACTAAACGCGTTAAAAAGGTGTCATTTGGTGATGCTGGTGGACTTAAAGCCAAAATTAACAACCCAGAGGCACGTCGAGCATTCGCCAAACGACATGATTGTGCCAATAAAAAAGACCGTACTAAAGCGTCATACTGGAGTTGTAACCTACCGAAGTATTCATCTTTGTTAGGTATAAAAAGTACTTTTACCGGTTTTTGGTAAATCCAATATTTTATAATATGTATTATCGTATGACAACGATAATTTATTATTTACATAGGGGGGATAAAACTCCATTTTATGTTGGAAAAACAAAAAACCACCCTAAAAAAAGAGAAAAATCTCACCAAAATAGACTAAATGATTCTACTATTATTTTAGAAATAATAGATTCTGTAGATGATTGGAGATACTGGGAAAAACATTATATTAATTTATTTAAACATTTAGGTTATAATCTTATCAACCGAAATTCAGGAGGTGGGGGGCCAGAAATTGTTAAAGACTCTACCAAACAAAAAATTAGTCAAGCTAACAAGGGAACCATTCACCCTATAGAAGGTAGATTATCTACTAGTAAGAAATTAACAGGTCGTAGATTGTCAAAAGAAACATGTATGAAGATATCCCAAAAGAAAAAAGGATCTACTACATCCAAAAAAGGAAAACCTGATGGACCCAAACCCGGGACCTCAGCAGCCCATAAAGGCAGGATCAGCCCCAATAAAGGTAATGGAAATTTAGTAGCTTTATATACAATAGAAGGAATATATGTAAAAACATACCCTAATTATACTTCTCTAGCTATAGACCTCAATATTAATCCCGAAACCGTAAGATGCCAATTAATAGGAAAAGCAAATACTATATGTAATAAACAATATAAAGCACAGTATGTATAAATGATGGATAGACTACAACAACTCATACAAGAAGCACTTAAAAACAGACCAGGTCTGTGGGTAAACATTCACACTAAACGTGAACGTGGAGAAAAACCTGCACGTAAAGGCAGTAAAGCATATGCTACGGCCGTGAAAGCGGGTAAAGCAATCAACAAATTAAACGAAGAAACTACACCCAACCTACAATTCCCCGATGGTTTTCAACCAGCAAAATCCGTCCCAAACGGTGGTGCTATGTGTGCTAATTGCGCTAAATGGAACAAATCAACACAATTGTGCGAAGGTCAATACTATATTGACTGGCATGGAAACGGTGAAATACCAGCCAAACCAACAGAATATGTTTGTATTTGGTGGGTAGGCGAGCAAAAATAAATCCACACATATGATTAAACTACTAGACCTGCTAAACGAAATAGTAACCGCTACACAAGTAATATGTGACAATTGTGGTCATTCATGGGATATTGTAGACGGCGGAGACGATTTATATATTTGCCATAAATGTAATCACGACAATGCACCCGAACCACATTAAAAATGACCCCATACACCGACATAGAGACAACCGATACATATATTATTCGTGAATTCAACGAAAATATAAACCCGATTGAACTAATGTGGCATATGGACAATGAATCACGCACCATCGAAATACTAGAGGACACAAATTGGCAAATTCAGTTGGACAATAACTTGCCTACCTCACTGAAAGAACATATATTTATACCTAAACACCACTATCACCGTTTAATTAAAGGTGATGGTACGTTACTACTAAAAATACATAAACATGAATAAAACAGACATCCGTCGCATTATCAAAGAAGAAATATCCCGCGCCATAACTGAAAACAAACCTAAATTTAAACAAGGTGAGCATTTCAAATACATGGGTACTGATCACGAAGTAATCGACGACAATGGATTTATAGTTACAGCAATGACTAAAAATGGTAACCGAGTTAAGTTAAACCACAACCAACTTAAAGCCATTAACGAATCATATCCAACCACTAAATTACCAACACCTGGAACGTATAACGTTACATTCACTACAGAACGTAGATCGTCATTTGACGAGGTAGAACTTGACGTTACCGAAAACGACATTGAGGATGCTCGCCGTAGAGGTAGTAATGGATATAATTTTTGGAGAGATATAATCCAGCCATACGCGCCATTCTTTACTAGTCAAGACCGCATTAGTACAGTTGAAAAAGTAATCGAAAATAAAAAATCAACTAAATTAAACGAAGCATCCAATCCATTTTTAGATACAGAAGAAGGTGGATATATGAGAGAATATATTAATGATGTAGTTGAAGATAGTATGGGTGGACCTGAAGATTTAGATTTAGATTACCGTTCTGATTTTAATATAGCTTTTGATTTAGCACTAACTCGACTTCAACATGATCATCCTGAATTAGATTTCGATACTATTAAAGCCAATAAAGAAGCTTTTTGGCAATAAAATACATATAGACCGATTCATAGCCGGCCGATTTAATTAACTTATGGAAGCTGTGGCTCCTTATACGAAAGTATTTGGAGCCACCTTTTATTTTGCGTATATTTAAACATAAATAAAAGTTATGAATATATTTTACATTGACGCTGACCCGAAACAGGCAGCACAACAACTTGCGGATTCCCATATCTGCAAAATGCAGATCGAAAGTGCACAAATGTGTAGCGTTGCCCATTGGGTAACCGGCTCAACTGCGCCATACAAACAATCCCACACCAATCACCCATCAACAAAATGGGTACGTTCATCAATCCACCACTACAGATGGACGATTCAACACGGTCTAGAGGTATGTGCTGAATTTGAAAAGCGCTACGGTAAGCGCCATAAAACACAAGATGTGCTGGAATGGTTACGCGACAATGAACCGCGTTTACCTGACGTTGAATTCGTTGATCCTCCGCAATGTATGCCCGATCAATTCAAACAACAAGACACTATACAAGCATATCGTACATTCTATGTACAAGATAAAGTTAAAATTAAACAATTAAAATGGAACAAACTAAACAATCAACCAACATGGATAAACGAATAGTATACATTGGTGCAGGTGTATCCACACAGTACGCCGTATTACATCTACTTAAAAATGGGTATGATGCTACTAAAATTACCATTATTGATAAAGGAAAAGACATCCATACTCGACTACCCGAGGATGTTATGACTGGAGCCGGTGGGTGCGGTACATGGAGTGACTTTAAGGTTATTCCATCATTCAACCAAGGAGGTATATTTTACCCACACTACTGTACTAACCAAGAATATGCTGAACAATTATCCAAACAGCTATATGATTATATCGTAGAATACCATCCAGATGCATCTAAAATCATGTATACGGAACCAACGGATGAACCACAATATATCAAGGATTCACCATTTGAGTTGCGTCAATCACCATGTTACCATTTAGGTACTGATTTTGGGCAACAACAAGTGAAAGCCATATTCGAGTACTTCGAGCAATGCGGTGTATATCAAATATATAATGCTGAAGTTACTAGCATAGACGCACAACACAATCGCGTTATGTTTGATACTCAATACGCTGGGGAAACTGTACATAACTATACTGACTACGATATATTAATTGTTGGTACAGGTAAATCGGGAATGGACTTCTTGTCGGATTTAATTGAGCAATACGACTTAGACACTACACCCAAACCAGCACAAATTGGTGTACGTTACGAAACAGACGGAAAATATTTTACCGAACTAAACAAAATAGCATACGATTTTAAACTATACAAGAAATTCGGCGACGACAGTGCCCGCTCATTCTGCACAAACAATTTCGCTGCATTCGTAGCTGAGGAAGAAACATACGGAATGAAATCATTCAACGGACACGCTCATAAAGACCCAGACAAATACAACGGCTTAACCAATTTCGGTATATTACTAGAGGCACGCGGAATCGAGGACCCATTTACATTCAGTAAACAATTAGTGGAATTCTTCCAAACCGAAGGCAAAGCAGCGTATTATTCACCTACAGACAGAACACCATCACAAACCGACCAAGGTGGATCTGTACCTGGATATAAAATTACGTTGGATAAATTCAAGGAAGGGTTCGGTAAATATGCCGACTACATCATGGAATTTATATCCGATTTAAACACAACATTTGGTATTGACGACAACTATATATTCTATTGCCCTGAAGTTAAATTCTTAACCAACGAAATCACCCTAAACAAACACGATTTATCGCTACCAAAATACCCAAACATACATTTGCAGGGAGATGCAGCTGGTGCTCGTGGAATATACATTTCAGCCCTACACGGAATATACATCGCAGATTCGTTAATTTAACCATATTTATTGCCATAACCCCTCAATACTTACGTTATGGAAAATGAATGGGAACAAGGCGATACTATCGAGTTCTAGTTAAACAGTATTTGGAGCCCCAATTGGGGCTTCATATATTCACATTAAAATAATAAGTTATATGGCTAAAATTGGTTTCACAGGAAGTGTATCTGTAGGTAAAACTACACTCGTAAACGCACTCAAACAACTACCTGAATTTGAAGGATATACATTCACCACTGAACGCTCAAAATACTTACGTGATTTAGGTGTACCATTAAACACTGATTCGACAGTTAAGGGACAAATCATATTTGCTGCTGAACGTGCTAGTGAATTAATGTGCCCAAACATTATTACTGACCGAACAATAATTGACGTAATAGCATTTACTGAATTATCCCGATCAATACCATTCTATCAAAAAGCAGATTTCCGCACACTAGCATATAATTTAATTTCGGAATATGACTATATATTCTATATATCACCTGATGGCGTAAACATCGAAGACAACGGTGTACGAACAATTGACCCAGTATACCGAACATCCATAGACAATGAAATTAAAAGCATATGTCGTAAACATGTAAGACAAATAAAAAACTACGCAGAATTGACGGGTTCCGTTGAGGAAAGGGTGCGCAAAGTTAAACAGACAGTATTCCCCACATATTTATAATTAAAAATATATTCAAATGAAGAAAAATTACTTAATGGAAATCATCCGCGAGGAAATATCTAGTTACTTAGGCGAAAACGAGTCAATGTACGATTCACCACAAACACAACAGCGTGAAGTATACAGTATGTTGGATCAAGTAGAAAACTTAAAAAAGCTACGTGCTGACTTAGACGAGCAAATTGCACAATTAGAAGCTATTGCAAACACGTTTAACGTAAACGAAGATGCAGCAGCAAACAAAGCAGCAACTGACGCTCAACGTATGGCTATTGATAAAAAAATCACCGCGTTGAATAAAACCAAACAAGAATTATCTAAACCGGGTGTTGCATTAGAAGAAGAGCAACTTGATGAAGAAACGTTAAACGAAATGCCATTCATTGGTGGTGAGAAAGGTGCAGAATTATTCGCAGCAATTAAAACAGCATCTGAGAAATTAAAAGACAAATTCCCAGACGCAACAGCAAAAGACATTTCAAAAATCATATTAAGTAAAAAGAAACGCCCTGAACTTGCACCTGAAGTAGAGGACGCGTTAATGGCACAAGAAGAAAAATATGGTGATGACCCAAAATACACAGCTAATTTAGGTGGACCACAAACAGAAAAAGCAGTAGCTAAAGCATTGGGCGAATATGAGCCAGGACAACGTGGACGTAAAGCAACTGAAAAACCTGCAGTTGAACCAAAAGCAGCAAAAGCAAAAACAGCTCCTGCCGCTAAAGCAGAAAAATCTGCAGCCGAACCAACTACCACTACTACTGAACCAGTAGACAAAGAAGACGCAGCAGCATTAAAAGCAGCAGCAAACGTTAAAGGTGGTGCATTAACAGCTGGTGAAAAATACGGTAAGTTAAAAGCATCGTTGGACACTAAAACAGCTGAACTTAAAGCATTGGCTGGTTCAACTGACATGGAAAAACGTAAAGCATTAACCGCTGAAAAAATGCGTATTGAGGCTGCAATTGAAAAATTGAAACAAGTAAAAATGTAACAATACATGAACGACAGGGTAATCCATATTAATTTATCAACGGTAATACTATTATGTATTACCCTTGTTGTTTTATTCATATCAACCAAATCATGCGGTTCAAACCCAACTGATTTAACCAATCAACAAACACAAATAGACAGTATATCTGGGGTTATCAACCAACTACAGTTAAAGCAACACAAACTAGATGGCACTCTAATCCACCACACTCGAAACATCGACTCACTCAACCATGCCATCCTAAATACCCAGCAACAAATATTAGACACACGCTCATATTATGACAATAAAATTAAGGATATTAACCGTTATACTTTTACTCAACTCTATAGTTTTTTCGCAAACCGATACAAATAAAATTTGTTTCCCGTACCCTACCGCAAAACGTATAGCTATTGATCTAGTTAAAGGCGATTCAGCCATGGCTGAATTGAAACATACTCATGTACTTGTAGAGCAATATAAACAATCCCTAGTTGAACGTGATAGTGTAATTGACACATACCGTACTAAAACAGCAACATATATTCAAGAAATATCGTTGCGTGATACTACCATTTCACTTCAAAAATACATGGTATCTGAACTCAAATCGGATGTTGAAAAAGCAAACATCCAATTAGACATATACAAAACAACCACTAAATATTTATCCGTAGGTTTAGTTGGTACACTAGCGGTTATTTCATTTTTATTTTATTTAAAATAACATGCAAGACAATAAAAGTTTACGCCAAATAATAAAGGAGGAATATATCAAATGTGCATCGAGTCCTGCATATTTCATGAAGAAATATTGCTATATCCAGCACCCAAAACGCGGACGTATACAATTCCAACTATACCCATTCCAGGAAAAGGTACTTACCCTATTCCAAGAAAATCCATACTCAATTGTACTTAAATCAAGACAGTTAGGTATATCTACCCTAGCATCTGGATACTCAGTATGGTTAATGCTATTCCATCAAGACAAAAATATACTTTGTATTGCCACTAAACAGGACACTGCAAAGAACATCGTAACCAAGGTGAAATTCATGTACGACAATTTACCTACCTGGCTACGCGAAAAAGACAAACCCATTGAGGACAATAAACTTACATTACGTCTTAACAACGGTTCACAAATTAAAGCAACCTCTGCATCATCCGATGCTGGTCGATCCGAAGCAGTATCTTTGCTGCTAATTGACGAGGCTGCATTCATTAACAACATCGGCGAGATATGGGCATCAGCTCAACAAACCTTAGCAACTGGTGGGGGCTGCATCGCATTATCCACTCCATACGGTACAGGTAATTGGTTCCATCAAACATGGTTAGGCGCTGAAATGGGTGACAATTCATTCCTACCCATCAAATTACCGTGGAGTGTTCACCCTGAACGAGACCAGTCATGGCGCGATAGACAAGATGCGGATTTAGGTCCACGAATGGCGGCACAGGAATGTGATTGCGATTTCTCCACATCCGGTGACACTGTATTCACACCTGAGGACTTAGAGTTTTATTCCAAAACATATATCCGCGAACCACTAGAAAAACGTGGTGTCGACCAAAACCTGTGGATATGGGAACCAGCTGACTATTCCCGTAACTACATGGTAGCAGCTGACGTTGCCCGTGGTGATGGTAAGGATTTCTCCACATTCCATATATTTGACGTTGAAACATTCAAACAAGTGGGTGAATATAGAGGTCAGTTAACCACAACTGAATTCGGACATTTACTAGTTGGTATAGCAACCGAATACAACAATGCATTACTAGCTGTAGAGAACGCATCCATTGGTTGGTCAACCATCCAAACCATAATTGATCGTGGATATCCAAATTTATACTACACACCAAAGGGATCTGCAGTTAATTCATATTTCGACCCAGTAATGGATACAAGTAAAATGGTTGCTGGATTTAATTTAAATCAACAGAATCGCCCAGTAGCCATAGGAAAGTTCCAAGAAGCTATGAGGGAACGAAGTGCTGTCGTATATTCATCTAGGTTATTTGAGGAAATGAAGGTATTCGTTTGGAAAAATGGCCGCGCTGAGGCACAAACCGGATACAACGATGACCTAGTAATGGCATTTTCAATTGGTTGTTATTTAAGAGACACATCATTTAAAATGCGACAACAAGGAATGGACATGTCCCGAAGCATATTAAACAGCATAAACACAACCACAAACCCATATGCAGGTGGATACATGAACGGTTCAAACCAAAACCAATTTAGTATACCAAACCCATACGGAAACGGTAGCGAGGACATATCCTGGCTACTTTAATAAACATAATTAAAACTATATATGGCTAACACAAATTTACTACCCCGATTAAAACGATTATTTTCTACCGATGTCATCATCCGTAATGACGGCGGTGTAGGGTTAAAAGTAATGGACGTTAATAAAATCCAGCAATCCGGTAAATACGAAACCAATTCACTAGTGGATCGATTCAGTAGGATATGGACCAACACCCATACATCAATATATGGTTATCAAAGTAGTTTTAACTACCAAACATTGCGTCCTACATTGTACTCTGAGTACGATGCAATGGATACAGACGCTATCGTAGCATCAGCACTGGATATTATTGCGGATGAAAGTACATTAAAAAACGACATGGGCGAAATATTGCAGATCCGTAGCCCAGACGAAGACATACAAAAAATACTGTACAATTTATTCTACGACGTTTTAAACGTTGAATTTAATTTATGGCCATGGGTTAGAGGTATGTGCAAATACGGTGACTTTTTCCTTAAACTAGAAATATCTGAAAAATTCGGTGTATACAACGTAATACCATTTAACGCATTCCACATTGAAAGACAAGACGGATACGATTCAGACAACCCATCCGGAGTACGTTACAAATTCCAACCAGATGGCGTTTCCTCACCATCTAACTATGGCTACTACAATGTACCTAATTCAGCTAATCAAGCAAACGAGGTATATTTTGATAACTACGAAATGGCCCATTTCCGCCTATTAACCGATACTAACTTCTTACCTTACGGTAGATCGTATTTGGAACCAGGCCGTAAATTATTCAAGCAATATACAATGATGGAGGATGCTATGTTGATTCACCGTATTGTAAGAGCACCTGAAAAACGTATATTCTACATTAATGTAGGAAATATTGCTCCTGCCGAAGTGGAAAACTTCATGCAGAAGACCATTTCAAAAATGAAACGTACCCCGTACATTGACCAACAAACGGGTGACTACAACTTGAAATACAACATGCAAAACCTACTTGAGGACTTCTACATCCCAGTACGTGGTAATGACCAAGCAACAAAAATCGACACTACTAAAGGTTTAGACTATGCTGGAATAGAGGATGTATCGTACCTACGTGACAAATTATTTGCTGCGTTAAAGGTGCCGAAAGCATTCATGGGTTACGAGAAAGATTTAACTGGTAAAGCAACATTAGCCGCTGAAGATATTCGTTTTGCACGTACAATTTCACGTATACAAAGCATCATGGTATCCGAATTAACTAAAATTGCTTTAGTACATTTATATTCACAAGGGTATACTGACGAGAACTTAACCAATTTCGAATTATCATTAACCAACCCATCAATCATATTTGAACAAGAGAAAATCGCATTACTTAAGGAAAAAGTAGAGTTAGCTAATTCAATGATGGAGAATAAATTACTCCCATCTGATTTCATCTACGAACATATATTCCAGTTCAGTGAAGATAAATTTGATGAGTACAAAGACTTGATAATGCAAGATGCTAAGCGTAAATTCAGACTAGCACAAATTGAGAACGAAGGAAACGATCCACTTGAAACTGGCAAGTCATATGGTACACCACACGATTTAGCATCGTTATATGGTAGAGGTAGATATGAAGATACGCAACTACCTGATGGATACGACGAGAAAAATCCACTTGGACGCCCTGAAGAAAAAGTAACCAACCGCAATACACAAGACAGCCCATTTGGTAAAGATTTACTTGGCGCTATGGGTATGAAAAAAGACAACGACGAATCAGATTCAATTAAACCTACATACAAAGGTGGATCTCCGTTAGCACTTGAATCAAAAAAGACACCAAAACGTAACGCTGATTTACTTAACCAAATCAACAAAAACAAAAAACGCATCATATTCGAGTCGGATGTCAACGGGAATTCGCTACTAGATGAATCACAAATACGAGAGTAACACCTCTCCATATATTTATAATTAAACTAAACTATATAGAATGAATCTCATAAAACATTCGAAGTATAAAAATACGGGAATATTATTTGAACTATTGGTCCGTCAAATTACATCTGACACATTAGATGGTAAGGATTCACCAGTGAAAGGCCTACTAAAAAAATATTTCGTAAAAACCGAGTTAGGGCGTGAGTATAAACTATATGAAACGTTATTGAAAAAGACATCATTAACGGAAACCAAAGCAAATATAGTAGTAAATACATTAGCTGAGTCATCTACATCGTTAAATCGTGGTGCTATCAAACGCCAAAAATACAATTTAATTAAGGAAATCAAGGAACACTACGATTTAGAAAAATTCTTCAACCACAAATTACCTAACTACAAAGTATTTGCTGCATTCTACACATTACTAGAAACATATAATACACCACCATTATCAGTTGATCCTGAACAGATAATTAACAACAAAGTAACTATACTTGAACATTTAACGGCGGCACCAATTACTGAGAAAAAAGTAAAAGACGACGTAATGGATGCGTTTATTGGTTCGGATAAAGATGTACGTTTATTAGCATATAGAATGTCATTGGATAAATTCAATAGTAAATACAACAATTTCGATTCCAACCAAAAAGCAGTACTTAAAGAATATATTAATTCAGTAGACAACAGTACACGTTTACGTGAATTTTACATTGACAAAACAAACGAAATCAAAACTCAACTAGTTGAAATTAACCAACTTACTAAAAACCCAGTAACCAAAATCAAAATTGACGAAATAATCAATATGATTACTGTACCTAGTAAGACACACAAAATCAAAGACAACAATATAGTTGACCTGTTGCAATATTACGATTTAGTAAAAGAACTGGAACATGCTAACAGATAGAATACGCGAGATAGTTAAAGCTAAACTAAAAGAAACTAGTGCCACCTCACAGGGTGGTGCCTCATTTTCACCCGGTGCCGGTGAGCAATACGCTACACCTAAAGCATTTAACAAAAACAAAAACGCAAAAGGCGAAGCAACTAAATACTACTACAAATTGGGATATAAGCCAGTACCGGATAAAATCAAGGGATCTGGTTTGGAAGTAAAACAGTTATTTGAAACTGAACCTATCAACGAAACCAGCGACTTCCAACGCGAGCGCATAGCTGCGTTCGACGACATAGAAACGCGTTTAAACGCGCTACATCCACTTGTATCCAACGCAAAAAATGAAACCGCAGAATACTACAATGAACATCCCGGATCATACGACATATATAAACCAACCGAAATGATTTTAAGTTACCTTAAAAACATTGAACAACTATTAACTGCACCAAAATGAAAAAAACACTACAAGACCAATACTTATTACTTAAGGAAGGAAAAGGACACAAAGGTGTATTCTTAACTGAAGCAAAACGTCAATTCCCAAACCTTATCCCTGTTAATGCTGATGTTGAATTAACTACACGCATATTAAAAGACAAAAATGTCATTAGCGAAAATATAGTTGGTTTACAAGCAATCAACCAAATGATTCCTACTAAAAAAGAGTCATTTGAAACTGCATTTGAATCGTTCTTGAAAGAAGCAAAGAAAAAAGAAGCGACTGACAAAGCCGAAGCAAAAACCGTATCCAAATCCGTTGAAGACAAGCAAGAACACGCGCATGACAACGCAGACGAGAAAAACATCGACAACGTTATATTTGACCAAGTAATGATGGGTTACTACGCGGAAATGAAAGACCCTAAAAACGCGGACAAAACAATGGAGGAATTAAAAGCCATTGTACTTAAAAACCTACAAAAAGATCCTATCCACTATACTAAAGAAGGACAATTCGGCGTTAAAGAATTAGGTTACACAACTGAACATCCAGGTTTAGGTACACCAAAAGAAGTAAAAGGAAAATATGCATCTGGCGGTATGGAACCAGTTAAGTTAAATGAGTCAATGGATGAAGCATACCAAATGACTAATGTTAATGTTCACAATACAAAAACAGGAGGGAAAATATTCGTACCAGAAAAATTACCAATATTACCAATAATCATTAAACGATTTGGTGAACATATGGTATTTGATGCTGCTAATAATATAATGTATATTTCTGCTATATTGTATAACAACCTAATAAAAGGATATGCAGATCAACCAGCAATTAAAAAACTAATAATGGACATACCACCAATGGTTAAACAATTGCTAAACAAAACACAAAACTATGGTAAACCTAAAACGTTGGATGGTTATAAATTTAAACAATATTTCCCATTTGCGGGTGATGTAGAAATAGCTGAAGACGATAAATTCAATAAAGACGGTACTAAAAAATACTATTCAAAAGGTAATTACCTATTCCAAAACCTAAACAAACAAAACGCCCTAGAAGAAGATATGTCAATCAACGAATCAAAGTTACGCGGAATCATTCGCTCAATCATCGCTGAAGAAATGAGCAAAACACCATTAAACGAAAATATCCACAAACGTTTAAAAGAAATTGACGGTGAAGTAGCAAACGAAGTAATCCAGTCTAAACTTAACAAAGTACAGGAAGAAATCGAAAAACGTACAAACCAATTAAACATGATTGACGAGAACGAAGACTTGAAAGACTTAACAGACGGTAAGAAAATTAAAGCACTTCAGAAAGAAATCAAGTTACTAGAAAAAGCGAAAGCAAAACTTGAAAAATCCATGAAGGGCAAGAAAAAAGAAGTACTTGACGAAACTGAAAACGTAGACGAAGCATCACCAGAATACATGGCTGCTAAGCAAGACGCTGAAGATCGTTACAATGAAGGAGAAGATATCGACTCAATCATAGCTGACTACCCTCAATTCAAACGCGAATTATACAATGATATAATTGGTGGATTTGAAGGAATGGATTACTAAAAAACACATTTATACCCATGAACAAACAATTATTAATTGAAACACGATACTTTAACCCATCACCTGTCCGTCTAGTAGAAGGGCAGGGAAATGGTGGTAATGTATTTGTAGAAGGTATATTAGCAACCGTTGAAGTAAAAAACGGAAACGGTCGTTATTACCCACGCGAGTTATGGGAACGTGAAATTGATAAATTCTCACAAAAAATCAACCAACGCTCAACTGAAACATGTGGTGAATTAGACCACCCAGATTCACAAATCATTAACCTCCAAAATTCATCTCACGCCATACGTAAAATTTGGTGGGATGGTGATAAAATCATGGGATTAATAGAGATATTCTCGGACATGGGTGAAAAAGGAACAAACGCAGGTCGTATAGCTGGAGCATTAGTTAAAAACGGACTGAATATTGGTGTATCATCTCGCGGCATGGGTTCACTTAAACAAGTAGGTGAAATCATGGAAGTACAAAACGACTTTGAACTATTGACATGGGACATAGTATCTAACCCATCCAACCCTAACTCATGGATGACCCCAACATCACTAAATGAATCCAGAACTACTACACTGGATTCATATAACAAAGTTAATTCATTAATTACCGAAATAATGTGTGCTAAAGGCACATGCCCTATATTTTAAAAATATTTAAGATTGCAAACCGGTCAAAAATCGCTCCCTATTGTGGGGGCTTTTTTTGTCCTCTGCGACTTTAATTATCTCCATACATACGTATACTCCGAATATGCCATCCCCTCAATATATTATATGGCATCCAATTAATTTATATTCTATTACGTTTCAAATAAACGTACTTTCCCAACAAAACATAATTTAGGAAAAATGGCAACAAACAGAGACATGCTTGCAGAAGCAATCGCTGACGCTAAAGCAGTAAAAGACATGGCTATAGCTAACGCAAAAGCAGCTCTGGAAGAAGCATTCACACCTCAACTAAAATCTATGTTATCGTTAAAACTTCAAGAAATGGCTGACGAATATACGTCAGAAGAATCAGTAGAAGAAATGTACGATGAAGTAGAAGAAGGATTTGGTGAATTCGATACCCCTGAAAACACAGGATTCGGCGAAATGGGTAAAAAAGCCCTTGACGAAGAAGATATCGACTTAGAAGAGCTACTTGCAGAGATTGAATTAGAAGAAGAAATCGACGAAACTTTAAACGAAGCTGAAGAAGCTGGTGAATCTGAAGAAGAGGAAGCAGGTGAAGAAGAAGAGGAAGAAGGCGAGCCGATGAAATTAGAAGACATGACTGATGAAGATTTAAAAGCAATGATCGAAGACGTAATCGCGGATATGGTTAAAGCTGGAGAATTAGAAGCAGGACATGAAGAAGGTGAAGGTGAAGAAGGCGATGAAGAAATCGACATGGAAATGGACGGTGAAGAAGAAGACGTAGACTTAGCTGAATTGTTACGCGAAATTGAAGAAGATACAGTTATGGAAACAACAGCAACAACTACAGAAACAACAACAGTAGACACTACAGCATTAACTACAGAATTAGAAAATGCATATACTACAATCAACACGTTACGTTCAGAACTAAACGAAATCAACTTACTAAACGCTAAGTTACTTTACACTAACAAAATATTCAAAGCTAAAACTTTGAACGAAGAACAAAAAGTAAAAGTGTTAAGTTCATTTGACAAAGCTACTACAGTTAAAGAAGTAAAATTGGTTTATTCAACTTTAAACGAGGGATTAAAAGTTAAAAATACACCAATTCGCGAAAACTTAGGTAGAGCATCAAAAGCAACAAATACACCAGTTGTAAACACTAAACAGCCAATCGTAGAATCAAACGCAGTGTTTGACAGAATGCGTAAATTGGCTGGATTAATTTAATTTAAACTTAAAACAAACAAATGTCAACAATTAACGAATTATTAGAAAGCTCAGCTGCAGGTTGGAAAAACTTGCAAAGCGATGCAGCCAGAATGGCTACAAAATGGGGAAAAACAGGCCTATTAGAAGGTGTTAACTCAGAAATTGAGAAAAACAACATGGCAATGATCCTTGAAAACCAAGCTAAGCAATTAGTTATGGAATCTAACAACACAAACCAAGGTGGTGCTACATTTTCAGTAGGACAAGGCGAGCAATGGGCAGGAGTAGCTTTACCATTAGTACGTAAAGTATTCGGTTCTTTATCAACTAAAGAATTTATGTCTGTCCAACCAATGAACTTACCTTCAGGTCTAGTTTTCTTCTTGGATTTCGCATTCGGTCAAAACAAGAAATTGAATTTCGGACCAGCAGGTGATATCTACGGAACAGGTTCATTATACGGTGTTACTAACCCAGGTGCTGCAAACGATCCAAATGGTGGTTTATACGGTGCTGGACGTTTTGGTTACACAATCAACCAATTCTCAGCATCTGCTACAACTACAGTTGCTACTGCATCTTGGGCGGACGTTAACTATGCTGCTGAATTGTCTGCATCTGTTGCTGCTGGAGCATATACGAAAGTATCTGTTGCTGCATCTGCATTAACTCGTCCTGACTTGAAAGGTGTTAGAGCATTTACATTAGCTTCTGGATCAACTTTGACTCCAAACACAAACGCTAAAGTATTACCTCAATTCACTAAAACAGACGGAACAAACGTATCATTCATCTATGTAGGTGCTGTTGCTTCTGCTGACGTTCCTGCTGCAGGTGCTGGAAACGTTGTATGGTACAACCAACAACCAGTTGATAACAACAGAGGTGATTTCGAAGATGCATCAGGTGCTGGATACGCAAACGCAGGATCTACAGCAGCTGATCAATTAGCTATCCCATCTATCGATATCAAATTGAAATCAGAAGCTATTGTTGCTAAAACACGTAAGTTAAAAGCACAATGGACTCCAGAGTTCGCACAAGATTTGAACGCTTACCAATCATTGGATGCTGAAGCAGAATTAACATCAATCATGTCTGAGTACATCGCATTAGAAATCGATTTAGAAAACTTAGATATGTTGATCCAAGACGCTTCTGCAGCAGATGAGTACTGGTCAGCAGTAAACAACAAGTCATTAAATTCAGCTAAAACTGGATATGATAACTTAGGTTTCTACAATACACAAGGACAATGGTTCCAAACTTTAGGAACTAAATTCCAAAAAGTATCTAACAAAATTCACCAAAAGACATTAAGAGGTGGTGCTAACTTCATGGTATGTTCTCCAGCTGTAGCAACAATCCTTGAGTCTATCCCAGGATTTGCTTCATCTTCTGATGGTGATGTAACTAAAGCAAGCTACGCTTTTGGTATCCAAAAAGCAGGTAACTTGAACAACCGTTACACAGTATACAAAAACCCATATATGACTGAAAACGTTATCTTAATGGGATACAGAGGTGCTCAATTCTTGGAAACAGGAGCTGTATTTGCGCCTTACGTTCCATTAATCATGACGCCACTTGTATATGATCCTGAAACATTCACACCAAGAAAAGGTCTATTGACTCGCTACGCGAAAAAGATGATAAGACCGGAATTTTATGGAAGAGTGTTTGTTTCTGACTTAGCAAGCATCTAATCGCGCGTAAAATCGCAGATTTCACGCTAAAAAGGGCGCCGGTTTCGGCGCCCTTCTTTTTTCCCATTACCCTTTACCCACACATATAATCACTTATTTTCCCCTTATGCTTGTCCCCCCTATGTTCCTTTAGTATATTTATACCGGAACATAAGGTACATTAATATGAAAAAAACAGGCATATATAAAATCACATCACCATCCAACAAAATATATATTGGTCAATCACTGGATATAGACAAACGTTGGTACCATTACCAAAATTTACGTTGCAAAGGTCAACCACAACTGTACAATTCACTCATTCACCACGGTATAAACAACCATATATTTGAGATACTTGAGGAATGCAACCCAGACATACTGGATGAACGTGAAACACACCACAAACAAATCCACGTAGACATATATGGGTGGGATTTATCCATGTTTACCATGTTAAACGATGGTAAAGGTGGTAACAAATCATCTACCACTAAACAGAAAATGTCCATTTCATCCATCAAAAACACACGTGCCGTAAATGTATACAAACTGGATGGTACATTCATAGCTAAATTTGATTCACCATCACAAGCCAAAACCATATTATTCCCGGACATCAAAGACACCACAGGTGGTATTATCCAGTCATGCAACCAATCCAAACAAAAAACATTCCGCGGCTGTATATTCCAGTGGTCGGATGACGACAACATACAACAAATACTAACTGGGTTGCAAAACAATGTAAAAATCAAACAACAAACTGTATTGCAATACGATTTGGAAGGTACATTCATTCGTGAATACCCAAATAGTTACTATGTCGAAAAAGAATACGCTAAACAAGGTATACGCATCAACTCCACCGACATTCGAGCATGTTGTAATGGCAAACAGAAAACATGTGGTGGATATAAGTGGACATACGGTACATCACTAATAGAGAACACCATCAAAGAATACGATTTAAACCACATTGAAACACAAAAACACATACACAACCAATACAAACACGAATTAACCAAACACAAACCAAACATATTTAAATTAACAGCATATATATCCAGTCTATACACCGGAAATATATTACATAATTACCATAGCGAAATAGACATATACATGCCTGATTTGGGGTTGGGTATCAACGTAGTTGATTTAAAGGACAGCACGTTATATGAAAAAAACTATACCCGCAATTTATCCACCAAATATAACCAGTTAAACATTAAACTCATACAAATATTCTCGGACGAATTACTAAACAAAAAAGACATTGTGTATTCACGAATACAAAACGAACTAAAAGCAAATCCCACCACTATATTTGCTCGTAAATGTGAAATACGTGAGGTAGCACCCAACATTAAAAACACATTCCTCGACCAAAACCACATTCAGGGGCGTGACCAAGCATTCTACAAATACGGGCTATACTACCAGAACGAACTGGTATCCATAATGACATTCAGAAAACCACGCACCGCAATAGGTAAAACAAACGTAAACAATGGCGACACCTGGGAACTTATTCGATTTTGCAACAAAAAATACACCAATGTAGTTGGTGCTGCCTCACGTTTACTTAAACATTTCATCCGTGAAGTAAACCCACAACATATATATTCATTTGCAGACAACAGATGGTCATCACCTGTAAATAATTTATATTTAACTTGTGGATTCACACATGTATCAACATCCCAGCATGGGTATTGGTATACTAAAGACTATATGAGCAGGGAACACCGATTCAATTACAATAAAGGTGCACTTAAGAAAATGGGTATGGACACTGACAGCCATACCGAAGTAGAATTAATGCGAAATATGGGTTACCACCGTGTATGGGATTGTGGTGTAACTAGATTTGAAATGGTACTTTAAATTTGGCTATCCACCAACCATTTAGTATATTTATACTAAAACAAGTTATATGACTGACTATAACCGTACTCCGGAAGCACAAGATGTATTCAAGGAAAAACGCAAACCTAAGGGACCCATTAAATTCAAAATGTCCCTTAATGAAGAACAAAAAGAAGCAAAAGACATCATCCTAAACACACCCGTAACATTAATCAAGGGTATGGCTGGTAGTGGTAAAACATTATTAGCATGTCAGATAGCACTGGATTTGGTATTCCGTAAGGAAATGGAAAAACTAATCATCACCCGACCTACCGTAGCAAAAGAGGACATTGGTTTCCTTCCTGGCGACTTGAAGGAAAAAATGGACCCGTGGTTAGCACCCATATACGCCAATCTATACATGTTGTACGATAAGGAAAAAATCGACAAGTTAATTGCAGACGGCGTAATTGAAGTAGTACCATTTGCATTCATGCGAGGCCGCACATTCCCCAATTCATTCGTAATTGTAGACGAATGCCAGAACATCACCCACCCACAAACCGAAATGATTTTGGGCCGTTTGGGTAAAGGTGGAAAAATGGTATTTTGTGGCGATATATCCCAGGTAGATTTACGTTCCAAAAAAGAATCCGGTATATCATTCTTCAACCGCTTGGAAGAACGCACACCCACAGTTAAAGTGGTTACCCTTAAGAAAAACCACCGCCATGAGGCCGTAGAGGACATACTTAAAATATACGAAGAATTTCGTGATTAACCTGTTTACCCATATTTATACATAAACAAAATACATGCCCAATTTAACATTACGCTCAACCAAAGGAGCACCATTAACTCATGATGAACTAGACGGCAACTTTGAGTACTTTACGGGCTCAATTAACGCAATAAACGCGTCAACCGGTTCATTCCTAACTAGTGCTGCTACATCATCAATGAACATCTCAGATACATTGTATACTGTTAATACTGCACTAAGCGCTAGTGGGTCAACACAATCCACAACTTCAGTGTGTTCGTATGGTGTAAACGTATTCGAATATGTTACATTAAGTAATATTGCTGCTAAATTACCTCAACCAGTAACTGGTAAAAGTGTAAAAATAATTAACCTTGGAAATACATTATTAAAAGTGTATCCATCAAACGTGGGTGGTCAAATCAACAATTTACCAATCAACGAACCAGCAATCATCCCACCAGATGGAAATTTATACGAATTCATTTGTATCAAAAATCCATTACCAGGAGCGTGGACATTCTCAACCCCAGCTACTGGGCAATACGATAGTGGTGAGATTAGTATATCTATTGATTCATCAAACCCTAATTCAGTAGTAACTGCTATAAACTCTGAAAAATACGGTTATATCAGTGGAGGTGCTGGTGGTACAATGAACAATAATTCAAAAAACAAACCACCCCAATGGTTACCTTCCGGCTTTGTCCTAGGTGAATATAATCCTGGTTTACTAGGCCTTTATTTCAGACCAGATACTCCATGGAATGGTATTAGTAAGGTCAAGGTATATACTAACCTTATACAAGCATACGATGAATATGGTGATGAAATATCTATGGGAGGTGATACTAGAATTCTAGCCGCTGGTAGATATGAGTATTATAGTCTAACAAACCCTACACAATTAGTGGGAAATAATGGAGGAGCAATATCCACCCAAATTATCGAATTATCCACAAACAAAACCATTGGTGGAACCCCAACAACAGGTAGTACAGAATATACATCAACAAATATAGGTGACCCAGGTACATTGTGGGGTGAATTCATAAAAGCAGAAACCACATCATCATATTATGTAGGAGTTGATGCTGGTAGTATAGGTAATGAATACGAGGGCACATTTATAGGTAATAAATCACTAGGTACTGTGCCTTACCCATTCACATCCCCAGTATCCCAAGGAACCCCAGTAGAATATTATTATTCATCGTATATTTCATTCCAGATGGATGTATTACCGTATGATAATGTAGGTACCATAGATCTCAAATTCAGATTCGTAATCGAATATTATTAATAAAATATGGGCTCTTAACTGAGTCCATTTTTGTCAATATTTATACACAAACAATAAAATGGCATCTACCTTAACACCCACTACATTCAAAATACACATCATTGAGGAGCAAATAGTAAGAAACAGCGTAAACAAAAACGAAATCACTTACACTATCCCAAACGTAAGCAACGTTGACCACAGGATACTTACTTGCCCCGCTACAACTTCGGTTGATTTATTCAATTTAAATGGTGTGAATCCGGGAGCGGGTGTATTCCCATCTAGTAGTTTAAAATACGCGCGTATATCTAATTTAGACGACGCAACATCTATCGCTATTACCGTTAGTGGATCAAAAGGTGGATATACACAAGAATTACTACCTACCTCATCCATATTTATTGTTTCACCTAACATTACCTCAAGCATATTCTCGGGTTCATTCGGCGATACAATTCAATCCGTTTCGGCATATGCAATAACAGGTAGAGCAGACATAGAGTATACACTAATTAACGCATAACGTCATGAACATACCTATTTACGCGGGTTCATCATCATTCCAGCCAGGTAAAACACCATTTGGCTTCTACGATGCTGACTTTCAATTTCAAACCGATTCAGACAAATTCACTACATTTGCTTCACGCAGATTGGGTTACCCAATCATGGAGGTAGAGTTGCAAGACTTAAACTTCTATGCTGCATTTGAGGAAGCAATCACCACATACGGAAACGAGTTATACGCATATCAAGTTGCTGAAAATTTGTTGTCATTTCAAGGCGCACCTACAACTATAAACCCAGGAAACAATGAATTGGTACAGGATAATTTGGCTGCTATGGTTCGCTTATCGAATCAGTACGGAACAGAGGCAGGCGTTGGTGGAACTATTGAATATCATACGGGTTCGATTGTACTTAATGGGGGTCAACAGACGTACGACTTAAACGAGTGGGCAGCTCAAAACGGTATTAGTAGCGCAATTGAAGTAAAACGTGTATTTTACGAAGCATCTCCGGCCATCACACGTTACTTTGACCCGTACGCAGGTACTGGTACTGGTATGATGCAAATGATGGACAGTTTCGGTTGGGGTGGATATTCACCAGCAATTAACTTTTTGCTAATGCCTATGAATTACGATATTCAGAAAATACAGGCAATTGAGTTAAACGACCAAATTCGTAAATCGCAATACACATTTGAATTGGTGAACAACAAATTGAAATTGTTCCCTATACCTAAAACATCATCCATCCAGATACTATACTTCCACTACATACTAACTGACGACCGTAATCAACCATATGTTGATCGCAATGGTGCTAGTATAATTACTAACGTATCTAATGTACCATACAATAACCCAAACTATACACAAATCAATTCAATTGGTAGACAGTGGATATTTGAGTACGCATTAGCTATAGTTAAGGAAATACTTGGATACGTTAGAGGTAAATACTCAACCACACCAATACCTGGATCCGAAGTAACATTAAACCAGGGCGATTTAATTACTGCAGCAACTGCAGAAAAAAACGCGTTAATTGAACGTTTGAGAGTATATTTAGACTCAACATCACGTACCAGTTTAATGGAGAAAAAAGCAAACGAAGCGAAATACCAAAACGACACAATAGCACAAGTACCAATGAACATATTTATTGGGTAATATATTAAACAATGGCAATTTTTGGCTCACAGAGAGACATATCATTCTTCAGACACATCAACCGCGAATTACTTTGGGATGTGGTTACACAACAATGTGCTGTGTATAAACTTAAACTAGACCAAACCAAAGTAAACATATATGGCGAGGCATCTGGAGACAAGTTTTATTTCGACCCGGTACTAATTAACGCGTTAATTCAACGTGGTGAAAAAACACAATCCTCCGGCGATATAGGGGTAGATATGTCACGTGAGATGGAATTCCGTTTCTTCCGCGACGATTTAGTAGATGCTAAACTTGTACCTGAAGTTGGCGATATCATTCTATACCAAGAAAGTTACTTTGAAGTAGACAATGTAAACGACAATCAACTATTCGTAGGTAAAGACCCAGACTACCCATACAATGACAACCCACTCAATCCAGGACTAGAAGAATTTGGTACTAATTTATCCATTATTGTCCAAGCACACATTACTTCAGCGGATCGTGTACAAATAACTCGTGAACGATAAGACATGGCAGAAAGCGCACCATCAATCCCATTCCGCAAGCTAAACCAATTTAGAAATGGTGGCTTAGCACTCGAATATACTAATAATTCATTTAATACAGCTGTAACCGAAATAGCAAATATTGGTGCTACAACATCATCGTCTATTGCCGCTATTGGTACTTCAACTAGTACAGCTATAACCACAATAGCTACCTCAGTATCCCAATCAAATGCTACTACCCGAAACACAGTAACAAACATGTCTAGTTCTGTTTCGTATACGCTGGATCAACAAAACATAGACATTGCATCACTTGAGAATGCCGTTGTTAGCGCGGTACGTACATCCAAGGTATTCATAAGCAAAGAAATACCTTACGGTGCTGTAGATGGTGTAAACACTACATTCACATTAGAACATGCACCAACCCCTGGCAGTGAACACTTGTATTTAAACGGTTTACTCGTGGAGGAAGGCGCGGACACCGATTACTTCATATCTGGTAATACAATCACATTTAGCGAGCCGTTACTCGCAGGTATGCAACTACAATGTACATATCACTACAATGCAGAACAACTAACAAATGTATTCGTAGACAAAGAAATACCCTATGGCCATGTTAATGGCACAAACAAAACATTCACACTAGCTGACAATCCAGTTTTGGGTAGTGAGCATTTATACCTGAACGGGGTGCTCCAGCAAAGTGAAGGCAATGACTATGTAATAGACAATAACGTCATTATATTTATCGAGGCGCCGTTAGAGGGGATGGTTTTGCGTTGTACTTACTACTACAACACATAATTTCACCTTACTTTCACTATTCCCAAATTTCCGCAAAAAAACGCCATACGTATAACGAAAATAATTTACATACAATGAGTCTTGAAACATATTCAACATCAGATTTATATTTAACAGCCTACCTTAAAATTAAGGGGCACCGTTTCACAGTGGAAAAATCTGCAAAGAAATCCACATTCATGTTTAACCAAACGCCCGATTTACTATCAAATGTAGATGAATATTTAACGGAAACAGGTTCGTGCGAACCTTTAGCATTCACAAATGCTATAAAGAACTTGAAGAACTTGCTATTTAACCGATAGTAATTTCACGAGATAGTTCAACTAGTTAACTATTTAATTAATTTCTTTAAATCTACAAAGAATGAGTAAAATTACCAAAATCGTATTGGACAAACAGTCCGACTTGATCTTAACTAATGCTACGTTGACAACACCACAAGGTCTTGTAAAAAGCGACGTTTCAGGATTAGTTACTGATTTGGCAAACTTAGTTACTGCTGATTCAACTGAAGCTGCTGCCCGCATTGCTGGTGACGCTGCTTTGTCTGCATCTTTAGCTACTGAGGTTGCTGCACGTATCGCAGACGTTGACGCTGAAGAAGCTGCACGTATCGCTGACGTTGATGCTGAGCAAGCAAGAGCTGAAGCTGCTGAAGCTGCATTAAGCGCATCATTGGCTACTGAAGTTGCTAACCGTATCACAGATGTTAACGCTGAGGAAACTCGTGCATTAGCTGCTGAAGCAGTATTGTCTGCATCTGTTGCAACTGAAATCGCTGCACGTGAATTAGCTGTATCTAACGAAGCTACTGCTCGTATCGCTGGTGATACTGCATTGTCTGCATCATTAGCTGCTGAGATTACTTCTCGTTTAGCTGCTGACGCTGCTGAAGTTGCTGACCGTATCGCAGGTGACGAAATGTTGCAAGACAACATCGACGCTGAACTAC